>Ga0247727_10014342_pt1 | contig 13190 bp, 14 predicted proteins | sample WisWelCaveWW1625_FD_202498 | JGI IMG/M metagenome (GOLD analysis project Ga0247727, IMG submission 202498) | Biofilm microbial communities from Wishing Well Cave, Virginia, United States - WW16-25 | ecosystem: Environmental > Aquatic > Deep subsurface > Groundwater > Cave microbial mat | place... | reverse complement strand
AGAACAACTCAGAATCCACTTGGGATTGGAAAGGTTAGAGTATCAGATTATGTTTTCGGTGTCGGAGCATCCCGCAGCTTGCCAAACGGCATCGACCTTGGGATCAACATCAAGACATTCAGACAGATTTCAGAAATTATTGAAGGAAACCTGCCGCCAGTAGGTGAATCAAATACGCCCATCCTTTTTGACTTCGGCATACTATACACACACGCAGGCAACCTCCATAATCAGCCTGCTGAATACAGCCTCACGCTTGGACTTGCACTGCAGAATTACGGGACCGATTGCAAGGTCAAGACACAGTCTTCATTTCCAATAGGTCAACAGGACGAGGAGATCGTCAAGCTTCCCCGCTATCTTCGAAGTGGATTGGCATTTGCAGTTACTGTCTTGCCTGAACAGACTGAGCAGCTTGTCCCTGTGAAATTTCTCCTCACCGCCGAGTATCGAAATCTTCTCAATGCATCAGAGTCACAACATGCTCGCTGGGGATTTGGTGTAGAAGTACTCTTGTTTGAGATGCTTGCCGGGAGAATTGGGGAATTCATTCAACCTATCAGAAGCATTTACGGGACCGAGGGCAATCCTTCACTGAGGTACGGATTTGGAGTCTGGATTCCATTCCAGCGATTTGGTGCCGAGACACCGTTGGAACTGCGAATCGAATACGGAGCAATTCCGGTGAACACACACTTGGGTTTCTCACTCGGGAGTGACACCAATCCTACGTTGAGCGTGTTCTCAATCGAGTTACACTACCAGAACGACCTTTTCTAATCGAGTGACGAACGTCCGTGACAGATGACACGACAATACTTAGCGAAGAAGAGAAGGATACGACTGAGCTTGAAATGTCCTTCCTCGACCATCTCGAGGAACTGCGTTGGCGCCTTATCCGGGTGTTGCTCGGCGTCCTGATCGGCGCAATTGTGTGCGGGATCATTATCGATTGGCTTATGACTGACGTCTTGCTCCGTCCCGTGCTGGAAATCAACCACAATCTTCGGCCCGACCAGAGGCCCATCAACCTGCAGAACCTGAAACCGTTTGGACAGGTTTTTCTATACATGCAAGTGGCAGTGATCGGGGGAATTATCCTGAGCGTTCCGAACACACTGTATCAGATCTGGGCGTTTATTGCGCCCGGGTTGTTGTCGAGGGAACGAAAATACATTTCAGCTATTGTCTTTTTTTCCTCGTTTTGCTTTTTGTCGGGTATTGCCTTCGCATATTTCGTGATGCTCCCTACAGCGCTGTCGTTCTTTGCGGGTTTTGGCAGCCCGGACATTGAGAACAATATCGCCATCAACGAATACATGAGTTTCATCATCAGCGTGATGCTCGGGGCGGGCATCGTCTTCGAGTTGCCTATGGTGTCATGGTTCTTGTCCAAGCTCGGGATCCTCACACCGGCGTTCATGCGTCACTACCGTCGACACGCAATTGTTGTCATTCTTATCCTTGCTGCCGTCCTCACGCCGGGCACGGATCCCGTCAGCCAGATTTTTCTCGCAATACCGCTCATCCTGCTGTACGAACTCAGCATCGGTATCTCAGCGATGGCGTGGCGCGGGAAGAAGAAGTCACAATGAGCAATTATGAGCAATACACAATACGTAAATGATCAATTCTTCATAGCTCATCAATCCATTGATCTCCGCCAATGGCGGATGCGCCTCTGGCGCACATCACTCCGAACAAAGAATAGACAGGTTACGCTTTGGAACTGAAAGACATTGCAAAGCCCGTCCAACACCACTTTGAAGCGTTTGATCAGGTCTTTCGTGAATCGATTCGCTCCAAGGTTGGTCTTGTCGACCTCATCACAAAGTACATTCTTCGGCAAAAAGGGAAGAAGATCCGTCCCATCCTGGTTCTGCTCAGTGCCGAACTGTGTGGCGGCGCGAACGAAAAGAGCTACCGCGGCGCAACGCTCGTGGAAATTCTCCATAGCGCAACGCTTGTGCACGATGACGTGATTGACGAAGCCGATACCAGACGGGGGCTTGCCTCCATCAATGCCATCTGGAAGAACAAAATCGCCATCCTGATGGGAGATTACCTCCTCGCACGAGGCTTGCTTCTCTCCTTGGAAAACGATGACTTCCAGTTCCTCAAAATAACCTCCACATCTGTCCGCAGAATGAGTGAAGGGGAGATCCATCAGATCCAGAAAAGCAGAAAGCTCGACATGGACGAAGGGACCTACCTGAACATCATTGGTGACAAGACCGCGTCTCTCCTTTCCACATGTTGTGAAATCGGCGCGGCGAGCGCGACAACGGACCCTGCGAAACGAAACTCGTTGAAAGAGTACGGCGAGAACGTCGGGCTGGCATTTCAGATCCGCGACGACCTGCTGGACTACGTCGGGCGGAAAAGCCTGACGGGTAAACCCACGGGACTTGACCTGAATGAGAAGAAGCTCACGCTTCCCCTCATCTATGCGTTCACGAAGGCGCCGAAACGTGAAGGGAAGGACATCCTTGCCATGATCAAGAACGGCGGGAAGAAGATGAAGGTGAACGAAGTCGTGAAATTCGTGACGACCTACGGCGGATTAGAATACGCGGCGGGCAGGGCAAGTCATTTTGCGTCTGTGGCAAAGCAGAAGCTTTCCGGTTTTCCGGATTCACCAAGCAAAGAATCTCTCGCAAGCTTCGCAGACTTTGTGGTGGAGAGGAAAAAGTAACAGCCAGTCAAGCCTACGAGGAACTGGCCGTCGCCTCTGGCCGAATGGTAAGCACCGGGCATTTTGCATTCCGCACGATCCGCTCGGCGGTGCTTCCGAACAGCATGTGCTCGACGCCGGTGTGGCCGTGGGTTGCAACGACGATCAGATCCACGTCTTTCTCTCGCGCCTCGGATAGAATCTCCTGATGAGGCTTTCCGGTTCGGACCCGGGCTGAGGCTCGTACCCTGCCCCCGATCTCCTTCTCGATCATGCCATTCAACTCTGCCTCTCCTTTCACGGATAACTCCTCCTCGATCTCCGGAAGAACAACCTGGCCGAATCCCAAGTCAGCGGGATAGATGGTGGGCTCGACGACATAGACGAGATGAAGCGACGCGCGGAATTTTGCGGCCAGGGGAACAGCGTATTTGAGTGCGTTCTTGGAATGAATTGAAAAATCGATCGGGACAAGAATACGCCGGATGCCAATTTGCTGCACCACGCGGCGGACCTTTGGAGCTCTCCGGACTTTCTTGGCAGCCTGCTTCTTTTTTTTGGAGGATGAGACCTTCCTCATGGCGTGACCCGTTAATCGTTGTACACAAACTTGAGCCAGTTGTACGGATCGTTTGCGTTCTTCACGATGTCAAAAAACTTCTTCTGTAAGTTCATGGTGATCGGGCCGGGCTTTCCATCTCCAACCTTGATCTTATCGACCGACCTGATCGGTGTGACCTCAGCCGCGGTCCCGGTGAAAAACAGCTCATCGGCGATATACACCATCTCCCGGGGAATGTTTGTGATAAACACCTTGTACCCTGCCTCTTCCGCGAGCTGCAGAATAGACCCACGGGTGACACCCGGCAAGAGTGAAGAGGAGATCTGCGGCGTATAGATCACTCCGTCCTTCACCGCAAAAAGGTTTTCTCCGCTTCCCTCACTCAAATTGCCGCTGACATCCAGTGCGATTGCCTCCTGGAACCCCTCTTGAAGCGCCTCCACCTTCATCAACTGCGACAGGATGTAATTCCCCCCTGCCTTGGCCATCGCCGGAATAGTGTTCGGCGCGGGACGATTCCACGTCGACACGCAGACATCAATCCCTTTCGTCAACGCCTCAGGACCGAGGTAGGACCCCCATTCCCACACAGCCACTGTGACATCGACGGGACAATTGAGAGGATTGACTCCGACATCGCCGTAGCCGCGATACACTATGGGCCGGATGTAGCACGCACTCATCTTGTTGATCCGGATTGTTTCGAGAATCGCCTGTTCGATTTGTTGTTCGGTATACGGGACCGGTGTCCGGTAGATCTTCGTCGAATCAGAGAGTCTCCGGAGGTGGCGGTCCAGTCGAAAGATCGCGGCGCCTTTGGCCGTATTGTAGCACCGGATCCCCTCAAACCAGCTCGATCCGTAATGGACAACATGGGACAGCACATGGATATGGGCGTCGTCCCAGTTGACGAACTTCCCGTTCATCCATATCTTGTCAACCTTCTTGATCGGCATGGAACGACCTCTTGTTTGTAATGAAAAGGATGACAGCACATGTGAATTGTGGATTACTCCAGTGCCAGTTCATAGATCCTATACGTTTTGTATCGTTCCCCATTCATCATTTGCGCTCCACGAACCATCATCACATTATCCTCAACAACCCAGCTCGCCTCACCATGGGGATAGCCCTTGGCAACCGCCCGGCGTCCCGTTTCGTAGAAGAGCACGCCTCCAACACCGGAGTTCAAATACTCCGGAATAACCCCCAGGATAATTATCCGAATGAAGTCGATTCTCTTCTTGAACAAGAACAATCGGATCAGACCTGGAATCAATCGACCGTTCCTGTTATTCTTTAGTACAATATTCAGGTCAGGCAACGAAAGAGCGAATCCGACCGGTTTTCCCTTCGACTCGGCAATAATCACAAGCTCCGGCTCGACGATCGGTTTCAGATCTTTCGCCACCGCCTTGAACTCCTCTTCTGTCATCGGAACTTCACCCCAGTTCCTGGACCATCCCCGGTTATACATCTCCCGGATGCGCATCACCTCATTATCGAAGTCAGACATGTTGAGGGTCCGGAAGACCAAACCCTCTCGTTTCCTCACCAGCTCGGAAACCCGCGTGAACTTTTCCGAAAAAACCATCTTCTCGTGCAGGTAGTACGCATAGAGATCCTTGGCCTTGGAAAATCCATAATTCTCAATCAGCCGCGGGTAGTATGACGGGTTATAGGCCATCAGCACGGCTGGCGGCTTGTCAAACCCTTCGACGAGGAGGCCGTATTCGTCGTTGACCGACGGGCTGGCCGGCCCACGGATGGCGCTTACACCTTTTCGCTTCAGCCATTCTTTTGCTCTGTCAAAGAGCGCGTTCGCAACCGACTGATCGTCGATGGACTCAAAGAACCCAAAGAATCCGATGTTCTCGTTATGCTCCTTGTTATGGTTATGATTGACGATCGCCCCGATTCGTCCGACAACCTCTCCGTCGCGTTCCGCAAGAAACAACTCCATCTCAGCATGATTATAGAACGGGTTCTTTCTGGTGTCAATCAGTTTCCTGCGATCCATCAGAAGAGGAGGAACCCAGTACGGGTTGCCATCATACACTTTCCACTGGAATTTGATGAACCTCTTCTTGTCTTTCCTCGTCCGAACCGGGCGGATCTCAGGAGGATTCGTCGACGCCTGTCGTGGGATAGGCAAAGAACGCTTGGTAGAGACTTCAGTTGATAATACCAAGTTTTCGTCCAATTGTGCCGAAGGTTTCAAGGATCTTATCGAGATGATGGTTTTCGTGCGAGGCCATGTAGCTTGTCCGAAGCATCTGCATTCCGTTCGGAACGCCCGGGTAGATGAACGCATTGACAAACACACATGCATCAAAGAGCTGGCGCCAGAAGATGAACGTCGTTGAGTCATCTCCGATAATGACAGGCACAATCGCCGTCTGCCCGTCGATGACATTGAATCCCATTGCCTGAAATCCCTTCCGCATCTTATCCGCATTGGCAATCAGCCTGGTAATTCGCTCAGGTTCTCTCTCAAGGATATCGAGTGCTGCAAGGGCTGCCGCCACCGATGCAGGCGTGGGGCTGGCGCTGAATATGAGCGCCGGCGCCATGTGCTTCAGATAATTGATCACCGCCCTCTCCCCGATCACAAAACCGCCGAGCGATGCGAACGTCTTGCTGAACGTCCCCATCGTCATGTCAACTTCCTGTTCGAGGCCGAAATGGCTTGCTGTTCCTCTACCTCCTTTGCCGATGACGCCGACGGAATGGGCATCGTCGATCAAAATGCGGGCGTTATATTTCTTGGCAATCGAGACGAGATTCGGAAGATCCACAATGGTCCCTGTGGTACTGAAGACCCCATCCGACACAACCAGCTTTGGCACTTCCATCGGGAGCTTTGAGACGGTACGCTCCAGGTCCTTCATATCGTTGTGCTTGTAGCGGACAAACTCCGCAAATGCTCCCTTCGCCATCAAATTCCCGGCAACGATACAGGCGTGGTTATCTCGATCGGAGACGACATATTCCCCCTTCTGCACAAGCGTCGGGATTATCCCCTGCGCCGTCTGGTACCCTGTGCTGTAGAGCAGGCACGACTCCTTTCCAAAGAATGCAGCGAGGCGTTCTTCCAGCGTGTTGTGGAGGTCGAGCGTGCCGGTGAGATAGCGTGAACCGGAACACCCGGTTCCATATTTGTCCACTGCCTTCTTTGCAGCCTCTTTAACTCGGTAATCGGCCGTGAGCCCGAGGTAATTATTCGATCCGGCCATGACGATCTTGCGGCCTTCGATCGTGACCACTGGTCCTTCATTCTCTTCGATGGGACGAAAATACGGATAATATCCTTGCGCTTTGATTTCATCGGCTCGGGTAAAGTTCCGGCATTTCTCAAACAGATCAAGCGGCTTCTTGTGCGGTTGTGTCGCAAGGGGGATTTCGCTCGATACAGTCTGAAGCATAGGTCTGTTTTTGTTCATTGGGGGCTCCGGATGCGATGGAGGTCGACTGTGGGTGGTTGCTAATGAGAGTCGTTTTCAATATACTTGAACGAACCTCAAAAGTCAATCGAATATTCTCTCACCATTTCGCCCCATTGTGAAGGCATTAGTCACTGGAGCCACTGGCTTCATCGGAAGCCATCTTGTGGACCTCCTTCTCCAGAAGAACTATTCAGTTCGCTGTCTTATACGAAAATCCAGTAACACGCAGTGGCTTGATGGCACATCTGCTGAGTATGTCTACGGTGATCTCTTCAACACTGATGCGCTGCGAGAAGCGGTGAACGGCGTGCACTATGTGTATCACGCTGCGGGCTTGACGAAAGCGAAGACCAAAGAAGAATACTACCTCGGAAATGTGACAGGAACAAAGAATGTTCTTGACGCTGTGGTTACATGTAACCCGAGCATCACGCGGTTCATTCACATCAGCAGTCAGGCCGCTGTTGGTCCCAGTGAGAGCAAGAGACCGATCACTGAGGAGACGGCGCCGCATCCGCTCACCACGTATGGAAAGAGCAAGTGGATGGCGGAAGAAGAATGTTTGAAGGTGGCACATTCAATACCGATCACAATTGTGCGTCCTCCTGCGGTGTACGGACCCCGCGACAAGGACATACTTGAATTTTTCAAAACGATGAACAAAGGCCTTCAGCCGGTCGTGGGGTTCGAGGAGAAATATGTCAGCTTGATCCATGTTAGCGACCTCGTGCGTGGATTTGTGATGGCGGCCGAACATGCAAACACAGTCGGTCAGACGTATTTCATAACCAGCAAGGACGTCTATGGCTGGAAAGAGATTGGCGAAATTACGCGGAAGGTAATGAACCGTCGTGTTCTTCGGCTAAGGATTCCGGAATTCGGAGTGTTCATTGTTGCTGCGTTCGCCGAATTCTTTTCGGCGTTCAGCTTACAACCGGCGCTGATTAACTTCGAGAAGGCACGGGACATGGTGCAAGATTATTGGACATGTGATGCGTCTAAGGCGAAACGGGACTTTGGGTTCGAGCAGGAGATATCGCTTGAAGAAGGGATACGCATGACCGTGCAATGGTACAAAGCGGAGGGGTGGTTATGATGGACGAAGCACTCAAGATGAATTCAAATGCTGGCAAGACAGCCACAAAAGAGAAACGCCCCACAAAGGAGGCGTTTTTGTAGCGGGGGCAGGAGATGCACATGATCCCCGTCTAAAGACCCTCGACTTTGCCCATCATTAGACTACCTTGGTCAAGGTAACAAATCTCGCCATCCTTCTCAAGTTTCTTCAGGCTCGCTTGACCCTTTTTTTCTGTATGTTTACATTAAGTCCAGAAAATTAGATTCACACGGTAAAACGAGCTTCAACCAATGGACACAATCATCAAATACTTCCGCGACCACAAAGGCTACGCTCGCATGAAGGACATGAAAGCGAGCGGTTTCCAAACCCGAGATATCCGAAAACTCGTAGAGAACGGGCGCATTGTGAAAGTAAAGCCCGGACTCTACCGGCTCGCCGATATTCGACCTCAGGAATCAAGCGGAATGGTAGAAGTCTGTCTCGCAATGCCGAAAGCGGTCATTTGCCTCACTTCAGCCCTTGCGTTTCATGAGCTCACGACGTTTGTCCCAACCTCCATTTCTTTTGCGATTCCAATGTCGGACAAACCGATCAACCTCTCGCACCCGCCAAGCGAGCCGTACTACTTTTCACAGGATCAGTATAAGGCGGGGATTGAGCATCACGAAACCAAGGCGGGCCACATCCGCATTTACGGACCAGAAAAAACCGTATGCGACCTCTTTCGATTCCGTAATAAACTCGGTGAGGACCTTGCTCTTGAAGGTCTCAAAGAGTATCTCAAGCGCCGGAACAGAGATCTGAACAAGCTAATGAAATTCGCCGACGTGTGTCGGGTTAGGGGAACCATGGGACTGTACCTCAAAGCGGCTCTCGCGTGACATTGAGAATGAGGTAAGAATTACGCATTATGCGTTACGCAAGGAGCGTAAAATGAAAAATCCCTTTCAGTATGGAAATATCGTTGGGAAAGATTCTTTCTGTAACCGCAAGAAAGAAATTGTGGAGTTGAAGAGAGTCATCGAAAACAGTGGACGAGCTTTTGTCTATTCAGAACGACGGTTTGGCAAGACATCACTCGTCAAGCTTGTCCTCCCTGCACTTCCACAAAACCAGTATATCACTGTGGTATGTGGACCTCTGGCCTACCGATGGAGAGCAGTCGTTCGTTACGGTTTTGGCAAAGGCGGTAACAGAGGCCACCAGTAAAACTATGGAGAAGGCGATTGAAGCAGCAAAGAAGCTCTTCAGTCATCTCACGCCATCAATGACAATAGACGACGAAGGAAAACCAGTGGTAACATTTGGGATCGGCAAAAGTAGTAAACTGGATGCTGAGTTGAGCGAGGTTTTGCACGCGGCAGATAAGATTAGCGAAAGCGGAAAAAAGAAGGTGGTGATTGTCTTTGACGAGTTTCAGCAAATCCTGGAGTATGAAAGCGACTTAGTGGAACGAAAGCTGAGAAGTATCATCCAAGGTCAGAAGAACGTTTCGTACGTCTTCCTTGGCAGCCGAAAGCATGTCGTTCAGAAGATGTTTCTTGATAAGTCAAGGCCACTCTATCGCGCAGCCACACATTTTCCACTTGGATCGATCAAAGAAGAAGATTGGTCGCCTTTCATTCGTGAACGGTTTACGATCGCGGAGAAGTCGATTACTGACGAACAAATTCTCAAGATCTGCCGCTCAACAGAAGGACATCCTTTCTACACTCAACATTTATGCCACGCCCTCTGGGAGCTCTGTGAACCAATTAAAGCAGTCAACGATGAACTCATCACTCAAGCTATCAACACGCTCCTTGCCCGTGAAAACCACGCCTATACTATCCTCTGGGAGTCACTGACAAAGAACCAACAGCGCTTCTTGAAGGGATTGACAAGCGAACCGACTACAGTCAAACCCTTTTCTTCAGAATTCATCACGAAATATCAACTTGGCACTCCTTCAAGTACGCAACGAGCCGTTCAAACCCTTTTGGAAGAAGACATTATTGACCACGAGAATGGTTCCTTTGTCGTTCTTGACCGTTTCTTCCGTCTTTGGATCCAAAGTGTGCAGATTGGATCTTAATAGGAGCTACAGGGATATTCACGGTAGAAGGTAAGACTGCCATTGACCCCCAGCTGATTGAACTATTCATGTCACTTTTCCAAGGCAGAAAAGACGTCTACGCACGCCGCTGGGAAAAAGATGGCCGATCCGGTTACAGTCCCGCCTATGAATTCAACTGGGATGAGTTCATGGCTCACAAGCGTCGGGGCGGTTCGCTGAAAGACTTTGAAAATAAGAGGCTCCTTCCTCTTACACCCGAAGTGATCAAGAAACACCTTCTGGGTCTCCATGTTGTCGGCATCTATCCAATTCTTCCCGATAACACGTCCTACTTGTTGGCCGCTGACTTCGATGGAGAGCATTGGCTGAAGGAGGCGATTGCGTTTATCGATGCATCCACCCAAGTGCAACTGAAGGGCTATCTTGAACGTTCTCGTTCAGGCAATGGTGGTCATGTTTGGATTTTCTTCTCTGAGCCATATCCTTGTTATAAGAGTCGTCAAATTGGACTTGAATTGGTCCGCCGAGCATTCAATATCTCGGAATTTGAAAAAGAGATTAGCTTCGATCGGCTTTTCCCGAATCAAGATACTCTTTCGAAGGCTGGTTTTGGCAATTTGATTGCGTTGCCTTTACAGGGCAGGTCAGTATCGCAAGGCAACACCGTGTTCCTCGATCTGGAAACAGGGGCTCCGTTCGCAGATCAATGGGTGTTCTTGAAGGAGGCAAAGCGACACACGGCGCAAGAGATTGACGCGGTCCATCAAAGGCTTATCATTCAGAAGTGGGTTCGTCGGTTCCATCAGCCTTGTCTGGAACCACTTTTTCCATCTTCGTTGGCAATAAAATCGCTCTCGCTCGTTCACAGCTCTTGCCGGAAATAGTAGCCTTTTTGAAGGAAGAATTGAATTTTCTCAACACCGAGTACCTGACGAAGCGCCGGCTTGGTAAATCAACATATAAGGTGCAAAAATACTTCAAGTTGATTGAAGAGTCAGGCGATGCTGTCTTAATACCTCGAGGCTTCCTGAACAGACTCGTTACGTTCCTGAACGACACGCCATCGGTCATTCAGTGCACTACGATCATCCTTCACTCGATGAGGTACCTTTCAAGAGTTGCATCCAGCTGACGCCATTTCAAGCCGAGGTGGTTGATTCTGCATTAGGGCATGACCAAGGTGTGATTGTAGCACCGTCAGGAAGCGGCAAGACAATCATTGGGCTTGAACTCATCGCGAGAAGGAAACTCCCGGCTTTGATTCTTGTTCATCGCAAACAGATCTTCGATCAGTGGGTAGAACGCATTCAGGAATTCCTCGGAATACCGAAAGCGCACATCGGACAGTATTCAGGGATCAAGAAGAAGATTGGCAATCAGATTACTGTCGGCCTGCTCCAAAGCCTGGGTCGGAAGAAAGACTTATCCGAATTCAAGAGTGAGTTTGGAACAATCCTGGTTGATGAATGCCACCACATACCCGCATCGACCTTCCGAGACGTCGTCTCACAACTGAATACTCACTATCTCAATGGGCTGACTGCCACTCCTAAGCGCAAACACAATGATGAGAAGTTGATCTATGTCTATATCGGGGACATTGTTGCACGAATGGAGACGATGGACTTCCAACCAACATCACCTCCACCGAGACAATTCTTTGAAGTTATTGTGAGGGAGACGAACCTTGCGACTCCTTTCAAATTCACAACCGACCTCTTCCAGCTCCTGGCGAAGGTGGTCTGTTTCGATACAGCACGGAATAAGTTGATAGTGGACGATGTTTTGAAAGAGACATCTGTCGGCAAGACGGTGCTTGTGTTAAGCGAACGCAAGGAACATCTCGAGATTCTCAACCTGTACCTCAAAGGTAAATGCGAGACCATCGTGATTTCTGGAGATGATTCACCGCGAGCGAGAAGATTAAAGGTTAGGCAGATCGAGGATGGTCACTATCAGGTAATCCTCTCCACGGGTCAATTCTTTGGTGAAGGAGTAGATATTCGCGGGATCACTTGCCTGATCCTCGCGTTTCCATTCTCATTTGAAGGCAAGCTTGTCCAATACATTGGTCGCCTACGTGACATCGGCGACCAGAGGCTCATCATTGACTATCGGGACAGAAACATCCCCTTCCTTGAGAGGCAATTCAAACAACGAGAACGGTATTACAAGAAGTTAGTGCCAAGATAAGTTCAAGGGATCCTGCTGAAATGCGCTATTCATCTTGAGACGTGTTCGAGACCAGCTCAAGCCGTCGAAGCTCGAACAGCTACGACGCCATGCTGGTCATGAGAAGAAATTGCAGGTTCTAGTCGGGGTTATGAAAAAAAAGAGGCCGAATCTTTTCAGAATCGGCCTGTTCCCTAGCGGGGGCAGGACCCCGCAATCTGGTGAAAACCCACTGAGCGGGATTTCGCTCCACACACCTTCGCTCAACTTGAAGGGATTCCATTCCTGACCCCATAAAAACAGCTGCGCCCGACCTTGCGGTCGGGCTCGCTGTTTTTGTAGCGGGGACAGGACTTGAACCTGCAACCTTCGGGTTATGAGCCCGACGAGCTACCAATTGCTCCACCCCGCGATCATGTATTCTCTTTGAAGCGAAGCCAACCCAATTGTTGAGTGACGCTTCATTGGCGTCACGAAATCCGCCGTCCTTTTGGCACACTCCACCCCGCGATCGTGAACACAAATATACGAAACTGCAGATGGGAAGTCAAGTCAAGTGGCGCCGTTGTTTGGCGGTATTGAGCGACTGGAGCGAAATCACGACGCTTTGTGTCACACCTCTCAGAGCACCGTCCCCAAGCAGCATTCTCTCCCGCTCGAAACCACCTTCGCTGTGGTCGTATTGACAGTGACTCTGGATAAGCATCAAATACAGACCATCCATTTCCTCACGTCCTTCATTCCAAGTATTCTCTATCGGGAATATCTTAAACAAGTAGACGCGTAGTTTCCGAGCCAATTGAATGGGCTTCATCTCCTGCGAACGGGCGGGGGACGCCCGTTCCACTGCCATATCGGAGATGGTCCACAACCCGAAGAGGTTGTATGAAAACTCGGACGTGGCAATCTGGTTTTCAACATCCTGCTCGATGTCGTTCTTGACCGTGTTGCTATTCTTCACTCCAATCGGTATTTTCAAATCGCCGAAACGTCTCCGTCTGAACCCTCACATGTGGTTTCAAATGCGTGGGTGCACCAACGATGAACACCCGATCATTCCGTCATTCTCTTGTTGGCTATGCCTTTCTCTTGCCGAATATCATCGGTTTTCTTCTTTTCACCCTGGGTCCTATCGTCTTCTCTTTCCTCATCAGCTTCTTCAATTGGGACCTTTTTGCGCGTCCGGTGTTTGTCGACAC
>Ga0247727_10014341_pt1 | contig 13190 bp, 11 predicted proteins | sample WisWelCaveWW1625_FD_202498 | JGI IMG/M metagenome (GOLD analysis project Ga0247727, IMG submission 202498) | Biofilm microbial communities from Wishing Well Cave, Virginia, United States - WW16-25 | ecosystem: Environmental > Aquatic > Deep subsurface > Groundwater > Cave microbial mat | place... | reverse complement strand
ACGCTGTGTTAGCCATCTTCTCCCTATTCTGCTCTTCTGATTGATAGAACAACATCAAATCGTTGGCTGCCATATACCCTTGACATAAGTAGCTTCTGATTCGCCTGGCCAAGGCGGCATGGTGATGCAAATGAACTTCAATTCTACGTCTGAAACATTTCGGTATTGAAATGCTGTTCCTACTGGAATATCAATTGATGTGCCTGGAACAAGAACAGTGATGCTGCTCTCTTTGCCGTCATCTCTCCAAATCTCACCATGTCCCTCCAACACATACCAGAATTCACTCACCGTTGCGTGAACAGTAGCTTTATTTGTTTGGTGCGGAGGGACCGTACTATGGATCATGTCGCCCGTTTTGCCATCCATCAGGAAGCGAATGTCTGCACCTGCTGGCGATTTCGCATCGGGTTCCTCTGGAAGCATTGTTGTCTTCATACTCCTCTCCTCAAATTTCATCTGCTGCTTTTTTGAAGCATCAGTTCAACACGTTCAAGGCACAGGGTTAAACGAAACACTGACTCAAGAGGGGATGATGGCAGTACACAATTATTATGGACGAAGAAGATGGCTAACTCATTATTAGAGACCCACAGGGTCACTTATATCCAATCGATCCAATGGCGAGATTATTCCAGCCCCTGCAGTCGCCACGTGAGTATAGATCATTGTGGTCTTGAGGTCCCTTCGACACGCTCAGGACAAGCCTCATGACCAAGCAATTCTTGTATCCTACGGATATCAGCGCCCCCCTGAAGCAGGTGCGTTGCGAATGAATGCCGAAGCGTGTGAGGACTTACTGGCTTGGCAATCCCGGATGATTTTGCCGCGGATGCTGTCGAGAAACTTTGACATTGGAAACTATTCCCATCTGGAATGGAATATCGTTACTTTCAAGGATGATTATACTACCAGCCTGAAAGTCCAACGAAGGATTGTACGCAGGGGAAAGCGAAAATGAAACTCGGGGTCAATTGCATCTGTGCAAACGATGAGCCTGCGTTCTCCCAAATACAATCAAATTCTCACGGGCACCTATTCCCAAGATGCTCCTCAAACGTTTCAGAAAACTCATGATACCCCGAACCGTCACATTTTGCGCGGAAGAAGTAATAAGGCGTCTCAGCCGGGAACGCGACCGCCTGCAACGACTCCAAACTCGGATTTGCGATTGGTGCAGGCGGAAGACCCGAATAAACGTAGGTGTTAAACGGCGAATCAAATTTCAGGTCTTCCAAACTCAACGGATTCGTCCACCAGGTATCTTGCAATAAATCGAACCCAAGCGCATATTGGACGGTCGGGTCGGCATCGAGTTTCATTCCCAGGTTCAAGCGGTTAAGATACACCGACGCGATCAAAGGTTTCTCCTCATCCTGCACGGCTTCGCGCTCGACGATGGAAGCAAGCGTCACGGCTTCATAGACTGTGAGACCCTGTTCTTCGAATCCATTCACAAGGTCGGGGGTAAGACGCGATGCAAAGTTGCGGACGAGTTCCGTTACCAAGTCATCTGCGGATATGCTGCGTGAAAGAATATACGAGTCGGGGAAAAAGAATCCTTCGGCAGAGTCTGCACCTGACAGGAATTCAAAGTCGTCCGGCGCGTTTAGTGCGGCTTCGAGAAATTCTTCAGGCGCGACACTTAAGCCGGAGGTCGAATACGACGAGGCGATTTCCTCCATCCGCCAACCGGGAAGGATAACAAAGGTCACTTCGGGTGAAGTCGCATCCTGGAGTTCACGCGCGATCTCAATCGCGGACATCGCCGCGCTGAGTTTGTACTCCCCTGCCTGGATGGATGTGTCGAGCCCGGAATAGATCAGATACGCGCGAAAGGATTCTGCATCGCGGATCAATCCCACTTCTTGAAGATGCGCAGATACTGAATTCACCGACTCACCAACCTCAATCGCGAAGCTCTGGTCACTGCCATTGGCATTCAATGGGCGCGTGAGTAATCCATCGTACCAGAGCAATTGGGCTGAGTATTGAACTCGCTGTGGAAGAGTGAGCGACGGCGCGGGCGGACCATAAATCCGCGCGGCTTGAGAGGGGATGGATACGAATACCAAGAAGAATAAAACGAGAAGGAGAAAAGCAAGAATGATGAGGATTAGGTTACGCATAAAAGTATGCGTTGGTCGAGTAATGCCGAGCGCTTTTCGCGAGGCATGTATCGAGACCAACCGTTAATAGAAGTATTTTTGTCTTTGGTGGTTTCGATCCTCCGCCTGGTCTCGATACGGCGGACCGCTTCGCGGCACCGCCTACTCGACCAGCGAGGCTACTCGACCACCGGATTATTTAATTGATTCAAGATACGATCTCAAGATCATCACCGCCGCGAGCGCGTCGTGATGACCCGCGCGCTTCTTGCGTGAGACACCCATTTCGATTCGGCTGAGGCGCGCGTCCTGCGTGCTGAATGATTCATCGAACAATTCAACGGGGATTTGAGTCTGCTCTTTCAAGGCTTCGGCAAATTTCGCGGCGCGCCTGCCTGCGAGATTCGGTTTGCCTTCTTCATTGAATGATTGACCTATAACGATCAAGCCAACTTCGTTTTCGCTTGCAAGGTTCGCCACTTGCGCGGCATCCAGCAAACGCGAGACGTGCTCGATCACCTTCAGCGGGCTGGGGATCGTCGCAGTCGGGTCGCTGAGCGCGAGACCGATCCGCTTTTCGCCGTGGTCAACAGCCAGGATTCTCATAACCCCCCTCCTTTCCCCTCATTTTGCGCGCACTTCAGCGCAAAATGGGGGGATGAAAAGGGGGCAGCATTCATTCCGTCACCACTTCAATCCGAAATGGCAACAACGGAATCCATTGCCACCACGAGGGAGATAATTTGATCTCAGGCGAACGATCCAAAGGAAAGGCGTCATCCAAACGCGTCTGTGCCGTTTGCAGGCTGGTACCTCGAATCAAATACGTCACGCTTGCGGCGTCAATAAACCGCACGATCTCTCTTTCGGCGCGGATCTGCCAGCGTGCGGAGCCGGAATCGTCAAGCGCTGGAGTTGTGACAGGCTCGACGGTCACCGCTTCAGAGGCTGGGGAAAAGCCCAACGGAAGAGAAGCGTTCAGGGCTAACGAAGCAAGCTCGGTTAAGTCTGAAGCGGAGGCATATCGGGCAGAATACTCCACTTGCATGGTCAGGGTCAATCTCGAAGAAGCCGCGCCCGCGGGCGGGTCATATTCCTCCAAAAGAGTTTGCGAAACAGAAATCGTGTTTTCGAAAAGTATATCGCCCGAATTAAGTTCATTCAAATAGGTTAAGCGCGCTTCGTCATCGAGAAAGCTGGTCAACAAATCTTTCGCGCGCGCGCGGTCAGCATCGCTCGCCTGCACCGAGGAAAGTTCACGCCCACCCGCCGTTGGCTCAAGATTCGTGACCGAAAGCGAAAGACCAAGCCTGCCGTCAATCACGATCAACGTTTCGGCGGGCAGATTGCCGGCAAGACCGCCTTCCATTGCCTCCACAGGGAGTTCGATTGTCTTGCCAACACCTGCATCCACAACGCCGTTTTCCAACGTCACAAAACGCACGAGCGCATCGCGAGCCGCTTCAACAATTGTGCCGGAAGGAATCGTCACCGCCTCCTGCGTGAGATTACGAAACAGGACAACGCCCCGCGCTTTTGATTGCGGAATTACGCCCTCCCCAGTCACGTTCACCGTTTGCATGCCATCGAGAACGATTCGTTTTTCGCGCGCGGGGATACTACCTGTGACAAAAACAGACTCAACCGACTCGCTCGCAACCACCGGCAAAGCAATGCTCTGCAATTTCGTGACATGACTCAGCGTGACTTGCGCGCTCGGAATGAACAACGAGACCAAAGCAAATACAGAAACGACCCCGATTGTGAACGCGCTCAATCGCGTGAATGGATTCGAACGCCACGCTTCTTCCTTCACTGATGCCTGCTCCCGTTTCCCGCGCAGATTCTTCACTGGCGCGTGCCACGGCAGTCGTCTGCGTCCGGGGCTGGGCCATGCGACCCGTTGCGCCTCCCCCGCAGACTCAAACACCGGAATCCCCAACGCTTCTGCGTCCTCGCGCACATGACGCGTTCGCGTGACGAGTCCCAACTGCGCGCCGAGAGATGAGGCATGACGCTGCAGAACTTTCAAGTCCACTTGCCTGAGCGCCACCTTTTCAAACTTGGGAATCACGAGCAAAATACGCGGCGTCTTCGCCCACGATAACCTGTCGCGGACGGAGATCAGGTCGTCGTGTGATTCGAGTGTGATGATCTGGGTTTTCACTGAGGTCAATTATAAACTACCCCATTTTGCCTAAACGCTCGTCTAAGCCAGGTAGATTCGGCACTTTTCAATTTATGGGCCAAAAGCTAATAATATTAATCCAAGCGTCCCGCCAAGTCCTACCATAGCAGATGAAACCGCACCGATCATTATTTTGTAGAGTCGCTTGTGAGGGTTGAAAACCGCTCCAACCAGGCCGCCAATAAGAATGCCAAAAACCAATCCAAATCCTAATCCAATTCCGCCTATCAGAATTAAAAGTAATATCAATAAAAGATCAGTTCCCAAAAGTATTCCATAAATCACGAATAGCCCGAGTCCTGCCAAGAACGAAATACCTGATGTTTTAAGCAGAGGTCTTCCCCAATCTTTCCGTGATGTTATTGTTTCGAGAAATGGCCCGCCAATCCCCACACCTATGAACGTCGTCAAAATTGCGAATGGTATTGGGCCGAGAATACGCTTCCCTCCATACATCTCTACAAAGAAAGACTTCGGTAGAAAGTCATTAATAATATATGCTACTGAAAAATCTGCTGACCTGTAGGCGCCCGGCGGCCTCCCCAAAGACAGTGATTCTATTATCCCCAATACCACAAAAATGATTAATACAACTGCAACACCTACCAAACCATCTACAATAAATTTACGCAAGGAAATGTTTGTGTTCATTTTGTTCCTCTCATGGTTGAGCCTGCCAAGCCACAACTCTATTTTGATTAACCGATTCAAGGACGATTAGATACGGAAAATGTTATCTCAACTTCTTGACCTCCAGTGTGAATTTATGTATATTCGACGCCAATATCTTTCTAGGAGAGAACCGTGTCACAGCCTGCCGATATCATCATCACACACACGAAGGTTTTCACCAGCGACGAATCAAATCCACGCGCTGAAGCAGTTGCCGTAAAAGGCAATCGCATCGTTTATGTAGGAAGCAATGACGGCGCAGAAAAATTTCGCGGCGAAAAGACTCGCGTCATTGACGGGCAGGGACACACTCTTACAGCAGGCTTCATTGATTCGCACGTGCATTTACTCTCCGGCGCAATGTGGATGGGACACGCGGAACTCCGGGAAGTAAGAACCAGGGATCAATTAAAAAAGATTTTGCTTGAATTCGCAAGTAATAACAAAACAGACCCGTGGGTCGCGGGGCGCGGCATCCGATACGGCATTGTATCCACAAGGCAGGAATTGGACGAAATGATCGCAGACCGGCCCGTTTATATTGGGGCATTCGACGGGCACACAGCCTGGGCAAACACGAAAGCGCTTGAAATGGCTGGCATTCTGCAAGATGACAAACGCGGCATGGTAAACAGCATCATCGTCCGCGATGAGAGCGGGCGTGCCACAGGCGAACTGCGCGAAGGCGATGCAATGAGCGCGGTCTTCGATCTCATGCCTGTGCCAGACTCAAACCGCAAACGCGAATTGCTCAAACTTGCGATCAAGGAATTCAACAAGACGGGTATTACGAGCGTCCATAACATGAACGGCGATATGGAAGAACTCACAGTGTACGCCGCGCTTGAAGATACAGGCGAGATGAATTTACGCGTGTACGTGCCGTTCCACGTATTGCCTGAGGCAAAAGAAGAGGATCTGAAAGAAGCCGCGGAAATGGCAAAAGTGCAGATGGAGTACGTGCGCGGCGGCGCGGCAAAATTTTTCATGGATGGCGTGTGGGAATCGTACACGGCATTCAACGTCCACCCGTATGCCGATGAACCGGATGTAAAAGTGGAACCCATCTTTTCACTCGAACACTTCACGCGCATGGCAGCACTCTGCGACAAGCTGGGATTGCAGATCGCTGTCCATTGCGTTGGAGACGCGGCAGTGAGGCAAACGCTCGATGGGTATGAAGCAGTTCAATCGTCGAACGGGAAGCGGGATAGCCGTCACAGGATCGAACACATTGAAGTGTGTCAGCCTGAAGACATGCCGCGCTTCAAGGAACTGGGGGTCGTCGCATCCATGCAAACCAGCCATGCCCCATTCAGCTTGGAAGACGATCTGGTTTGGCCGAGTCGCACGGGTCCGCAGCGCTGGCATTTGGCATTCCCCTGGAGAAGTTTGAAGAACGCTGGCGCGCATCTCTCGCTTGGCAGTGATTGGACTGTCGCGCCCTTTGACCCGATGTATAACATTCACTTCGCGATGAATCGCAAAAAACTAACTCCTGAAAATCCTGATCAGAGATTAACCCTTGAAGAGTGCATCATCGGCTATACGCGCGACGCGGCATATGTTGAGTTCAAAGAAAGCGAAAAAGGACAAATCAAAGAAGGGTATCTCGCTGATTTAGTTTTGTTCTCTGCTGATTTTTTTGAAGTGAAGCCGGAAGATATCCGCTCTGTGAAGGCAGTGATGACGATAATTGACGGAAGGATTGTTTACGAAGAATAAAAATCAAGTTAAGCAAACACATCCCCGTTTACGCTCTTACTTCCAACCGACCCTCTACCAGCCTTTAATTTCCCCTCCACCACACACAAACTCGCCCTCTCCCAAATTGGGAAAGGGCGAGGAAGAACTTTTGCGGCTGACAGCCAGTCCCAGGCTGCGCTATTCTCTTAGCGGGAATTGTGACTGTCACTTCGCGCTATGAAATCAGCTTAGTTAGCTGTGCGTGCTGTTTATTTAGACTTCTTACTGTTGCTCAATTTCTAGCGATATAGCGAATATAGAAAAATGTACCCCTAGTGTATCTGAAGAATGTTTTTTCTTATTGTGAGCGAAATAGATTTCTTCAAGACTATTACCTCTCATGATTTCGAAAATTGGGATTTTTAGAGAATCCATAACTGCGGTTGTGCCATCTAGGTTAGTTCCTTTCCATGCAACTTGACTAACCTGGTGGTCAGAAACGTCACGAATTAAATCTCCAGGATTTCCGATGCACCATTCCCTTATATTTTTTCCCAAAATCAGCGGTGTAACAATTGGAGGAGCATCCTTAAACACAAGTTTAATCTCTCCAACCTTGAAAGACCGATAGAAACTTTGGCTATTTCCAGAATTGATAAGGAAATAAGCAGCCTTAACATTTTGTATTTTACCTGCACTAAATCCAAATTCTTCAAACCCATCGTCTCTGGGTAAAACAACCCTAATTATTTTTGCTGTATCTACAATCAGAGAATCAGGTTTTATTTTGAATTCCACTCCTTTCGACGTAACGATCTCTGAGGGCAAGTCAAGATAGCGCTCTTGTAAATATGCATTTCCTATTCCAGCAGGCAATAAAACAGGCAAGGATCGTGGTGTGATCTTAGAAATATTCTTCTTTTTTGTGTGTGAAAGTTTTGCACTCGAAGATAAATAAGGCTGAATTGTTGTTACCGTGAACGCAATCAACACAATTATTCCAGCCAGAAGTATATATCTTGGCGAAGTCATTGGTTCTAAAAGCCACAACAAAAGGTCTTGTATACGATGAAATATCCCAGTTACAAAAGCTATTAAAACACTGCCAAGTCCTAAAGCGATTAGTACGCCCAATATTGTAAAAAAACCAGAGATACCGCCCCATGCTGGATGGCTAAGAAATTTGATGAATCCTTTCATAGAAGTTTCTTTCTCGGTTTGGCTTCAGTCCTAGTCGTTTCGCTTGTTTACCCAATTACTGTCATTTCGGCGTAGATGGTCCAATTTTTGTTGCTTATATTACACGCTCCTTTCATACTTTATCAATTTTTAGCCCTGACAGTTGCTGGTGATCACAAAGTATTGAGGAAGGGCTAATAAGGAACGCCGCCATCTTCTCGCAAATCGCAAATGACCTAACACTCACTAAACCCGCACGCGTAACACTTGCGGCATCCCTCTTCGTTCACAACCGCCGCTTCGCCACATTCGGGGCACAGGTCTCCGATCTTCATCGCTTTGGCGAGTACCACCTCTTCTTCGATAGTGTGCCCACCATTGCCGTTTGATTTCTTTTCATCCAACTCAGTCTTCAATCCATCTTTCTCCACAGGACTGCTTTGCTTGTCGCGCAGGTACATATCGAGCACCTGGCCGATTCCATCGGGTAAGGAGCGCACGCGGTTCGGACCAAGCCCCAGCGAACGCCCACCGCCGATGCCGATCAGCTGACGCACGACTTCGCGCAAGCGGTCTGTTTGTTTGATGGGCGAAACGATTCGCAGGATATATGAGATAAGCCTGCCAATCGCTTCAGAGACCGCGGCGGTTTCTGATCCCGCCTTGGCGGTGTTGATGAACGCCTCGAACGGTTGCTCACCTCCGTTCTCGTTGATGGTGATAAAGGCCTTGCCGACGGGGGTCTCGACGTTAAACGTTTTACCTGTCAACGCGCGCGGGCGCGGCTTCTTCGGGTCTGCTGAAAACGTCGGTGCCAATTCTGGTTTCGACGGATCCGCAGGTCGAGTAGACGCCGAAGGCGTCGTATCGAGACCCTTTTTATCCGCCGTGGCTTTCGTCTCCAGCACAACTTTATCGCGCGAACCTGTCACATACACCGTGATGCCTTTGCATCCGAGTTCCCACGCCATCATGTACGCTTTCGCAACATCCTCCTCGGTTGCGTTCTCGTGAAAGTTGACGGTCTTCGAAAGCGAGTTATCCACGAACGCCTGCAACGCGCCCTGCATCAGCACATGCTCCTCGGCAGTAATATCAGACGACACAACGAAAGTATCACGCACCGACTGTGGAGTTTCTTTAATGTGCTGGCATGTGCCTTCGCGCATCACCTCCTCGACGATCTCCTGCCGCTTCTCTTCGCCCAGCCCCAATTTCTTCAACGCTTCATCGAAGCGCGGGCTGGCATACGTTAACTTGAGATCTTTGCCATTGTCATTGACGTGGCGAATATATGCCAGCGCGAAGACGGGTTCACAACCATAGCCTTCACAACCGGCGACAGTTGCAATCGTGCCTGTCGGAGCGACGGTGGTCTGCGCAGCGTTTCGGATTCCATGTGTGCGGATTCCATCCACCACCGCGTCCCACTCGACGTTCGGTCTGTTCCAGTTATTCTGATAGTTGACCAGCGTCTGCGGCGGAGTCCAAGTCAAATTCTTCTTGTCATAGATCGATCCTTCGATGGCGGGGAACGCGCCGCGCTCTTTCGCCAACTCGATACTTGTCACCATCGCGTGATAGCGGACGAACTCCATCACCTGCGCGCCGAACTCCTGCCCTGCCTTCGAACCATAACGGACTCCCACGTGATACATCAAATCCGCAAGACCCATGATGCCCAGCCCAATACGTCGCGCCTTATGAGCGGCTTCTGTTAATTGAGGTACAGCAGGTACATACGCGTTCGCTTCGACGACATCATCCAGGAAACGCGTGGAAAGCACAACGCTCTGGCGTAACAATTCCCAATCCACGGTACCACGTCCGGCTTCATCGGACGGTCCGCAGTGCTCGTTGAGATTCACCGAACCGAGACAGCAGTTTTCGTATGGACCTAAAAATTGCTCTCCGCAAGGGTTTGTCGCTTCCAATTGATACATATGAGGAACGGGATTACTCCGATTCGCCGCGTCCAAGAACAGCACACCAGGCTCACCATTATGATGTGCCTGCTTGACGATCTTGTTGAACAACCCGCGTGCTTTGACTTTCTTGTATGAATTGATTTCGATTCCCGCGGCTTCCGCCTGCTCCAGTGTGCCGCTGAATCCTTTTTGCTTCATCTCTTTCATATCGGGGAAGCGCAGTTCCCATTCTTCATCGTTCTTCACCGCGCGCATGAAGGCGTCTGTGATGCCGACGGAGATGTTGAAGTTCGTAATTTGATTCTCGTTGATCTTGCAAACGATGAAATCTTCCACATCCGGGTGGTCAACGCGCAAAACACTCATATTGGCGCCACGCCTCGTGCCGCCTTGTGCAATCTCACCAAAGGCGTGGTCATACACACGCAGGAAGCCTACGGGTCCCGTTGCCTGACCCGCCGAGGTCTGCACCATCGCGCCTTTCGGGCGTAAGCGCGCGAATGAGAATCCATTGCCGCCGCCCGTCTGCTGGATCAACGCCGCATCGCGCAGGGTTTGGAAGATACCCGCAGAGTCGCGTCCCATATCATCGGTGATGGGTAACACGAAACACGCCGCGAGTTGTCCAAGCGGAGTGCCCGCGCCTGTGAACGTCGGCGAGTTCGGAAAAAATTTCTTGCTGGATAATAAATGGTAATACTCGATCGTGCGCTTCTGAACATCGTCTTCCCATTGCTCTTCGACCTTCGCGACATGATATGCCACGCGCCAGAACATCTCCTCGACAGTTTCGGCTGGCTTGCCATCGTCCCCGCGACGAACGTACCGCTTCATCAATACCTGACGGGCGTTGTCAGTCAGGTTTGCCTCGGGTAGTCCTTTCGGCATCGGTGGCGTGGGAAGTAATCCGTTTTTAACTGTTGTAGCTGGGGCTGCTATTTTGCTTGCCATAATACACTCTCCTCAACGTAAAAATTTTAGACAAAACTGACAGCAACTACATTCCGGCCTTTGCGGAATGGTCACTGTCAGTTAATTAGCTTTCGAGTAAATGATTGATTTCGTTGCGAATGGAATGCAGGTCATCGAGACCGAGATACACGATGGCGTAACGAATGTAGGCGATCTGGTCCATTTCCTTTAAGCCAGCCATCACCAGGTCGCCCACCACGCGGGCAGAAACCTCGGATTTGCCCATTTTCTGTAACTGAGATTCAACCTGCCCGATCATACGCTCGATGTCCGCCGCGGAAATGGGTCGTTTCGCACACGAGATGCGAATACCACGCGCCATCTTTTCGCGGTCAAACTCTTCGCGCGTGCCATCCTGCTTGATAATCAGCGGCGTCGCAAGGATGGGGCGCTCATACGTGCTGAAGCGCTGTCCGCACTTGAAGCACTCGCGGCGGCGGCGGATTCCTCCGTGGCTGTCGTGAGAGGTATCGAGCACTTTAGAGTCGTGATGCTGGCAGTATGGACACCGCATGAGATTGTTGAATCACTCCATATGTAGAACATTTGTTGCCGCCAGATGTGGGCGAATTTGCGCTACATCCCCGTACATATAGCGAATTTAGAAGGCATTTTAGCACTAACCCAATCTCAATGCAAGAGGTCGTGGGGGTCATTAATCTTAAAATATCACAATCTTTAAGAGGCACGTAGGGAAGCCGTAGCCCGGAGTTGCATTTTCAAAACTTGCTGATAAAATTCAACGATAATCCTTTCACAGAATAAAAATTGAAAGAGATGGATCAACATGAACATCTTTGCGATCTTCGTCCTCGGGTTACTCATAGGCTGGCTGGTCGAATGGATTATTGATTGGTTCTACTGGCGAGGCCGCGTTCATAGTATTGCAAATGAAAATGCAAATCTCAAGGAACGCATCATATCGCTTGAAGATGCGATTAATAAGAGACCACCATCGGCAGAAATCTCACATCTCACTGACCAGGAAGGTAACGATAATTTGCAAGCCATCAAGGGGATCGGTCCCGTCTTTTCAAGGCGATTGAAAGAGGCCGGGGTCTACACATTTGAACAACTATCCCAACTCACTCCAAAGAAAATGGAGGAAATCCTGGGAACACTTTTCAAACGTTTCTTCTCTGAAGACAATACCATTATTGCGCAGGCAAGAGAGTTTGCGGATCAAAAGCGAAAAGCGGAAAACGGATAGGCGATAATGAGCACATCATCGCATGCGCCGTTTTATGACCTCTTCAAACTGGTCGTCGCAATCATCCTGTTTTTGATATTTCTGCTCTTATTATTTTGGATGAAGCCCGCGCCGACTCCTCAACCCGAACCTTTACCTGCGACGTTGACTCCGCTTCCTCCCACGCTGATCGCTGCCACCGCTTCCTCAACATCTCTTCCGCCGACAGTCACGCCATCGCCGACTTCATCACCTGAAGCGACAAGCACGCCAACCATTGTTCCCTCACCTACAGAACCGCCCGTCACTGAAACGCTTCCAACGCCGATCGTCGAGATCCCTTCGGAGCCGATAGTATGCGAAGCAATCTCACGCGCACGGCTTCAAGTTGGGATGAATGCAACCATCCTTCGCCGCTTGAACTTCCGTTCCTCACCGGGGATTCGAAACAACTGGATCAAGACGAATATCCCCGGCACACCGGTCGAAGTGGTTGGCGGACCCGCGTGCACGCGATACAAAAATGGAGGCGCGTATTTGTGGTGGCAGATCAAACTCCCCGATGGGCAGATCGGCTGGTCTGCAGAAGCCTCTGCCTTTGGAAGTTTTTATTTTATGGAACCGAATCCGTAGATCACGCTTTGTAGGTCGAGTGCCATAGGCATATCGAGGCCAAACGTGAGCTACTTCAATTCCTGCAAAAACTCCAACAGCGCCTGATTGAACTCCTCCGCATTCGATTGATGCGGCACATGCCCGGCGCGGATTGACCTCCCCCTCGCGCGCGGCATCGCTTTCACCAACTTCGGAAAAGACGAAGGCCCCAGCGTCTGGTCGCGGTCGCCCCAGATAACAAGCGTCGGGATATGGATGTGGGGAAGATATTCCGTCATATCTGAAATGACATTCGGAATATTGTATACGCCCGGCGCGGCGCGCGTGTAATCGAGCGCGGTCTGCGCGCGGACGCGCTCGGGCAGGGAGTGCAGCGCGCCGTTACCGCGTCGCATGGCGACGCTCGCCATATCAACAGCCGCGCGGAACATCCATACGGGAGTCATGCCGGCGAGCAGGCCTCTCAGATTAAGGCGGCTGTATGAACGCCGAAAGAGGGGGTTCAACTGCGAGCGTGAATAAAATGGATTGATCAGGATCAGCCCCCGGGTCCAGGCAGAGACGCGCCGCGCGTACTCCAGCGCGATGTATCCGCCCAGAGAATGTCCAATGAGGACGGCAGGTTCGGTCAGGTGAAGCGATTGCATCCATTT
>Ga0247727_10014340_pt1 | contig 13190 bp, 12 predicted proteins | sample WisWelCaveWW1625_FD_202498 | JGI IMG/M metagenome (GOLD analysis project Ga0247727, IMG submission 202498) | Biofilm microbial communities from Wishing Well Cave, Virginia, United States - WW16-25 | ecosystem: Environmental > Aquatic > Deep subsurface > Groundwater > Cave microbial mat | place... | reverse complement strand
GCGCGCGCCAGCAAATGAGCCGGAGTGACAAACTTTAGTTTGTCGCTCCGGTGGTCTAAAATAATTACGCAACAAACCGTAACCCTGCCGCAATTGAATGCGCGCGCCAGCAAATGAGCCGGAGCGACAAACTTTAGTTTGTCGCTCCGGTGGTCTAAAATAATTACGCAACAAACCGTAACCCTGCCGCAATTGAATGCGCGCGTCATCGAATGGGCGAGGGTGACAAACTGAAGTTTGTCACTCCGAGTGTCGAATATAATTTCGCAGCAAACCGTAGCCTTGACGCCATTGGATGCGCGCGTCATCAAATGATCGCAGCCTGCGCAAACGTTGCCACAGATAATTCGCGTTAAAATAAAATTCGCGCACGGCGCGTTGGTGCATGGCGTTGATTTGCTCGCGCGAAAGCGTCAACGTCGGCATGGCCACTTCGCTTCCCGATTGATCCATCACATGCAGGTCCGATGAAATCAGTTTTTGCGCGAGCGCCTGCTGGCGCAGCGGCGTGCCCATGCGCGGCACGGCGACATTGAACGAAGCGAAGTCGCAGGAGACTTGTTTCAAAAAATCGAGCGTGCGTTGAAACGAGGCTTCGGTTTCTTCGGGCAGACCGATAATCACGGTGGCGACGGTGCGCAAGCCGTGGGCGGCGCAACGCCGGAAACCGGCGAGAACCTCATCACGGTTGTAATCTTTTTTTGCGGCGGCGAGCACCGCATCGTCGCCGCTTTCCAGGCCGAGAATAACAGTGTGACAACCGGCCTTTTTCATCTCGGCGAGCACGTCGTCATCAAGCACATCGGCGCGGCTGAAACAGACCCAGCCGAAATTGAAGTGACGGCGTTGCATTTCCTGCAGCAGTTGCAACGCCCGCGGTTTTTGCAGTGCGAAAGTTTGGTCGAGAAAAAAAATCTCGCGAAGGCCGAGGCGATGCACGGCCTCCAGCTCGGCGAGCACATTATGCACCGGCCGAATTTTCCAGCCGAGCGTGCTCATGATGCAAAAGGTGCAGCGATACGGACAACCGAATTCCGTCATCACCGTGGCGAAACGCCGGCGGCGCACAAAGGGATAACGATAATCTTTGCCGATAAAAAGTTCATGCTGCGGAACCGGCAACTCAAAATTTTCGGAACGCGGCCGCGCCATCGGCGCGGCGATAACCTCGTTGTTATGCCGGAACGTTATGTTACGGAGATTGTCGCGCTCGCCTTTTAAAAAATGCTGCGCGGCCAAACTCGAAAAATCATGCAAAAAACCGGCGGCAAAATTCAATTCCTGCAAACGCTCGACGCGATTTTCAATGAGCACGTCGCCGATGAGCAACAGCGGGGCGCGTTGCCGATCGGCGAGTTGACGATAAAACGCAACGTCTTCCATATATGAAGCCGAGCCGATGAGGCCGATGACCGCCGCCGGTTGCAGGGCGTGAATCATGGACAGCGTTTTCGGCGCGGATAAACGATCGACGATTGCATCAATCAGATGGAGATCGTAATGCTCGCGCAGCAAACCACTCAGATAAATGAAATCGATCGGATGATTCAGATAATCCGCCTGCGAGACTTTGCTGCAAAAATAATCGCGCAGGTAAACCCGTTCGCCGGGAGGGTTGAGCAAAAGAAGCTTTGGTTTCAAATCCATACGAAAATGCAATTTCTAGAAACTCAAAATAGCCTTTTGATTAAAAGCTTGCATGTCTTGTCATTATTTTGTATTTTTGCTTCAAGCGAACTAACATGAGATCGAGCCATGCCACTTTTAGCGACAAAAAATAAATCGAAAAACCGATACCACAAATCAGAACAGGTTTTTACCGCCGTGTTTGAAAATGGCGTGTTAAAACCGCTCACTGAAATACGACTACCCAAACGCAAGAAGCTCACAGTCATTGTCCGCTCTAATGGTAAGTCGATAGCTGCGCAAATGTACGGCCTCTTCAAACACCAAAATCAAGCACAATTGGATGAGATTATCGAGTCCGAGGACTGGTTGTAATGCCGGCATTGTCACAATTTAATGGCGATGAGATTTTTCTCGATGCCAATATTTTGATTTATCACCTTACTTCACATCCTCAGTTTGGGGCTGCCTGTCATCAGCTTTTGCAAAATACTGAAGTCGGAATAGTAAACAGTTATACTTCCAATTGGGTTCTTGCCGAAGTCATTCACAAACTGATGATCTTGGAGACTTGTGATCGTTTTCGGCTACAAAACCATGAAGCAATAAACTACCTCAAAAAGAACCATCACGCAATCAACAGATTATCCAAGTATCGTAAAGCCCTTGATCTCATTTACCGTTTATCGAATCTAACCATTCTTGAAGTCAATGACGTAATTTTTCGTCAAAGCCACGCTTACATTTCAAAATATCACCTGCTCTCATCGGATGCCGTTCACGTCGCAACAGGCCTGACAAATAACATAAGGAATATGGCGACGAACGACAAAGACTTTAAACGCGTAAAAGACTTGACTATCTGGGCGCCTTGAAAGTCAAATTTCCATCACCATTTCATTTCTAACAATTCGTCGCGGCAACAACTCATTTTCGTCGATGAAATGCTGCAAGCGCGGAATCACCAGCGACGTTTTTAAATCCAACATACAACGCCGGTTGTTGGTGCAATTCACTGTCTTCGCATTATCCACGCTCATGCACGGGCTGCAGGGGAGGCCGAGATAAAAAATCAGGCGCTCGTTGCAGAGCGGGCCGAAGCGTTTGGGCGTTTCCGGGCCGTAAAATCCGATCACCGGTTTTTGCAAGGCGGCGGCGAGATGCAACGGGCCGCTGTCATTTGAAATAAAGAGCGCGGCCGTCGAAATCAATTCGGCCAGCTCGATCAAATTCAAAGTTCCAGCCAGATCATGAACGCGTGCGGGTGAATCAATGGCCTGCGCCACCGCCTGCGTGTATCTTCTCTCGGTGTGCGCGCCAATTAAAACCAGATCGATTTCATAGCGGCGCAACAGCCATTTTGCCAGATGCACGAAACGTTCCTGCGGCCAGCGCCGTTCGAGCGCCAGCGGGCTGGCGTTGATATTCATAATGACCGCGGGCCGACGCGGCAAACGTAATCTGGCTGAATGCGAAAAGGGCAACGCGAGGCGCGGCAAAATATTCTTTTCGCGCTCCGCCGATTTGTCGCCAGCACCGATTTTTACCAGCCGAAAAAAATTATGCGCCGCGTGTTCGTCGTCATCAAAAGGTACGGCAATGTCAAGCAGGCGGTTTTTAACTGAATGGGGGCGCGAAAAGCCGATCAATCGGCGCGGATTCAACAGGCGAGAGACTAGCGCGGAAAAATTGGCAAAGAACTCGGCGTCAAATATTAGATCATATTTTTGACGGCGTAATTGGGCAATCAGACGCAAGGCGGAGAATAAAAACTTTCCGATATGCCTGAAATCCAGCGTGTAAACCTGATCGACGTGCGGAATGAACGCAAAAAGCTCGCGATTCTGCACCAGCGTCAGAAAATCGAGTTGCGCTTCCGGAAACTTTTGGCGCAAATAACGCAGCGCCGGTTCGGCTAAAATGATGCTGCCGATTCCCCAGAATTTGACCAACAAAATACGTCTGATTTCCGCTGTTGAGTTTTGCTGCGCCCTGATTGATCGCGTTTTCGCCATCAGCAAAATGAGCCAGCGTCCGATATATTCGTCTATCCATTTGGCGATTTTGATGCGTTGCGTTTCGGTAAACACTTGCTTTATTCCAGAGATTTGATTAGCTTCTTGTTGTAGTCCGTTAAAAAATATTTTCCTGCAAACTCAGTTAGAGGGTGTTCTATGACCACCGAAACGCTCATTCAAAAAGTTCGTGAAAAGGTCGGCGCTTTTGACGAATACGGTGAAAAGCTTGTTGTTGCGGCCATGGAAATTCTGCAAAGCGCGGATCAGAAAACTGCGCCACAAGCCTTCGCTGAAAGCTTCATCAGCCGGAATATTAGCATGGAAGAATACATTGCGCTTCCAACTCCCGAGCGCAGCCGTTATCAGAGCGATGCGGAAAAGTCGAATCGCCACTGGATTGAAAAACAATTTAATAACCTCCATGCGAACTGGATTATGGTTGTCGATGGACAAGTGGTAAAACATGGCGCTACGCTCGATGACTATCCGGAAGACGAAGAAATTTATGCGCTGCAAGAAAAAACCGGCAAATGTCCTTTTGTTTTTTTTAGTTCGTTTCTCCTTGCTATTGAAGAAAGTGCCACAACGTGGCACAAAACCAACAAGCCGGGCGACGCTTATCCTGCACTGCTCATAACTATTTCCGGCAACAACAAGCAATTAAAGACTGAAGCGGATTTGGATAGCGGCGCAGTAGGATGCTACTGTGCTTTGGACTTATTGCAAGCCCAAGGCATCATAAAACTTTTGCCCAAAGATATTCAACAAATTTCACAACATTTGAGTCAACCGTTCATCTATTTTACTAAACAAGTATGGCTCGAATTAGTTGACAAGAATGAGGCAAGCCGCAGATTGCGAACCTCCTTAATTTGTGTGACGAATTGGCAAAATAGTCCATTTACCACAATCAACCCTAACCGCACTTTTCTAATTGGGCGGAGCGTTTTGCTCAATTTGCGCCCACGACTTGTCCTCGATTTCGACGCCTGCTGCACGGAAGTCCAGTTTGGTGAAGCGGTAAGCTAAGTTGTCCTTCAGTTATTCCCGCAATATTTTTGATTCAACTGTTGACGGCGCGGTTATCCAAAACAGCGTGCCGACTTCCAAGCCCCGCCCGCGATCCGAGACAAATAGCAAACGGCGATTGGCTTCATCCCACACCGGCGCGGTGTCAATGGCCGGATCACGCGTCAAACGTTGCAATTCACGCGTATGAATATCAATAGCCCACAGATCACGATTGCCATTGCGGTTCCACGAAAAAACCAGCGTCGTCGCCTGCGGCGAGAAAATCGGACGTTCCATCATCTCACGACTTTGCAGGAGAATTTCCATTTCGGTGTTTTCAGGAACTGTTGTCGTTATCGCCAACACATAATCTTTCTCCGGCTCGCGTCGGGTGCAAAAAAATAATTTATCATCGATCGGGGATAAATTAAAATCATAACAACCTTCCGCATTTTTCAGCCACAACGACTCAGAACCACTTAAATCAGCCAAACCGATTTTACCGTTTTGCAAAAAAGCGAAGTGCGTTCCATTCGCATGCCAGCGCGGTTTTTCTCCTGCCAACAAAAACTCCGGCGTTTGCCCTTTGCCGCGACTCAGCCAGATTTCCGGGCGGCCGTTTTGAATGCTCTCCATCAGCACGCGCTGATCATCGGCGGCGAGGTCGGGTTCGTAAAATTTCTGCGGCGTGTCCGGCGTCCACTGGCCTTCGACTTGACCGTCGCGCGTCATGGAAAAAATGGCGTAATCTTCATCAAGCAATTCACCGTAACTGAAAACGAGGCGCTCGCGGCCGAGGTTCGGCGTTTTAACGAGCAGGCCGAGATGGCGATCAAATTCTTTTTCGTGCAACGGCACCCATTGCGCACCATCGTGTTCTTTGGCCGCAGCGCGACGCAAATCCATTCCCATCATGATTACGGCAAACAGTATTGCCAACAAAAAATGCATGCGTACCGTTTTGAATTGCCACCGCCAGTTTGCCGGAGCATAAAAAAAATAACCGACGGTCACACAAAAAAGAACGAGCAGCCAGAGCCGCAGATAACCGATCGGCGTCAGCCAGCCGACGGCGAATTGGCGCAATTGCAGATAATGCGGCAAATTGATGATTAAAAAAAATACGCTTAAAATGGCGGCACGGATTGGCTGCTGCAAATCCAGCAAAATTTTTGCGAAGCCGGCAATTGACAAACTTAACAACAGAAAATGATACGTGGCGCTGCCGGGCGAAATCAGCAACACCCCGAGCGGAATCAAGCCGATTTCAAACAGGCGTTGATGCGTTTGACTGGAGAACTTCGTCTGGCGATAAATCCACGTGAAGACGGCCAACCAGAACCACGCAATCAAATTTTTAAACAGGCTGAAAAGCACAGGCGATTCCAGCGGCGGCTGCGGATTGAGCGATGGACTCGCCACAAACATTCGGCGCAGGAGGCTGTTCCATGATTGGAATTGAATCGCAAACGGCTCCTGGATTTCGCCCTGCAGATGTCGCGGCAAAACTTCGGTGATGAAGACGCGAAAAATTTCCGCGCCTTGTAGTAAAAATATGATGCCGATCATTGCCGCACAGGTTGCGGTCGCAGCGAACACGAGCCGCCATTCTCTTTTCCAAATATAATAAAGGAGAAAGAATCCGCCGACGTATTTGACCGGGATCATCACGCCCAGCAAAATTCCACTGAGCACGGGATAACCACGCTGCTGCAAAAAAATACCGCCCACAATCGTCGTGAGCACGAGCAAATACATCTGGCCGAACAAAAAATTGTTGATGAGGCCGATTCCGGTGCTCAATAAAATAATGGCGACCGGCAACCAGTGCAACTCTGTCATTTTTGCCAACAACACGACAGTCGTGATCGCGAGCGCGAGATTGAATCCAATCCACAGACGCTTCGCCGTCAGTGGCTCAAACGGCGCCAACGGCAACATGATGAGCGCGGTCGGCGGCGGATGCGGAATGAAGCCGCCGAGCTGATGCGTGATGCCGTAACGGTCGATTTGTTTTTGGAACCAGACGAAGTCGCGATATGCGGTGGCGAGCGGTTTATGCTCGGCGACCAGCCGCGCGGCGGTGTAATAATTGGCGAAATCGCCGCGCGCATTTTGCAGCGAGGGGAGGACGCCTTTCCAAAGAACAATTGCGGCAAAGCCGGTGAAAATGATCCAAGCACCGATTTGCAGGAGACGGTTATCGGCCATGCACCGCATCAGTATAAAAGTTCTTGTTTGACATTCAAGTTTTCAGACGTTCGCTAATCTCAGCGTTGGACAAACTGAAGTTTGTCACTCCGAGTTAAATTAGAAGCGTTCGGCATGGATTAAATCCTTTTTCAAACGCTGCAACTTCTGGTAGCTGTAAACTTCGACCGGAAAATTGAATTGGTGCTTTTTGAGGCGGTACTGCGCGCTGGGCTTGAACGCATTTAACAGCAAACGATGCTGCCACGAGTGGTTGCGCTCGCCGACTTTGACCTGATGATAACCGAAACGAATGTATTGGCGAATCGCCTGCAGGCGTTCATGCTTGCCGCCGTTCAACCACGGCAATACCGTTAAGCGCGGATAAAATTCGGCCCATTCTTCAAACGTTTGCGGCGGCGCGAGGCCTTTGTTAATCGACTCCTGCCACGCGGGCGAGCCGGGATAGGGCGTGAAAATATTGGTGTAGCAATCGGCGCGTTCGTAACGCTCGTAAATCTGGCGAATCAGATCGACGGTTTGCAGCAGATCATTTTCTTTTTCCGCGGGCAAGCCGAAGATGAAACCGAAACTGGCGCGAATGCCGGCTTCTTTGCAACGCTCCACCGCGGCGAGAATAGCTTCGGTGTCGGATTTTTTTTCGATGGCTTTGAGCACGTCGTCGGAGCCGGATTCGGCGCCGAAATGAATTCGCACAAGGCCGGAGCGGCGAAACAGTTTGGCCTGCTCCGTGGTCAGGCGCTCCCACGAGTCGGCGCGGTCTTGAATGTACCATTCGAATTTCAAACCGGTGCGCAGGAAACCTTCGGCCATCGCCAGCGCGCGCGGCCGGAAGGCAAAGAAGATGTCGTCGATAATGCCGACGAGAGTGATGCGATATTTTTTGACGAGATAACTCACTTCATCGACAACCTGCTCGACCGGCAGCTCGTCGAGGTTGCGGCCGTAAACCGCGGCGTTGGAGCAATACGAACAGTTGTAAGGACAACCGTGACTCGTGGTGTACATGAGCCAGCGCAAACGCGTGTTGCGATAATAGCGCTCGTAGTCGATCAAATCGTAGCCGGGCATGCGGCTCGGCAACAGCGCCACCGGCGTATGCGGTCGTGGCGGATTCAACGTGATCGCGCCATTTTCTTTGATGAGCGTGCCGGCGACGCCTTTGAGCGATTCGCCGGCGGCGAGGCGGTTGACCATTTCGCGAAAGGTTAATTCGCCCTGCTTGACGACCACGGCGTCAACATACGCGCATTCCAGTGTTTGTTGCGGCAAAATCGACGGATGCCAGCCGCCTAAAATGATGGGCAGATGGGGATATTTTTCTTTCACGGCGCGGCTGACGGCAATCGCGCCTTTGATCATCGGGCCGGTGACGAGTGACATGCCGAGACAGAGCGCGTCTTTGACTTCGCGCCGGACGGCATTGAGGTAATCCGGCTCCATCGTGGTGTCGATAATTTTTACTTCGTAGCCGGCGGTTACCAGCGGGCCGGCGATGGCAATGAGCGCGAGCGGCGGACAAGCTTCGTTGCTGGCGTATGCGGGAAAGAAGAGAACGACTTTTTTATTTTTCATGTTTTGTTCGTAGTGATGCATCCACTTTTGAAGTAAAGACAGATTAAATTTGCAACAAAACTTTTGTCCGCATCGACATTTAGCGCCTGAAGGCGCTACTACAAAATTTAAGAAAGTTGCGGATGCGGGTACAAAAGCTCCGCCAGCCATTTTTCAACAGGAAAATTATAATAATCTTTGGCGCAGCGCCAATTCGCGAGGCGTTGCAAGGGGCGGCGCAACAAACCATTTTGCGCATTCCACGCGTGACGCGAGTAAAATTTAAAACGCTGCACGAGCCGCCATTTGTCGCGGCTGACCCACGGGCCATAAGAACCGACGAAATCGAAGTCGGCCCATTCGTCGAGCGTTGCCGGCGACGGATAGCCTTTGGCTTTGACCATGTCCGCAATCGGTGAGCCGGGATAGGGTTGATAGAAGAAAATTTGTGTTTTGAATTTCGGGCTCATGGCGCGGAGTTGCTTGGCGATTTGCAAGGTGGCTGTAACGCTCTCCTCCGGCTCATCCGGAAAGCCGACGATCATCGGGAAATCCACGGCAATATCGTGGCGCACGCAGCGCTCGGCAGCAACAAAAATCTGCTCGAGGGTGATGTCTTTTTTCATCCAATTCAACATTTCCTGCGAGCCGGATTCGACGCCGATGAGCACGCGGCGCAGGCCGGAACGTTTGCACAGCGCAAAATCTTCTTCGGATAAACGCGCGCCCTGATCGGCGCGCATGGTGGCGGTCCACGTAAACTGCAAGCCGCGGCGCAAATATTCTTCGGCGACGGCGACGACGCGATCACGATAGGTGAAATAGGTTTCGTCCTGCAAATGCAAATCGTCAAAGCGATGCTGCCGCCAAAGCGCTTCCAGCTCCTCGCCCATGCGCTCCGGCGCCAGCGCGTTCCATTGGCGTTTGTACACGAACGGATCGGCGCAAAAGGTACACCGAAAATAACAACCGGTGGAAGAAATATAATCCAACTGTTTTTGTTTTTTAATAGAATAATATTTTTGTACCGGAATCAAATTATAATTGACCGGCGCGAAATTATCCATGTCTTGCATCGGGCGGGGCGGATTTTGCAGGATGTTGCCGGCCTGACGAAAGGCGCAACCTGCAACGCCCTCCAAATTTTGCTTTTCCGCCAATCTTTCAACGATTTCGCGAAACGTCGCTTCACCCTGCGCCTGCACGGTGACGTCGATGGCGGATTCGGCGAGAGATTCGCGCGGAAAGAGCGACGGATGCCAGCCACCCCAGATGATCGGCAGGTCCGGACGCAACGTTTTGATCGCGCGAGAAATGCGCAGCGCATCGTGAATGGGCCGTCCGGTCAAAACCGACATGCCGAGGCAGAGCGCCTCCGCCAAATGCGGTTTGAACGCGCGCACCGGATCGGCTTCGAGACGGCCATCGACGATGATCACTTCGAACCGTTCGGGATCGAGGTTGGAGCCGACGGCGAGCAGGCCGAGCGGCATGGTGTAAAAAACCGCCTGCGGGTTATAGAGAAGTATTTTATGTTTTCGCATGTTTTCTTAAAGCGCGTGACCTATTTTATCCTTGCATTATTCAAAAGGTTTGATTAGCTTTCTGATGAGTAAAGTAAATGATCAGGCAAAATCAACTCCTGAGGCAAATTATGACGACTGCAATTCTTATCGAAAAATTGCGTGATGAGCTTGGCACGTTCGATGTGCCTGCCGAGCAGGCGGTTGCTGTGGCCAGGGAGATTTTACAACGCGCCAAGACAGCGCCGCAACCATTGGAAAACAAATTCATAAGCCGCAACATTCCGTTGGAAGAGTATAGAGCTCTTTCACGGGAAGAGAAGCGCAGTTATCATGACGAAGCTGAAGAGTTAAATTGGCGTTGGGTTGAGAATCAGCTCAACCGCCTTAATGCCAAATGGCTCATGGTTGTTGAGGGCCAAGTGGTGATGTACGGTGAAACACTCGATAACTATCCGGACCGCAAAGAATTGCTCGCACTTTGCGAAAGAATCGGAAAATATCCCTTTGCGTTTTTCAGCCCCCGTGTTTTCGCCATTGAAGAGCTTTCCACGGCTTGGCACGAAACGAAAGAACCGGATGATGCTTATCCGGCCATATCCATCGCACTTTTCGACAATAGCAATCGTTTTGAAACCGAAGCGGATTTAGATACAGGCGCTGTAGATTGCTATGCTTCGCTGGAGATGCTGACTGCAAATGGTGTTGTCACTATCGAAATTGATGACGTCGGACGCACTTCAAAGCATTTGAGCCGGGCGTTCAATTATTTCGTCGCTCCAGTGTGGCTCGAATTGATTGATGATAAAGCAACAAACAAGCAATCACGCATAACCGTGATTTGCGTAGAGAATTGGTTGCATAGCCCATTCACAGCGATCAATCCTGCACGCACTTGCCTGGTTGGTCGTAGGGCTCTATTGAAATTGCGGCCGCGCCTCGTTCTCGACTTTGACGCCAGATGCACGGAAGTGCAATTTAAAATGACGCCGAGTTGATCTCAACGTTGTCGCGCTTCCGCAAAATCATCACCACATGATCCCCCCAGTTCCGCAGCAGCGGCCAATCTGCCAGCCTCTTTTCGCAATTTAAAAGAACAGCAAAAAAATTTTGACGGCGCGCGACGGCGTGCAAATACGGCGGCGGCACGAATAAGCCAAGCGCAAACTGTTTTTCAATTTCAAAAAAAGGGGAAACGCTGGCCGCCAAGAATTTGCGTGAATGATAAAAAGTTTGCACGCGCCGATTTCCCATCTGCACCGAAATCCCGGTTGTGCCGCTCCGGCCGCGCCAGCGGCGGAATGCTTCCTGCGGTTTTAATTTAAACAGAAAATAAAAAAATTCCCACGGACAGATCGGCGGCATGAGATTGAGCAAAATTTTGCCGCCCGGTCGCAGCAACGTCGCGGCTGCACGCGCGAACGGGCGCAAATCCGCGACGCAATTCAGCGCGCCGAAATTTGAAAAGAGCCCGTCAAAACTCGCCGCCCCGTATTTCGCGATTACGTCATTGATTCCCTCGGCGCCGGCTTGTTTGAATTCAACGGTTTTGGCAAATCCGGCCAGCGCGATTTTTTCTTTGGCGAGAGCGAGCATTTCGTCGGAAGGCTCGAGGGCGACCAGCGGATATCCCCGGCGCGCGAGGAACAACACGTCGGTGCCGGTGCCGCAGCCGACTTCGAGCAGACGCGCGCCGCGGCCAAAGGTCCCGGCCGCGGCGTTTTGCACGCGGCAGCGCTGCCATTGAAAAATAAAATTGTGGGATTCTATCGTATCGTAAGTGGTGGCGACTTCATCGAATACCGAAGCCGGCGCAGAGATGGTATGCGGCATGACCTTTTCCAAATTCAAACAATCGTCAATCATCCTGATTTACCGCCCGGGTTTTGCGAAAGCCCGGGCGGTCGATTGAGCATGAAAAAATTTATTTCATCGTCAATAGATAATCGGCCATGGCTTCAAGCTCTTCTTTCGGAAGATCTTTGAACGACGGCATGATCGAGTCTTTGACAAAGGCCTGTGGATTGATGAAATGATCCACCAGCCATTTTTTATCATGTTTGGCGCCGACGCCGGCCAGATTGGGGGCGTTGTCGTTGCCGGCGCCGTTGATCGTGTGACAGTTGCGGCAGGCGGAACGCGTCATCACGAAACCGGCGGCCGCAAAGTTAGCCGGCGCGGCATCAGTCTTTTCGCGATTTTTCAAATAGGCGACCATCGCGAGAATTTCTTCACCGAACGTTTTTTTCTGCTTGCGCGGCGTGGTGTCTTTGCGCAAAACATTTTCCAGTTTCAAAGCTTCGACATGGGCCGCGAGCTTTGCCGAATCCGGCGCGGCTTTGATCGCGGTAAACTCCTTCGCGCCTTGATTGTGGCAATCGCCGCATTTTTTTAACGTGTAAAGCTGGCGCCCGGCGAGCGCGGAAATATCCACCTGCGCCGAGGCATTAATCGTCAATCCGGTCATGATCAAAAAAGTGAATTTACTCAACGTGCTTTTCATAGCTCCAATCCTCGAGTTATTTAATGATTCGGAACAGGTTCATTTCAAAAACTCCATTACATCTTCTAAAAATTCGTCCGGCGAACGCGAGTTGGGCTTTAATTTGGCCGCCCACGGTCGTCCGGGATGAACGACATCCCATGGTGAGCGCTGTTGATTGTAACGCCCGGCGCCCGGGTCATGGTTGCCAAAACCGTCGAGCATGCGATTCCAAAGCGGCGAAAACATAGAGCTCAACCACTGGCCGTTTGAGCAAAGCGGCTGCGACACTTTCGCCCAAACGACGCTTATCCAACGGATTGTAAATCTCATCAGCCATATTGTCCTTTCAGCGTCGCCGCAATATCACGGCGAACTCTGATAGTGTCGCCCGGCTTCGTTTTCCCTGCCGGACTGATGACTGTGTGATGCTCGCTCCAACTCGCTTTTCACGAATGCAATGGACACCTTCGAGATTCAAGCCTTGTAACACGCCAATCTCGCCGAGAATTTGTTCGATGCGAATGTCTATTCCCTGAATGATGGAATTACCAATGACAACGACTCCCGTTCCACCACGGGCTAAAACGCGTTGCAGCGCTGCAACGAAACGCAAACAATCGTTGCAATAAGCCGTCACATAATTGGCCCACCCCGGTCCTCCATAAGCGCCTTCTTCCAAACGCGTCTGACGAAGTTGCTGAAGAATTTTTTCCAATCCTCGATGCTCGAAGGCCAGCGCGATCGGTTCGGCGTCGCGAACCG
>Ga0247727_10014339_pt1 | contig 13191 bp, 8 predicted proteins | sample WisWelCaveWW1625_FD_202498 | JGI IMG/M metagenome (GOLD analysis project Ga0247727, IMG submission 202498) | Biofilm microbial communities from Wishing Well Cave, Virginia, United States - WW16-25 | ecosystem: Environmental > Aquatic > Deep subsurface > Groundwater > Cave microbial mat | place... | reverse complement strand
AGGTATCTTACGCCATTCCCGTTTTTACAGCAGTCTTAGGGCATGGGCCGAAAGTACGTTTATGTCGGATGATCCTGCCACAGGAGCCCTGATCGATGCAACTTGTCTCACTATCTCGCGACTCGATCTGGGCAGACCGCTTCAACCGTTGCAAATAAGCGGACTAGAAACCCTTTGGATGAGTAATAAGCAAGCTTTCCGATTTGAAGCTATAGGCCAGGGCATCAAAGAAATCAACCTTCAGATCTACGGGCTTAAGGGAGAGAGTGTCTTTACCAGTGGCTGGGTTGTGAATGGGCTGGACTGGGCATTACGCAGAAGCGATGGCAAATTCATGGCGAATGGTCTTTATCTGTATGTCGTAACAGTACGTGGCTATGATGGGAAGATTTCGCGCACTCAGCTGAAGAAGCTGGTTATTAGGAGATAATAAACCAAAAGCAAAGAAAGCAAAGAAAGCAAAGAAACCAAAGAAAGCAAAGAAACCAAAGAAAGCAAAGTATAGAAGTAATTTTAGGGGCGGGTGCATCCGCCCCTAAAATTTTGTTGCGTTCATTCAGTAACGCTCATAGAATGAAGCTATGAGTCAGCTTTTCTCGAAAAATCCCAAGCAACGAGCGCCGCTGGCCGAGCGGATGCACCCGCGCACGCTGGCGGAGTACGTGGGGCAAGAGCATCTGGTCGGGCCAGGAAAACCTTTGCAAAAAATGATCGAGCGCGGGGAGGTACGTTCGCTCGTGCTCTGGGGGCCGCCCGGCGCGGGCAAGACGACTCTGGGCATGATTATCGCCCGCTCGTTCGAGGCTGATTTTCTGAGCTTCAGCAAGCGATGGAGAAATCGAAGCAAAAGTTCAAGAGCTACGGGCGACGCGATCTGATTTTTGTCGATGAGATTCATCGGTTCAATAAAGCCCAACAAGCCGCGTTTTTGCCCTATGTCGAAGAGGGTTCGGTGATTCTGATCAGCGCGACGACCGAAAATCCTTCTTTTGAAATCATTGCCCCTTTGCTCTCGCGCTCTCAAGTTTTTGTGCTCAAGGGCTTGAGCGAAAGGCATATTATTTTTCTTTTGCGGCGAGCACTTACAGACAAAGAGCAGGGGCTTGGCTCGCGCTTACTAAAAATTTATGAAGAAGCAAACGCTTTTATCGCGCAGTACTCCGATGGCGATGGGCGGCGCGCTCTTAATCTTCTAGAGCTTGCAGCCGATCTTGCTGAAAAAAATGAAATAACTTTAGAAACAGTCCAGCAAGCCGCCCAGCGAAAATTACCCCAATACGATAAATCCGGCGAAGAGCATTATAATTTGATCAGTGCGTTGCACAAGAGCGTGCGCAATTCGGACCCCGATGCGGCATTGTACTGGCTGGCGCGCATGTTAGCGGGGGGCGAAGACCCGCTCTATCTCGCTCGCAGGATCATCCGCATGGCTACGGAAGACATTGGTGTAGCCGACCCAATAGCGTTGGTGGTCACTGTCGCCGCCAAAGACGCGTATGATTTCCAAGGCTCGCCCGAAGGCGAGTTGGCTCTGGCAGAAGCGATTGTGTATCTCGCCACGGCACCCAAGAGCAATGCGATCTACACAGCGTTTAAGAAAGCAAAGCTCGATGTCGAAGAGACGCGCAACGAGCCTGTGCCTCTGCATATACGAAACGCTGTCACTCGTTTGATGAAAGACCTCGATTATGGCAAAGGATACAAATACGCGCATGACACCGATGAGGGTGTAACCGATATGAGCTGCTTGCCTGACTCCCTCAAAGAGCGAGTCTATTATGAGCCAAAAGATGTAGGCTTAGAAAGGGAGATACGAAAAAAATTGGCCGGCTGGCGAGCCCTCCGCAGTAAAACTTCTTAATGCTTTGCAGTCATAGAGTTTTAATGTCATAACAGTAAAGCGTTTTGCTGAAGCCTCTTCTATTCTGATATTTCACGTTTGCTCTCATCTCTTGGCCCGAAGATTGCCGTGCCCAACCGTACCAAATTAGCTCCTTCTTCGATCGCGATTTCGTAGTCATGCGACATGCCCATCGAGAGCCATCGCATCTCGCATTGAGGGAGTTTTTTAAGCGAATCAAAGAGTGTGCGCATCTGTCGAAAATAAGGACGAGCGTTTTCACTAGAGACGAAAGGAGCGACGGTCATCAAGCCTTGAATCTGTATATGAGAAAACTTGGAGACTAGCTCAACCAACTCCAAAGCGAACTGAGGAGCCACGCCGAACTTGCTTGCTTCTCCGCCAATGTTCACTTCAATCAGAACGGGCATTTTCTTATTCAGTAGCGCGGCGCACTTTTCTATTTCTTGGACTAACTTTAAGCTATCGACAGATTGTATGCAATCGAAAAGTTCTAAGGCAGATTTGGTTTTGTTCGTCTGCAAATGACCGATCAGATGCTTTTCGACGGAGCGTGAAAGTGACGCGAATTTGCTCTTGGCTTCTTGGACGGTGTTCTCGCCAATGAGCGTAATCCCAGCATCGAGCGCGATCTGTATTTCTTCAACCGAGCGAGATTTGGTCGCCGCTAAAATTTTTATCTCCGAGGGAGATCGTCCGCTGCGCTCACCAGCGCGCGCGACGCGCTCTTGAATCTCGGCGATGTTTTGCTGAATGAGTCGAGCAAGGCTCACTTGAGCATATCTCGCGAGATGACGAGCTTCTGAATTTCCGAGGTGCCCTCGTACAGGCGCGTGATGCGCGCATCGCGATAGAGCCGTTCCACTTTGTAATCGCGAATAAAGCCGTAGCCGCCGTGAATTTGCACGGCCGTGTCGGCGACTTCACTGGCGATCTCTGAGGCATACAGCTTGGCGACAGACGAATCGGCGGCGTAATCGAGCCCGGCATCTTTCTTCCAAGCAGAGCGATAGACGAGCAAGCGCGCGGCTTCGACTTTAACGCGCATTTCTGCGAGCATGAATTGGATTGCTTGATGCTCGCAGATGGGTTTTCCGAAAGTTTTTCGTTCACGCGAGTATTTTAATGCTTCATCGAGCGCGGCTTGGGCAATACCCAAGGCTTGAGCAGCGATGCCGATGCGACCGGCATCGAGCGTCACCATCGCGACTTTGAACCCTCGATTGAATTCGCCAATCAGATTTTCTTTGGGGACGACACAGTTCTCGAAAAAGAGCTCACAGGTACTGGTGCCGTGAATGCCCAGCTTATCTTCTTCTTTGCCGACCGTGAATCCCTTTGTCCCTTTCTCGACCAAGAAACAGGTCACGCCCTTGTTGCCGGCTTTCGGGTCGGTCGAAGTAAAAATAAGAAATATGTCGGCAAAAGCAGCGTTGGTGATAAAACGCTTTGCGCCATTTAGAACAAAAGTGTCGCCCTTGGTGATGGCGCTGGTTTTGAGGCTGCCTGCATCTGAGCCGGATTCGGGCTCGGTCAGGCCGAACGCGCCCATTTTTTCTCCATTAGCCAGCGCGGGAAGATATTTTTTCTTCTGAGCTTCGTTGGCGAAAGTTACAATAAGATTATTGCAGAGTGAATTTTGCACACTCAGCGCGGTCGATGTAGAAGCGCAAGAGCGTGAAATTTCTTCCATGACAATGGCGTAGCTGACGGCATCGGCGCCGCTGCCGCCGTAGGCTTCAGGAACAGTCATGCCCAGATAGCCGAGCTTGCCCAATTTTTTCAGAGCGTCAATGGGAAACTCGTGATTCTTGTCTAGTTTTTCGGCGATCGGCTCCAATTCTTCGAGAGCGAAAGCACGGGCTGATTTACGAAACATCTCTTGTTCAGGGCTGAGTGAAAAATCCATAAAATTCCTCCAGAAAAACGTTGAATTATTCTACTAGGCCAAGAGCTACGAGCGCAATGGGTTTAAATGAGGTGGCAAAGCTCTTCTTAGTAGACTACCCGGCTTCAAGTGGGCAAAGTATTCACTGTCTACGTTCCTAGATTTTCTGCGATTATTGCATTGTATTGAAGAATGTGATCCCCCAAATTTAACGATTTTTTAACGGCGATAACTTATGCTCGTTTTAGGAGAACTCTTATTTAGAGCTATCCAACTGATTCTGCGATGGGACGCCATAAGGAGGTAATCAAAATGAATTGAAAAATGACAATTACTACATCCGGATCCAGCGAACTTGACTACCTCTTAAGGAATCCTCTTAGAGATGAGGGTTTCCGCCTTTTCAGAAAGGACAATCAATGAAGCTTTGCTTATTCTTTTTTCCGATTTTATTGACAGTAATAGCACTGCCTGGATGCTCTGAGAAAGAGAAACCGACAATTGGCGTCACCCCCAGCAGCTTGGTCTTCACAGCTGAAGAGGGTACGAATCCTTCACCGCAGAATTTCACCATCAGCAACACCGGCAAAGGCACACTGAATTTCAGTTTGAGCCTGAGCGTGCCTTGGTTGAGTGTCTCGCAGACCAGCGGCACGGGATCCGAGACAGTTATCGTCTCGGTGAACACCGTTGGCTTGTCTGCAGGGACTCACAGTGGCCAGATCACGACCATCGATGGCGGCGCGACGAACAGCCCAGTGAATACTTTGGTGACTCTGGTACTTACCAAAAATCAAGGTAAGGTCCCTCCGCTACAGCAACTTCGAAGCGCAAAAATCACCTTCATCATACCTGAGGGAGACGACAAGGATGATAATACCAAGGTGAGTATGACAGTAACTACAAGAGTGAACAATCAGTTCGAACAGACGCTTGCTAGTCTCGATAACTTTGGCGACCAGCAAGTCTGGGAAGACGACGGAAATCACTCGTATTCTTACGACTTGAATATTGCAGGCGGCGTTACATATGAGATGGTAACTGCAGGAGGAATTAAGACTAAGATTGAGTGGAAGCCTGTTGGTAACGATCGCGGCTTCTTCCACTATCGCTTAGTTTTACGATTCGATGATGGCGATCCATCTACGGCACCCATCGAGCTAGAGCAAACTAGTCCCGTCCTCATAGAGATGAGCGAAGGTATACGGATTTACACGAATCCCTAACGACGCTTAGGCACTAAGTTTGCCCTTCTGAGGCTGGATTGTTCAAAAGATAACACTTTCAAGCTGTTCTGTAACTGGTGCCTTCGGCCCTAAGCCGTGAAGCGGCTGAGGGTCGGCCGATTCGACTTGACCTGAATGGTCGCTCCGCTCACTGAGAGATTCATCTTGAGCACTCATGAGCGGAGCGGCGGGCGAAAAATGCGACATAGCAACACAAATATTGCATTTCCAGGCTTGAGCTAACCCCTAAACCGCGCCCTGCCTAGATGAGCGTTGCATCCATGTAATAGTTTTACCAACAATTGTCAAACGGGCTGGCAGCATTTTCCTTAAGAATTCAGACTATCGACTAAATTTGGATAATGACCTCACAAAACGGAAAATGCTTGTCGGCGTCCCCCGACAAGCATCGTCCCACCGTCTTCGGTTTGTGTGGTCTTTTCTGTTTTGTTTATTCTTTCGGAAAGAAGGAGAATGCGGAAAGATGCAGTAGACGGGGACTAGTTATGTCTCCTGAGCTGAACAAGCTCAGGAGACATAACTAGTCCCCGTCACAAGAGACGGCTAAGGAAATGGCCAACTTCTTGCCATCCTCGCTCAGCATCAGAGCCCGCATCTGGCGGTTGCTCATCAGCAGCTGAACCAGATCGTTGGCCAGAAGCTGCGCGGCTTCATGGATATACTGAAGCGAATCACCCTTGCTCGGATTTGCGACGAGCAGTTGCTGCCACTCATTCACGGTGCCGGTCAAACATGCCTTTGCTATTTCCATGGTCGTTCCAACCTCCTCCGATCTCGGCGCTTAAGCGTGCGGATCGCCCTCGATCCACCTTCTTTGTCTCGCTTAAGTGGCCGATATAGCTTATCCTAGCACTGAATTTTTTAGGGAAATATGACTGCGATTACACTCATTCGCGAGTTTTCTGATCGTAGCGACGATACACGCGAATCGCAGTCCAGGAAAGAAAAATTGTAAAAAACAAAAAGACAAAGCCCCAGTAATCTGGGCCACTTTGAGAGAATATTTCTGATGCATTGAAAGTCGCTTGCGTCGCTGCGAATGCTGTTTGGCTCTCACTTGTAGTTGCCTGTGGGTGAAACGCGTTTTGAGAGGCATCTGCGAGCGTAGCTTCGGTCTCTATCGGGGAGTCGATTGAGTTTGAAGCACTCTCTTTGCTCTCTTCATCAAGAGCAAGAGCTCTTTGTGTAGTTTCGGTTTTTGTGGATAGAAGGGGCAACGTTGTAGCTAGTGTCAGTGTTGCTTTGGGCTCTAATCCTAGGGCAATGAGGCCATTCTCCAGTTGGTCTAGCTTGGCCTCGGCAACGAGGCGACTCAATTCGACTTCTGGCGAGGTCGCGAGAGCCTGAGTCGGCAAGGCATGCCATTGGCCCTCTTTATGAAAGTACAGCTTGAGTTGGCTGGCATCCGCTCCACGGGTCGAGAGCTCGGCTTCGTCATAATAGAGAGTAAAATCAGCCACGCCCGAGTCGAAGCCTCTGATGAGCACATGATAGTAAGCAAGCCCATTCGACATCGTTTGCACGCTCTCAGGCACTTGAGTGTAACGAGCCAGCGTGATGAGCGCTTGGGTTTTTATCTGCGCTTGATCTCCCTGGCGAAGCTCGCGCAACTCTAGGTCGATGCCCGTCGTATCGTGTGCGTTGAATTGCACGCGATCGCTGCCTGAATCGGTGATCAATTTCCCAGTGACTGACTCAAGCTTCACTTGAGCAACCGGTGCCGGAAGCCACGGGATAGTTTGCTGGGGCTCCAGTCCGGCTATTGCATTCCCTTGGCCAGAGAAGCCGCCCGCAGGCCCTTCGGCAGAGCCCCAATAATTGCGACGAGCGCTCACATTTGTTACGTCGCTAGCCAAGAGGCCAAACTGGGAATTTTTTTCGATCGTGTTGCCCATCCAATCTGCATCGGCGACTTTCGTCAGTGCAATGCCGCCCTTGCTGTTCTCGGCTACGGTGTTGTTGGTTGCCGAGACGTTCATAACTTGTTCGAGCGCAATGCCCCTAGAAGCGTTCTGAATCAGTCGATTCTCGGTGAGCCGGAGCGATTCGCCCTGCTGCATCGTCAGGCCGTCTTGGATATTTTCGCGAATGACGTTGGCGCGCAGCTCGGTGAAACTCGCATTCAGCAAAGCGATGCCCGACTCGGTATTGCGCTCAATCGTATTTTCGGCGAAAACGTTCCCGTTGCCTTCTTCGAGGGCAATGCCCGATTTGCCGTTAGCGAAAATCTTGTTACCCAACACGGCATTTTCATTTGTTTTTTGCAGATGAATGCCGTATGAACCGTTGTCGTGAATCGAATTTTTCTGAAATGACTCGTTGCTCGCACTGATCACGAGAATGCCCGAATGACTGCTGCCAAAAATCTTATTATTGCCAAACGAGTTTTGCCCTTCGCTCGCATTGACTATGATGCCGGACTCGTCAGAATCTGATACTTCATTCGAAGATATTTGATTGTTTGAGGGTCGCCGTCCGCCGGATTCTTCAAGGGCGATGCCGACGGAGTTGGAAGTGATAAAATTGCTGCTGATTTCGTTGGAAGAAGTGTCTCCCTCGAGTCGGATTCCAGAAGAATTGATTCCTTGATTTTGTTCGATCTCATTATCTTCAATCCTTATTTCTTTGGAATTTTTTAAGACAATCCCATGAGTGCGATGCAGCTTGATCTGGTTTGAGACAATCTGGCTCGACAACGTCTGATCCAAGACGATGCCGACCCCATTGCTGACCAATTCATTCTCTTTGATCTCAACTAAACTGACTTCTTTGAGCGACAGGCCGGCGTCGCCATTTCCGGAGATCACGTTTTGCGCGATCTCGGCTGGCTGGCTCTTCACCATTCGCACCCCCGCTCCTTGGTTAAGCACAACTCGGTTGCTCACCAGGGCGACGCCGAACGAAACTTCGATCAAAATCCCTGTGCCGAAGTTCCCTCTCATTGCGTTTTCAGAGACGCTCACCTCGCGGCTGCCGGAAATAGTGATTCCAGCCGTCGTGTTGTTGAACACCTCGTTTGCCTGCAGCTCTATTTTTTGGCTATTGGTCTGAACTTCAATTCCAATGTTTGCGTCACGCAAGCGATTACGAACAATTTGAATCCCAAACCCAGAGAGCGCGACGGCGCTGGGCTTGTCTTTGGCGATAATTTCGAACCCTTCGAGCCGCACCTGACGCGATGTGATCGTGACCTGACCGATAATTTTGGTTTGATCGGGCCCGCGCTCGGAGATGAGGTGGACTCCCGCGACGTTGATCGTCAGGTCTTCGGTGTAAACCCCGGGGCGAACGATGATCTTCTCATACGGCTCTGTCAGATGATGAGCGAGCGCTTCGGAAATCGTCTTATAGTGACGCTCCCCAAAAGTATCTTTGTCTGGAGAACTGCTCGCGTCGACATAGGAAACCGATTCGGAATGAGACGCAACGACCGATAAAACCCATCCGGCGACACACAGAAATAATAGAGTTACCGTATAAGCATAAAGTTTAGTTCTGGTTCTCATCTTGGTTTCCTGCCTAGTTGCTAAAATAATCGCTCGCGCGGGCGCGTAGCCCTCTGCCGCCCGCTTCACAAAATCTTTTATGAGAGACTGTTTAAGTGTGAATACCCTTGCGGCATGAGCGCGACGGCCAAATGAATCAGTGAAGTCGGGCTCGCATTCAACTCGTCCAAGGGAATGCACAAACGCAACTGTGAATTCGCCAACTCGGCTTCACAGGGCAACTCTACCCAGCGACCGCGCTCGCTCGCGAAAACCATAATTTGCAGGCCCTCGCCATTATCAAAATCGTCGGGAACATCGAGCTTCAATTCGACTTGCCGAGAACCGAATCCCCCCACGACCAAGTCAATGAAGCGCATCGCGCTGTTGGGACGAAAGCGCGGGCGCAGCCCCTCCAGCGAAGTCGAGATGGTGTTGTCAAAGCGGCGGTTGTTCATAAAATAGATGCTCCTCCTTCAATCTTTAGTTTTATTTTCTCAGCGCTTTTTGAGACCCTCCTGCAGGGCCTTTTGCGGCTTGCTCCGGTTGCTTGGCTTGCAGCAGCGCGACAACCCCTCGCCACGCGGTCGCAAATTCGAGCCGGAGTACAGCTTGAATAATCTGTGTGATTTGCGCGATCACTCCTTTGCGAGAATTTTTTATCTGCGAAGTTTGAGTATTCAGTTTGTATGGATTGAAGCTGATATAAGAAATTTGAGCCATTTCTGATTTGCTCGCTTCAGCTGTTTCAGGCTCAGGCAAGACGGGTTGCATCAATGGCGTTTCTTGAGCTTTCTTTTCTTCGTCTTTCTTCTCTTTTTCTTTGTCTTTTTCGTCTTTGTTCTTGTCTTCAACTTTCTTGGTCTCATCGTGATGATCGTCTTCGTCTTTATTTTTGTCTTGTTCTTGCTTGACTTCAGAGGGCATCGGGTCTGGATTTTTTGGCTCTGTCTTCTCTTGTTCCATCGTCTGAGAAGAGCCCATCATAGAGACAGCTAGAGCGAGAGTTGCATTTTTTAGCAATGCAGTCGGCGCAGAACCGACGACTCGCTTTTGTTCGACTAAGACTTTGCTATCGAGTGGCTTCCATGTATTTTCTGAAAGCACGAAGAGCTGGAGAGCAGCAATTTTAGTTGTGTCAGAAATTTCTAAATCACCAAAGAAAGCTTCGAGTTGCGCGCTTTGATTAGGTGTTTCGACGCTCACCTGCACTGCCCAAAAAGCTAAGCTTTGTTCTAATGACGGAGCTTCTATCGGTAATCCCAAGCGGCGAGCGACGACAATGCTTCCCATCGCTCCGGTCGTTTCAGGTGAGAGGATAAGACGCAACCCCGCGCGCTCCGCATCGAAGGCAACGCCTCCCGATTCACTTGTCCAGAGAGCGCCCTGCGTGCTGTGTTCAACTAATTCATTGGGCGCGGCTGGCAACCAGGGGAAAGTGGATGCTATCTCAAACCCTTCGGCCTTGTCGCTGCCCGATTGCGTGACGAGTGCGAAGTTCGACGGCCCCAACGCGCTGCCCCAGAAATTGCGTTGCGCCAGAACATCCTTGACGCTCTCCTCGGACAGGAGCCCGAACTGACCGTTGTTTGAAAATTCATTTTCGTCTAAGTCAACGGCTTGCGTATCTTGTAGAGAAACGCCGCCTTTTTGGTTTTCACTTATTCGATTCTTAGAAAAATCAATGCCTTGGCTGTCTTCTACAAAGACGCCCAAGTTCTTGTTCGCGAGAATCGCATTGTCGCTAAGCGTTATGCCGTCAGAGCCGGAGATGCGAAAGCCGTCCGAGAAATTTTTTTGAATTTGATTTCGTTTGAACTCGGTTGCTTTTGCCTCTTCTAGCAAAACCCCAAGAGCGTTTTCTGAAATAGTATTCTTCTCAAAAAAATCGTCTTCTGATAAAATTGTTTTAATCCCTTCGGCGCCATTTGAAGAAATTTCATTTTCGGAAATAACATTGTGTTTTGATTTTTCTAAAAAGAGCCCAACTTGACCATTGTCTGAAATCTTGTTCTTAGAAATGCGCTCATTGATTGCTCCAATGAGATGAGCGCCATGCATTTGGTTTTTTGAGATTTCGTTTTGAGTCAGTGCGTTCGCCCCGTCGCTCGCCTCGATTTTGATGCCAACTTCGTTCTCGCGAAGGGTGTTGAAGTCAATCTGATTGGCGCGCGGCTTGCGTTCTGATTCTTCAATCGGAGTCGGGTTAAACCAAATGCCAAAATTATTCTTTTCGATAAAATTGCGCGTGATTTGATTCGCTTCGGAGTCACTGTTGAGCTCAATCCCGCTGCCGCGAGAGTGACCCTTAATTTGATTGGCTTCGATGATATTGCTGGTGCTGTCTTGCATGACGATGCCCGATGTCTCGTTGTCTTCGATCTGATTGCGGATCAGCTCATTGCCCTGGGATTTGGAGAGAAAGAGGCCCGGACCGTGGTTGGCCGCGATGGTGTTTTCGAAAAAAAATGTGTCTTGAGCGCCGGAGAATTTGGCGCCGATGCCGTTGCTTCTGATCTCATTCTGCAAAAATGCCGAAGCCCGGGCTCCTTCTACAGAAACTCCCATACCCTGATTGAGGGAAATGCTATTTTGGGAAAGGGTGACTGCGAACGCCGGGCGCTGTACGACGACGCCCACGGTCGCGTTATCAAATATGCGGCTTCGCGTGACACGTGCTTCTGGGCCGTAGCGAATCGCGACGCCGATATGGTTGCCGCGTATCTCACTTGAGTCCACTTCGGCCTGGTCTCCGCTTTGGATCAGTACGCCAACTTCCTCTGCTCCAGCGATGACGCTTTGCCACACTCGTGCGCGACGAGCTGCTATGAGAACACCTATAGCATGGCCCTTCGCATCGATTGTTAACCCGTGGAGCAGTACATTTTTTGCGAGCAACGCGACGCTGCCCTGGAGCACCGTTTTTTCAGGGCCCGCTATTGATTTCAGTTCAAGCCCTGAAACGGTGACACTGGCTGTCTGAATGTCGTAGGTTCCGGGTGCGATGAGAATTGTTGTATTTGCTTGCTCGGCGGTGAGTCCGGCGAGAGCCGCGCCGAGCGTGGCGTAATGCAGATCGCCGTCTTCATCTTCGCTGGGGGGGCTGCTCGCGTCAACGTAGATCGTGCTGGTGTTGTGATCGGCCAGCGCGATCGTCGTCATCGAAAGCAAGAGCGCGAGCCAGAGCCCGAGTAATAAACCACGCTGCATTCGTTTTGTCATGCCGAACGCCCCGCACGCTGACGCCCACAGGCTCGTATTCGAAGCTTTTGCGTCAACGTGCGGACGTGCGGACATTTTTCTATTTTCTTTCTTAGTTCTTTATTTTTTCACGCTACGGCCGGACTACTTCCCGTTTGCGGCGACGGCGATCGCTTGGCCCTTGGTCAGCATCGCCACCGACATTTCAGCCAAGACGATGTTCGCGTCCGTCTTCACAAAACAATTGGCGCGCTTCCATTCGCCGCCATCAGACGTGTAGAGACACAAGTTCTTCTCTTCGAAGAGATTCTTCCCATCGGCACCCTTGGGAATTTCTGAGTCTTTGTATTCAACTTCCACTTGAGCTGTGCCGGTTCTAAAACCCGTTACGAGCACCTTCATAACTTTGACAACATTCTTCAAAGTCTTAGCGCTATCGGGTTTACCGGGCTGGAACTTGGCCGCAATGACCGCACCGCTGGCGTTCGCGTCCATATTGTAGAAACTCAAACGAATATCGGCCTTGTCGGTTGCGTCAAAGTTCGCGCGGTTGCTGCCGAGCTTGGTCGTGATAAACCCGGAGATCGAAGTCTCGATGAGTTCATTCTGCGGCGCGACGAGCCAGGGGAAGACCACTGCTGGCCCCGTACAAGAGATCACCGGGTTGCCCCTGCCCTCGTAAGCGCCGGACGGGCCGCTGGGGTCGCCCCACCAGTTGCGATCAAGTTGTAACCCCTCGACGGCCGGGCAGCCCTTGACGCCGAACTGGATGTTATTGGAAATATCGTTCATCTCGATGTCGAGCGTCTTGCTGTCTCGGATATCGATGCCGCCCATGAAATTGCCGCTGACCAAGTTATGGTCCATGTCGATTTTTTCAGAACCGGACTGAATCAAGACACCGGCGCGATAGTTTTTCACAAATTTGTTGGAACGAATATCGGTGTCTTTGGAGCCATCGAGCTTCAAGCCATTGAAGCGGTTTGATTCGACGCCATTGTTAGTGATGTCATTGTTGGTCGCGCCATTCTTCAAGACAATCCCGTCTTCCTCGTTGTCTTTGATGTTGTTGCCCGAGACGGTGTTGTCGTTCGCGCCATCTAACTCAATGCCCGCGCCGCCGTTAGAGGTGATTGGGTTGTCTTTCACGACGTGGCGCTTGGCTTTCACCAGAACAATGCCCTGCTTGCCATTGTCTTGAATGGGGTTGTTCGCAAAGGTATCGTTGCTGGCTCCCTCATTGACTTCGATGGCTGCGGCATTGTTACCGTTTAGTTTGTTAGAGAAAAATTCGTTGCGGCCACGACTGGCCACGACGCGAATGCCTTGCTCGTGGTTATCTTTAATATCGTTGTTGGCAAATTTATTGTTGCCGGGAACGCGGCCCTGGCCAGAGTTGGTGCAGCCGCCCTTCTCTTTGTCAAAGTAAGTTAGGCAAAGACCGATGCTGTTGCTGAGAATGGTGTTATTGAGAACCGAGTTGGCTTCGACGTCGCCCGCGACGAGGAT
>Ga0247727_10014338_pt1 | contig 13191 bp, 5 predicted proteins | sample WisWelCaveWW1625_FD_202498 | JGI IMG/M metagenome (GOLD analysis project Ga0247727, IMG submission 202498) | Biofilm microbial communities from Wishing Well Cave, Virginia, United States - WW16-25 | ecosystem: Environmental > Aquatic > Deep subsurface > Groundwater > Cave microbial mat | place... | reverse complement strand
AACAGAAGGATGAACATAGAAAAAGAACAAGAAATGGAGGAAAAGAGGAAGCGGTTGCTTCCCGAAAGTCAAAAAAAATATGTTTGAGATTTATTGAGAAAAGAAACCAGTTTTTCAAAGGGTTCTACAAATCTTTACTTTTATGGGATTAGATAGTAATCAGCTATGGTTCGTCCTGTTACCATTAAAGAAATTGCCACAAGGGTAAAACGGCAAAAGGATAATCGTTATGGAAGCACTGCAGTATTAATCGGAGCAGGCTGTTCAGTTTCCTCAGGTATTCCAGCCTGTCCTGGAATGATGAAAGATATTGAAGTTGGATATGCTGACCTTATTGCTAATTGTAGCGATAAAACTTATGCTTCTTACATGGACTGTTTATCTCCCAATGATAGAAAAGAGTTTCTCGATAACTATATTAAAAAGGCAAAGCTCAATATCTCACACATCTTCTTAGCCTCATTGGTGCGCAACGGATATGTAGATTGCATCCTCACTACCAATTTTGATACGCTTGCATTAAAGGCGTTAACTACCCTGAATATCTTTCCTGCCGTTTATGATTTAGCATCTTCATCCGGGTATATCAGCGGAGCTTTCAATTTTCCCGCCATCATCTATCTGCATGGGCAGTACACCGGTTTTTGGCAAATGAATACGTCAGAGGAAATGCAGTCGGTAAAACAATCTATCAAGCAGGCGTTTGATGAAATAATTGCCCACCGCACTTTAATTATGATTGGTTATGGAGGTAACGACCCTGTTTTAGATGTTTTAGGCGACAGGATAAGATTTAATGATTTGGCTTATTGGGTGGGGTATAAAGAAAAAGCTCCACAAAAGCATATAGAAGATAAACTCTTCAATGACAGCAAAAAAAGCGTGTATTTTCTTCCTGAATATGATGCTGATAAATTTTTCTTCAACCTTCATAATGAATTAGCGCTCAATTCTCCATTACTGTTTTCCGAACCTTTCCGCCACCTTGAGGAAACTTATGAATTGGTATCGAAAGAACTTAAAATGGATGATAAGCCTTTTGATTTAACAGGAAATGCACGAGGAAAGATAAAACAAGCAGAAGATTGCGTGGCAATTAGGATAGACAAAAAATTAACGCCTAAAAAAGACTCAGGTAAAAAGAAACCTACAAAGGATCTTGCCACAAGAGCTTTAGATTCATGGATGGCTTGGATGAAGAATGAGCCTGACGCTCTTTATGAAGAAGTATTGAAATCATCAGATGATACTGCTAAGGAAAATCTGAGCTATGCTTACGTTGAAAAGGGCAACAGCTTTTTCAATGAAAAAAATCATAAGCAAGCATTAGAATGTTATAGCAGATCGGTTTCGTTAAAGCCTGACTATGCTATAGCATATTACAACCGGGGGGCCACTCATCAAGAGTTAAAGGATAGTGTCAAGGCAATAGCTGATTGTACTAAAGCTATAGAATTGAAAGCTGACTATGCTGATGCGTACTTCAACCGTGGGAATGCTTATCATTCCTTAAAGGATAGTGTCAAGGCAATAGCTGATTACACTAAAGCTATAGAATTGAAAGCTGACTATGCTGATGCATACGTCAACCGTGGGACTGGTTATGATTCCTTAAAAGATTATGACTTGGCAATCGCAGATTACACTAAAGCTATAAAATTGCAACCTGATGATGCTTTAGCATACAGCAATCGTGGGGCTGCTTATAATTCCTTAAAAGATCATGACAAGGCAATAACAGATTGCACTACAGCCATAGAACTGCAACCTGATAATGCCAATGCGTACATTAACCGTGGGAATGCTTATGATTCCTTAAAAGATTATGACCATGCAATAGCGGATTACACCAAGGCTATAAAACTACACCCTGATGATCCTGACGCGTACATCAACCGTAGCAGCAGCTATCGTCACAAAGGGTTTTACGAACAGGCATTAGCTGACATACATAAAGCGTTTGATTTACATCCTGAATTTGGATATGCTTATTCAAGTCTCGCTGAAGTACATGCTGTGATGGGTAATAAGAAAGAATTTTATGAAAACATTACCAAAGCTCTTGAAAAAGGAGCACCTGTATGGGAATTTTTAGATGACCCTGCTTATGATACCTTCAAAAATGAACCTGAATTTATCGCATTGATAAACAAGTATAAGAAAGACAAAAAATAACACTCACTCGTCTATCCTCGCGAAAACACAATACCCCACACCACGCATACGTTCCATCTGTGTAAAATTTTCTTCCCATGTTAGAACAAGATTCTTCCCATCTCAAAAATGAGATTAGCCGCCTGAACGGAATTATTGACGTTCTCCTTTCGCAAAACAGGGATTTATCAGCGGATATTGCCCATCTAAAAAGTGGGAATAGCCTGACACAAGAGATTTCTTCCTACGATAAAAGTGAGAAAGGAAGAAATGACGCATTTTCCTCCGATGACAAAATCATGAAAGGAAGTAGTGATTTATTTTCTTCCACTGAAAAAAATGTGGATGGAATAAATGACGCAAATACTTCCTATCAGAAAAATGAGAAAGGAATAAGTCAGTTGATTTCTTCCAATGACAAAATTGAGATAGGAATAAATGAGAGCAGTTATGCTCTTCCCGCTTTTGTTGAGCCATCGCCACAGGTGGTTGGAAGGCTTAGCAATGCGCTAAAGGCTTCCGGGCTGAAAAAAGTGAAGCGCACCGGTTTGCGCAACATGGCTTTGGTTCTGTTGCAGGCACATAACAAACAATCGTGCAGCCATCGTGAACTGCGCAAACTCACCGGGCTTTCGGAAGGAGGCATTGCAAAGCTGATAATGTCCATGAAAAAACGCGGCATGATTCACCGCGAGGGTTATGGGCGCTTCGCAATTTCAGCAAGCACGAGGGAAATGATGGAAAGATAATCCCCTGATTACACCGACAACTCTTCCATCTCCCTTACCATAGCAGGCTCATCCACAAAAAGCTTCAGGATGCAATTGGCTACGCTGCGGTAGCAATCAGCCGGGTTTTGGGTGTTCAGGTAAGTATATTGCTTGTAGTTGGGAATGTAAATGTCCAAGATGGGCACGTTCAGATGCCCCAGCGCGCCTTGCACGGTTTCCTGCGCGGTGAGGAAGTGGATGCGGTTAGCGAGAAGCGCTACTTTGAGCTTGCGGTGGGTTTGCATGACGGGCAAAATATCATTGAGCGTACGCTCCGTCACCATCTGTTCGATTTCGGAGAGGCTGGTGGGCACTATCACCGCATCGCTGTTGGCGCTGATGCGCCTGATGGCGTCACCGCTCATGTTGGCGGCACCGTCAACAATGACGAAGTCAATCATGTTTTTTCTGAATGCCTTGATGAGCTTCTCAGCGGTCTCTTCCTCCGTTTGCATCAGGTCGGGAAACTTGCCGCCCCCTTCCCCGGTGGTGGCAAGCTCTTTGTTTCTCACGTGGCTCAGCGAGTAATTGGTATCGGTCTCCATCAGCGTTACCTCAAATCCCATCTGCCTCAGTGCGGTGGCGGTGTTGATGGCGCTGGTGGTTTTACCGGTGCCGCCTTTCCGGTTGATAAAGGAAACGACTTTGGTCATGGCAGTAAAATTTGTACTTAAACTTCGTCTCAACAATTCAATCCGGCAACGGGGATTATCAACACTCGTTATCTTGAAAGTAGAGTAGGGTGGATGCTTTAGAATGCCCACGGGAGAGCAGATTATTCAATAAAAATAAGGGAAGAGTTTTCAAAAGGGATGAAACCATTAATGCACATTGAATGCACATTCATAGATTATTCACAAAAAATTAAACTAAAGGGCTTAGTTTCTTAGCTTAGAATTGGTTTCTTTGAAGAATAGTCTGCGGTCGTTGTTATCTCAACCAACAATCTCTGCTAATGCGTTACTCCGCCCGTTTGTCCGAAACCCTTTTAAATAAAGGTCGGACATTGATTTCAACGCTTAGCATCCTTGTTGCGGTTTTATTGTTTTCTTTGGATGTTTTGGGTCAGTCCATATTTGAAAATCCCATTACAGGAACAAATCCGAACACTTCAAATCCTTATACCACCGGGCAAACTGTTGCCAGCAATATGACGGCTTCCGGCATCGGGCGCGGAACCGGCATTACCGGAACGAACACAAATGACCGGTATAATGCAACCAGTTGGAATACCGCAAGCCTTGATGCGACTGCTTATTTTGAATTTACACTTACTCCCAACAGCGGTTACGAGATTGACTTTACCAGTTATGTATATACCGGGCAAGCTTCCGGTACGGGTCCCACGACTTTTGCTTTCAGGTCAAGTGTTGACAGCTACACTGCCGATATTGGTACGCCTGATGCAACCGGAGTAACCATCAGCTTATCAGGCGCTTCGTATCAAAATATCACTTCCGCCATTACATTTCGCTTCTACGGCTGGGGAGCTTCCTCTGGCGCTGGAACATTCAGCATCAATGATTTTACATTCAATGGAACCGTTAATTCGGTTTCCGGAAATTCCAACTCTTCAGACATAGCCGACAACACCACGTATGCATCCGGTTCGCCTGAATTCAACAGCAACCCGCAGTATATCAGCTTCACGGACGCAACTTCCACTACTACAGGAAAAATAATTGCGATGAAATTTAAAATCCAGGATGGAGGGGCATCACTGAATGACGCGGATATTCTCAATACCGAAATGACTGAAATTAAATTCACCGTGAAGAATACAAGTGGCACTGACCGTTTGAATTATGTGAAAACGGCAATACTCACCACTACGGGAGGAACCGTGATAGCAACTGCATCACCAGTGGGAAGTGAATTGGTATTCTCCGGAATGTCGGGCGCTAATGTTACCGCAACGGATAATGGCGAAAAGCATCTGCACCTTAGGATTTCATTCAACGAAGCCAATATCACTGACAATGAGAAATTGGTATTCAAAGTTTCTGCTGCAACTGCCAATGCTTCGGGTTCCACCTTTACAGCAGCCGATGCTGGCGGAGCGGAAAGTGATAACAGCACGGGCAACGACCGCAACCGCATTGAAGCGGTTGCGGACAGGCTGGGATTTGTGCAGCAGCCCTCGAATGCCAGCGCCAACAACTCGATGTTGCCCGCACCGACAGTTGAAGCTAAAGATGCCAATGGGAAACGAGACCTTGATTACAGCTCAACGGTCTCCATCACTTCAACCGGGACGCTGAACACATCTCCTCAGAATGTCGCTTCATCATCAGGGCTTGCCACTTTCAGCAGCATCATCCATATCGCAGCCGCAACAGGACTTCAATTGAGCGCAACATCCGGCTCGCTTACAAGCACTAATTCAGGATCATTCGACATTACGCTCTCATCTGCCTCAACGGATTATTTCCGATCGAAGGCTGCCGGAAATTGGGATGCAATCTCCACATGGGAATCATCAGCCGATAATGCTTCATGGATTAACGCAACGCTTGTTCCTAATCAATCAGCCAATACCATTTACATTCGGAACGGGCACACGGTTTCCATTGCCGCTTCAGCCACATTTGACCAGACGGTGATTCAAAGTGGGGGAATTTTGTTATTCACCGGGGGAAGCACGGTTTTCTATACTCTCAATAACGGCTCCGGTACCGACCTCACCATCGAAAGCGGTGGCAAGCTTCAACTGGACAACACCACCCAGAATCTTTACCTGGAAAATGGAACGGTTCTGGTTAAATCTGGCGGCATGATTGAAGTGCTCACCAGCAGCTCGAACGGAGATACAGATGCCTACGCCAGCGATGAACTGGATAATAATAATGGTGTTCCTGTTGAAAATTTAATCACGTGGGAAGACGGAGCGATATACTATTATAATAGCAATACTGTTTTTTCAACTTCCGGCATCAATTATTTCCCTAATAATGCAAGCAGCAGCAATGTGGCGGTATTCCGGTTTGGCGGCTCCGGAGCAAATCATGGCGGAGGTTCCGATACTAAGTTTTATGGCGTTCTTGAAATTGATGCAGGTAAAACATTTACTCTGCAGAGCGCAGGTTTGAAAGTGTTTAAAAATGGAATTCGCGGAAGCGGAAACATCGTTCAGCTTTCCAGTTCGGGGCAATTTCAAATCACAGGAACAGCCGAACTGGATGGCACAGGAACCATCACGCTTAGCACTAACGGAATGCTGCTCTCCTCAACAAGCACAACGACATTGAAAGCAAACAAAACGATTAATGGTGGAGCCATCAGCCTCGCAGGAACATTTGACCTCACCGATAAATCCATCAGCGGCACTTACACTTCATTCAATGTTTCAGTCTCGGCTTATATAAACACCGCTCATGCCAGCGGGCTGCGCTCTTCAACGGGAGCATTGCAAAACAATAGCGCCACCTATGACTTTAATATTTCAGGAACAACGGTGGAGTATAATCGCATCGGTGCGCAAACCGTCACCAATAATGATTATTACAATCTTACCCTAAGAGGTGCCGGGGATAAAACACTTGCAGGCAACACCAATGTTTTTGGAGACCTCAGTTGGATTGACCTGAACGGAACTGCGGTTTTGAAATGCGGTGCAAACACGCTGGAAGTAAAAGGCAACTGGGATAACAACAGCGCAGCAGAATTTGATGCAGGCACAGGAACCGTTTATTTAGGACAAACTTCCAACACGCGCGCCATCACCGATGCCACCACTTTCAATATTTTGAAAACTTATGGAACATTGAATGTCACTTCTGGCGCGCAAAGCGTGTACGACCATTTGGAGTTAGCCACTGGCAGCACTTTCAACACGGGCGGCAATCTGGTCCTGAAATCCACTTCTTCAAAGACCGCTTACATTGATGACTTTTCAGCAGGGCTTGCGGGAAGCCTTTCCGGCAATTTGACCATCGAGCGCTACATTCCTTCCACCTCCAATGGCAATATCTTTCATTACATCGGTGCACTTACAAGCGGGGATGCTTCGAAATGGAATGATGATTTTGGAAATACCGCCACTGCCACCGATATGACTTTCGTAACGCCAACGGCTGATTGCAGTCCATCGCAATTGGAAACTTCATCCGCCTATGGGAATTTGTTTACATACCATGAAAGCAATGTGACCAACTGCTACCTGAAAGGTTGGGCGGTTAGAACAACGACAGCATCAACGCCTCGCGGTACAGGCTTTGCATCACGTGTTAATTCGGGAACGGTGATTGACGAGACGGGAGGATATTCCAAAACAGACGTCACCCTGAGCGGGTTGAGCATTACTTCAACCAACACCCATCCCAACTCGCAGGGATTTCATTTGGTAGCCAATCCGTTCTTCGCTCCCATGCAATGGAGTTTAATTACCGGAACCAATCTTTATGGAACGGCATACCGCTACAATCCAAACACCGGCACTTACGGCACTTACAACAATATCTCTGGCTCCGGCATCTTCAGCACCAATGAAGCATTTATCATTAGGGGAAATGATTTAGGGCAAAGCTCTTACAGCATTACGTTTCCTGCATCCGCAAGAACAACGGGCGCCAACAGCACCTTGCTCCGGCAGCAGCAGGGATATGCTTACGGATTGAAAGTAAGGGTGGAAGCCAACGGTTTTGCTGACGAAGCGCTGATTGCTTTTGATAATTTATTCTCCCACCAATCCGACAATGGTTATGATGCCGTCAAGCTGCTGAGCAGCGCAGGAATTCCTTCCATTTACATTCACGATGCAGCAAGTGTCCGGCATTGCATTTTGGCGTTGCAGGAAAACACGCAGATGCTTGTGGTTCCGCTGGGAGTTATTTTTCAGCACAGCGGCTCGCATGTTTTTACATTTGATGACATCAACAGTTTTCCGTCCACCGCATTGATTTATCTCGAAGATTTGCAAACGGGCGCCTGGACTGATTTAAGAGCTGCGAATGTTTATTCATTCAATGCCGGCATTGGCGACAACCCCGACCGCTTCATCCTTTATTTCACTCCTCCGGTTCGATTTAATTCCATTGCTGCAACCTGCTTGGGAAACGATGGAGAAATTTCACTGGTGATTCCGCAAGGCGCTGATTGGAATTTTGTAATTAAAAACGAACAGGGAGTGACAATTACAAGGCAATCAGGAGTACCGGGAGTATCTGTGATAAGCGGAATCCCTCATGGAAACTATAGCGTTACCATGATTCACGATGGAGGCTATCAAGTGACAGAAACAATTACACTGAACGGACCGCAGCCGGTGCACGCTTCCTTTGCGATGTCACAAGACAATGTTTTAACGGAGGAGCCTGTTTATTTCATCAATAACTCAACAGGCGCAACTTTCTTCGAATGGGATTTTGGAGATGGAACAATAATTTCAGGCATCAGCGAACCGAGTCATTCTTATGCGGAAGAAGGAACGTACAACGTTACGCTACATGCGCTCAATGATGATTGTGATGATATCGCATCACAGCAAATTTCCGTTTACAAGATTGCAAGCGGTTTAGCAGCGAATCCTGAGGACGGAATTCAAGTGTCAGCCATCGGTGAATTTATAATGATCCGTTTTGAAAACAGGTTGGAGAAGAAAGCAAACATCACGGTCCATAATGTGTTGGGGCAGCTCATTTATCAATCGGAAACAACCACTTTTCATGACTTGCACATTGAGGTGCCCGGAAAAAGCAGCCGGTTTTATTTTCTTACGTTGATGACCGATGATAAAGCATTGACCTTCAAGGTTCTGTTGTCTGAAGAATAGTGCATAAGTTCCCGAAGACTTTTCCGTATATTTCGTTGCTCAAAGGTTTATTATCAGGTAATTTCACAACACCTGATTTTGCCCTTATTAAAGCTGCCACCTATGGCGAGAAGAATTGCATTATTATTTCTGATTGCCACCGCTTTTTCTTATGGCAATTTCCTTTTTTCAGCCACCATCAAAGGCGAGTTGAAGAAGTGGCACAAGGTTACTTTTCTTTTTGATGGCGTCAGCACCAGCGAAAGCGCAACCCCTAATCCGTTCAGGGATTACAGGCTGATTGTCACATTTACAAAGGGCGTTAGAACAATTACTGTTTACGGTCATTATGCTGCCGATGGAGATGCCGGAGAAACCAGCGCATCCGGTGGCGATAAATGGCGCGTTTATTTCACGCCTGACGAAACAGGCACCTGGAATTACAGCGTTTCATTCCGCACCGGTACTGACATTAATCTCGATGATACTCCCTCATCGGGGACTGCTGTTCCTCCACTTGATGGCGAGACAAATAGTTTTACGATTGCTGCTTCCAATAAAACTGGAAATGATTTCCGCGCAAAGGGAAGGTTGGGTTATGCTAATGCGCATTATTTAAGATTCGCTGAAACGGGCGACTACTTCATCAAGGGCGGCACCGACAGCCCTGAAAATTTTCTCGCCTACTATCAGTTTGACGGCACTTACGATTCCGGTGGACCGCAGGACGACAGCCTTATCAACGGGCTTCACCGTTACTCACCCCACACAGGTCATTGGAATGCAGGCGACCCGACCTGGCAAAGCGGTGAAGGAAAAGGCATCATTGGGGCACTGAATTACCTCGCGGCAAAAGGAATGAACACGGTTTATTTCCTCACCTATAATGTTGACGGGGGAGATGGCAGGGATACCTGGATGTGGACTTCCGATACGGAACGCTGGCGTTACGATGTATCGAAGCTCGACCAGTGGGAAATTGTTTTCTCGCACATGGATTCGCTGGGGATACAAATGCACCTCGTAACCCAGGAAACCGAGAACGATAATTTGCTTGGCGGAAGCAGCAACCTCAACAACATCAGGAGGCTGTACTATAAGGAATTGGCTTCACGATTTGCCCATCACCTCGCGGTTCTTTGGAATATCGGAGAAGAGAACTCTAACACGGATGCCCAGCGGGCTGCGTTTGCGCAATACATCCGCGAGCATGACCCGTACGATAATCCAATCACCGTTCACACTTTAAATAATCCATCCACCCTCTGGGAAACCTTTTACGGTGGAATATTGAATGACACTTCCTATTTGAAATATTTCGAAGTCACTTCATTGCAGGGCAATGCCTCGCTCTACAATTCAGGAGCAGCATCACTCAGAACGCTGTCGGAAACGAAAGGTAAAAAATGGATTATTTGCGGTGACGAGCAAACGCCTGATGTTGATTTTGCTTTAAGTAATATCAACACCATGCGGAAAGACGGTCTGTGGGGCAACATGATGGGCGGTGGCGGTGGCGTGGAATGGTATTTTGGCTACGACCTGCCGAATGAATTCGGAGATATAGCTTCAGAAGACTTTATCCCGCTCAGCCAACTGTGGGACCAAACCAAAATCGCTTTGGATTTCTTCCACACGTATCTGCCCTTTGATGAAATGACTCCCGATAATTCTCTATTCTCTGCAAACAACGGGGCAACCGGATATTGCCTTGCTAAAGTTGGAGAAACATACGCAGTTTACATTAAGCCAGGTGTCAATAATGTTACAGTCAGTTTGAACATTTCCGGGACGGATAACTATACCGTGAAATGGTTTAATACCAGAACGGGTGGCGCATTGCAGAATGGAACCGTCACATCGCTTACCGCTGCAAATGGAGTAATCAGTATCGGAAAAAATCCGGCTAATGACAACAACGACTGGGTGGCATTGGTAACAAAAAACGCAATCGTGGTTCCTACCAGCACAACATGGACCGGCAACGTCAGCGATAATTGGTTCAACTCTTCCAATTGGACAAGCGGAATTCCTGACGCCACTTTAGATGTCATCATCCCAAATGTTTCTCCTAAAAGTTTCCCGCTGATTCAGGGACCTGCAGGCACCATTGCGGAGGTGGAGGATTTAACCATCCATTCCAATGCGCAAGTCACCGTTTCTAATCTTAATAATGTTCAACTGATGATACATGGTATTTTCAGTCCGAGCGGGCAGGTTTTAGGAACAGGAAGGCTGACCTTCAACGGAGGAATCACACATACTGTTCCCAATCCGCTTTCATTTAGCGGTGTGCTTGAAGTGAAATCAGGCAGCACACTGGTTACCAATGGAAATCTAACGCTTCAGGATGGCGCGAGCCTGTTGCACGGAACAGGAACTCCCAATGGTGGCGGAACAGTTTCCGGCACCATTAAAATGCGCAGAAACGGAAACTCGAATTCAACGGCATACAGCTATTGGTCATCGCCTGTTGCTGGCGCGAATGTTTCACTGCTTGGCAATGACCTATACTATTATAATCCCAACAACGCCACTGATAATACGACAGCAGGGCTTAGAAACGGGTGGGTGGCTGCTGGTGGTTCCATGTCAGCGGGGCTTGGATATATCGGAAGGGGAAATTCGATGGTGGAGTTCAACAGTTCTCCGAATGATGGTAATTATTCTGTCGCTGTATCAAAAAATGCAGCAACAGGGGTAGGGTGGAACCTCATCGGAAATCCTTATCCGTGCGCAATTGATGCTGCGGCATTCATGGCGGTGAATGGTCCTGCAGGAAGCGGAACCATTTCAGGCGCTTTATATTTTTGGGATGATGACCAGAGCAATGGCAGCGGCTGGGCAACCCAGGATTATGCCGTGTGGAGCGGTGCGGGAACAGTGGCAGGACCCAACACTGGCACGCTGTTTCAAGGGCACATCGCCTCCGGGCAGGGTTTCTTCGCTTTGAAAACAGCCAGCGGCACTGCGAATGTTCAGTTTAGCAACAGCATGAGGAGCAGCATCAACAACTCGTTCTTCAGACAGTCGCCCATTCAACGCCTTTGGCTCAGCGCGGTAAGCCCGAATGGTTTTTATAATGAAACTCTTATTGCATTCATTGATGACGCCACTGATGGCGATGACCCTGTCTATGATGCGAAAAAGCTGAAGGGAAATGATAATGTTGCGCTCTACACCAAGATTCAGAATGAAATTTACGCCATACAAGCACTCTCATTGTTGAATGGCGACAAGTCAGTGGTGATGGGAATGGATGCAGGCGTCAGCGGCACTTTCACGCTCAATTTGAAGGCAATTGAAAATCTGGATGAAACCGTTTGCATCTATCTTGAAGACACGCACACAGGCATCATTCAGGATTTACGCCTCAACCCGGTTTACACCTTCACCACCACAGCAGGCATATTCGACTCGCGCTTCATCCTGCATTTCACTGCGCCCTTGAAAATTGAAATCAAGGGAGCCACCTGCGATGGGAATGACGGTGAAGTCACGTTGATGCAGGCTGGAAGTAAAGAATGGAATTACATTCTTGCTGCTTCCAGCGGTGCCAATATCGAAAGGAAAGCAGGCTTCAACGGAATCAATGTAATCACGGATTTAAGCTCCGGAAGCTACACGCTGACTTTGCGCGATGCTCATGGCTACGAAATTTTAAAGCCTATTGACATATCCGGTGTTGTTCCTGTCAGTAATGATTTTACAATGAGTTCGAGCATTGTAATGGTAAATGAAATGGTGAGTTTCACAAACCTGTCAACCGGGGCGACCAGCTACGAATGGTATTTTGGTGACTCCAATACATCCGCAGATGTTAATCCCGTATATGCTTATAGAAGTCCGGGAAGTTATAAAGTGATTTTGAGGGCTGTAAACGATGATTGCCAAACGTTAAAAGGAAAAATTATCACCGTGCTGAAAAAGGATGATGCAACAGGAATCACTGCAGATGAAGAAAAGCCTGTGAAGATTTATGGCGCGCAATCCTCCGTTTACGTTCAATTTGGAGCACTCAATTCCGGCAGGGCTGCGATTGAAGTATTCAATGTTCTCGGAGAAAGAATTTACAAAAATGATTCACCCACCACTTCCACCGTTGTCATCAACCTGCCGTTTGCAGATGATGGATTTTATCTTGTCAGAGTCACCATGAACGGGCGCATCTTCAGAGGGAAGGTAGCTTTGACTGCACAATAACTTGTTTTCAAATTTTCTCATCTCGCCAGCATCTCAAGTTGTTCGAAGTGTTCCGCAGGGCACTTCGAACTTTTAATGCTGGCGAAAGTCTCCGACTTTCCTGCGTGGGCGATGCTGGTTTCTTCCACATACTTAAAAGTTACTCAATAAACACCACCGGTAATAATCCCTTCCCTCCCGCATAGTCTGTTGCACTCGAATATACATAATCTTCGGCACGATAAACCAGCCCGGCATTTACAGGATTCTCGTGGATGTATTGCAGCTTTTGGTCAATGAATTTGTTGGTGATGAGTTCTTCCGGATGATTACCCT
>Ga0247727_10014337_pt1 | contig 13192 bp, 8 predicted proteins | sample WisWelCaveWW1625_FD_202498 | JGI IMG/M metagenome (GOLD analysis project Ga0247727, IMG submission 202498) | Biofilm microbial communities from Wishing Well Cave, Virginia, United States - WW16-25 | ecosystem: Environmental > Aquatic > Deep subsurface > Groundwater > Cave microbial mat | place... | reverse complement strand
ATGGCTCAGCTCAAGCAAGCTAAGTATTGATAGTTCGTGTGCAAATGTCATTTTTAATCATCTCATTGGTTATCAAAGAGTTACAATATTTTTATCAACTTATCTAAGAATGGCCCGAATTTTCTTAATTATAATCACTTAAAAGAAATATGCCAGCTCTGAAATTAATTCTATTTACGACCTTCTGTTTGCCCCAAAAGTTCATTACGATCAAATCCAAGTCCCGCTACCACCTGGTACGGATCTCGATGATAAGCTCGGCAAAAGGTGGATACTTCCTTAAGCGTTGTCATACCCCGCTTATCCAACTGTTCCAGAAGAAATGTCCGTAAAAGATGCTCCTGCATGATCATCTTGGGATGCAATCCCGATTGGGAAGACAACCGGTCACGATAAACAGTGCTGGGATTCACCTGTTTTTGGGTTTTGGCATCATAATCGTATTTATAAACCTGAGACAGGAGGATCTTAATCTGCTCCATTCCACTGGTTTCACTGACTTCTTCGATAATACGAAATATCCTGTTCTTGACATGATATCTTTTTAAGACGATAAACACATCGATTAAATTAATAAGCATTTCTGGGATGTTCATCGGTTCATTCTGCAAACGGATCACGGCTTCTCTTGAAGTTAGCGCGTGGATCGTTCCCATGCAATATTTACCGATATTGCAGGCCGTCACCATGTCCCTGGCCTCTTCTCCCCTGACCTCCCCGACAATAATACGCTCAGGTCGCATGCGAAGGCTATTCTTCACCAGGTCGGCTAGGCTCACTTCATCGTCACTCTCCAAACGAGAACAGCTCTCTTCCAAAAATGTATTTAACTCAAGGGTGTCCTCAATCACCACAAGCCGATCCGATTCAGGAATAAAACTAAACAGCGCATTTAAAAGGGTTGTTTTGCCGACCCCTGGCCCTCCCGCGATCATCACATTCGCCGGCCGAATCGACATCCCTTCCAAATACATCCATAACTGGGCGGCCACAGCATGGGTCATGCTTCCCTGATGGATCAAATCTAAAATGCTTAAAGGAGAAACTTTTGCTTTGGTGATGGTGATCTGGGGGCCGAACGGTGATAACGCAATATTCACCCTCCCCTCCAGATTGGGCAGCTCCAGGTTCATCAGTTTATTACGTTTCTTCCTTCCAGAAAAAAGCAATAGTTTATCTATAAACAATTCCAATTCACGGCTTGATTGAAACCGTTTATCCGTGACAATGAATCCCCTTTGAGCGTGGTGCATGAAAATCGGATTGAGGTTATTGATAATAATATCCTCAGCGCTGAAATCACATAAAACCTCTGTCACAATTCCATAAGACAAAAAATCTCTGATAAACGATAACCGGATCGATTCCTCTTCAAGCTCATGGTGAACTTCGATGAACTCATTATTTCTGAAAATTTCCATCAACGCATGATTGGCAATCTCCTCCCGCTCAGCCTGGGGTTGCAGGAGATTGATCCTTCCATGGAGAGCTTCGATCAAACGAAATTGCAGTTCAAAATAAGTTTTTTCATCCATGACAATATTGTTTCCACCACAATTATTTAATTGACTTTGAAGGGGGCATGGTTATCACAATAACCATTTTATTCAAATCCAGATATTTTTTTGCTAGGGCCAAAATATCTTCCTGTGTCACCCGATCGATATATGTGTCATATTTGGCGTAATCATCAAATCCTAACCCATAAAGCTCATCTAGACCAACGGCAAAACTGATCGCGTCATTGGTTTCCAGGCTCGCTTTATAACTTCCCTTAAGATAAGTTTTTATATTATTAAGCTCAGTTTCAGAAACAAAATCGTTCTGGATATTTTTAATTTCCGCCAGGACAAGTTCTTTGGCCTGGGCCATACTGGCTGGATCCGTCACCACATAAAAATAAATATATCCGGGCTCAATTCCAGGGACCGAATCCCCCCCTAACCGATAAGCCTTTCCAAGTTTGTCCCGGACATTACCAAATAATCGTCCGCTGAATGACGAACCCAAAATTGCGGATAGTACATCCACACCATAACGGTCTTTATCCGACATTTCGACCCCATGGAAACCGAACATCAATGTCACCTGTTCCTTGTCTAGTTCAAAAATTTTCTCCTTAACACCACGAATAAGGGTTTCTCTTTCATATTTTTGAAAATTTAAATCCTTTTTTGGCAAAGAACCGAATTTCTTGGCAATCCACTCCTCAACTCTACGAGAATCAATATCTCCGAAGACAACCAATACCATATTATTAGGAACGACATGTCTATCATAAAAATTTTTTACATCGTTTCTTGTGATCTTATCAATCGACTCCTCCGTTCCCACAGGCTCATAACGGTAAGGATGTGTTGGAAACAGCTCCCCCATTAAATTATTTTGCGTAAAACGGAAAACATCATCTTTCCGCTGGGAGATTGAAACCTTCATGTTTCTTTTAAGTTTTTCGATCTCTTCTTCCGGAAATACAGGATCCTTGATAGCGTCTTCCAGTAACTCAAAGGCCTCCTGAATATCCTCTGATAAGAATCTCAAATTCAGACCAAAACTGTTTTTCCCGGAAAATCCTCCCATAGACATTCCCAAGGAATCAATCCTCCTGGCCCACTGATCCGCTGACATGGATTTCGTTCCCTTAATCCAGACATTTGAAACCAAATCGGAAATCCCATAAAACCCCTTTGGTTCCAAACGAAGCCCTCCGTTAGCGATTAAATGAATCGAGGCCAGCGGATAGGTATGGTCTTCCCTAAGAAGAACGGTTAAACCATTTTCCAAAGTGTATTTTTTTATTTCTCCTTTGACCCGTTCAACCGCTTGCTCTTCAGCAGCCCCTGAACTGTCTACAGGCTTGACAACAACCGTGGTCATCACCTCCTGTTTTAAGTAAAGCTTAGCCACTCTTTTGATGTCCTCTTCAGTGATCCGATGAACAGCTTTTAAATATTTTTCTGAAAATTGATAATCTCCGGTAAACGCCTCATCAAATGCCAATGAATACGCCACCTGTGAAGCGGATTGATTCTCATAAATATGTTTACTGAGAAATTGCTGTTTCGCTTTCTTTAATTCATCGGCTTGAACGCCTTTCTTCTTTATAATTTCAATATGATCTAAAATAGCTTTTTTCACTTGTTCAACATTTTCATAATCCAACAACGATTCCACCTCAAAAACCCCCCGATCCAGTGGAGTAAAATTAGACGCGTAGATGGAATAAACCATTTTCCTTTGACTATAAAGATCACTATATAACCGCGAACTGTCCCCCTGTCCAAGGATCTGGGCAAGAATATCCAAAGCGTACAAATCGTGATCCATTAATTGGACACCTGAGAATGCTATCGACATCCTGGTCAAATCGGTGGAAAATTCAACCTCTGAATACCTAGGAGTAATTTGATCAGGTTCATCAGGCAAATTTCTTAAAATTTCTCGACCGCGTTTGCAGTCTTTAAAAACAGATTCGATCTTGGGACGAACGTCTTTGATTGAAATATTTCCGGCAATCGATAAAACAATGTTATTGGGGACATACCGGTCTTTATAATAATCCATCAATTGTTCACGGGAGACATCCGCTAATACTGATTCATACCCGATCACAGGGTGCCGGTAGGGGTGTTCTGTATATACCGTTCGAAGGGCCAGCTCTGATAATTCTCTGCCAGGATCATCTTTATATAACCTCATCTCATTGAAAACGACTTCCCGTTCCTTCTCCACCTCTGCCGGAGCGAGAACGGAATTCATGAGCATATCGGACAGGACATCCAACGCAAGATCAAAATGTTCATATGGAACACTGATGACATAAATCGTGTAATCAAAACTGGTCGAAGCGTTGATAAATCCACCGACAGCTTGAATCTGAGAAGAGATTTCCCCTATCTTTCGTTTGGTCGTTCCCTTAAATAACATATGCTCCAGAAAATGAGATACCCCGGTTCCCAAATATTTGTCTTCCGTGGCCGATCCTGTCTTAACCAAACCGTAAACAGCCACCATTGGACTATTAGGCAATTCCTTGGCCACTACCCTCAGTCCGTTATCAAGAGTGAATTTAGAAGCAATAAATTCCTCCGCCATAACATTGGAGGATAAAATAACGACACTAGAAACAAGGGTTATCAAAATGGTTATCACTTTATAAAATCTATTCATATTTTCCTTTTCTGTGAAATTCGTCCAATAACTTTTGGATGTCTGTGTGGGCATTCCTGGCGATTTGAGAACAAATAAAAATTAATAACGAAAAAGGCCACACATCTTCATGGCCAATGATCAATCCTGTTTGGATGTTTTCCTTTCTCATCAAAAGATCTTCATAATGTTTGACCGCTTCGGATAACTTGCCTTCGTAGATATCCAAAAAATTTGTCTTGTTATCATAGCGAAAAGACGGCATGCTAACACCCCGAACAATCAAAAAATTAATCATGGAATTTTCATCAACTGATTCCTCTGAATCAAATTCAAAACCTTGAAATTGGGGATTATTGGGGGGGAGAATTAAGGAAGGTTTCTCAACAATCACTTCGCCTTTACGGACAACCGTATCACCCATATTGATCGAAGATTCACAAAGCAAGATATAAGGCACATGGGTCCGTGCCGTCACCATCAACGCTTGCACCCGGCTACGGATAATCTCGGTATGTTTTAAAGCCTTGTTCCACGATTTTTCAATGTCCATAAAATAAATCGACCCATATCTGATGCTCGGTTAGTTGGTTACAGATACTCCGTTCAATTTTGTTCACAAGATTAAACGGAGAAATCTCTTTAAAAATTTTGGCGGAGAGGGAGAGATTCGAACTCTCGGGCCACCTTACGATGACCACACGCTTTCCAAGCGTGCTCGTTCAACCGCTCCGACACCTCTCCAGAAATTTTCTTTTAAAAATAATGCCATCTTTTATACCAGAGAATGATCAGCCTGTAAAGGCTGATTTAATCCGAATTTACTCCAAATCTTTCAAATTAAAAAAAGCGGACTATATACCTTTAAAAAATTTTCATGGTCTTTTCAAAAAAAATAGCAACATTTTTCCCGAAAAATTGCACACTCCAGCCCAGCCAACCAGCTATCCATTGAAATGTCTTAACTTGATAAAAACACATATGAGTTGGTTCTCTATGGTACCACCACTGTGAAAAATGAACCGGATCACCCAATACTTCTGTCATTACAGCTAAAATACCTTGCTCCTCTTTAAGTAAAAATTTAAATTTCAGAAACTCAATCCGAGGATTATAAAAATGCTCAATGACTTCGGTGCATACAATAAAATCGTATTTTTGCTCAAGGGCTGACTGGTTGGGACAATAAATAGGATCATAGTTGGTCACAAAACAACCTGACTCCTCTAATATTTTCCATATGGCCGGGCCCGGCCCGCATCCGTAATCGAGCCCCTTGGCCCCTGAACTAAGATAGGCGCCTAGTGGATCGGTCAATTTCTTCAAGAATCGGATGTAGCGTATGTCAGAAGTATTATTTTCATGCCAATCATAACGTTGCTTCTGTTGTACAAAGTCAAGTTGTTGACCTGGAGATAAGTAGATCAACCCACAGACAGGACAATGATAATAATCCCGAGGGCCAAACATCGGGTCTGTCTTCTGAAAATACAACTGGGATCCTGACGCGTGGCAAAGAAGACAAACGGGTAAAAATTTTGTCAACCGATCCATTTCATCGACCATATTTTTCTCTTACACGGTATAGTAATTTTAAAAAAATATAATACAATGAGGCTATGTCTGCTGATATTAACAAATCAAAATCTTGCCCTTGCCCTATTGCTCCATTACCTCTTGAAAACGTTGTAACTCGCTCTGCGGCCACCATTAGTCTATGGTTGGGAGGAACAATCATCCTTTCTCTCATTTTTCGCTTAGGATACCTTTTTGAAATCACCGCCAACCCTCTGGTTATACTAGCCAACACCAATGACGTTTTTGACCAGTCCCGTTTTATGAACCTGGCCAAAGGATTTTTACAAGGGAACTGGTTGGGGACCGATACAGCCTGGTTCTCACCTTCTTATTCATATTTCATTGCCGTCATCCTCAAATATTTTGGGAATAACTTTTATTTTGTCTTCTGGGCGCAAACACTGATGGGCCTTGCTTCCATTGTGATCGTTTACAAAACAGCCGCTTTATTATTCAAAAATGACGATATCGGTTTACTAACGGCCGGACTATTTGCCTTTTACGGTCCTTTTGTTTTTTATGAATGTAAATTATTGCGGGACAGCCCCATCACCTATCTGAACCTGGCTGGTTTTTATTTTCTATTATGCGCGTTTCGATACAGCAAAAAAAGATTTTATATTTTCTCAGCCATCGCCCTTGGAGGATCAGCCCTGCTGCGCCCACAAATCCTTCCTTTGTTTGTCATTATTTACATATTAGCGGCCAATACAACCGCATTAAAACAACGGATTAAATACGCTCTTCTATTTAGCCTAACCCTTATTATTGCAATATCCCCTCTGCCTATACGCAACAAAATGGCTGGAAATAATGTCTTACTCTCTTCTCAAGGATCATCCGTATTCTGGATCGGGAACACCTTTGACGCTTCCGGCATTGGCCTCTACCGTTCTCCATTGCGGGAAAAATTGGCTAACGAAGCCGCAGGCAATTTTATAAAAACTGTTAAAATATTTATCCGCGAGGTCAACGCCCATCCAAACTCTTATAAAAAAATTTATCTACAAAAAATAAAGATGTTTCTTAACGGCTATGAGATCCCCTCCAACTTAAGCTTCGACCATTTTCGGGAATCTTCCTTTTTTTTGAAACTCTTCGCCTTAGACTTTACCTTTATCTCACCCCTGGCGCTCCTGGGGATGATCCTGTGCCGACGAAAATACCCGAATTCTGGTTTAGCCTATTTATTTCTAGGTGTCATGAGTCTATCGGTGATTATCATGCACATCCTCGGACGTTACAGATTGCCCGCAACTCCATTTTTCATCATCTTTGCTTCTTACGCGCTATATTGGCTCATTCAAATGCTGAAAGAACACCGACTGCTTCCTTTATCATATGCCTTGTCCGCCCTATTCATTTTTTCTTTATACACCATGCCTGACCAGTTAATTATGAAAAAATATTTTGGGGACCGGATCCGTCCGTCCGATTATTTCAATTCCGCTTACGCCCATTACCTTTTATACCGCTCCAAAGAAAAATATTTATCAAATGATGAGAAAAAATTACTGTTAATCAGGATCACAGATGATTTAGAAAAATCCCTCATCCGTATCCCACCCAAAGCCAGAGAATTTAAAACATCCGTTTTAGTGAGCCTGGCCTCAACGTACGCTCATCAAGGACAGATGCGAAAGGCCAAAGAAGTCCTTCATCAATCTCTACGTTTAAGCCCCGGTAATCCAAACCTGATGGACGCGATTGACAAAAGCGGGTTAAGATATCTCATGGATCAATGAGCTTGAAAAGCTTTTGATGAAGTATCCCTAATATAATCATCCGAAACATTGATCCCCATTGATCGGGCCATGGAGGCGTCGCTTTGAGCCATTTGATCATTTCCAAGGGTTTTATGGACCAACGAACGTTTCCAATAAGCAGGGCCGTATTGAGCATTAAGCTCAATTGTCCTGTTAAAATCCCTTAAAGCTTCCTTGTATTGCCTCAGCTTGAAATAAGCGTTCCCCCGGCTGTACCAGACCTGCCAAAATCCAGGTTCCAATCCCAACGCCTTGACATAATCCGAAATGGCAAGCTGATATTCTCCAGACATCTCATAGGCATTACCTCTGTTTTGATACGCTTGCGCAAAACCGGGATTAAGTTGAATGGCATAGGTATAATCTTCTATAGCTCTTTGATAAAGCTTCAATTTTGCATATTTATTTCCCCGGTTAACTAGGGCTTGAACATGCCGTGGATATATCTCCATCACCCGGTTTAAATCCTCAATGGCCAAATCATATTGCCTCATTTGTCCGTACGTGGCCGCTCGGTTGATTAAAGTGTCCGCATGCATGGGTTTTAAATTAAGCGCGACATTAAAATCCGCCAAGGCGCGTTGATATTCTCCTTGAGATTGATATATTGTGGCCCGGTTATTGTAAAAATCCGGCTCCCTTGGGTTCAATTCAATCGCCCGGTCGAAATCTGATAATGCCAATGAGCTTTTTCCAAGATTTAAATAACAAACACCTCGACTATTGTAAGTGTCCGCGTTATCAAGCCCAGAAGCAATTACCCGGTCAAAAGAATCCAAAGCTTGATAATGTTGTCCACTATTGTCATAAGCAATCGCCAGATTCAAATGCCCCTTGGCCAAAAAGGGCGATTTCTTAACAACATCGGACCATAAAAGAACATCATCAGACCAAACTTTATTACGCTGATAAGTCAGCAAAGAAAACACGGCTATCAAAATAAACATAATCATAATGTATTTTTTTCTTTGCCGCAGGAGAACGTGGACTCCATAAGACACCGCCATAAAGAATCCAACAGAAGGCAGATAAACGCGGTGTTCAAAAATAACATGTTTAATCACAATCACCCCTGATTCAACAGAGAGTGTCACAAAAAACCATATCATCCCGAAAGAAATCATCCTGTGTTTGTCATACAACAATAACGCACATACTAATAAACATGATAAAAATAAAAAACAAGCCAACGTGGCTGGTTCAAAAAGGCTGTAGGATGCGGGATAATCATAAAGAAGATTCTGTCCCAAGGGTATCAATAAAAGCCGAATGTAGGTAGTGATAACTCGAAACTGAGTCAGCCAATACGTTTTAACGGTTAGAATATCCCCTGGATGTGATCCTGAGGAATGTTGAATTGAGAAAATCCCCTGCACATTAAACGAATAAAGGGCGGGGATGATCAAAGTAAAAAACAAAACAACCCATAATATCTTAATCCTATTTGCAGATGGCTCTTGTTTCCTATACTGTTTCTCCTCAGAATTGCAGATAGAAGAAGGCAGTATAATACTCAAACGCTCTGGATTACATGATTGTAATTTCGTAAACCTGTTGCGTTTGGGTATAAAAAAGAAATATTCATAAATTAAAACCATCAATGGCAGGGTCAGGACAATCTCTTTAGTCAGCATCCCTAAGACAGCCGACACGGCCGCTACGCTAAACCAAAAAGGCGCCTTAGATTTTCCCCTCCCCTTAATATAAAAACAAATGGAGAGCAGATAAAACATCGTAGCCAAAGAGGTAAATCTTTGTGTGATGTAGGTGACTGCCTGAGTCTGAATGGGGTGGCTCACAAACAATAACGCTGCCATGCTGCTCATCCATTGCTTCTGTGAGGTTGCAGCAATTGACGTGAGCACAGGAGATTCCCAAATAAGCATCATTAACCACCAGACCAAAAAGGCATTGATTAAATGAATTGCGATGTTCACAAGATGATACCCAAAAACTTCGGTCCCATGAAAATGATAGTTCATGGCAAATGTCAATAAGGCCACGATCCTGGTTGGAACAGGCATGGTTTGAGCTAAAGCGCGGATATGGGAAATATTGGCTATGGCGGGATTGCGTTCAATATAGTAAATATCATCAAAATGAAATGGACTATGTAGCGTATCCGAGTAAATAAGACAACCTAACAAGAGAATAATAACAAAAATAAACACCGCGGTTGTTTTGTTGGATAAAGACATAACTCATCTTGATTTATTGGGATTCTGGTGGATCGACCATGTCCTTTAATAACTTCGCCCATTGCGTAAAGATATCTTTGGTGTGACCAAATTTGGTCCACCCCTTTGTGTACTTCCTTCTTTTCCCCTTACGCGTATCAACGATCGCCAGCAAACGTTCACCCGTTTGAGAGTCAACAATTTCAGCCTCCAAAGCCGCTCCGCCTATACCAAAACCGGCTAACGTGGTGGACCAATGGAGATTCAAATAAGGCTTATTAGGGATGATATCGGTGACCGCCACTTTTATCCGGAATGTCTTTGCTTGAGGCCCATCACTTTTTTTAAATCCTATCTCAAACTGTTCAATAATTTCTCCTTGAAAGAAATCCGTTAATTCTTTTAACCGTTCGGGATTGATGGCGCTCCCCCTGGCTTCAGGATGAAAAAAAACAACCACAGGATCAATCACAAAATTTGAATAAGAATTAGAATCAAAACCAGGTTTCTTATAAACATACAGATCTTTATACCGTTCATCTTTGGTTAAGACATTGTATTGAGTAAGAAATCCTGTCATCGGAGCCGTTTTAACACTTGAACATCCAATGCAAATAAGCAACGATATACAACAAAAGACTCCTTGAATCCGTTGAATGAATAAATAAAAACCCATGACTCCTCCTTCTGTTTCACTTATTTAAAAAACAACCCGCTCTCTATTTTTCACACCATCTTGAAGTTGTTGCATATACCTTAAATCAATCGACATGCCCAATTTTTGAGCTTTATAAGCATCGGCCAAGGCTTTCTCATTTTTCCCTATCGAATAATAGGTGAATGAACGATTGTAATAAGCTTCAGCAAAATCTTTTCTGATATCTATGGCTTTATTGAAGTCCACCAAAGCTAAATCATATTTCTCAAGTAAATTATAAACACTAGCTCTGTTATTGTAAGCCGCGGCATAACCCTGATCATAAAATATCGCCTTCGTAAAATCACTAATAGCTTTTTCATATTCCTGTCTATGATAATAAATAGAACCTCGATCGTTAAAACTTTCAGGATGGCCCGGATTTAATTCAATCGCCTTATTATAATCAGCCAAAGCTAGGTCGAACATTCTCAATTTGTTAAAAAGGGCACCCCGGCTATGAAATGCGTTTAAATAGGTTGGATTTAATCGAATCGCTTGATTAAAATCATCCAAGGCCTCTTCATATTTTTCCATCCGTAAATAGGCGACACCTCGGTTATTATAAGCTTCCGCATATTCGGAATCAATATCAAGGGCTTTATTATACTGTTCAATCGCTTTTTCCGCCTCTCCTGATTCCATATAAGCGACGCCAAGGTTTAAATGCGGCCTGAGCATATAAGGAGATTTTTTAGCCACATCGCTCCAAAGAGAAATACCATCTTTCCATACCTTGTTGCGTTGAAACGTCATCAATGACAACAAGCCAATCACACCAATTAGCGCGATAGCCAGGCTTTTTTTGTCATCAATCAAATAGTAAATCCCTGAGCTTATGACCAGGAGAAATCCGAAAGAAGGCAAGTAAACCCGATGTTCAAAAATGACGTGTCTTATCGGGATCACAGTGGATTCCACACAAAGCGTCACAAAAAACCAAAAAATCCCAAAAGAAATTAACCGGTGGCGTTTGAAGAGGAAAACCGCCAAAAGCAATAAAGACAACAACAAAAGAAAACTAAAAAAAGTCGTGATTTCAAACAGACTGGATGAAATCGGATAATCATATAAAAGATTCTGTTGAACAGGTAAAAACAACAGCCGGATATAGGTGGTGATAACACTAAATTGTGTTAAAAAATAGCTTCGGCTGTTAATAAAATCTCCCGGATGCGAACCAGAGGAATGTTCAATGGCAAGAATATTTTTAAAATTAAATGAATAGATAGCCGGAATGATCAAGGCTACCACAGCCACGGCAATCCATACGTATTTCATTTTCTTTTGCCCTGCCAGAAAGAAAAAATCAAATAGAAAGATCATGACCGGAAGAGTGATGGTGATTTCTTTTGAAAACATGCCGAGCGTAGCCGCCATCAATGCTCCGCCATAAAAAGCTTTATTAGCGGATAACCGACCCTTGATATACAAACAACATGTTAACAAATAGAATAAGGTTGCCAATGAGGCAAACCGCTGAGTGATGTATGTCACAGCCTGCGTTTGTACTGGATGAACCAAAAACAAGACTGCCATTGAATACGCCATCAGTTCCTTGTGTTCAAGAATTATTTCATCTCTAAATTTAGGAGTTTCAAAGGTCAAGGTGACAAACCACCAGACCAGATGGGCATTGATGATATGGATCAAAAAATTAACAACGTGATATCCAAAGACATTGAGATGATGGAAATGGTAATTAACAGCAAACGAAAAAAAAGTCACAAATCTGGAAGGTAGACTGAGAGCATTCCAGATAGCTTGGATATTTGAAAGATGTTTGATATCAGGATTGCGCACGATAAAATAAATATCGTCAAAATGAAAGGAAGAATCAAAGGTATTAGAATAAATGAGTAATCCTAAAGACACCAAAACAAAACTTTTTAATATCCTTAAAGTTGGTAAAACCATGATTCTGTCAATAATAAGCGACATTGTTATTAATGGCGTGAAAATAATCTACTCGTCCTGTCTTAACAAGAAAATAACCGATCATAAGAACATAAATACTTACACCTGTCATTTTCCATTTAAAAGAATTTATGGACATTAACCTGTCCCAGATAAGAACCAGGATGCTCGCTGTCATCAGCATGGCCGCTGGAGTCAGATAGAGAATATATCTTCCCTGGTAACTTCCCCAAAGGCTGGCAAAAACCAACATCCACGCACTCGTTATAAAAAGAAATTTATCGGCCTGCTTTTTTACGGGAGCCACAACCAAAGCCATAAAAAAGAAAATATAAAACGGAGAATATTCCAAAAATTGTTTAAAATAAAAATATCTCGGTTCCTGATTGAACATATACATTTCCCATCCGCTGCGCGGGAAGCCTGACCAAGAGAAAGATTTAATTAAACTTTGGCGAAAATCAGATTGGATAAGTAGATAAACCAACACCAGACAAGAGATACCTGAAAAAACTCCGGGAATAAAAGACGCCACTTTCTCCATTGGCTCACGAAGAAAAGAACACCTGGATTTAAGTATCATCGTAGCCATAATCATGATCGACACGGCCACAAAAACTTTAATAAAGGGGGCTATTTGATTGAATACCCAACCATGGCGGCTGAATATTTCTGGTAAAGACCGCCAACCACCATATTGATGGATATTGGCGTAAATCCAAGGAAAGAACATGAGTATCGACACAAAAAGAAATATATAAAAATGATATTGGTGAAAGACATGTCTTCGGTAAAGGGCCGCATATGTAAGAACCGCTGGAAACACAATCACAGCTGTATATTTTGTTAACAATGCTAATCCAACCGTAATTCCTGCTAATGGAAAATACCATTTTTGATCCATGCTT
>Ga0247727_10014336_pt1 | contig 13193 bp, 16 predicted proteins | sample WisWelCaveWW1625_FD_202498 | JGI IMG/M metagenome (GOLD analysis project Ga0247727, IMG submission 202498) | Biofilm microbial communities from Wishing Well Cave, Virginia, United States - WW16-25 | ecosystem: Environmental > Aquatic > Deep subsurface > Groundwater > Cave microbial mat | place... | reverse complement strand
TCGGCCTTCGATTACTGTAGGTTTTATACTGAAGCAAGAGCCAAAATCTTTTCTTGTTGCTGCTTTGGGGCTCTTATCTTTTTAACATCTTAATTTATCTAAAATGCTCTGCCGTTGTTGTACAGTTGACATCGTTTCGCTCTTTTCTCATAATCGGCGCAAGGGGGTTTTATCATGAAATTTTTTGTCGGTTGTATTATTGGTGCTCTCGCTTGTGCCGTCGCGTTTACGAGCTGGGCGGACGAAACAAAGTCTGAATATATCCAAGTCGCGTTCGATATAGGGCTGGTGCACGGCCTCAGTATCAGTGATTTGGTAAAGCAGGCCAACCCGGGCAAGAAAATTTCTCACACTGAGATTTCACTCGCTTCGTTCTCGGCGGGAGCCGACGAACTCACTGGGATTGCTCTGAGCGGCTTCTGGAGTGGCGTCCCTTCGTCTAACGCGGTCATATCCAAGTATCTCGGTCCGGTGAGCCAGGTCTCCGTCTGTTCCATGGCCAACGCCGTTTCAGACTAAAGCCCAAAACGGCTTCAGGGGTGGGAGTGACATCACTTTCACCCCTGTTTGTTTTTTCAGCCCACTTCTTTTCAATTACCCCCCTAGTTCTCTATAACAAAAATATGATTCCAAATGATTCCGCTCATAGATTTACACTTATGTTGAATCGCTTCGATCTTGCTAAGAAAAAATAAGAAACATATATTGCATATCATAGAAACATATGTTACAATATCGACATCGTAGGAATATCTTATGAATTGGATTGTCTTTACTTACTCACTTCCTGCTAAGTTGCGATCGAGCCCGCGCGTGGCACTCTGGCGTCGGCTCAAGCGATTGGGCGCCGTCTCGCTTGCCGGAGGGATGCAAGTCTTGCCCGTTCAGACTGAATGCGTTGAAGCCTTTCAATGGTTGGCCCAAGCAATACGGCAAGCCAAAGGAGACGCTCTCGTCTTGCACGTAGAAAAATTTGAAGGCATGAGCGATCAAGCCGTGATCGAGCTTTTTCAACAAGCGCGACAAGCCGAGTTTGCGACATTGAGTACAGAACTCACAAAACTAGAGAAAATTTTCTCTGTTAAAAAAACTAAAGATACTGTTGATCTACGTGAACTGCTCACCAAACTGAAGAAGCAACACAGTGAGATTGTACGAATTGATTATTTCGATTGCCCCGCAGGAGGTCTCATCGCATCACGCTTATCACAGCTCGAACAACTTCTTTCTCCTCAAACAACAATTTGGGGGGAAATTGACACGGCCCTGATCGCTGAGTATCGCGAGAAGCGGTGGGTGACGCGCCCACGCCCACATGTTGACCGACTCGGCTGTGCCTGGCTCATCCGTAAGTTTATTAACCAAGAAGCGGCGATTCGCTACAGCACTCAACCGGAAGCCGATGAAATCGCTTTTGATATTGAAGGGGCCCCGTTTGGACATCAGGGCCCGCTTTGCACTTTCGAGACGATGCAACAGGCCTTTGCACTCGAAGACCCGGCGCTCTCCCATATAGCCCAAATTGTTCATGAGATTGATTTACGCGATGGGCTCTATGGGCATCCAGAAATAGAGGGGATCGATCGCGTGCTTCAAGGCTGGCTCCTGACAGGGCTTCCCGACCAAGCATTAGAAACACACGGCATCGCTCTCTTCGAAGGATTGTATGCGCTCCTCTCCAATCGCTCAACAGAGCTCAAGAAGACTAAGAACAAAAAGAAGAAATAAAAAAATAAGAGAATTAGAAGGAGTCAAAGATGAAATGGATTACCCGCGAAAAAGTAAAAGTCGACCGAGTTGCTTGCCCGTGGCTGATAAAGAAGTTTGTTGACCCTCAAGCCGAATTTTACTTCGTTCCTGCCGAGAAAGTGACCCAAGAAGCAAAAAATCTAGGCGCCATTCCCTTCGATATAAAAGACGTAGAGCTGGGGCATCACGGCAAAGAATGTTCGTTTGAAGCTATTCTTAAGAAATACAACCTCACAGACAATGCAGCACTCGCTCTTTTAGGAAAAATTGTGAACGGAGCAGATACAGACAATACGTTATGGCATCAACCTGAAGGAGCCGGGCTCAAAGCCGTAGCAGTCGGCTTCAGTTTGCTTGGTTTCAAAGACGACCATCACCTGAACAAAGCCGAGTGGATCGTCTATGATGCGCTCTATGCTTATTGCCAAGAGATGGTCAAACAAGGAAAATCGGATGGCGAATTTCGCAGCTGACATTGATGTGACGTGAAAGCTCACACTAAGAAAAATTGAAATTGAAAGAAAATCTCATGAACGATCGTATCGTTTTCTTATGCCCGCATGGGGCAGCCAAGAGCATCATGGCAGCGGCTTATTGTCGAGCGCTCGCCGATGAACACAATCTACAGTTAGAGATAATCGCAGCGGGCACTGAACCCGATATTGAAATATCTCCTGCTGTGATCGAATTTTTGCGTGCTGGAAAACTTGTTCTGCTGGAGAAGCAACCACGGCGCGTCACACAGGCTGATCTGCAAAATGCGTCTCATATTATCTCCATGGGCTGCAATTTAGAAAGTCTCTTGCCCGCTCACCGTACGGCTAGCGCAGAAGATTGGAGCGATGTGCCCTCGCCAGGCCAAGACTTAATTTTGTGCTACCATCGCATCCGCTTTCGCGTGCAGACATTGATTGCCCCAACTCAACAAACACGACAATCTCATGCCCGATAAAGAGTCATCCGATGAAACAGACGAATAACGAAGCAGACTTTCCTCGACAATCTTATGCGCAACTCTTTCTGAGATTCTTGCGCTTCGGCTTTCTTGCTTGGGGAGGCCCAGTCTCTCAAATAGCCATGATTCGCCAAGAGCTGGTCGAAGAAGAGCAATGGATTTCCCGCGAACGTTTTCATCGCGCCTTGGCCGTCTATCAAGCTCTTCCTGGGCCAGAAGCCCATGAGCTGTGCGTTTACTTTGGAATGCTCGCACGGGGGCGGGTTGCTGGCCGGATTTGGGTTTATGCTACCGGGATTACTCTTAGTGCTGCTGCTCGCGTGGATGTACATACACTGGGGCATCTCTTCAGTCCTCTTCGCCGGGCTGCTTTTTGGCATGCAGCCTGCCGTCACTGCGCTCATTGTTCGCGCTGTCCATCGCTTGGGTCAACACACTCTAAGCGATCACTGGCTTCTGGGCATTGCGATCTTGTCACTTGTCGCAAGCTTTCTCAATGTTAGTTTTTGGACCACTCTGCCTTTGGCAGGATTGCTTTATCTACTCGCAAAACGAGGGCGGCATTTTCTGGTCGCCGTTCTAAGTCTTTGGTTTATCGCTACGGCGTTTTCTTATTGGCAAATTACGCCTTCAAAGGTGGTTGAAAATGAAACATCTTTAGTTCAGAACAATGAGGCATCGCTCGATATGCTCTTTTGGTCAGGACTGAAAATAGGACTGTTCTCCTTTGGTGGAGCCTATACGGCTATCCCTTTATTACAAGATGATGCAGTGGAAGTGAATCATTGGGTAACGAACGCTCAGTTCTTGGACAGCATTGCTTTCTCGGGAATGCTTCCCGCGCCTCTCATTATTTTTGCGACGTTCATCGGTTTTCTTTCCGGAGGATTTGGAGGTGCTTTGGCCATGACGGCAGGCGTCTTCTTGCCTGCGTTTGGGTTTACACTGCTGGGGCATCGTTACTTGGGGAAATTGATTGAGCATAAAGGGCTGCACACCTTCTTGGATGGGCTGATGGCGGGCGTCATCGGATTGATTGCAGCAACTGCATTTGAGCTGTTACGAACAGCGTTGACTGATTTCTTCGCAATTGCAATTTTCTTGCTAGCGCTCATCGCGCTTTATCGCTGGCAATCCAAAGCGACGGTGCTGGTCGTCATGCTGTGTGCAGGGCTCTTAGGAATAGTGACTCATTGATGATACGCCTATGAAAACTCTTTTGCTCTCGCGATCTCAAGTTACAGCATTGCTAGACCCTCTCGCTCTCTTGTCCGAGCTGCGCAGCGCATTCATTGCCTACTCACGAAAGCAAATTTTACCAGCTCACAAAGTACGCGCTGTGCTGCCCGCGCCGGGAAATGCACACGTGTTGCACCGGGTCTGGTGCCTGGCATCCCCGCTTATACCGTCAAAGTGAATGCCAAGTATCCAAAGGAAACGCCAGCGATTCGCGGCATCTTGCATCTGCACGATTTGCAAACCGGGAGATTGCTCGCGTTGATGGACGCAACATATATCACGGCAGCTCGGACAGCGCTCACCGGAGCGCTCGCAACGGATACGCTGGCCCGGACAGACGCTCGGTCTCTGTCTATTATCGGCGCAGGTATGCAAGGAGAGTTTCACTTGCGCTATATTGCGATGCTTCGTTCGCTCAATCGAGTGACTGTTTTTGACATTGTTCGCGAGCGGGCCGATGCGTTTGCCAAACGCTTGTCTCAAGAATTGAAAATTCCGGTCATCGCGCAGGACTCGGTGGCCAGCGCTGTAAAAGACGCCGATGTGATTGTCACCGCGACCTGGGCAGAGCAACCCTTCTTGTTTATGCCAATGCTGAAAACGGGAACGACTATTATCACGATCGGGCCAGACGAACCCAACAAGTGCGAAGTCGCTGCTTCGGTCATACAGCACGCGTTGTTTGTCTGCGATGACCGTGAGTGTGCGCTAAAAATAGGAGCCATTGGAGGCGCAGGACTGGGAGCCGCGGCGATTCACGCCGAGCTTGGCGAAATTTTGGCAGGAGAAAAATCAGGGCGCACAAATTCCGAACAGCTGACTGTCTTTGGCAGCGTGGGGCTGCCCTTTCAGGATTTGGTCGCTGCTTGGCACGTTTATCAAAAAGCACAAACAAAAAGAATCGGGGAAGCGCTCGATTTCTTAAGCTAACCATTTTTGAAATTCTCATAAGCGCCACGAGAAATAATTTTCGGTAAGCTTGGCGAAGATGTCTATATGTTTGATAAGAAAATTTCTATAAGATAGCGCAACGAATTTGCCGAAAGGAGCTTGGATGGACAATCTTCAATTGATGCAAAAACTCTCAAATGCTTTCGGTGTCGTAGGCTTTGAGCATGAGGTACGAGCCGAGATCGAGAAACTAGTCAAGCCCCTGGTCGATGAAGTGCATGTTGACGCTTTGGGAAATCTCATCGCGACGCGCCAGGGAAAGCCAGATTTTACGCTGATGCTGGACGCCCACATGGACGAAGTCGGCCTGATCATAAGCTACATCGAAGAGCGCGGCTTCTTGAGATTTGCGACGCTCGGCGGGTGGGATGCACGAGTATTACCCGCGCAAGTCGTGCAGGTGCAAACACGATCGGGCAAGAAGTTGACGGGCGTGATTGGCTCTCTCCCGCCGCATGTCCTCAAACCTGAGGATCGGGACAAGCCCTTCAAACTCGAAGATATGTTTATTGACATCGGAGCGGAGTCGGCAGCCGAAGCAAAAAAAATGGGCGTGCGCATTGGCGATCCAGCCGTGCCTTTCTACCCGTTTACTTCGTTGACGGACAATGTGCTGGGAGGCAAAGCCTTCGATGATCGGGCGGGTTGTGCGGTAATGATTCGCGTGCTTGAGGCACTCAAAAACACAAAATTAGACCTGACGCTCGCTTGTAATTTTGCAGTCACCGAAGAGATCGGCGCACGAACGGCAGCACATCAGATTCAACCTGATGTAGCACTCGCTTTAGAAGGCACAATCGGAGCAGACCTTCCTGGCATTCCTCCCGCTCGGCAGCCCACGGGTTTAGGTAAAGGGCCTTCAATCACGATTGCTGACAACTCGATGATCGCGCATCGTCGCGTTATAGAAGCATTGGAGAAAATAGCCGAAAAACACAAAATCGACTATCAATACAAATTGCCGATCTATGGAGGCACGGATGCCGGCAGCATTCATACTTCGGGAGCTGGGGTTATGTGCGGCGTCGTCGCGGTGCCCTGTCGCTACATTCACTCTCAGTTCGGTTTAATGAGACTTGACGATTTTGAGAAGACCATCAAGCTCACGACCGAATTTGTCAAAGCTTGTCGAACTATGACTATGCCGAGCAAGTAATCACAAACTTGAGTTGACTTGGCGCAAGGGCTTGCGCTACGATCAATACAAGCAACTCCGTCACCATATTTGCGGAGTTAATGGGAGGTCTTAATCGTGCGTATGTTTCTATCGTTAGCGTTGGTTGTAGTAGCTGTGATGTTTGTTAGTGCAGATGGATTTGCCAAAGTGTTCGCTGCCGATGATGCAGTGAAGTGCCGACTCAAAGCCGACCCCTTGATCACCGGCGGCGCTTCTTTCTTTGTGCCGGGGCTGGGGCAATTTTTTAACGGGCAAGACAGCAAGGGTTTTGTGCACTTCATTGTTGCTGTCGCTTTGCCTACGGCCATTTATTTCGCTGCTTCGATGATTGCTCCGGTCTCCATACCGACGGCCGTGATGATGAGCTACGCGGCGCCGTTGCTTTATTTGGGATGGGCGGTGCACAGCGCGCTCGATGCCTATGGTGTCGCGTCTGAGCACTGTCGCCCATGAAAGAAGCGCTCTGCTTCAGCGTGCAAGACACATGACGCACATCATTGACGGAGTATATGAACCAGCTTAGACTCTAGTTGCTCCCAGAACGGGAGAACGCGAGACAGAGGAACACCCTCCTCGAGCCCCGTCGCGGGCTCGGTGACGACGGGGGAGATGAATAAATGAAGACCTCGTCGTAGGGACCGCCTCCTTGCAGTTCCGGCAGGAGGCGGTCAAGCTTCTATTAGGTTTTCCTGTTGAATACCTCGCAGCTTACTGCGGGGATGAAAACAGGAGCTCGCCCGTAGGCGAGCGGAGTAGTTAGAATCAGGGTATGAGCTCGATCTCGGATGAGACGCTGAGACGCGTACTGAAAAAAACGCACTTAAGCCGTGGCAGAAGCAGCACTGGTGCATCTCACAAGTGCCGGCGGACTTCGTCTGGCGCATGGAAGAGGTCTTGGATCTGTATGCCCACCCTTACGACTCGAAACGCCCGGTGGTCTGTTTTGACGAACGCCCCTGCGTGCTGCACGCCGAGGTGCGCGACCCCTTGGCGCTGGAGCCAGTCCAAACGGATCGACTCCGATCCCCGACGCCGCGGTAATCCGGGTGGTCTTGGACAACTTGAGCACGCACACCCCGGCGGCCTTGTACCAAACGTTTGTTCCCGAGGAAGCCAGGCGCTTGACCCAGAAACTGGAGTTCCATTACACCCCCAGGCACGGGAGTTGGCTGAACATGGTGGAGATTGAGCTGTCGGTGTTATCTCGCCAATGCTTGGATCGGCGGATTCCTGACCGCGAGAGCTTGCAACGGGCAGTGCTTGGGAACAGCAACGCAACCAGCACAAGGCCACCGTGAACTGGCGCTTCACGACCGAAAAGGCCCGGGGCAAACTCCAGCGCCTCTATCCTCATTAATCATTGTGGCGGTGTACTAGAACAACAGCCAAAGCGCATCGTGATAAAACGCTTCTATCCGAGTTACTTGACACGCTTTCTCTGCTTGACGAAAGCCAGTGCAAAAGATAAACTGAGGGCAATTTGCGGATGTAGCTCAATGGTAGAGCACCGGCCTTCCAAGCCGGATACGCGGGTTCGATTCCCGTCATCCGCTCCACTTACTAGAGTGGTTTATCTTTCTGATTCAATGCTTCTTTTGATGAACGTCCATCGAAAATTTACGGAGCGGGCCTGATACTCACGGACAAAATTTTTCGACAATCTTGCGGGAGACAACCCGAAGGATTGGCTGAAGTGTCACTCTCGTAGACGACTGTCAGAGCCTGCTTCGAGTTCAGCGCTTCTTCCAAAACATCTAGTACAAGAGCCGCAGACGGATCTTGTAGGCTAAGGGCAAAATAGAAGGGAGGATTCGTGCCGACTCGGCTTAGAATGCCGCACTGAACATGGATGCGCTGGCCGACGAATACGCTGACATCTATGACCGGGCATCCGACCGAAGCAGGGCTCGCGGCAGCGTGCCCTGCGGGTGCGTTACTCAAATTCAAGAGCAAGAACGTTGCAATCACGCTAGCACATGCGAAGGTTAAGGCGAACCGAATTGTTCTAAGCTGTCTGAACACAGAGACCACACTCCTTTGTGAGTTTATCTTTCTATTATAATGTTTTAAGCACCGTGGAAGCATCTCCTGATCCCAAATAAGTCGAGACGCGACTCAAATTCAACTCAACGGACACTCTGTAACAAAGATGACAAATCTGCTTGACGCAAATCCGACCAGCCGCTAAACTAAACTGTATTTTATGCGCCCGTAGCTCAAAGGAAGAGCGACGGCCTTCTAAGCCGTAGGCTGCAGGTTCGAGTCCTGCCGGGCGTACCAAGCAGTTGAATTTCGCAGTTGTTTCTCGGTAAAGTACGGTTCTTGATGCACAAGAGCACTCTTGTCACATGAGGGACGTAGCTCAGCCTGGCAGAGCACCAGCCTGTGGAGCTGGCCGTCGCGGGTTCAAATCCCGTCGTCCCTCCCAACATTCAATTTCCGTGAATTTTGAGAGCAGGTCGTAAGGCTTTTTGTAGAAAGGCTTTTTGTAGACTGGAACAATCTTTTCGTTTGTGATTTTCAGGTTTAAAGTCGCTTGTTTCAATAATTCTCCCCAGTGCAGGTTAGGGCTCCCGTTCTCTTTGCAATTTTAAACCTTCTTAAAGAGGACGCAGTAACTTGCACGCTCCGCCAGCTGTTGCTAAAATCCGACTCATCATGTTTGGCAGGATTCGTGCGAGAAATCTTCTGAGAATCATCGCCGTGTTCGTGACGCTCATCAGCCTACAATTAGCAGCTAGCCAGATGATTCTCGTTGCTGCGATGAGTTTAGACATGAGTATGTCGATGATGCAGTCCGGTTGCCCTGATAACTCTTGCGTGAACTCGGTCGGCTGCGGGCTCAGCCCTGTGATATCCGCCTTCACAGCACAGCCTTGGGCATTCTTCCATACGTCTGCACAGCTTACTATCCCTGATCTATCCCTCTTTTTCCAGGCCAGACCGCCCACTGTCTAATTCCATACCTATAGCTTTTTCATTGACGTTTTTACATTAACCGTTAGTTCTTTGTCAATGCGTTAATTCGCTGGCAAGGCTAAAGAGTTTCCGCGAGGAAGGAGCATGCGGTGATCGCAATACACAAACAGACTTTGCATCGGAGGGCATTCCTGCGGGCAGCGGGAATCTTGAGTCTTTCCAGCCCTTTAGTTCTACTCGCGGGTTGCGAGCACGAGAAGAAGCAACCGAAGGCTCGGTCCGTCTCACCGCCCTCTTCGAACGAGCCGAGGGTCCATGAGGTAAAGATGGTGAGCCAAGAAGATAAGCACTTTTTCGACCCGGATCGACTCTGGATTCAGCCGGGAGATACGGTCAAATGGGTCTTGCATTCGATGGTCCACACAGCAACGGCCTATCACCCTCAGTACTTTGGCAAGCCCTTGCGCATCCCCGAGAAGGCCGAACTCTGGCATTCGGGTGTTCTGCTGGAAACTGGGAAAAGTTACGAGCGCAAGTTCGAGATTGAGGGTGTCTACAACTACTACTGCACGCCCCATCAATCGCTCGGAATGGTCGGGATCATCGTAGTAGGCAAACCCGTGGACGGCCCGGGACTGATGATCCCCCAGGGTATGAAAATGGAGGGCATGATGATGGAAGGTATGCTCTATGAGCAGGAAATAGAGAAACTCACGGAACTCATCCAGTGGGCGAAGAAACTCAGCAAATAAAAGGAGCTCAACCTACTATGACATTGAAAAAAGCAGTCTTGTTCGTAACGGTACTAGGAGTTTTCGGTCTGATGGCTTCGCTTGCGATTGGCCCTACCACAGTGCTGGCCCACAAAGATAAAGCGGTCGACCAGACCATCGAGGTCACTATGGGCGATTTTTTCTACCAAGCCAAAGGAGCGGCTAAGAACGCTCCCATTACAGTGAAGGCCGGGCAGCTCGTGAGGTTCGTACTGACGAACCCAAGCAAACTGGTGCACGAGATGCATCTCGGCCGAAAAGCCAACACCAAAGACCAACTCTACGATGAACCGCTCTCTGACATGTATGATTCCGTATGGCTTAACCCGGGCCAGTCAGCCGAGCTCTGGGTGAGAATCCCGGACAAGCCGGGCGAATGGGAACTGGGTTGTTTCCACGAGGAGCACTATAACGCAGGCATGAAGACGAAGCTGATCATTCAGCCCAAGTCATAACAAACCCACCCGCACCCTTGAGGCGCAAATGGAGAGAGCGAAGCAGCTCTCCCCAGATCGCCTTTGACATCATAATGAAGGAGTTAATCACTTATGCAAATCAAGCAGATCTTCTCTAAGACACTTGCGACACTGATTGGCAAGAAAGAATCTTCGAAAACTCAGTCACACACCTTGAGCCGTCGCTCGCTTCTATTGGGCTTGGGCACCGGCTTAGGCGCAAGTTCGTTGGTTAGTCAAGCCAGTCGCAGCAGCCAGCCCAGTGCTTCTACTTCGTTGCCCTTACCGTACCGCAGCCGCCACGGCGGCCATCATGCTGACCAGCATCCGATCGGCTCGGCTGGCCATGCAATTACTGCGCGCACCAAGAAGCTCAACCCGATGGCTGTGCTCCAAAGCTTCGACTACGGGAAAGTGAGCCGCATGGCCGATGGCAGAACAGTCCGAGATTTTACGCTCGTGGCCACCGAGGAAGAAGTTGAGATCGCTGAAGACATCGCTTTCGAAGGGTGGATGTTCAACGGCCACATACCGGGGGCGACTTTGCGATGCACAGAAGGAGACTACGTCCGGGTGCGTTTCATCAACCGGACCGAGCGGCGACACTCGATCCACATCCACAGCTTCAAGCCTTCCGAGATGGATGGCGTCGAGCCGGTCCAGCCGGGTGACGAATTTGTCTATGAGTTCGTGGCTGAGCCCTTCGGACTTTTCCCATACCATTGCCATATCCGTCCGGTCAACGAGCACATTCAGCGGGGGCTTTATGGAGCGCTTATCATTGATCCCAAGAGGCCCAGGCCCAAAGCGAATGAGCTGGTCATGGTGCTCAACAGCTACGATCTTGACAGCGACCAAAAGAACGATCTTTACAGTGTCAACGGCGTTGCCGAGTATTTTTTGGAGCAACCGATTCCGCTCAAGGTTGGCGAGCTGACCCGCATCTATCTGCTCAACATGACTGAGTTCGACCCTGTGGTCTCTATGCATCTTCATGCGATCATGTTCAACGTCTATCGGAGCGGCTCGTGGCTGACGCCGCACGAATACACGGACATTGTGACATTGGCGCAGGCGGAGCGGGCAATCCTGGAGTTTAGTTATAAATTCCCGGGGCAGTATCTGTTCCACCCGCACCAAACCTTGCTTGCCGAGCGCGGCTGTATAGGTCTCTTCGAGGTGATGAAATGAGGAGTGACGCTGTAAGCACAAAATGGCCGGAAGTCGGGTACAAGTAGGGCGTAAGATCTTTATGCTACGGAGAATCTGGAAAGATGGTCTTGTGCATTGTCAGGTTGAGGTATGACCGGCGTCATCGTACAGCTCTGATGCACAGAATAAAAGAAGAGTAACGAAAGGAGTGGGTGACAGTGAAAGAGAATATGTGGACGAGCGTCGTCTCGGTGGCAGTTGGGTTGTTGGCGGGGTTCCTAATTTGGGGAGTGACTTCGGCATGGGGCTCCATGCAATCCCAACCGGCCATGATGAACGGAAACGGCATGATGGGGAGCACAAACAATAACGGGGCAGGAATGATGGGCTCTGGCATGATGAGGCAGAGCATGGGACAAATGCACGGCATGATGAACTCTCCTGAACATATGAAAATGATGGCTGAGCACATGGCTCAAAGCCAGGAGATGATGAAGAACATGATGGACATGATGCAAGGACATTCGCACGCATCACCGTCTGACGAAAAGAAATAAAAACTCACACTATGCGCGGTAAGGGTGCATTGAAATAGACCATTGAAAGGAGTAAACACGCGATGAACAGTTGTGCAGGTTTCTTCTCAGTTGTGTAAACTGACGAGCGATGACTGTCCCAACGATTTCATTCCAGCATCTGCGCAAAATCTACAGAAATTTGATTGCGCTCGATGATCTGTGCTTAGAGATACAGCCGGGAGAGTTTTTCGGCCTGCTCGGCCCCAATGGCGCCGGGAAAACGACCAGTCTTCACACGATCGCTGGTCTGGTCAAGCCCACCGAGGGCCAAGTGCTCATCAAGGGGCTGGATGCCGTTCGAGATTATCGACAAGTTCATAAACTCATCGGAATCACATTTCAAGAGTTTGTGCTTGACTCTCAATTTCTCAACGTCCGGGAGATTCTCCTCTACCAAGCCGGCTATTTCGGTATTTCTCCAAAGCACGCCGGTTCCCGTGCCGATGAGCTTCTCCAACAATTCTCGTTATGGGACAAACGCTCCTCTCGGGTCCAAGAGCTCTCGGGTGGGATGAAGCGCCGCCTGATGCTGGCCAAAGCCCTCATGCACGACCCGGAAATTCTCATTCTCGATGAGCCGACGGCGGGGGCGGACGTCGAGCTGCGCTATCAGATCTGGGAGATGCTCCAAGATTTTCATAAGCAGGGCAAGACCATCTTGCTCACGACGCACTATCTCGAAGAAGCCGAAAGGCTCTGCGAGCGCGTGGCGATTCTCCAAAAGGGGCGCTTGCTCGCGCTCGGCTCTCCGCTGTAGCTCGCGCGACAAAGAGACCAGCACCGTCTCGAAGATGTCTTCCTAGAACTCATCCGGAGTGATAAGAAATGATCGGCTTTCTCACTCTGCTCAAGCGCGAGGTCACGCGATTCATCAAAGATGCGCTCGACACGATCGCGCCCCCGACGGTCGATGTCATTCTGTATATGCTGGTCTTCGGCTTGGCGTTGGGTGCACGCTTGGGTGAAGTACAGGGTGTTTCTTATATTCAGTTCATGATGCCGGGGCTTATTTTGATGTCGATCATTCGCAACTCGTTCTATAACCCGGCCTACAGCCTCTTTCAGTCGCGGTGGGATGGGAATATCGCGGACGTTCTCTCTAGCCCTTTGTCTTATACACACAGGACTTTCGCTCAAGGGGGCTGAAAAGCAGGAATTCGAGGGTTGCATAACTCCGCCCGCAAGTAATCTCGGAAGAGATCCGTCTTCACTTGGTAGAGGGTCTTATTCAACTGCGTGGCTTTG
>Ga0247727_10014335_pt1 | contig 13193 bp, 15 predicted proteins | sample WisWelCaveWW1625_FD_202498 | JGI IMG/M metagenome (GOLD analysis project Ga0247727, IMG submission 202498) | Biofilm microbial communities from Wishing Well Cave, Virginia, United States - WW16-25 | ecosystem: Environmental > Aquatic > Deep subsurface > Groundwater > Cave microbial mat | place... | reverse complement strand
AAATGATCGCGCAATTGCGCGCGCAGCAAAAACAATGGTCGCTCGAAGGCAAAGAGACGTTCAACATCGGCATCGGGTTGAACACCGGCATGATGATCGTCGGCAACCTCGGCTCGCAGCAGCTTTTTGATTACACGGTGATCGGCGACGAAGTGAATCTCGGCGCGCGCCTCGAAGGCACGAACAAACAATACGGCACCTCGATCATCATTTCCGAGTCGACCTACGCCCAGGTGAAGGGCAAAGCGCAGGTGCGCGAGCTGGATTTGGTGCGCGTGAAAGGCAAGACAAAGCCGGTGAAGATTTATGAGCTGCGCGGCATGGAACCGTTGCCGGACATCGAAAAGGATTTGCTGATCAACACCTACCACAAAGGGCTTGGACACTACAAAGAACGCGAATGGTACAAAGCCCTTCGCGAGTTTCGCAACGTCCTCCGCTACTTTCAAACCGACGGGCCCTCCCGCCTCTACGTCTCCCGCGCCCTCGACTTCATCGAAAACCCGCCGCCGGATGATTGGGACGGCGTGTACGAGTTCAAGACGAAGTAAGGGTTGCGTTTCGTGTTTCTTTTATCTATTTTCGGGCGTGACGAAAACCTGGAGAGCTTCTCTATGAAGACAACTGCAAGAAAAAAGCTATCAAAGCCGAAAATCCGGCGCGTCGGAATTGCCGGCTTAAAAAAGGAGTTATTGGCATTTGAGAAAAAATTTAAGATGACAACCGAGATCTTTTTGCAAAAAGTCCAAAGCGGAGAGATGGAGGATACACACGAGGTGATGATGTGGCTGGCGCTCGCGGAAACCCATCAGCGCATCATGAATGGTAGGTTGCATGACGCTTGAAAAGTATTTTCAGGTTGTGCACAAACTTCTGGAGACGCATTGGGCTGTTGATGACCACAACGTTTCATACAGTGTTTTCTCCAGCACCGATGGGTTAATCAATGGAAGAATTTTTTTACTGGACGGTTCATATATCGACTTTCTCGAAGAAGTATTCATTGTTAAGAAAACGGTTGTAAAAGGCAAATACCGCTATCAATTCATTAAAGATTCGGCTGTATTTCGTTACGACAACTATTCTCGACACCCAGGCATCACCTCACCTTTTCATCACAAACATACCTCCACAGGCACCGTCCAACTTGAAGTCGCTCCAAAGCTGATCGACATCATCGAAGAGGCCATCCGATTCCTGTTTTGATGTAGAAGGTGAAGTCGAGCTTGCGCGACAGTATGCTTCAAGTTTCAAAAGCCTTTCGGTGCAAGCCCGACTTCGCGAGTTTTTTACCCCACAAACAACTCTTTCAGATTATGCAAAATTGAACCTGACTTGGAGAGCGTTAAGAACGCAACGTACACCACGAAACCGACAATCCACTCGCCGACGATTAATCTTTTTTCCTTTGCATCGAAGAAAGTCAAAATATCCCTTTTCAATCTGAATGTGAAAAATACCATGACGCTGAAATAGGCGCAGTTCAACAAAGTTTCCCACAAACTCAAGTGCACTTCCTTCTTTTCTTCGTCGGTGGAACTTAAATTTGGCTTTGAAATGTACGCATTAATTCTGGCAGGTATCTTCTTTGCGAAAACTGCTGTGTAGATGATGATGACCGCAAGCACCCACCAGATCAACCTGAAAGGCCGATAGCCTAAGCCCATCGTCCAATAATAAATAGTGTTGACGAACCACTTCGGCCATTTCCGAATCTCATGCCATTTGTTTCCTTCATAATTCCCGGTCTGCTCTTGATACATGGTTGACTTGGAAAAAATGTAATTCAACTCAAACTGTGCGCTATTGTCATTTGCAAAGCTTTTGATTTTCAGATTTTCGATGATGTCTTTTTTTAGAAAATAATTAAGTGTATCTCCGAATGAAATGTGTTTGAATTTTTCTGGTTGAATTTTCAATTCCACAAGATCATTTAGCACTAACCTTCCGTTCGAAAAAAAGATTGTCCTGGTAAAATCAAATTTCTGTCCATTTTCCGATCCCACCAGGAACTCACCCGCAATCTTAGCTTTCCCAAGATGGACAATATCAAAATACGCATGCTTAAAATCGCTAACACCTCCGAAGTAAGCATTTATAAAAACGGCATCACTATCGAAGTGAGCGGCCCAAAAAGAGACAGCGCTGTCAAAGCGAGCACCGGCAAAATCGACCTCGTTCTTGAAGCCAGCATGCTTAAAGTTGGCGAATCTCGCGAAGCGTGCGCCAAGAAAAGTGGCTGCGCTGTCAAAGAATGCATTGTTAAAATTGGCTACGCCGTCGAAGTGAGCACCCTCAAAATTAGCTACTCTTTCGAAGTGAGCGAGCCTAAAGTTGGCCAGACTATCAAAGCGAGAACCGACAAAAAAATAAGTCCTGTTTCTGAAGTGAGCATTCTCGAATAATGCTTTACTAAAACTCAGCGGAACAAATTCATAATAACTTAGCATCAGACTGCTATCCGGCACGCCCCCATAGGGAAAAACCGTCGGATTCCTCTGTTTTTGAGCAAATGGTCCCCAGGTCAATTGAGCAAAAGAGCTTTCAGCTCTTTGAACAAAAGGTCCCCAATTGACTTGAGCGACAGAAATCTCAGCCATAAGCATCGAGACAAAGATGCAACATGCTATACTCAAATTTCTATGAACTGGTTTCACCAGCCTCCGCTCCCAAGAAATTTTCGATGATCTCATTGATAAGAAATGGAAGGTTGGGTTGATCGAAAGAAAGCCCCGGTGCCGGGATGCGATGATGCTTGATATCGGGATGAACGTGCTTGTGATGAGGATGGGTGCTGGCGAGGGTCACGTCAGTGGGGTGAGGCTGCGGATCGTACCAATAGATTAACGATTCATTCCGATAGACTTCGTAGCTGTAGTACGCAATCTTTTTCTCAATGAAATCCAGCCGCTCGTAAACGCGCAGAATGATATTTCGCTCGAAATGAATCGTCCCTTGAAGCTGGCATCGATGCGGCCCTCGGCGCACGACGACCAATTTCGATGTTGTGATTTCAGGATGTCGGTCCTTTATTGAATAAACGAAAGCCTCGTACGCTTCGATAGATTGCAAGGCGTCTTTCATGCCGGTTCGGCGATCTTGGCCGCCCCATTGGTCGGAAGGCTCGCCATAGCTTCCGGCAAGAACTGCCTGAACAACTCGACGCGTTTGGCGCGCATACCGAGAAGCGCCGCCCAATCGCCGAAATCGTGATTCTCCTCAAGAACGCCGGCGTCGTAGAGCGGAAGAAAATAGCTGCTGAGAAGTTTGTATTTCTTCTCGTATTCCTGAATCTCCTGTTCAACACCGTGCAAATCCTCAAGGAGGCTCTCAAGAGTGATTTCACGAGACATTTTGATCTCCTCGTGTTTTGTTTGTGGAATAAATTAACTCATCAATATTGCAATCGCAAACAAATTTTCTGGTTTGGAATTCAATCTTTGTTTGTTTTATTATTTATCCTTTGCAGTCGCCCGTTCATTGGAGTAGATAAGAGCATTACTCTGGTTTTTATTCCCACCGCCCAAGCCTAAAGGCGTGGGGCTAAGATGTGAAATACCGCTAAAGCGGTATGTGTCGTATCAAAAAACTTCATAATGCGTCAAGAAAAATAACATTTCACGACGAGACACTGAACACTGACTACTGATTACTGCCCACTGGTTACTTCTCACTTGCCACTTGCTACTTTCCAACTCGCATCCTCTCCGCCACCAGCTCCGCAATATCCATCGTTTCCTCCACCGCTGCATTCAGCATCATCTTGCATTCCGGGCAGCTCGTAATCAGCAGCTTCGCGCCGGAGCTTTTGATTTCCTCCTTGCGCACTTGATCGACGCGCTTGGTTACTTTTTGCTCGCGGGCAAATCCTGCATTACCGCCGCCACAACAATATGATTTTTCTCCGTGCCGCGGAAGTTCGGTCACATCAAAACCTGCTTGCGCGATTACCTGCCGCGGCGCATCAAAAATTCCTTCGTAGCGCCCAAGATAGCACGGGTCGTGATAAGTCGTCTTCACGCCATTTTGTTTTTCATCCATCACGATTTGCTTCTTGGCGATTAAGTCGGCAAGGAACTCCGAGTGATGGATGACCTCGACATCGAAGCTCGCATCGACGTCTTTGTATTCACGGCCAACCGTGTGCAGGCAATGCGGGCAGGGTGTGATCATTTTCTTCACGCCGTTGTTCTTCAGCGTTTCGGTATTCGTCTTGGCCAAAGTTTGAAATTGCATCTCCTCGCCCTGTCGCCGCGAGTGGTGGCCGGTGCAGGTTTCATCTTGCAAAACGCCAAAGCTCACGCCGGCATTTTTCAAAACTTTCACCATCGCTTCCGCGGCGCTGCGCGCGTCTTTGTTGTAGGCCCACACGCAACCGAGCCAGAGAACATATTCGGTTTTGCCATTTTCGTAAATCGGAATGCCGAGTTCGGCGATAAGCTGATTGCGCACGTCGCGGCTGGCGGAGAAGGGATTTCCGTAGCGCTCGACAGTTTGCAAGTATTCCGTCGCCACCATTCCTTTGCCGATGGCCAAAGCCTGCGCCCGTTTTGCGCCAACGAGAAGTTGCAGATGCTCGATGCCTACCGGGCAAATGTTTTCGCACGCGCCGCAGCTCGTGCATTGGCCGAGCGCAGTTTCGGAAATGATCGCGCCGATCACCGGATCATCGACCCCGGCGTTTTTGATAGCATCGCGTCCGGCCAAAATAAATCCGCGTGGATTCAATTCTTGCCCGGCAATGTTCGCCGGACATTGGTCGGTGCAGCGACGGCATTCGACGCACGAGAAAAAATCCATGCGCAGCTTGCGCGGCACCTGCGAGATTTTTTCCAGGCCGAGATTGACTTCCTCGGCGGCAGCCATTGCCTCCATGTCGAGATTCAGCGGCAGCAAATCTCCCAAGCGATGGGTGCGGAAAAAAATATCGATCGGTGAAATCAAAAGATGAAAATGCTTCGAGCCTAAAATGAGCTGCGGAAAGATAATGATGATCAGCGCATGCAGCCACCAGTTGGCTTTTTCAGCAACCGGCTCTGCGGCAATGCCGTTGAGATAAGTCGCCATCAAAAGAAGAATGAACAGCGCCACCACGCCGGAGCTATACGATTTCGGATCAGGAGAAATTTTCACCAACACAAAACGCCGAAAAGCGAGACCAACCATACCGATGATGACGAGCCATGCCATGACCGCGATGAAGTTTTTTAAAACCGGTTCGCCGGCTTCCCCCAAAATCGTTTTTATTAAATGAACGCCATAAGGCTCAAGAAAATGATCGATGGTTTCTGCGCCGAAGGCGACAAAACCAAAGAACACCAGCGCATGGAAAATGCCGGGGATGGGGCGGCCATCGATCACGCGCGTTTGAAAAACCACTTCTTTGAACGTCACCCACAGCCGCCGGCCAATGTGGTCGAGACGGTTGCGATCCGGTTTTCCGGCGAAGATGATTTTGATGGTCTTTGAAACTTTGGTGGTAAAGAGGGCGATGGTGGCGAGAATCAAGATCGCTAAAAGCAGTCTTTCCCAGATTGACCAAGTCATTTCCGTCATGGAGGAGGTCCTTTGTGCTTTTTCCAAGATTGCTTCAACTTTGGCTTGGCCAAAGTTTGGATCATGCAAATTCGACAGAGATAAAGCAACGGCCAAGCCGTTGCTGATCATGGGACAAAAGGAAGCTCAAGGCTGAGTCAATTCACTGGTAAAAGAAAGCACTACTTCATGCGCGATGACTGTCAATGCGCCTGCGCAGATCGTCGAAGGCTTTGCCGATGGGTTTGACCTTTTCCGCCTTTACGCTCGCGGTACTTTGCGCCAGCATTTTCAGCAGAGCGAGGCTCTCTTGGATTTGCTCATAAACCCGCACATCCTGGACGACAACTTTTGCTTCGCCATTGTAGTGATCACCAGGGTTTTTTGATTGTTGACGACGTCGCGAATGACTTCTGAAGCGTGTGCTTTCAAGTAGCTGATCGGTTTGATGGATTCGCTGGGTTTCATGTTTTTTTCCTTTCTTATTGATCAAAATATAGTCGAAATTCGAGTCCGTTGCAAGTCGCAAAAATTAGAATTGACTATCTACCCAAACTTGCCTAATTTTCTTCGCAAATAAATGAAGTCCGACTTGCGCACACGATGTTTATAAATCCAAAAACCGGTGAGCGCAAGTCGGACTTCGCTGCTAATCAACAATATGCCTGACAACAAAAGCAAAATTCTTTGGGTGGACGACGAGATCGAATTGCTCCGCCCGCATATTCTTTTTTTGGAAGAAAAGGGCTACAGCATCCAACCGGTCACCAACGCCGAAGATGCGATCTTGCTGGTGAAACAGCAACACTTCGATCTGGTGCTGCTCGATGAAATGATGCACGGCAAGGACGGGCTGGCGGCGCTGGCAGAGATCAAAGAGATCGATCCCTCGTTGCCGGTGGTAATGGTGACCAAGAACGAAGAAGAGCGGCTGATGGAAGACGCCATCGGCAGCCGCATCGACGATTACCTCACCAAGCCGGTCAATCCCAGCCAGATTCTGTCGACGTGCAAAAAAATTCTCGAGAAGCAAAAAATTTCCGGGCAGCGGGTCTCGCGCGATTATATTTCCGAGTTCAACGGCATCACTCAGCGGTTGATGGGGCCGATGTCGCATCAGGATTGGGTGGAAATTTATTTGCGGCTGTGCGAGTGGGACGTCGAATTGGACAATCATCCCGATCTCGGTTTACAGGAAAGTCTCGCGGAACAGAAGCACACGTGCAACTCCGAGTTCGGGCGTTTCATCGAGAAAAATTATCGCGGCTGGGTGAAGGGTGAAGATGCTCCGGCGCTTTCTGTGGATGTCGTTCGGAAGCACGTGCTGCCGCCTGTCAAAGACGGTGCGCGCGTGACGTTTTTGGTCATCGACAATCTTCGCCTCGATCAGTGGCTGACCATCGAGCCTTTGGTGCGCGAGATGTTCTCGGTGCAGCGGGATTATCATTATTCGATCTTGCCGACCGCAACGCCGTACTCGCGCAATGCGATTTTTGCCGGTCTCTTTCCAATCGAGATTGAAAAAGAATATCCTGAAATTTGGAGCAAGGACAGCGACGACGAAGGCAGCCGCAATCGCAATGAGCGCCAGTTGCTCGATGCGCAGCTTGCGCGGCTCAAAATGAATTTAAAGCCGGAGCCGAAGTACGTTAAAATCCTCGACGCCGACGAAGCGCGCAACGTCGAAAAGAACATCGCGACGTATGCCAACTTGCCGCTGTCTTCCATCGTGGTGAATTTCGTTGACATTCTCGCGCATAGCCGCAGTAATTCGGACGTGCTGCGTGAGATGACGCCGGACGAATCGGCGTATCGTTCGCTGACCAAGAGCTGGTTCAGCCATTCTTCGCTGTACCGGATGCTGAAAGAGCTGGCGGCGCGCGGCACCACGGTGGTGCTCACCAGCGATCATGGAAGTATTCGCGGCAAGCGCGGCGCAAAAGTGATCGGCGACCGCGAAACTTCCACGAACTTGCGCTACAAATATGGCCGCAGCTTGAAGTGCGACAGCAAACACGCGATCATGGTGAAAGACCCGCGCGATTTCAAATTGCCTGCGCATGGCCTGAACGTCAATTACTTGATCGCCAAGGAAGATTACTACTTCGTTTATCCAACCAACTATCATCATTATTTGAATTACTACAAAGATAGTTTGCAACACGGCGGCGCATCGATGGAGGAAATGATTTTGCCGGTGGTGCGGCTGGAGCCGCGGTGATTTCGGGAGTTGTCATTTATCACCGAATATCGCTGATAGTTATGTCGCCGAGACTCGCTGAAAATCAAAAGCAAAATCAAAACAGTATGAAGGTCTTATTCAAAACCCGAATCTTTTCAGCGTGTCTCCGCAATACAAAAGACAGTGAGTCTCGGTGATTGATAATGAGTTAATCGTTGGCGCGCTGCAAGAGCGAGGCGAAGTGGATATTGAGACGTTCAGCGCTGAAGAGACGATTCAATCCGGCGGCGCGATTGCGCAATTACTGCGCGCCGGAGACGTGGTTGCGCTGTTCGGCGATTTGGGCAGCGGCAAGACGACGCTGATCAAAGGCATCGTCGCCGGTCTGGGCGCAACCGAGAATGTCAGCAGTCCGACGTTTACGATTCAACATCAGTACCGCGGCGCAACTGTGATGATTTATCATTTTGATTTCTATCGCATCGATACGCCGCAAGGCTTGCGCAGCATCGGCTGTGAAGAGTTCTTTGATGGCGACGGCATTTGTCTGGTGGAATGGCCGGAGCGGGCGAATGATTTATTGCCGCCGCAGCGCTGGGAGATTCATTTGAAACAACCGCCCGGCGTTTCGACGCACCGGCAGATTTCCGTGCGACGGAGAACGTCATCATGATCGTGCTCGGCATCGAGACTGCCACGGTGATTTGCAGTGTCGGCCTCGCGAAAGATGAGCAGGTCATCGGTGAAATCCGCCTCGCAGTCAAAAACATTCATGCCGAAGTTTTGACCGAGAGCATTCGCGACCTGTTAGGCGTGCTGCAAATTTCTTTTTCAGATTTGGATGGCATTGCCGTATCGATTGGCCCCGGTTCTTTTACCGGATTGCGTATCGGCGTGGCCACGGCAAAGGGTCTGGCCTTTAGTCTCAGCAAACCGATTGTTGGCATTGACACGTTGTATGCGCAAGCGATGGCGGTGCAGTTAATTCAGAAAAGTGAATTTATCGTGCCGGTGATTCGTTCACGGCAGAATGAAGTCTATGCGGCGCGTTACCGAGTTGTTGGCGATGAATTGGAATTAGCTGAGCGTGCCCAAGTTTTTGCTGTGAACGATTTTGTTGCATGGCTCAAAACGCCTGCGGTGTTATGCGGCAACGGCGTGACGATGGCCACCGGCGTTGGTTTGCTTGAAGGCAAAAGTGATATCAAAGTCATTCCTGAATCTGCGTGCGCACTTTCCGGCGGCAAAATCGCCGAGCTTGGCTTGAAGCGATTGATGCGCGGTGAAGCAGATGATGTGGCGACGTTGGAGCCGATGTATGTGCAGGAATTCAGAATCGGATCAAAAGCTGAGTAATTGTTAGATGTAAACAAGCGAGAGACATGAAAATGAACATTGAAATTACTCTCACCTTGCCAGGTGGTAAGTAAAAAAGGAGGCAATCTCCATGGAAATGAAAACAGCTCTACAGCCGTCCGCATACGAACAGGCACTTCTTCGTATTGTACGAACGTTGCCGCTAGAGCGTGTCGTGCAAATCTTGGATTATGCCCGCTACATCAAGTCGCAAGCTGTCGAAGACTTCGAGACGCTGCATTATGACGAGACGAAAGAGGAAATAATCGCTGATGAAGAGCGGTGGGACGAGCAATTTGCCGCAACGCAGGATGGGTTAAAGAAAATGGCCGATAAGGTACGGGAGGATATTCGTGCTGGACGCACTTCGAAGATGGCGTTTAAGAAAGAGGGGAGAATTGCGCCAAGATGAAATCGTGCACAGTTCCAAGCTTTTGAAGGCTGTTTGGTGATCTCCATCCGGACGTCTAGCGCAGAGCTTACAAAGCGTATCGTCAATGGCGTGCGAATCCCTTTGCAGGAGGACTTCGCTTCAAACGTGTCAGTGAGAGTGAGCCAATTTACTCGGTACGGATTGGACGAGGACATCGCGCACTGGGCCTCCTTGAAGGTGACACCATTTACTGGTATTTTATCGGCGACCACGATGCTTACGAACAAGAGTTACAAAGACATTGAAAAGCGCCCAACATCACTCATCATACGCCGCATGACTGAAGATGATCTTGAAGCAGTCGAGCGCATTGAGCAACATGTATTCTTAAGTCCGTGGTCGCACCGGGCGTTTCTGTATGAATTAAAAGAAAATCAATTCGCCTTACCTTTGGTTGCGGTTGTTGATGAGAGAATCCGTGGTTACATCGTTGCATGGATTGTGGCCGACGAGCTGCATATTGGAACCGTCGCAGTCGATGAAACATGGCGGCGGCGCGGCGTTGCTAAAATTCTTTTGGAAAAGATTTTTCGAATTGCAAACGAACGTCAGTGCACACGCGCATATCTCGAAGTTCGGCGCTCGAATGAAAGCGCGCAAAAGCTCTATGAGCGCTTGGGCTTTCACGCCGTTGGCGTGCGGCAAAAATATTACACCCCGCAACAAGAAGATGCCATCGTCATGGCGAAGCCGCTGAACGGCGCGCCGGCAGATGGCGGCGAGGAGGAAAATGGATTGGTTTAAACGCGACAAAGGCGGCCTGGCGCCGCAGAAGAAAAAGGAAATGCCGGAGCTGTGGGTGAAGTGCCCGGGCTGCGGCGAGATTATTTACAAACGAGAGCTTGAAAAAAGTCATTCGGTGTGCGGCAAGTGCGGCCATCATTTCCGCATTCCGGTGCAGGAGTACATCAAGCTGCTCGCCGACGACAACCGCTTCGTCGAATTTCATCGCGACATTCAGCCCGTGGATTTTTTGCGCTTCCGCGCCAATAAGAAATACGCCGACCAGTTGCGCGACGCGGCGCGGCGCAGCAATAACCATGATGCGCTGATTACCGGGCTGGCCCATCTCTCCGGGCGCCTGGTGGTTTTGGCGATCATGGATTTTTCCTTTATCGGCGGCAGCATGGGTTCGGTGGTTGGCGAAAAATTTTCGTTAGCAGTAGACATCGCCTTGCAATTGCGCGCGCCTCTGATCGTCGTGAACGCCTCCGGCGGCGCGCGGATGATGGAAGGCGCGCTCTCGCTCATGCAAATGGCGAAGACCTCCGCGAAGCTGGCGCGGCTGGCGGATGCGGGCGTTCCTTATATTTCGATCTTGACGCACCCAACCACCGGCGGCGTGACCGCAAGCTACGCAATGCTCGGCGACCTCAACATCGGCGAGCCTGGCGCGCTCATCGGCTTTGCCGGGCCGCGCGTCATCAAACAAACCATCGGCCAGGACTTGCCGGACTCTTTTCAGACGGCGGAATTTCTGCTGCAGCACGGCTTTCTCGATCTCATCATATCGCGCCAAGAGGTGCGTGATAAGCTGGCGCAGATTCTCGAAGTATTGGCGGAGGACCAGCCGGTGGAATCGAATCTTGATCATGCAAAGCAAACGGCGTTGACTGCCTTGAGCGAGCGCGTAAACGGCAAAATGACATCATGAAGAAACCTCACATCTTACTCACGAACGACGACGGCATTTTTGCCCCCGGCTTGTACGAGCTTTATTTGCAAATCAAGAATTTCGCCAAAGTCTCTGTGGTGGCGCCGGATAGCGAGCGCAGCGCCGTGGGTCACGCGATAACCATCTCCGATCCTTTGCGCGTCATGCCGTTTGAAAAGATGGGGGAGTTTTTTGGTCACGCCGTCAACGGGACGCCGGCAGATTGCGTGAAGATCGCGTTCTATGCGCTGCTGAATGAAAAGCCTGACATGGTGATCTCCGGCATCAACTACGGTTCCAACACCGGTATCAATCTCATCTACTCCGGCACGGTCTCCGCTGCAACCGAAGGCACGATTCTCGGCATCCCCAGCTTCGCGATTTCTTTGACGACTTTCAAAGACGCAGATTTTAATTACGCTGCAAAATTTGCGGCGTGCTTGGCGCCGTTAATTTTGAAAAACGGCTTACCCAAGGGCACGTTTCTCAACGTCAACATCCCCAACGTACCCGAGGAAAAAATTCGCGGCGTCGCCATCACCCGCATGGGCTCCGCGACATACGACGACAAATACGTGCGCCGCGTCGATCCACGAAATCGCGTCTATTACTGGCTCACCGGCAGTCGCATCGAGCAGGAAGTCAGCATCGAAGTGGATGACGGGGCGATTGCCAACAACATGGTCTCGATCACGCCGATACATTATGACATGACGAATCATCGGTGTTTGGAAGATGTTGCGGCGTGGAAGATTGAGCCGTAAGGGGCCCAAGTCTCCTGTCGTATTTCAATAGCCGGAGATGAACAGTGATTGAGCCTTTTTAATGAACCAAATTGAACAATTTCGCCGTGCATATAAAAAGGCCTTGTCTTGCAAATGGAAGGGCGGCACTGCAAGTATCAAAAGTCATTTGAAGAGAAGAAAGAAACGAGGTCATCTATCTCGAAGTGCGACCGAGCGGATTTGCTACACAAAGGCTTGGAGGTTCTTCAGTCAAGAAATGCGACAGTTTATCAATATGCACCAAGCGGCGTGATGTATTTCGCGGTCCATGATGGGTGGGCGGTTTTTTTCGATGGCGAAGGTTTGTGGGATACGGTTTTTCCTCCCGATATTCCTGAACGTTATTTTGTAGAATCGAAAGGCTATAGACTCTTGGGAAAAGTAAGTGAGCTGGTTCCATGATCATCATCGACGATCTTATCAAAGCGTATGAAGTGGATGCATCTGACCCGGCAGGACTTGGACGGTTTGAAGTCCTTAATCTGTTGACCAATCGAGACGTGATCGAAGAACATAGAAGTGTGCTGACAACGCTGCAATCCGCTCGACTGCTTTTTGCCGATGAGAAACTCATGGCAAATTCCAGAAAGATTATCTCGGAAGCCGGAGGCAAAACGGAATTCGCCAAACTCCGACAGCATAATCCTCCGCCGTCTGCGTGGTGGTGGTTTCTCGAACAAATTCCCATCGAGCAATTTTCATCATGATCCACCACGGCATCCTCATCCTCGATTTCGGCGCGCAGTACACCCAGCTCATCGCCCGCAGCGTGCGCGAGCTGAATGTGTTCTCGCAGATTCATCCGTTCAATTATCGCATCGAAAAAATTCTAAAAGAGCAGCCCAAAGGTATCATCCTCTCCGGCGGGCCACGCTCAGTTTATGATGATGGGGCGCCGCACATCGGACGCGAAATTTTCGATGCCGGGATTCCGATTCTTGGATTGTGTTACGGCTTGCAGATCATGGCGCAGAAGCTCGGCGGCGAAGTGAAGCCGGCCACGCGTCGAGAATACGGCCATGCGCAATTTTTCCAGACGCAATCGAGTGCGCTGCTCTCCGGCGTTTCACCGACGACGAATGTGTGGATGAGCCACGGTGATTCGGTAGAACAGCCGCCGCCGGGGTTTGTCGCTCTCGGCAAAACAGAAAATTGCCCTTACGCTGCCATTGCCGATGATAAACGAAAACTCTACGGCCTGCAATTTCATCCCGAGGTCGCGCATACGGTCGAAGGCAAACGCATTCT
>Ga0247727_10014334_pt1 | contig 13194 bp, 14 predicted proteins | sample WisWelCaveWW1625_FD_202498 | JGI IMG/M metagenome (GOLD analysis project Ga0247727, IMG submission 202498) | Biofilm microbial communities from Wishing Well Cave, Virginia, United States - WW16-25 | ecosystem: Environmental > Aquatic > Deep subsurface > Groundwater > Cave microbial mat | place... | reverse complement strand
AGACGAGCAGGGCGGCGAAGGCGGCGGCGAGGGCGAGGCGTCTCATCGGGACCTCAGTGCAGGTGGCCGGCGGAGGGGTGGCAGCGCACGCAGGCCAGCTCGCGCCCCGCGGCGTGCCAGGGATCGATGGCGGAGACGATGGCGCCGTGGCAGCTCCGGCAAGTCGCCTCGGTGACGGCGAGGTTCCTGGGCGTGATGTGGATCGGCTCGGGGAAGCGGCCGGTGGTGAAGGCCAGCGAATGCCGGAAGCCGTTCTCCGCCTTGACCAGCAGCTTGGGCACGAGCGAGTGCGGGGCGTGGCAGTCGTTGCAGGTGGCGGCGGCGCGGTGGCTCGACTTCACCCAGCCGTCGAACTGCTCGCGCATGACGTGGCAGTTGGTGCAGGAGGCGGGATCGTTGCCCAGGTAGCTCGCGCCCCGCGCGTAGACGAAGGTGAAGCCGCCGACGCCGATGGCGGCGCCGAGGAGGCCCGCCACCGCGAGCCGCACGGTCCTCGCCACGGCTCGAGGTACGCGATCCATCGCCCGCCGTCGCCTGTAGCACACCGTGGCGCCGCCGCAACGGCTGCGCCGCAGCGCTGGCACGGCCCCTGCTGGCCTCCGAGGCAGGGGGCCCGCAAGGCCCTCGCGGAGGCAGAGAATGCGTTCGCTCCGCATCGCGCCCGCGGCGCTGCTCGCCTCGTTCCTGGCGGCGGCGCCCGCGGGCGGGTTCCAGGCGGACGGCGGGCCCGATTTTCGCGGCAAGCTCAGCCTGGGCGCAGGATCTGCGCACGGCCTCGTCGGGCTGAACGCCGAGGGCGGGCGCGGCCACTGGGCCGGCTACCTCGGCCTGGGTTTCGGCAACGGCCTTCCCGTCTCCGGCGTCGCCGCCGGGGCCCGCTGGTTCGGCGGGCTGGGCGACGGCCCCATGCTCTCGCTCGGCCTCGCCTACGTGGTGATCGAGAACCAGGACTGGCTGCGCGGCGCCATCGCCGACTGGAACACCGGGCCGGTGGCGAGCGCGCGCTTCGGCTGGCGCCTGCGGCTCGGCTGGTTCACCGCCGAGGTCGGCGCCGGCCCCGCCCTGGTCCGCCGGCAGTCGACGCCTGCCGCCGCCACGCGCTGGGCCGCGTCCATCGACTTCGACGTGGGGCTCGGCTTCGAGCTGTAGCTCCGAGGAGGTGCGCCTTGGCATCGATCGAGAGGATCCTCGTCCCCACCGATTTCTCCCCCAGCTCGTACGCCGCGCTCGGGTACGCCGTGTCGCTCGGGGCGCGACTGGGCGCCGCCATCGAGGTGCTGGGCGTCTACGACGCCGTCGAGGGCGTGGCCCCCGACGCCCAGGTGGTGGTCGCCGGCGGCGCGACCAGGCCGCTGGTGCAGGTCCTGCGCGAGCGCGCCGAGGCTGACATGGAGCGGTTCGTATCCGACGTGCCGGGCCGCACCTCGGTCTCGATGCGCACGCGCATCGCCTCGGGCAAGCCGGCCGACGTCATCTGCCAGATCGCGGACCAGGACCGGTTCGACCTCATCGTCATGGGCACGCACGGCCGCACCGGCATCGCCCGCGTGGTGGTCGGGAGCGTGGCCGAGAAGGTGGTCCGCGACGCCGCTTGCCCCGTGCTCACGGTTCGCGTGCGCGACTCGAAGTAGCGAGGGGCACGCAAGTTGCTGGATCGGGCCGCGAGGCTTTCGCGAGCCGGAGGAGGTCGCATGGCCAGGATCGTGATTGCCTACGCCACCGGCGACGGGCAGACGGGCCGCATCGCGCAACGCATCTCCGAAGTGCTGGGCCGCCAGGGCCACGATGCGCTCTGCGTCAACCTGGGAGCCGCGGCACCGCCGCCGATCGAGTCGTTCGACGCCGTGCTCGTCGGAGCGCCGGTCCGCTTCGGCAAGCACCACAAGAACGCCATCGCCTTCTGCCGCGCCAACGCCTCCGCGCTCCGGTACCGGCCGAGCGCGTTCTTTTCCGTCAGCCTCTCCGCGCACCGCGACACGCCGGGCGCGCGGCGCGAGGTGGCCAAGGCTCTGGCGCACCTGCTCGGCGCCACCGGCTGGGTGCCGCCGCGCATCGTCACCATCGCCGGCGCGCTGCTCTACACGAAGTACGGGTTCGTGCTCCGGCGTGTGATGCGGCTGATCGCGGTCATGGCTGGCCACGATACCGACATGAGCCGCGACTTCGAATACACGGACTGGGCGGCGGTGGAGGCATTCGCGCGCGATTTCGCGGCGGGCCTGCTCGCGCCCGCGGCGGCGCGGCCGGCGGCGTGAGGGCCTAGCCCGCGCGCTCCCGCGCCCCGTCGTCTTCGCGCAGGTCGAACAGCTCCGCGGCCGCCGTGCCCAAGGGGCCCCCGGCCTCGTCGCGCAATCTTTGGGTGGGCGCGTGCAAGAGCTTGTTGACGATGGCCGCCGCCATCGCCCGCACCGACTTCGCCTGCCGATCCGAGAGCGGCCCGAGCGTGGCCAGGGCGCGCTCCACCTCGCCCTCGGCGATCGACTGGGCGCGCTGGCGGAGGCGGGCCAGCACCGGGACGCCGCTGCGCTCGCGCTGCGCGGCCAGGAAAGTGCGCAGCTCCTCCTCGACGATGGCCTCGGCGCGCCCCAACTCGCCGCCGCGCAGGTCGCGGTTCTGCGCCGCCACGCGCTCCAGATCATCGAGGTCGTAGACGTAGACGTTCTCCACCTCGTTGGCGCTCGGCTCGACGTTGCGCGGGACCGCCAGGTCGATGAGGAAGACGGGCCGGAAGCGCCGCGCCTTCACCGCCTGGGCCATCATCGCCCGCGTCACCACCGGCTCGATGGAGCCGGTCGAAGTGACCGCGACGTCGGCGCGCTCGAGCAGTGCCGGCAGATCCTGGAGGCTCACCGCCACGCCGCCGATCTGCCGCGCCAGCTCCGCGGCATGGGCCATGCTGCGGTTGGCGACCAGGAGCTCGCGAACGCCCGCGCCCTGCAACTCGCGGGCGGCGAGCGTGGCCATCTCGCCGGCGCCGATGAGCAGCGCGGTCCTCCCGGCCAGATCGCCCAGCACCTTGCGCGCCAGCTCCACCGCCACGCTGGAGAGCGAGACCGCGCCGCGGCCGATGGCCGTCTCGGTGCGCACGCGGCGCGCCGCGGCCACCGCACGCGACAGGGCGCGGTCGAGCAGCGGGCCGGCCGCGCCCGTCGACTTCGCCAGCGCCGCGGCCTCCTTCACCTGGCCGAGGATCTGCGCCTCGCCGATCACCATCGAATCGAGGCTGGCGGCCACGCGGAACAGGTGGCGCACCGCCTCGTCGCCGTTGCGGACCACGGCGTGCGGAGAGGCCAGCGGGCCCAGCGAGGCCGCCAGCTCCGCGCCCGCGTTCGCTCCCTCGGCGACGGCGAAGATCTCGATGCGGTTGCAGGTGGAGACCAGCATGGCCTCGCGCACGCCCGCGATCGAGCGCAGCGCGTCCAGGCGCGCCGGCAGCTCGTCCTTGGGGACGGCCAGCCGCTCGCGCACGGCGATGGGCGCCTGCTTGTGCGAGAGCCCGACGTCGACGAAGGTCGGTGCCACCTCACGCTCCTCCCGCCGGCGCGACCCCTCTCGAGGCCAAGAGCGCGACCAGGCTGCCGGCGAGGAGCGCGAAGCCCCCGACGACCAGCAGCGCGGCCCGGCGCCCGCGCCACCCCGCCACCAGCCGCGCCTGCACCAGCAAAGCCAACAGCGCCCAGGCGGCCAGCGCGAATCCCTGCTTGGGCCCGAGCGCGAAGGGAGACACCAGCCGGCCGGTGGCGATGGCGGCCGAGAGGAGCACGAAGCCCCAGGCCACCAGCTTCCACCCGATGCGATCGATCGCGTCCAGCGAGGGCAGCCGCGCCGACAGCCGTCCGGGGTGTTTGCCTTTGAGCTGCCGCTCGCCGCCCAGGTAGACCAGCGCCAGCCCGAAGGCCAGCGCGAGCGCCGCGGTGCCCAGCGTGGAGCTGACGACGTGCACGGTGAGCGCGGCCGAACGCGCGCCCGCCGGGTGCGCCGCCGACGAGATCAGGTGCGCCGGCACCATCGCCGCCACCACGATGGGCGCGACGAACGCCCCTGCCACCGGGAGCCGGTAGAGCCAGTCGAGCGCGAGGTACCCGGCCACCGTCGCGGCCACCAGCAGGCTGAGCACCTGCCGGCCGTGCCAGGCGCCGGCCAGGGAGCCCAGGTGCGCGCAGAGCCCGGCCAGGAGCAGCACGCGCCCGACCAGGGGCAGCGCCGCGCGGGGCCGGATCAGCCAGACGGAGAAGACGGCGGCGGCCGCCGCGTATCCGATCAAGGCGAGGTGGACCAGCAGCGACATTCACACCGCCCGCGAGAAGCGCGCCCCGGGCTTCTTGAGATACTCGTCGAACACCATCGCCACGTTGCGGACGAAGACGCGGCCCAGCTCGGTCAGCTCGATCTGCGCGCCGTCGATGCGGAGCAGCCCTTCGCTTTCGAGCTGCCGCAGCCTCTCCAGCTCGGGCGCGAAGTGGCGCGCGCCCTCCGGCCCCAGGTCGACGTAGAAGTTGCACATGATCTGCGTGATGACCTCGCGGCGCCGGCGGTCCTCGGGAGAGAGGAAGAATCCCCGTTCGGTGCAGAGCAGGCCGGCGTTGGCCGCCGCCTCGTAGCGGGGCAAGGTGTGGAGGTTCTGCGCGTAGAGCCCGCCGACGTCGCTGATGCCGGTGACGCCGAAGGCGACGACCTCGGTGGCCGCCTGCACCGTGTAGCCCTGGAAGTTGCGGGTGAGCTTGCGGAGCTGCTGCGCGCGCGACAGCTCGTCGCCCGGCAGCGCGAAGTGGTCCATCCCGATCGGCCGGTAGCCCGCGGCGGTGAAGGCATCGTAGGCGATGCGGAACAGCTCCAGCTTCTCCTTGCCGCGCGGGACGCCGAACTGCGCCAGCCGCTTCTGGTGCGGCTTCAGCTCGGGAAGGAAGGCGAAGCCGTAGACGGCGGCGCGGTCGGGCCGCAGCTCGAGCACCTGCGAGAGCGTGCGCGCCCAACTGGTGGGAGTCTGCTTCGGCAAGCCGAAGATGAGGTCGAAGTTGATGCCTTCGAAGCCCAGCGCCCGCGCGTCCTGGAGCGTGCGGCGGGTGACCTCCAGCGGCTGGTTGCGGCGGATGGCGCTCTGCACGTCGGGATCGGTGTCTTGCACTCCCATCGAGAGCCGGTTGAAGCCGAGCCGGCGCAAGAGCGTGAGCTGCTCGCGAGTGGCGACCTCGGGGTTGACCTCCACCGAGATCTCCGCCTCCGGCAGCACGGTGAAGCGCGAGGTGATGGCGCGCCAGAGCCGCTCGATCTGCCTCTCGTCGAGGAAGGTGGGCGTGCCGCCGCCCCAGTGGATCTGCGAGAGCCGGCGCCGGTTGGGCAACTTGACGGCCACGGTGTCCATCTCGCGCTCGAGGGCGTCGAGGTACTTGTCGGCGGCGGTCGGTCGGCGCGCGATCACCACGTTGCAGCCACAGAAGCTGCAGCGCTCCCGGCAGAAGGGGATGTGCGCGTAGAGCGAGAGCGGGGCGGTGCGCGCGCCGGCTTCCGCAAGCGCGTCGGCGTAGAAGCCGGGGCCGATGGCGTCGGACCACGCCGGTGCCGTCGGGTAGCTCGTGTAGCGGGGCGCGGGGATGTCGTAGCGCCGGACCATCTCGTCGTCGACGGCGGGGAACATGGCCTTGGCTTGAGCAAGGCGCGGACCAACTCCTCCCCGGGTGCGCCTGCTCGCCGCAGGCGCAAGCCTTGCGCGTCCCGGCCGCAGGCTCGCAGCCGCTGCGCACCGTAGCGCCGCAGGCAAGCCGAGGGGCAGCATGCCCCTTCTAACGGCCCAGCCGCTTGACGAACACCTCCCGCGCCACGTCGGCCTCCAGGGCCAGCGTCGTCTCGCCCACCTCCAGCACGTACGCGGGCGCCCGCTGGCGCAGCCGCACCTCGCTTCCCGGCGCGACGCCGAACGAGAGCAGCTTCGCCACCCGCCCCTCGGCCCGCGAGGCCAGGAAGACGACGCGCGCCGCCACGCCCGGCGCCAGGTTCTCCAGCGACGTCACCACCGGCTCGATGGGGGCGCTGAAGGTGGCGCAACACGGCCCCGGGGGAATGGCCTTGCCGTGCGGGCAGCGCGGCGGGTGCCCGAGCAGCGCGCAGACCGACGCCGTCGCCTCCGGGGAGAGCACGTGCTCGAACTCGCAGGCCTGGCTCTCCACCTCGCCGGGCGACAGCTCGAGCAGATCGGTGAAGAGCCGCTCGGCCAGTCGGTGGCGCCGCACCACCGAGGCGGCGTTGGCCTCGCCCAGGCGCGTGAGGGCCACGCGCTGGCCGGCCACGCGCACGAACCCCCGCGCCTCCAGCTCGAGGAAATCGTCGGCGCACTTGCCCTCGGCGTGGCGCGGGTTGGTGTGCGCCAGGATCGACGCGGCGTCGTCGCGCCCCTGCTCTCGCTCGGTGAAGATGGTCTCGAGAAGCTCCTCTTCCTTCTGTGCGCGCATCAGGTCGCCCTCCTGCGCGAGAGAGCCTTGCGGAGCAGCGCCGCCAGCCCGGTCTCGCGCGGGAAGCTGTAGCGGCAACGCGGGCAGCACACCGCGCTGCAGCTCCGGGCCAAAGGGCAGCTCGGGCGGCAGCCGGCGTCGGCGCCGTCGAAGACCGCCTGGCAGAGCGGACAGCGCACGGGCTCCATCAGTAGAACCTCCGCATCAGCGCGTTGACGGCGGCCCCGGTGCCGAACGCCACGGGAAGGATGAAGGCCAGCATCGCCATCGCCGTCCTCCAGCCACGCTCCTTGATGATGACGAGGAAGTTGGCGATGCAGGGGATGAAGAGCGTGATCGTCGTCAGCGCGACCACCACCTGGATCTCCATGCCGCGCGTCATGGCGCCGGCGCGCATCAGCGGCTGCCAGTGCGCGAAGAGGCCGGCGGCCGCGTAGTCGCGGCGGAGGAAGCCGGCGATGAAGGCCCCGGCCGCCTCGCGCGGCAGATCGAGCAGCCCGACCACCAGCGGCGCCGCCGCGCGCTCCAGCGCTGCCAGCGCGCCGGCGCGATCCAGGCCCCAGAGGAGCAGCGTGCCGACGAGGAAGAGGGGGAGCGCCTCGCGCAGGTACCACTCGATGCGCGCCACCGTCTTCACCAGGACGTTGGCGGGCTGGGGCAGCCGCAAGGGCGGAAGCTCGACGACGAAGTCGGAGCGCGATCCGGGGATCACCTTGGCCGCCAGCCAGCCGACGACGAAGATGACGGCCAGGATCGTTCCCGCGAACCAGAGCGAGGCCGCCGCGCTCACGCCCGCCAGCATGGCGAAGATGACCGCGAGCTGCGCGCTGCAGGGGACGCCGAGCGCGAGCAGGAGCGTCACCAGCACCCGCTCCTTCTTCGTCTCCAGGACCCGCGCCGTCATGGTGGCCATGGTGTCGCAGCCCAGGCCCAGCACCATCGGCAGCACCGCCTTGCCGTTGAGGCCGATGGCGCGCAGCGCCCGGTCGGCCATCACCGAGAGGCGCGGCAGGTAGCCCGAGTCCTCCAGCGCGCTGAAGGCGAGGAAGAAGGTGGCGACGATGGGCAGGATGATGGCGAGGCCGTAGCTCAGGCCCATGGAGAAGAGCCCGTAGCGGCCGGCGATGAGCCCGTCGGGGCCGGCGAGAAAATCGCTCCAGCGCAGGGCGCCAGCCACCCAGGGCGTGAGCCGCTCGGCGAAGACGGCGCGCTCGAGGAAGTCGACGCAGACCTTGGCGCCGAAGACGCCGACGAACTGGTAGCAGGCGTAGAGGACCGCGGCCAGGAGCGGCAGGCCCAGCCAGCGGTGCGTGGTGAGGCGATCGATCCACGCCGCTCCCCGGGTCGGCCCGGGGGGGAGCACGAGGTGGAGCACCCGGGCGAGCAGGATGTCGACGACCTGCAGCCGCGCCTGGGCGACGCGGATGCGCAGGGGCCCGAGGTCGCGTGCCGCCCGCTGGGCGAGATCATCGAGGCGCCGCAGCGCCGCCTCGGAGATGCGCGGCCGAAGCCACGATCGAAGCGACGCGTCGCCGAGCAGGGCCAGCATCGCCAGCGCGCGCGGCGCGAGCCCAAGGTCGCGCGGTAGGAGGGGCTGCGCGTCGCTCAGCGCCTGCTCCAGCGCGGGATCGTAGCGGGCCTCCAGCGTGGCCGGCCTGGCCCTGGCCAGCGCCTCGCGCAGCGCCCGCAGGCCTTGCCGTTGCACCGCCACGGTGGGGACCACGGGGATGCCGAGAAGCTGCTCGAGCAGGGCGACGTCGATGGCGATCCCCCGCTCCCAGGCCTCGTCGGCCATGTTGAGCGCCAGCACCGCCGGGACCTGCGCCTCCGCCAACTCGAGCGCGAGGAGCAGCCCGCGGCGCAGGTTCTTCGCGTCGCAGACCTGCACGACGGTGGCGCCCGGCTCGCCCAGCAGGATGTCCCGCGTGGCCTGTTCGTCCTCGCCCCCGGGAAAGAGGCCGCTGGTGCCCGGCGTGTCGAGGACGGAGAAGTTCGCGCCGCGCGCAGAGAGTGCGCCGCGCATCACCTCGACCGTGGTGCCCGGGTAGTTGGAGACGGTGGCGTATTTGCCGGTGAGCGCGCCGAAGAGGGCGCTCTTGCCGACGTTCGCGTTTCCGACCAGGACGAGCGTTCGAAGCCCGGCCGCGGCGCGCTCGGCCGTTGCGCGCGCCGGCGCGTCGAGGACCTCGCTCATGGGGTTTCCGGTAGCAAGCTGCGTACCGGTTGCGCGCCGGCGCACCGCCTGCGCAACGAGGCCGCGTCAGGGCGTGGCTCACGTCTTGCTATTGGCCTGGGGCGAGGGTCCCGAAGCGGAGGCATCCATGCCCGTCGAAGCACCGAAGTCCCGCGCGCTCGCAGCGCTGCACGTCGCCTTCATCGCGCTGCTGGTGGCCCTGGGGCTCCTGGCGGGCAGGGCGCAGGCCGCGGCCGGGCCAGGCGCTGACCATGGCGCCACCGCTTCCTTCGGGAAGCCCTGACGCGGCGAGCGCCGCAAAAAGGAGAGGCAGATGCTGCGAAAGCTGCTGGTGACGGCGTCCATGCTGGCGGCGGTCATCGCGATGTCGGCGCGCGCCGAGGTCGACAAGAAGACCGAGCGCGCCTGGAAGGCGAAGTGCGCCTCGTGCCACGCCGCCGACGCGTCCGGCGACACCGAGCAGGGAAAGAAGCTGGGAGTGAAGGACTACACGAAGGCGGAGTGGCAGGCGAGAAAGACCGACGATCAGATCAAGGCCGGCATCGAGAACGGCGTGAAGGACCAGATGGACGGCTACAAGGACAAGCTCGACGCGGAACAGATCAAGAAGCTGGTGGAGCTGATCCGCAGCTTCAAGAAGTGAAGCGCCGGTCGGTCGTCGTGGTGCTGGCGGCCTCGTCCTTCGCGGGCGGGGCCGTCAGTCCTTCCACGCTCCGTGACAGGCGGTGCACGACGTCTTGCCCTCGGTGGGGTGGTGCGACGCGAGCGTGATCCGGGCGTGGCAGGCGTTGCAGGTGTTTGCTTCCGTCTTCCATCCGTGGGGCTTGTGGCAATCGAGGCAACGCGCGTGGCCCTTCACGGCGTGAACGCCCTCGACGATGGTGTCGTGGCACTTCCGGCAATCGTCGTTGCTCGGCTTGAGCTGCTTGTGCGGCTTGTGGCACCGGCCGCAATCCCAGCTCATCGGCGCCTTGGCCGGGAAGACCTCGCCGGCGACGTGGCGCATCTCGTGGCACTCGAGGCAGGCCGCGCGGTCGGGGCGCAGCGAACGCTTGGAATCGTCGAGCGTGAATGAATGGCATTGCAGGCAGTGCATCTCGCCCATGGTGCCGGCGGCCGCCAGCGTGATCTGCTTGTGGCAGGTGGTGCACGTCTCCTTGGGCGGCTTGAACGTGTGCACCGACATGGCGTGGCACTGCGTGCACTCGATGCGCTGCTTTCCCACGTGCATGCGGTGGCCCGGGGTCTCGGCGATTCGATTCCATTTCGATTTCGCCGAGCCCCCGGCGTGGCATTTCTCGCAGATCGAGCGATCGACCTCGGCGTGTTTCACCACCTCGTCCGGCCGGCGCATGGCGTAGACCCAGAGCTGGTGCAGGTTGGCCATCACGCTCGGGGCGTGGCAGGTGTGGCAATCGATCTCCTTGTGGCCGCTCTTCGCCCACAGATCGTAGGCCTGGTTCATGGTGTGGCAGGAGAGGCAGAACTTCGGATCGCGCTGCACGTAATTGTATCCGCGTCGCGCGCCCAGGACGGCGACGAGGCCGAGCCCGCCGGCCACGGCCGCCACCAGGGTCAGCTCGCGCGCCCGCGGCAGCGGCAGCTTCTTGCGCCGCATCCAGAGGAGGCGCAGGCCCCAGGCGGCCCCCAGCGCCAGGAGCAGCCCCGTGGCGACGAGGCCGGCGATGCGCACTGCGCGCCCCCAGTCGCGCCCGGCCATGCGCGGGAGCGATCGGGCCCGCACCTCGTCGACCACGGCCAGCGTCGAGGCGGCGTTGCGTGTGATGGCGATGAGGTCGAGGCCGTGCGAAAGCCCGCGGAGCTGCGAGCGCGCCTCGCGCAGCCGCGCGCGCCCCTGCGCGTCACCGCCCAGCCGGCCGTCGAGCGCCGCCACCTCGCGCTCCGCGTCCGCCAGCGCCTTGTGGATGCGGCGCGCCTGGGGTGGCGTGTGGCAGCTCGAGCAGAGCGGCTCGCCGATCAGATCGATGGAGGCGGGCGCGATGCCGTGGGCGCCGTGGCAGGTGGCGCAGTCCGGCGTCCGCTTGCCGGCCTTGTGGTGCGGCCCCTCGAGGAAGCTCTTCGCCGGCTTGCCGTGGCACTTGCCGCAGGTGGCGGCCATCGCGTCCGCCCCGGCGGGCCTGGCCAGAAAGCCGCTGCCGTGCGCGGCGAGGGCGGAGCGGGCGCCCGGGTCGCCGCCGTGGCAGGCGGTGCAGTTGAGGCCCGCGGCGGCGTGGACGTCCTTTCCGCTGAAGAGCCGCGCCGGCTCGCGCAACGCCGGCGGGGTCAGCTCGGCGTGGCAGCGGACGCAGGAATCGTCCGCCGCCGCCAGGGCGGCGCTCGCCGTCAAGGAGAGCAGGAGGGCGGCGCGGAGGAGCATCGCTTCCGGCGGTGAAAAGCAAGCGTCATGCCCGCAGGCAGTGCGGCGCGAATCATCTGCGCGTGCGCGCGGAGTCGGCTCCTCCCGACGCGCTTCGGCAAAACACGACGCCCGATTCACTCAATGACTCGATATCACTGCGGATAGTTCTGGCAATGGCGCTGCAATAGGGAGGGGCGGAACTAGCAATCAAGGAGGACGATATGTGGCGGCGAAACAAGACGGTGGCGATGGTCGGCGCGGGGCTCGGGCTTGCGCTCTTCCTGGCGATCGGGCTGCTCCCGGCGCTGATGTACGGTGGATATGCCGGCCTGCTCCTCGCCGGCGGCATCTTCGGCACCCCGGTCCCCCCCGGCGCCCTCGCCCGCGGCCTGGTGGTCTTCGGGATGATGCTGGGCGTGTTCGGCACCGCCGCGGTCTTCGCCGTGGCCGGAGCGGCGGCGGCCAGCGCGGTCGCGCACGTCGCCTCCCTCTTCGCCGGCGAGCCCGACGCGAAGCGGCTGCACGCGCGCAAGTGAAACCGCAGGATCTGCGATCCCGCAGATCCTGCGCCGCTCGCCGGGGCACGAGTACGGACATTGCAAGCGCGGTTTGCATGCGCGCAATCCTCGCCGGCGTGGCCGCGCTCACCGCCGCGTTCCCGGCCGCCGCCGGTCCGGTGGGCAAGCGGAGCTGCCTCATCTGCCACACCGCTCCGCACTTCGATTCCGAGGCGCTGGCCCGCTCCATCCACGGCAAGCTCGACTGCGCCGATTGCCACCGGGGATACGACTTCTCGCCGCACCGGGCGAAGCCTTCGGAACCCACGGCGCAAGAGAAGGCGTCGCTCTTCAAGCTGGGCAAGAGGAGCACCGCGCCCGCCGCGCTCCTCGCCTGCGGCAAGTGCCACGAGGCGGCGCGCGACGATCTGGCCGCGTCGATCCACGGGCGCTGGCTGCGCGAGGATCGGCCGGTCGCCGGGCCGTTGTGCATGGACTGCCACGGCGCCGTCCACGCCATCCCCACCGCCAGGGCCGTCACCGCCAGCGAGCGCCGGAAAGGCTTCTCCTCCCGCTGCGCCACCTGTCACGAGGACAAGGAGGCGGTGAAACGCGCGGGGCAGTCGGGGCACGCGGTCGAGAGCTACCGCGACTCCGTCCACGGCCGCCTGGTGGCGCTGGGCCACGATCGCGCGCCCGGCTGCGCCAACTGCCACGGCTACCACGACATCGCGCCGGCCGCGTCCAAGGCCTCGGCGGTGGCGGGCGACAACAAGCGCGCGACGTGCGCCGAGTGCCACAAGGGCGCGAACGCGAACTTCGCGGCCACCTTCACGCACGTGCCGCTCGCGCGCGCCACGCGGCCCCTGCCTCACTACACCGCGGCCTTCTTCTCCTGGCTGACGGCGCTGGTCCTGACCGGCCTCGTCCTCCACGTCGTCCTCGACTTCGGCTCCGACCTGCGCGCCCGGCTGCGGCGCCGCCGCGAGAAGTCCGAGCCGCCGCCTCCGCCCTCACACACGGTGGTCCGCTTCGATCGCCACCAGCTGGTCCAGCACTGGATCATGATCGCCGCGGTCCTGGTGCTGGTCGTCACCGAGTGGCCGCTGCGCGCGGCGGGCGTCTCCGCCTCGCAGTCCCTGGCGTCGATCTTCGGCGGGGTGAAGAACGCCGGCCTCGTGCACCGCGCCGCCGGCGTCGCGCTGGGGCTGGTCGCCCTCTACCACCTCGTCTACCTCACGGTGCTCGCGCTGCGCCGGCAGGGCTTCCTCGGCATGCTGCCGTCGCCCCGGGACGTGCGCGACCTCTACCAGAACCTGGCCTGGTTCGTCGGCGCGCGCCCCGAGCGGCCGCGCTTCGGCAAGTACATGTACGCCGAGAAGTTCGACTACTGGGCGGTGTTCTGGGGCGTGGCCATCATGTTCGGCACCGGGCTCGTGCGCTGGTTCCCCGTCTGGTTCGCCAAGTGGCTGCCGGCCAGCGCCCTCGAGGCGGCGCAGATCGCGCACGGCGACGAGGCCACCCTGGCCGCGCTCGCGCTCTTCGTCTGGCACCTCTACAACGTGCACCTGCGCCCCGGCGTCTTCCCCATGAGCTGGGTCTGGATCGACGGCCGCATCGGCCTCGAAGCCCTCAAGGAGGAGCATCGCGAGGAGTACGATCGGCTGGTCGCCGAGGGGAAGATCCCCAAGGAGAAGC
>Ga0247727_10014333_pt1 | contig 13194 bp, 10 predicted proteins | sample WisWelCaveWW1625_FD_202498 | JGI IMG/M metagenome (GOLD analysis project Ga0247727, IMG submission 202498) | Biofilm microbial communities from Wishing Well Cave, Virginia, United States - WW16-25 | ecosystem: Environmental > Aquatic > Deep subsurface > Groundwater > Cave microbial mat | place... | reverse complement strand
TTGAACGCGGAAATCGTGACGCTTCCGAACAAGAACAATAAAGTCGAACTGCCCCAAATGCTGGAAGAACTCGCCCGCCGCGGCGTGAACGAGCTGCACGTAGAGGCCGGCTTTCGCTTGAACGGCTCGCTGGTGCGCGAGGGCTGCGTGGACGAGTTCCTGCTCTATCTCAACCCGAGCTTCCTCGGCGACGAGGCGCAGGGCATGCTTGCGTTGGCCGGCATTTCGTCGCTCGATAAAAAAATAAAGCTGACCATCAGGTCGATCGACCGCATCGGCGACGACATCCGCATCCTGGCGAGGCCCTGATGTTCACCGGCATCGTCCAGGCGGTCGGCCGCATCGTGAAGCTCGAACCTTTGCAGATCGAGACCGGCCGGCTGCCGCTCGCCGACGTGCGCGCCGGCGATTCCATCTGCGTGCAGGGCACCTGCCTGACGGTGACCCGGAAGGCGAAGGGGAGACTCTGGTTCGACGTCTCGAAGGAGACGCTGCGCATTACCGCCGGCCTCGACCGGCCGGGAGAAGTGAACCTGGAAAAATCGCTCGCTTTCGGCGACCGGCTCGGCGGACATCTTGTCGCAGGGCATGTGGACGGAATTGGTGTTGTTTTGCAGCGTTCTGGCGTTTTTCTTCAAGTAAAAGCGCCCAAACCACTCGCTCGTTATATCGCGCGGAAGGGCTCCGTCTGCATCGACGGGGTGAGCCTGACGGTGAATCGCGTCAAGGGAGTCGGCTTCGAGGTGAACCTGATCCCGCACACCCTCAAGGTCACGACCCTCGGGCGGCTCGCGCCCGGCGTGAAGGTCAACCTCGAGGTGGACCTGATCGCGCGCTACCTGGAAAGAATGCGCTCGCGCGCCTGAGCCGAGGGAGCGAATTTATCTCAGTGTCTTGCTGATTTTGTTTTTGCTGCAAATGCTCTATGTTTCCCTGGAACGAAAGGCGCATGCTTAGTGTTCGTTAGGGGGCAACGTGCCGGCGGTGGGGCAAATTGGCAAGTTCCAGCTGAGAAGGGTGCTGGGCAAGGGGGCGTCGGGGACCGTCTATCTGGCCCTCGACACGTTCTCGGGGGCCGATGTTGCGCTCAAGGTGCTCGATCCGAAAGTGGTCGCCTCCGCGGATTTCGGCGAGACCGTCACCGCGCAATTCCTGAACGAGGCTTCGCTCGCCGGCAAGCTCGCCCATCCCCATATCGCGGCGATCCTTGAGGCGGTGATCACCGGAAATTCCGGCTATGTCGCGCTCGAGTACGTGCCGGGCGGCGACCTGTCGCAGTACACCGCGCCCGGGAAGCTGCTCTCCCGGGAAGACGCGATCCAGATCGCCTTCAAGTCCTGCGGCGCGCTCGATTACGCCTTCCGGCAGGGCATCGTGCATCGCGACATCAAGCCGGCGAACATCCTGGTGGTGAGCGGCACCAACATCAAGGTGGCGGATTTCGGCGCCGCCTACCTGAAAAAAGCCGGGGAAACGCAGGCCGACGAGATCGGTTCGCCTTACTACATGTCGCCGGAGATGATCAAAGGCGAGGAGCTGGGCCATCACAGCGACATGTTCGCGATGGGCGTGGTGCTTTACGAACTGTTCACCGGCCAGCGGCCTTTCATGGCCCCCGGTCTGCCTGAACTCTTTGCCAAAATCCTCCACGAGCAGCCGGTTGCGCCCAGCACGATCCGGCCGGAGATCGGCGAGGACATCGACCGCATCGTTCTGCGGATGCTGGGCAAGACGCCCGGCGAGCGCTATCCAACCTGGGCCGACCTGGCGCTCGACATCGCCAGGATCGGCCGGCTGAGCGTCTACCAGAAGGAAATTCAGGACAGCGACAAGTTCACCGCGCTGAAGAAGGTCGAGCTGCTGCAAAGGCTCAATGACGCAGAAGTCTGGGAACTGGTGCACGCGGGGCGCTGGACCCGGGTGCCGGGACAGAAGGCGATCGTGAAGGAGGACGAGCCCGGCACGAGCCTGTTCTTCATCGCCAGCGGGCAGGCGAAAGTGACCCTGCACGGCCGGCTGCTCAACGTCCTCCATGCCGGCGAATGCTTCGGCGAGATGGCCTATGTCAAGGACGGCGGCATGCCCCGCCGCGCTACCGTGGAAACGATGGGGGACATGGTGCTGGGAGAATTCGATTCCGCGGCCCTGGCGGAAACGAGCCTCGCCTGCCAGCTCCAGTTATCGAAAGCCCTGCTCGATACGGTGGTGGACCGGCTCGCCATGATGAACGAGCGCGTCGCCAGTCTGGCGCAGCACCTGTGACATTCCCTTGGGCCGGGCCCCGGCCTATTTCGGCGGCTGGTAGCCCGCCGCGCCCGCCTTCTTCATCGCCTCCATCGCCTCCGCCATCGTAAGCAGGGGCGTGGTGCGGTAGGAGCCCAACGCGCCGCTCGCGCCGATTGCCATCGAGAGCGCGGTAGCGCTGACGTTGTCGGGGAGTTCCGCAATGGCGACGACGTCGTATTCGCCGAACGCGAGCCACAGGCCGTGCAGCTTGCCGCCCATGCGCTCGATCATCGGTTTCACCGCCGCGGCGCGGTCCTGCGGGTTCTTGATCATCGCGGCGGTCGCCTGCGAACTGTACGAGGCCTGCACGAGATACATGGGCATGACTGATCCTCCTCAGGATGGCGGGGAATCCCGCAAGGGCGATGCTACGCCGATTGAGCGGGGGAAAGGGGTGCCGCATCTGGATCGGCTGTCGTGGCTGTGGCGTAAACTCCGCAACGAAAGAATCCGAGGGGGACTCACATGGACCTGATCCGGCGCAGACACCTGCTGATCGCGGCGGGGACGCTGCTCGCCGCGCCGCTCGCCCGGGCGCAGAGCGCCGGCCGTGCGCGCCGTGTGGCGTTCGTCAACACGACCTCCCCGCTCGCGGAGATGACCGGTCCGGAGCCCGAGCATCCGCCTTTCCGGGCGTTTCTCGACGAGCTGCGGGCGCGCGGATGGATCGAGGGGAAAAATCTCGTACTCGAGCGGCGCTCGGCGGAAGGACGGTTCGAGCGCGCGCCGGCGATCTTCGCTGAGCTGGCTCAGGGCGGTGCCGAGGTGATCGTCGCGGTGAGCGCCGGCTTTGTGAAGGCAGCGATGAAAGCCGCGCCGGCAGTCCCGATCGTCATGATGGGCAGCAGTCCCGTCGAGGAAGGAATCGTGCGGAGCCTCGCGCGGCCCGGCGGCAACGTCACCGGCGTATCCGTGGACGTCGGCCCCGAGTTTCATGCCAAGAACATGGAGTTCGTCAAAGAGATGCTGCCCAAGGCGAAGAAGGTGGCCCTTCTGACGACGGAAGTCGCGGGCGCGCGATTGCTCGCCAAGGCGGTGATTCACGACGCAGCACGCACCCTCGGGCTCGAATTGTTCGATGCCGCGTGGAGCGACAACATCTTCGATGCCGCGTTCAAGTTGATCGAAACCAAGCGCCCCGACGCGATCCTGGTCCAGGTACTCGCGCCGCACTATGCGCGCCGCGCGGAGATCGTGAATTTCGCGCGGCGAGTGCGCTTGCCCGACTTTTATGGCTACCGCGAGGCGGTCGAGATCGGGGGGCTCAGCTCCTACGGAACCGATATCAGCGATTTGTTCCGGAAAGCCGCAGGCTATGTTGATCGCATCCTGAAGGGAACGAAGGCGGGTGACCTGCCGATCGAGCAGCCGAGCAAATTCGAGCTGGCGATCAACCTCAAGACCGCGAAGGCTCTCGGTCTGAAGATTCCACGCACGATGCTTCAGCGCGCCGACCATGTAATCGAATGAATGCCGTCTGGTGCTTTCGTAGGTATGCGATGATATGGGCGACACTATGAAGATCGCGATCGAGATCGACGGCCGCCTTCTGCGCCAGGCAAAGCATGTAGCGGCGCGGGGGCGGATCACTTTGTGCGTGCTGGTCGAACAGGGCCTACGTAGAGAGCTTGCAGCGCGCCGGCGTGGCGGCAAGTTTCGCCTGCGCCAAATTACGTTCCGTGGCAACGGACTGCAGCCCGGACTCGACTATTCCCGGGAGCGCCTCGCAGCCTTCGCTTACGAGAGCCGTGGCGGTTGATCGCGGCGTAGACGAGTATTGGAGCGCGGACCGGGACTTTCAGCGTTTCCCCGAGTTGAAGGTGGTCAACCCGCTGCTCGCGTGAAGGTCCGAGACGACGCCGGCCGTCGGCGCGAGATGCTCCGGCACCTGAGCTTCGATCCCGCGCTACCGATTGTCGCCAAGCGCGAGGAGATCGCGCGCGCGGTCGCCGGGCACCCGGTGGTGATCGTCTGCGGCGAGACCGGCTCGGGCAAGACCACCCAGATTCCCAAGATCCTGCTGCAGATGGGGCGCGGCGCGGCGGGGCTCATCGGCCACACCCAGCCGCGGCGCATCGCGGCGCGCGCGGTGGCGGCGCGCATCGCCGAGGAGCTGAAGACCGAGCTCGGTGGGCTGGTCGGCTACAAGGTGCGCTTCCACGACCGGGTCGGCGCGCGCAGCGTGATCAAGCTGATGACCGACGGCATCCTGCTCGCCGAGACGCAGGGCGACCCGCAATTGCGCGCCTACGACACGATCGTCCTCGACGAGGCGCACGAGCGCAGCCTGAATATCGATTTCCTGCTGGGCTATTTCAGGAATCTGTTGCCGCGCCGGCCGGATTTGAAGCTGATCATCACCTCGGCGACCATCGACGCCGGGAAATTCTCGAAGCATTTCGCCATGGGAGGAAATGCGGCGCCGGTCATCGAGGTCTCCGGCCGGCTTTACTCGGTCGAAGTCCGCTACCGCCCGGTCGAGGGCGACCGGGAGGACACCACGCGCGACGAGGAGGAGCAGGCGCTCGCCGATGCGGTGACGGAGTTGTGCCGCCATGGGCCGGGCGACGTCCTCGTTTTCCTGCCCGGCGAGCGAGAAATCCGGGAGGCCGCCGCTGTATTGAGGAAACGAAATCCGGGAGCGGAACTGCTGCCGCTCTACTCCCGGCTCTCGGCCGCGGAGCAGGACCGGATCTTCAAGCCCGGCGGCGCGCGCCGCATCGTGCTCGCGACCAACGTCGCCGAGACCTCGCTCACCGTGCCGCGCATCCGCTACGTGGTGGACACCGGCCAGGCGCGGATCAAGCGCTACAGCTACCGCAACAAGGTCGAACAGCTGAGAGTGGAAAACGTCTCGCAGGCCGCCGCCAGGCAGCGCGCGGGACGCTGCGGCCGGGTCGCGGCAGGGGTTTGCGTGCGGCTCTATTCGGAGGCGGAGTTCGACGCGCGTCCCGCCTTCACCGATCCGGAGGTGCTGCGTTGCTCGCTCGCGGCGGTGATCCTGCGCGCGCTCAGCCTGAATCTGGGCAGGGTCGAGGAGTTTCCGTTCCTCGATCCGCCCAGCGCGCGCGCCATTGCGGATGGTTATGCGCTGCTGCAAGAATTGGGCGCTGTCAGTGAACAAAGGGAACTGACCGGGACGGGGCGCGAACTGGCGCAGCTGCCGCTCGACCCGCGGGTGGGCCGCATGCTGGTGGCGGCGCGCGCCGAGGACTGCCTCGAGCAGTTGCTCGTCATCGCCGCTGCCCTTTCGGTGCAGGACCCGCGCGAGCGGCCGCTGGACAAAGCCGCCGCGGCCGACGAGCGCCATGCGAAATTCGCGGACGAGCGCTCCGATTTCCTCGCCTTCCTCAAGCTGTGGAAGGCGTTCGGCGCGGGCGCCGCCTCTCTCCCCTCACGCAAGCAGTGCCGCGATCATTTCTTGTCATACGCAAGGCTGCGCGAATGGCGCGATATCCACGCGCAGCTGCGCCAATCGGTGGCGGAGCTCGGCTGGAAGATGTCGGGCGCCGACCCGGAGAAGCCGGAAGGCGATCGCGCCATCCACCGCGCGCTGCTCGCCGGGCTGCTCGGCAACGTCGGAATGAAGGATGAACAACACAATAACTACACCGGCGCGCGCGGCATTAAGGTCTGGGTGCATCCCGGCTCGGGCACGAAGAAGCCGGGCAAATGGATCGTCGCCGCGGAACTGGTCGAGACGACGCGCCTGTTCGCCCGCACGGTGGCCACCATCGATCCGAAAGGGCTGGAAGATATCGGCGCGCACCTCGTCAAGCGCCACCGGGAGCGGCCGCATTGGGAGAAGACGCGCGCGCAGGTGGTGGCGGTCGAACGCGGCACGCTCTACGGCCTGCCGGTGTACGCCGACCGGCGCGTGCACTACGGGCCGCTCGACCCGCAGCTCTCGCGCCAGATCTTCCTGCGCTGCGCACTGGTCGAGGGCGCGTACGAGACGCGCGCGTCCTTTTTCGCCCACAACCAGCGGCTGCTGCGGGAGATCGAGCGCCTGGAGCACAAGTCGCGCCGCCCCGACATCCTGGTGGACGACGAGCTGATTCTCGCCTTCTACGACGCGCGCGTGCCCGTGGGAATCAGCAACGGTGCGGACTTCGAGAAGTGGCGCCGCGAGGCGGAGCGCGGCGAGCCCAAGCTGCTGCACCTGCGGCGCGAGGACCTGATGCGCCACGAGGCCGCGGGCATCACCACCGACAGTTTCCCCCACGCGCTGCAGTTCGGGCCGAACCGGTTCGCGCTCGAGTATCACTTCGAGCCGCGCTCGCCCAAAGACGGCGTCACCATGACGGTGCCGGTCGCGCTGCTCAACCAGGTCCCTGCCGCGCGCTGCGAGTGGCTGGTTCCGGGGCTGCTCAAGGAAAAGGTCCAGTCGCTCGCCAAGGGCATGCCGCAGCGGCTGCGCCACAAGCTCGGGCCGCTCGCCGATTTCGGGCAGGCTTTGGTGGCGGCGGTCCCACCCTCCGATACGCCGCTTGCCTCCGCCCTCGCTCGCTACATCCGTGCGGAACTGAACCTGGAAGTGCCCGCCGACGCATTCCGGCCGGATTCCGCGCCTCCGCACCTGCAGATGAACTTCCGCGTCCTGGATGAGAACGGCAGGCAGTTGGCAATGGGAAGGAATTTGGGTGACTTGAAGAGGGATTTTGGATCCAAGATCGAAAAAATTCTGAAAAAAGAAATTCAAACCAATGACGCTGAACGCTTTACCGCCTGGACCTTCGGCGATCTCGAGGAGGTCGTGGAAATCGAGCGGGGCGGGCGGACGCTGGTCGGATATCCCGCCTTGCAGGACGCCGGCGACGGCGTCACGCTGCAGGTGTCCGATTCGCCGGAGAGGGCGCGCGAGATTCACCGCGCCGGCGTGCGGCGCCTGCTGGGGATCGCGTTCCGCGATCGCGTGCGCGACATCGAGAAGGGCGTGGCCAAGGACATGGCGCTCGCCGCCCTGAAATCCGACATCGTGGCGGCGGCGCTCGAGCGCACGTTTCTCGCCGAGTCGCTGCCGATGCGGCAGGCCGAGTTCGCGCGCCGCGTGGAGGAGGGCCGCAGCCGCCTGAACCTCATTGCCCAGGAAATGCAGCGTCTTGCGGCGACGATCCTGGCCGAGCACGCGCAGGTGCAGAAGCGCATCGCCGCGGCGCACAAGGCGTATCCGGCGGCGGCAGAGGACGTGAAGCAGCAATGCGCCAGACTGCTGCAACCGGGTTTCCTCGCGCGGGTCCCCTGGGAGCGGCTGCAGCACTTCCCGCGCTACCTGAAGGCCGCGCTCCTGAGACTCGACAAGCTGCGCTCCGATCCGGCGCGCGATGCGCAGCGCGCCGCGGAGCTCGCCCCGCTGGAGCAAGCCTGGCGCCGCGAGCTCGCGGCGCGCTGGAGCAGTTCGGGGCTGGGCGGCGCGCTGGAGCAGTTTGGCTGGCTGCTGGAAGAGCTGCGCGTTGCTCTCTTCGCGCAGGAACTCAAGACGCCGGTGCTGGTCTCCGTGAAGCGCCTCGCCAAGCTGTGGCAGAGTATGGGAAGGGCGCAGGGACAACATCCCCCCGCACCCCCGAAATGAACAGGATCGCCGGTTCGATCGCTTTCGGTTTCTTCGGCATGCTGCACCCGCGCATGCTCTGGCTGATGGTCTGGCCGATGCTGATCGCGCTCTTCGTCTGGGGCGTGGCGGCATTGCTGCTCTGGGGCCGCGCCGCGCTGTGGCTCGCGGGGAATCTCAAGCAGTGGATCGAATCGGGCGTGTTCTTCGTGCGCTTCGACACCGGCGACGCCATGGTGGTGGCGGCGCACGCGATCATGATCATTCTCTTCGTGCCGCTGGTCTACCTCACGGCGTTGCTGATCCTGAGCGTATTCGGCTTGCCGGCGATGGTCGAGCATATCGCCTCGCGGCGCTTTCCGCAGCTCGCGCGCCGGCGCGGCGGCAGCTTCGCCGGCAGCCTGCTCAACAGCCTGGCGGCGCTCGCCGGCATGGCGCTGCTCGGCCTGGTCACGATTCCTTTCTGGCTGATTCCGCCGCTCTGGCCGCTGATCCCGGCGGCCATCATGGGCTGGGTCAACCAGAAAGTCCTGCGTTACGACGCGCTCGCGGAGCACGCCACCGCGGACGAGATGCGCGCGATCTTCGCCGCCTCGCGCAAAACGCTTTACGGCCTGGGCCTGGCGCTCGCGCTCCTCGCCTACGTGCCGGTGCTCGGCTTTTTCGCGCCGGTGGTATTCGGGCTCGCCTTCGTCCACTACCTGCTCGGCGAGCTCAAGGCGATGCGCGAAGCGCCGATCGAGGGCCGGGCTACAGCGGCTTGACCGGGAGCTGGAGGCCGCGGATCGCCGCCGCCAGCGTCTCCAGCGCCGCCGGACGGTGGAAGCCGCGGCGCGATGCCAGCGCGACGCGGCGCACCGGGCGCGGCTCGGAGAATTCGACCGCCTTGAGCAGCGGGCTCGCGTACCTCGAGGTCAGCGCGGTCGCCGGCAGCACTGTGACGCCCAGGCCGGAGGCGACCATGCTGCGCAGCGTTTCGAGCGAGTTGCCCTGGCGTCCGGGCTCGGGCGGGCGCGAGAACTCGTGGCAGGCATCGAGCACCTGGTCGCGGAAACAATGGCCGACGGGCAGCAGCAGCAGCTCGCCCGCGTCGAGCTCCTCCACCGCGATTGCTTTCTTGCGCGCCAGCGCGTGCTTCGCGGGCGCGACCACGCGGAACACCTCCTCGTACAGCGGCAGCGTTTCGATTCCCGAGCCCTCGTAGGGGAGCGCGAGGATCACCGCGTCGAGTTCGCCCGCCTTGAGCATGCGGTCGAGATTCGCCGTCATGTTCTCTTCCACGTCGAGCGGCATGCCGGGCGCGACGCGGCGCAGCGCGGCGACGAGATCGGGCAGCAGGTAGGGCGCGATCGTGTGAATGATGCCGAGGCGCAGGACCCCCTTCAGCGGGTCGCGGCCCTGGCGCGCCACCGTTTTCACGCGCTCGGCCTCCTCCAGCGCGCGCCGCGCCTGCGCCACGACCTGATCGCCCGCCTCGGTGAGGAAGACGCCGCGCTTGCCGCGCTCGAACAGTTTCACGCCGAGTTCTTCCTCGAGGTTCTTGACGGAGGCCGACAGGCTCGGCTGGCTGACGAAGCAGCGCTCGGCGGCGCGGCCGAAATGACGCGACTCGGCGACCGCCACCACGTATTTCAACTCGGTTAATGTCATAGGACTGGACTATGAAATGGATGCTAACAAAGTATTCGTTACCTGCCGCGCTAGACTGCGCGGGTGTGGTTCTGGCTCGCGCTCGGCTGCCTGACAGTCCAGCTCGCCGTGCTCGGCATGCTCGCGCGCGGCGGGCTCGCGCTGCGGAAATTCGAGGCCCCGGCGCGCTCTCCGGCGCGCCCCTGGCCGGCGGTCTCGGTGATCGTCGCTGCACGCGACGAGGCGCCGGGCATCGAAGCCGCAGCGCGCTCGTTGCTCGCGCTGGATTATCCGGCGCTCGAGGTGATCGCGGTTGACGACCGCTCGACAGACGCGACTGGGGCCATCCTCGATCGCCTGGCCGCGCAGGATCCGACGTTGCGCGTCCTGCACGTGCGGGAGCTGCCGGCGGGCTGGCTCGGAAAGAACCACGCGCTTGCGCTGGGCGCCGGCGAGGCGCGCGGCGCACTGCTGCTGTTCACCGACGCCGACGTGGAGTTCGCGCCCGATGCACTTCGTACCGCGGTGTCCGTCCTGGAGGCCGAGCAACTCGATCACCTCGCGCTCGGACCGGGGCTGCGCCTGCCCGGGGCTTGGATCGCCGCCTGCGTCGCCTACTTCGCGCGCCAGTTCTACGTGTACCTGAGACCCTGGCGCGCGCGCGACCCGCGCTCCCCGGCGTTCATCGGCGTCGGGGCCTTCAACCTGATGCGGGCGGAGGCCAACCGGGCCGTGGGCGGCCATGAGCGCATCGCGCTGCGCCCGGACGATGACGTCAAGCTCGGCAAGCTGATCAAGCAGGCGGGCCTGCGGCAGGAGCTGCGCCATGCGCCCGACGCGCTGCGCGTGACCTGGTACGCCACGGTCGGCGACTTCGTGCGCGGCCTGGAAAAGAACGTGCTCGCCGGGCTGGACTACCACGGCGGGCTCGGGCTCGCCGGCCTGGCCGCGCTGCTCGCCGTGGAAACGCTGCCCTGGATCGTGCTCGCGATCGGCGATCCCGCCGCGCGCATCGCGGCGCTGGCGGCGATCCTGGTCGCGGTCGCTTCGCTCGCGGCGATCCTCGTCGAGGCGCGCGGGCCGGTGGCCGCGGCCTTGCTCGCGCCGGCCGCGGCGCTGATCTTCGTCTACGCCTGCGCGCGCTCGATCCTGCTAACCTACGCGCGCGGCGGAATCCTCTGGCGCGGCACCTTCTATCCGCTCGCCGAGCTGCGCCGCAACGAGGTCTGATCCTTTCCTCCTTCTCATGGCGTTCGGCGCACTGGTCATCGGCGACGAAATTCTGGTCGGCAAACGGCAGGACAAGCACCTGTCGTTCATCATCCAGGCGTTGGCGCAGCGCGGGCTGCGCCTGGCCTGGTGCGAATACCACGGCGATGATCCGGAGCGCCTGACCGCGGCACTCAAGCGCAGCTTCGCCTCGGGCGACGTGGTCTTTTCCTTCGGCGGCATCGGCGCCACGCCGGACGACCATACGCGCCAGTGCACCGCGGCCGCCCTCGGCGTCGGGCTCGCCCTGCATCCCGAGGCCGAGCGCGAAATCCGCGGCCGCTTTGGCGGCGAAATCACCCCGCAGCGCCTGAAGATGGGCGAGTTTCCCGTCGGCGCCGAAATCATTCCCAACCCATTCAACCGTATCCCGGGATTCTCGATCCGCGAGCACTGGTTCGTGCCCGGCTTCCCGCAGATGGCCTGGCCGATGCTCGAGCGGGTCCTCAACACCCGCTATCGCGAGCTTTTCGACCGCGACCGATGGTCCGAGGCCTCGGTGATCGTCTACAACCTGCCCGAATCCACCATCGCCCCGCTTATGGAGCAGGTCAACGCCAAATACGCGGGCCTGAAATCCTTCAGCCTGCCGAGCATGGGAGAGGGCGGGGTGCGCCGCCACATCGAGCTGGGCGTGCGCGGCGCGCCCGCCGAGGTCGGGCCGGCGATGGAAGATATCCGACGAGGAATTAGTTCCCTGGGTGGCACAATTAGCCAGCAGACATGAGACGCAAAAGGATATGCGAATTCTGTCTTTCAATTGGGGAGTTCGTTAAGCACCAGCATTGAGTGATGGGGGAGCGATGCGATATTTACGATTTACGATTTCAAACTATCGAGCTGTGACCGGGCCACTGACAATTGACTTGGACAAGAAGAGTCTTCTTCCAATTATTGGTGTGAATGAGAGCGGCAAGACGACAATTCTTCACGCGATATTCGCGTTCGATCTTTATAACGACGAGCAGAATCAGAAACGTCACCTTGAGGACACGAGCAATCTCTATAAGACGCCTGCTCCACCCGCAATTGTAGAAGCCGAATTAGAGGTGTCACGGCCAGAGTTCCGCAATCTTCTAATCGATCTTGCCCACGATGAAAAAGAGCACTCGTCCGCATTCAGAACTCTTAGTCGCAAGGACGACCTGCCGGGAACGATAGTGCTTGAGCGAAACATTCAAACAAAGGCGTACAGCTTCAAGAAGCCACTGTTGAAAAAGGAAGAAGCTAACCGTCTATTTGCAGAAGCCCTTATTAGACGATGCCCTTTCATCTTGTTTTTCGATGATTTCCGAGACAAGTTCGATGAGCGAGTCTTGATTGATGACAGCAAGAAAGATGACCCGCCAGGATGGCTGGCGATCCTAGAGCAACTCTTTTGGCAAACAGACAAAAACCTCTCGTTGTTTGATTTGCCGGGGATGGAGGAGCGTCGGCGAAGAGGGGTGCTTGCTCGAGTCAAAAGGCATCTGAATCGAACTCTCACAAATGAGTGGCAGAATTTCAGATTGGATGATCGAGACGCTCTAGAGATTTCGATCGAGATGAAGAGCGAGCCTGGCCCCGAAAATACTACGCAGCATTTTCTCGCTCTAGAGGTTGTTGAACGCGATGCGAATGGAGACGAGCACTATTTCTTTCTGAGCGATAGAAGCAAGGGGTTCTACTGGTTTTTCAATTTTGTGATGAAGCTTGAGTTCAACCCAAAAGTTCAAGCGGAGGATGACCGCAACACTGTTTATCTCCTGGATGAGCCTGGGTCTTATCTGCACGCTTCTGCTCAGAGCCGCCTCTGCCACAAGCTTCGGCTACTCTCAGACAAGAATCGCGTTATCTATTGCACCCATTCTCACTATCTGCTGAATCCAGAGGTAATTCCACTAAGCAGCATTCATGTTGCAGATAGAGATCGCAATGGAAACGTTGGCTTGGTGTCAATTCACGATTTCAATGGAAATATTCAAGAACGCAGACTTGCGTTTCAGCCGGTCATTGACGCCCTGCAGATCAAACCGTTTCTAATGGATCTCTCGCATCAATGCGTCGTAATAGTTGAAGGAATGTTCGATTACTTCGCTATGGAGATGTTCCGCCAAGATCGCGCTATTATGATCTTGCCCTCTGTAGGGGCTGATTCAATCAAGTATTTTATTTCCTTGATGATTGCGTGGCGCGTGAAGTTACGTGCACTGTGGGATTCAGATGTTGAGGGAAGAAAATGTCGTACAGAAGCGGAGAACAAATTCGGGGAGACTTTCGCGGCCGGACGATTCCATGTTCTTCCTTCGCGTGGGAATGGCAAGCGAATACTGCAGGATCTGTTCGATGGGAAAGACCTTTTGATGCTTAGAGAGGAATTGAACATACCCAAAGGCAGTTCGTTCGAGAAGACAATTGCGGCGTTGTTCTACTCAACGAGACGCGGTGAATTGTTGGCGAAGATGTCGCAGACGACGAAG
>Ga0247727_10014332_pt1 | contig 13194 bp, 11 predicted proteins | sample WisWelCaveWW1625_FD_202498 | JGI IMG/M metagenome (GOLD analysis project Ga0247727, IMG submission 202498) | Biofilm microbial communities from Wishing Well Cave, Virginia, United States - WW16-25 | ecosystem: Environmental > Aquatic > Deep subsurface > Groundwater > Cave microbial mat | place... | reverse complement strand
GACCTCGACACCGCGATGACCGCGGGCGCCGGCTGGCCGATGGGGCCCTGCACTCTCGTCGACCTGGTCGGCATCGACGTGCACGTGCACGCGTCCGAGGCGCTCTACGAGAAGCTGCGCGAGCCGCGCATGGCTCCGCCTCCGCGCATCGTTGCGATGAAGAACGCAGGGCTCCTCGGTCGCAAGAGCGGCCGCGGTTTTTATGTTTACGACGCTTAGGAAGTCCCGGCGAAGATGCGCCCGAGCGCGGCGTCGGTGTCGGGCTGGCAGTCGTCCCGGACGACGAACTCGAGCACCTCGGCGAGATCGTGATCCACGCGCCGGAACGAGACGTCCAAACGCTCCGCCGCGTACGGAATCGACCCCCTGGACGACAACCCGAGAAGAGACCACGACGAAAATGATCCCGTAGATGCGGCTCGCGTCGTCGACGCCGGACGCTCGGGACGACCCCGGCCGTGGCCGCAGGCGTCACCGATCACATCTGGACGCTGGCTGAGTTGATCGGGCCGCTTGAGGAAGCCGAGCGCGTTCCGGTCAAGCGCGGGCGTTACGCCAAGACGCGCGAAAGCCGCCGTCAACTTTCAAACTGGCCCACTACCGCCGCGTGGCGCTTACAGTCTCCTTACAAGGCATTCATCGCCGACATACGCCGGCTGCCGATACTGACCCTGGAGCAATGCGGGCGCTTACCCTCCTTACGTGCTCGGCCGCCGCGGCGGCGCTCGTGGCTTCCGCCGGTGCTGCGGAGCCGAATGTCGGCGTGCTGTCCGTCGAGCGAGGTAAAGGTGTCGTCGTGATCGAGATCCGCGGGTCCGTGCTCGGCCGGTTGACGAGCGGCTCGCTCCGCGTGACCGACAACACACCCCGCGACCGGTTCGCGGCGCTCGTGGTCGGGCGGAAGCTGACGCAGGAACGCGCCGGCCTCCGAACGATCGTCTACCGCGGCCAGGGGCTCCGGTTCAGGATGGTCGGCGGCGGCTACCGGATCGTCGTCAGGGGGACCGGGATCGCCCTCTCGGCGATCGGCAGGGGCGTCGTGTCACTCGACGGCGAACGCAGGGCACCCGGCGATGACGCCGGCGTCTACTCCTTCGACGGAGTGGACTGTGGGATGGCGCCGGAGCGCTGCACGCCTCTCCCAGACGAGTCGGAGCGGTTCACCCTCGGGCCGCCACCCGAAGACGCTCCAACTCGACCCGTGCCGAGATGAGCCAGCAGCAACAAACAATTCTGGTCGTCGAGGACGAGACCTCGATCGCGTCCTTCGTCACGGCGTACTTGCGCAACGCGGGCTATGCCGTGCGATCGGCATCCTCCGCCCAAGCCGCGCTCGGAGAGCTCACGAGCAAGCTGCCGGAGTTGATCGTCCTCGACCTCAACCTGCCGGACGGCGACGGCGTCGAGCTCTGTCGTCGCATTCGAAAGGGCTCCGACGTACCGATCTTGATGCTTACCGCGAGAGACGAGGACGTCGACAAGATCATCGGCCTCGAGGTAGGCGCCGACGACTACATGACGAAGCCGTTCAACCCGCGCGAGCTCGTCGCCCGCGTCAAGAGTGTGCTCAGGCGAGCGGCCCCGGAGCGACGCCGGAGCGAGACGGAGGAGCTCCGCCATGGCGAGCTCACCATCAACTCGGGGAAGCGCGAGGTCTATGTCGGCGACGAGGAGATCCGGCTTGCGCCCAAGGAGTTCGAACTGCTCTGGGAGCTTCTGGACCACCGCGGGATCGTCCTCACGCGCGATCAGCTGCTCGAGCGGGTCTGGGGCTACACGTTTGCTGGTGACACGCGTACCGTGGACGTGCACGTTCGGCAGATCCGCCGCAAACTCGGCGACGCGTCGCCGATCGTCACGGTCTGGGGCGTGGGCTACAAGGTCACGTCCGAGCGGACGCCTACGCCAGCGGCCTAGATGCGTGATCGGAAATTCACGCGGGCCGAATGACGCTCACGACCCGGCGTCGCCACTCTCACGCGTCGCACAGGCATCCAGCCTGCAGGACGCGTGCGGGCGGCGCCCGGCTTGGTCGTGACCGCCCCCGCCTGCGCGCCAATTTCCGATCAAGCATCCAGCTGGCTACGCTGAGCTCGAGATGCTCGGGACGCTTCGGTTCCGTCTGACCGCCCTCTTCCTTGCGGTCGTCCTCGTCTTCGGGCTCGTCTCGATCGCGCTCGCGGTACGTCTCTTTCAGGACGTCACTCGCTCGCAGTCTGTCCGCGAGCTCGAGCTGGAAGCGGCCGGCCTGGCGCAGCTCTATGCCGAGTCGGCCCTGAGGTCCACCGACGAAGGCACGCGCGCTCCTGAGTTTGCGGCGGAGAACCTCGAGCTCGCGACCGGCGACGAGCTCTTCTACGTCGGAGCATCGCTCTTTCCTGGTCAGCGGTTTGGGTTGACGCAGCTTCCCCGGTCGGCTCTCGGCGACGTCGAGCTGGATCGCGACCAGCGCGTGACTTTCGAGTTCACGCCACCGGGCGACAGCCGGCGGTTGATCGCCGCGGCGCAGCCAGTGCGGCTCGTCCGGGGATCCGAGCCATTCGGATGGCTCATCGTTGCCAAGCCGACTGCCGAGCTCCGCGAGCAGTGGCTGACGCTGCTCGGGCGGCTCTCGCTTGCGCTCGCGGTCGGCATCGCACTCGCGGCGCTGCTCCTGTCGTGGCTCTCGCGACGACTGACCGAGCCGGTGCTCACTCTCACCCGCGCAACGCAGGAGGTCGCGGCCGGCCGGTACGACGTCGCGATTCCAGAGGCGCGCGGGAGCGACGAGATCTCGCTCCTGAGCAACCGCTTTCGCTCGATGGTCGCGCAGCTCGCCGAGGCCGAGCAGCTGAAGCGCTCGTTCCTCATGTCCGTGTCGCACGAGCTTCGCACCCCTTTGACGGCGATCCGCGGACATGTCGAAGCGCTTCGAGAGGGAGTCGTCAGTGAGCCGGACCAGGTACGGAGCTCGCTCGACATCGTTGCCGCGGAGACGGACCGCTTGGAGCGGCTCGTGGGGGACGTGCTCGACCTGGCGAAGCTCCAGGCTCATCGTTTCACGGTTCGGGACGAGGAGGTCGACCTGGCCCGCGTCCTCGACCATGCGTACGGCGCCTTCGCCGAGGAGGCCAGGCGGCGCGAGATCGACTACCGGATCGACGCGGAACGCGACGCGCCGGTGATCGTCTCGGATGGCGACCGCGTGCTACAGGTGATCTCGAACCTTCTTTCCAACGCGTTTCGCTGGACCCCGGACGGCGGTCGGATCGAGCTCCGGCTCGCGTCCGAGAACGGCGCGGTCAGCGTCAACGTCGTCGATTCCGGGCCGGGGGTCGCCTGGGCGGACCGCAAGCGCATCTTCGACCCGTTCGTCTCGCATGACGTCGACGGGACGGGACTGGGCCTCCCGATCGCGCAGGAGCTGGCCCTCGCTCTAGGCGGCCGGATCGAACTCGAGTCGGAACTCGGTCGCGGGAGCCACTTCCGACTCATGCTTCCCGTCGTGCGGGCGCCGTAACGCTTTTCTACGCGGCCGCGGCGTGCTCGACCGGCTCGTCCCTGACCCCTGTCTCTGTCTCGGACTCCGGTGTCGGCAGGTCTTCGACGACCGCGGTCATGCGGGCGGGCTCCCCGTCGTCCGGGCGTTCGAGGCGTTCGAGCCGCGCGTCGACGCCTCTCCACCCCGAACTCACCAGCTCGACAAGTAGCGCTAGGTCGTCCACGCGCGCATGACGTTCGGCTAGAAGCTCACCTTCGAGTCGCTCCAGACGGCGGATTGCTTGGTTGAGCAGGCCGCGGATCTCTGCGATGTGGCGCGCGACCGGGAGGACCTCCGCGCGCAGTCCGTCGCGGACCGCGGCGTCGATCTGCGCCGGAACCGATACCTCGAGCGCTGCGGCGGCGACCGCGAGCGCCTCGATCTGGTCGCGGGAGCGCTCGAGGGCAGCCTCGAGTTGCGCAGGATCGGGACGGCGGGAGGACGCCTCGGCGATCCGCTGCATGGCTCGTTCGAGAGCACGTGCGTCCATGGGCGCCGAGGCTACTCTCAGCGCCGGATGGACACCGCGCTCCTCGACTACCGCCTCCCTCCGGAGCTGATCGCTCAGCACCCGCTCGAGTCTCGCGATGCGTCCCGGTTGCTCGTGTATCGCAGGGGGACCGGCGTGATCGAGCACCGTGGCTTCTCGGACTTCCCAGACCTGCTGGCGGGGGAGCTCGTCGTGGTCAACGACACGCGCGTCGTCCCGGCGCGGCTGCGGCTGCGCCGGGCATCGGGGGGCGCGGTCGAGGTGCTGCTCCTCGAGCCGATCGGGCTCGACGGCTTGTGGGAGGGTCTCGCTCGTCCAGGGCGGCGTCTGAAGCCGGGAGAGCGCCTTGGCCCTGTCGAGCTCGTCGAGCCGCTGGGCGAGGGTCGCTGGGTCCTTCGGCTCGAAGGCGAGGCGGCGGGCGACGTGCCGCTCCCGCCGTACATCCGCGAGACGCTCGACGATCCCGAGCGCTACCAGACCGTGTACGCACGAGAGCAAGGGTCGGCCGCCGCGCCGACCGCGGGTCTCCACTTCACGCCGTCGCTCGTCGCGCGGCTCGATCCGGTGAGGGTCACCCTTCACGTAGGACTCGACACGTTCAGGCCTGTCACCAGCGTGCGGCTCGAGGATCACGAGCTTCATGGGGAGCGGTATCGGGTCGAGGCCGACGCGTGGCGGCGGATAGAGGGCGCGGACCGGGTGCTCGCGGTCGGGACGACCACTGTGCGTGCCCTCGAGACGGTCGCCCAGACGAGGGAGCTTTCGGGGCGCACGACGCTCTTCATCACGCCGGGATTCAGGTTTCGGCGGGTCGATGCGATGCTGACCAACTTCCACCTGCCGCGCTCGACGTTGCTTTCGCTGGTCGCGGCGTTCGTTGGGGTCGAGGAGATGCGCGAGATCTATCGCGTGGCGGTGGCGGAGCGATATCGCTTCTACTCGTTCGGGGACGCCATGATCGTCCTGTGACTGTTCTTGCGCCCAAACGTCACGCTTTCGGCACGATCTCGATTCCCATGAGCGAACAGTTCTTCAGTAGGCTCAAAGCGGGTGGAGGCAAGGGGTGGCCCCGCGGGGCCCGCCGTGCGCAGGCAGGGGGGACGTGACCGAGGAGCCCGGCGTCCTGAGCCCCTTCCGAGTAACGGCGACCGACGGCGAGGCGCGCGCCGGCATCCTCGAGACCGCGCACGGGAGCATTCCGACCCCGGCGTTCATACCGGTCGGGACGAAGGCGACCGTCAAGTCGCTCCACCCGGACGAGGTGCGCGCGCTCGGGGCGCACGTCATCCTCGGGAACGCCTACCACCTCCACTTTCGCCCCGGCGTGGACGTCGTCGAGAGCCTCGGCGGAATCCACGCCTTCGCTGGCTGGGATGGGCCCATCCTCACGGACTCCGGGGGATTCCAGGTTTTCTCGCTCCGCGACACCATCCTCGCGCTCGACGGCGCAGGGGTGACGTTCCGCTCGGTCTACGACGGCTCCGAGGCGCGGTTCACCCCCGAGGGGGTCGCGGAGCTTCAGCGCCGCCTCGGGTCAGACATCGCCATGTGCCTCGATGTATGCCTTCCCGCCGAGGCACCTCGAGAAGAGCTCGATCGCGCCGTTCGCATCACCACGGAGTGGGCGGAGCGGACGGCTTCGGCTGAGCGCGCCCCTGGGCAGCTTCGCTTCGGAATCTCGCAGGGCGGTACCGACGAACAGCTTCGGCGCCGCTCCCTCGAGGAGGTCTCGGCACTCCCGTTCGACGGTGTCGCGCTCGGCGGACTCGCCGTCGGCGAGTCGAGGGAGGAGATGCTCGATTGCGTCGAGTGGGCCGCGCCGCTCTTACCCGCGAACAGGCCGCGGTACTTCATGGGCATCGGCGACCCGGTTGGGATCCTCGAGGTCGTCGCACGAGGCATCGACCTCTTTGACTGCGTGCTGCCCACTCGTACTGCACGGACCGGCTCGGCGCTGACGTGGAGCGGCCGTCTGAACCTTCGCAACGCCCGCTTCGCGCGCGATCCGCGTCCGCTCGAGGAGGAGTGCCCCTGCCCTGCCTGTAGCCGCTTCTCGCGCGCGTACGTCCGGCATCTCGTGACGCAGAGAGAGATCCTCGGATTGCGGCTTCTGAGCCTGCATAATCTCTGGTTCGTACTCGACCTGACCGCACGCGCGCGGGACGCGATCGAGCGGAGCACGTTCTCGGCCTTCCGGCGGGACGCGCTCGCGCGGCTCGCCCACGCGCCCTAGGAGGAACCGTGGGCTTTCTGATCGTGATGGTGCTCTTGCTCGGCGTCATGTACGTGCTGATGATCCGGCCGCAGCGGCAGCGCCAGCAGCAGCAGCAGACAATGATCGACGGGGCGAGCGTGGGTGACGACATCCTCACCACCGGTGGCATCTACGGAACGATCACACGCGCCGAAGCAGACGACGTCGTCGTGGAGATCGCGGAGGGTCTCTCCGTCCACATGACCCGCCGTGGGATCGCCGCCGTGCTGCCTCCGGAAGAGGACGACGTGGCCGAAGTCGTGGACGCCGAGACCGCCGAGGAGGTCGACGACGATGAAGCCTCGGTTACGGCGGATGAAGAAGCGGTTGCGAGCACAGCCGACGCGGACACGACCGTCGCCGACCGTCGCTAACCTGATTCGCCGACCTTGAACCGACGCTCATCCTTCTTCGTCGTCGGCCTGCTGGCCGCCGCGCTCGTCGGCGTGGCGTTGCTGGCCGTCCCGGGATCGCCCGTTCGGCAGGAGCCGACGCTCGGGCTCGACCTTCAGGGCGGTCTCGAGGTGACGCTCCAGGCGGTTCCGCCGCCGAACCGGGAGCTGACCAAGGACGACCTCGACCGCTCGGTCGACATCATGCGGAACCGCGTCGACAAGCTCGGCGTCACCGAGCCCGAGATCCGGACGCAGGGGGATGACCAGATCGTGATCCAGCTCCCCGGGGTGAAAGATCCGGAGGCGGCGGCGGAGATCATCGGCACGACGGCGCAGCTCGAGCTCTACGACCTCGAGACGTCGCTGACCGGGCCGTCGATCTCGATTCGCGGCTTTCCGGTCGAGAGCGCCTCTCGCTACGACCTCCTCGCCCGCGTCCAGTCCCAGGCGAAGGGGGGAACGCCCTCCGAGCTGTACGTTGTGAACACGAAGGCGCAGCGCGTCGTCGCGGGGCCGTTCGACTCCGAGGAGGAGGCGCTGAAGCAGTTCAAAGGGGAGCTCCCGGCGGGGCGAAAGCTCTTCGCCGTTCCCTCGAAGATGGTGGTCGTGTCGTGCGGTGCGACCGCGGTCGTTTGCCCGGGAGGGCAGGGCGCCGGCGTTGTCCCCGACCGGACCTACTACTACCTCTTCAAGTACGACCCGCCGGACATTCCGCAGATGACGGGCGAGGATCTCAAGCTGTCGGGAACCCGCGCGGACTTCGATACGAGTCCGGGCAGCACCGGCCAGGCGATCGTGACGATGGAGTTCACCGGAGCCGGCTCGAACAAGTTCGAGAAGATCACGCGCGACGAGTACATCCGCGGCGGAGTGAGGAACCAGCCCCAGCACTTCGCGATCGTCCTCGACCGCGAGATCAGGACCTTCCCGCAGATCGACTACACCGACTCGACGTTGTCGGGAGGCATCGGCGGCGGCCGCGCCCAGATCGAGGGGCTCGACTCATTCCAGGAGGCGAAGGAGATCGCCCTCGTCCTCCAGACAGGAGCGCTCCCGGTCAAGTTCGACACGCTCGACCGTACGGACATCTCCGCGACGCTCGGAAAGGACTCGCTCGAGGAGGCCCAGCGTGCGGCTGTCGGCGGACTGATCCTCGTCGCGATCTTCCTGCTCCTCTTCTACCGCTTTCTCGGCATCGTTGCGGTCGCCGGGCTCGGCATCTACGCCGCCTTCCTCTACGCCGCGATCCTGATCCTCAACGTCACGCTGACCTTGCCGGGGTTCGCGGGCCTCGTGCTCACGTTCGGCGTGGCGGCCGACGCGAACGTCGTCATCTTCGAGCGAATCAAGGAAGAGGTGCGCGCCGGGAGATCCGTGCGAGCCGCCGTCGCCCAGGGCTACCAGAAGGGCTTCGCCACGATCGTCGACGCGAACGTCGTTACCGCGATCACGGCCGCCGTCCTCTTCGCAGTCGCGACTGCGAGCGTGCGCGGCTTTGCGCTCATGCTCCTGATCGGCACCGCGCTCTCGATGCTGACGGCCGTGCTCGCCACGCGCGCGATCCTCGGCATCCTCGCCGGCTTCGCCTGGTTCGACAGTCCGAGGTTGATGGGTGCGACGGGCCAGGGCATTGCCCGCTGGCTGCGGGTCGACTTCATCGGCAAGCGCAGGATCTGGTTTGCGGTCTCGGGCGCTGTCGTCGTGCTGTCGATCGTGACGCTCGGGGTCAACAAGCTCAACCTCGGCATCGACTTCGAGGGCGGGACACAGGTCAGGTTCCGGACTCCGGCGCCGACGGCGCTCGAGACGGTTCGCCAGCAAGCCGCCAAGATCGGCCAGCAAGGCGCCGTGATCCAAGGCCGCGGCAAGTCGGACGCGGGCAAGTACACGAGCTTCCAGATCCGCACGGAGTCGCTCTCGAACACAGAGCAGGAGGAGCTCAAACGTGAGCTCGGGAGCGCCGTCGGGGCGACCTCGTTCGGCGCCCAGACCGTCTCCGAGAGCTTTGGGCGCCAGATCGCCAACTCTGCGCTGTTCGCGATCTTCGTCAGCCTCCTCCTGATCGTCCTCTACATCTCGTTCCGCTTCCAGTGGAAGTACTCGATCGGCGTCATCGTCGCGCTCGCGCACGACGTGGTGATCACCGTCGGCATCTACGCGCTCACCGGGCGGGAGGTGTCGACCGCGACCGTCGCCGCGGTGCTGACCGTTCTCGGGTACTCCATCTACGACACGATCATCATCTTCGACCGCATCCGCGAGAACGTCCCGCTAATGCGGCGTGCGTCGTTCCGGGTGATCGGGAACGTCTCGCTGTGGGAGGTGCTTCCGCGCTCGCTGGCGACGACGTTCATCACGCTCCTCCCGATCGCCTCGCTCTACGTCCTCGGCGGCGACACGCTCAAGGACTTTGCCTTCGCGCTCCTCGTGGGCATCGGCTCGGGGGCGTACTCCTCGATCTTCGTCGCCGCCCCGCTGCTCGCAATGCTGAAGCAGCGCGAGCCGGAGTTCGCTCGACGGCGCGACGACCTCGGCGCGCTCGAGGGCGTTACGACCGTGGGTGGTGCACTCCTCGACGACATGACTGACGATGAGGACGGCGCCGGCGGTCGTCCGGTCTCGGCGCCGCGCGGGCCTGCCCCGATGCCGGCTCCTGCTGCGGCCACCGCGGGCGCCGGGGATCTCGGCGCGAAGTCGTCGAAACGCGAGCGCCGCCGGCAGCGGCGCGCGTCGAGGCCGCATGGCCGAGCGCGGTAGCCCTCGGGGTCCGCTCGAGAGCTTCGCGCTCGCCGGAATCGGCGCGCTCGCACTGGCAGCCGAGCGCGCGGACGACCTTGCCGACGAGCTCTCGCAGCGGCTCGGGGTCGATCGTGACGAGGTGCGCGGCGCGCTCGGCGACGCGATCGAGAGCTGGCGCCGGGAAGCGAACCGAATCGGCGAGTCGAGCGGTAGCGCTGCCTCACGGTTCGCCACGGAGGTCGGCATAGCATCGCGCGAGGCAGTCGAGGCGCTCGAGCTCCGCGTCGCACAGCTCGAGCACCGGCTGAAGCTGCTCGAAACTAGTGCGCAAGACCGGAATCCGCTGACGCGCGGATTCCGGTCGCGCGAAAACCCCTAAAGCGCGGCCGCTGCGCAGCCGCGGCGCTCGTTTCGCATCAAGCCTGTAGCTGCGTCAAGCGCCGCCCCTACAATCTACGCATGGCCACCCGGCAACGGACGCCGCGGAGCTTGGGGCGCCTGTCCGAGATCGCTCAGGTCGCCGTGCGGCACGGCTTCGGCTACTTCTTGCGGAGGAACCGGCTCGGCGACCTTTTGCCGCGGGGGGACGGACGCGACGGCGATGCCGCCGCCTCGGATCGGGGACGCCGCCTGCGGGAGATGCTCGACGAGCTAGGCCCGACGTTTGTCAAGTTCGGCCAGCTCCTGTCGACGCGTCCAGACGTGGTTCCTCCGGACATCGTCGCCGAGCTACGGCATCTGCAGGATGACGTTACGCCGCTCCCTTTCGTCCAGATCCGCGAGGCGATCGAGACCGAGCTCGACCTGACGATCGAGCAGGCCTTCCTCGAGCTCGACCTGACGCCGATTGCGTCGGCTTCGATTGGGCAGGTGCACCGGGCGGTGCTTCCGGACGGGCAGGAGGTCGCGGTCAAGGTGCAGCGCCCGGCCGCCGCAGGACAGATCGAGGCGGATCTCGGGCTGCTCTACCAGGCGGCGAAGCTCCTGCGCGAGCGAGTCCGTGCGCTCGAGTTCATGGACCCGCACGAGCTGGTGGACGAGTTCGCACGCTCGATCAGGCTCGAGCTCGACTACGGACACGAGGCGCGGAATGCCGAGATCTTCCACCGCAACTTCGCCCACGACGGAGTCGTCGTTCCGCGCGTGATCCGGCAGTATTCGACCGGGCGCGTCTTGACGCTCGAGTTCCTCCGCGGGACGAAGGTGGCGGAGCTCGACCTCGCAGCGATGCGGCCGGATGAGCGTCGCGACATCGCCTACCGGATGGCGGACACGTGGATGACCATGGTCTTCCGCCACGGCTTCTTCCACTCCGACCCGCATCCGGCGAACATCTTCGTTCTCGACTCGGGCGAGCTCGGCCTCGTCGACTTCGGCCAGGCCGGGAAGCTATCGGACGAGGATCTGACGAAGCTCACGAGGCTCTTCGTCGATGCGGCTACTGAGAACGTCGATGCGATACCGCGCCGCCTCCGCGAGCTCGGCGTTCGCTACGCGCCCGAGCGCGAGCAAGAGTTCCGAGCAGAGCTTCGCGTGCTGTTCGACCGCTACTACGGGACGCGGCTCTCGGACATCGACCCGCTGCAGGTGATCCGCGAGGGGTTCCAGCTCATCTACTCGATGAACCTTCGCCTTCCCTCTCGCTTCGTCATGCTCGACAAGGCGATCGCAACGCTCGCGTCGGTTGGCGCCGAGGTGTACCCGGATTTCAACGTCTTCGACGTCGCGAAGCCATACGCCCGCGGCCTTCTCGCGGACCGCTTCCAGCCGCGTGTGATCGCGCAGCGCGCGAGGACGGAAGCGCTCGCACTCGGCTCGATCGCGAGAGAGCTGCCGTACCAGGCCCACGACATCCTCGAGCGGATGCGCGACGGGACGTTCCAGATCCACCTCGAGAACCCGGGGATCGACCAGCTCGACGAGCACATCGACCAGGCGTCGAACCGGCTCTCCGTCGCGCTCGTCGTCCTCGGCGGGTTGCTCGGCTCGTCGATCGTGGGCGTCTTCGCCCAGGAGGGCCCGCAGATCATCGGCCTTCACCTCCTGTCATTCGTCGGTTTTGTCGTCTCGGGCGCCTTCGGGCTCTGGCTCATGTGGGGCGTTCTCCGCCACGGCCGCCTCTGACGCGTCGGCCGCGGCTCGGCTCCCGCCAGGCGAAGCCCGGCTCCGCCGAGCGCTGACGCCGCTGGCGGCCCAGACGCGCCAGAGGATCGCTCCTTAGAGCGGCCATGTTCAACTCGGCCGGGTGAGGAAGGCTTGTCACGCTTTCGCCGTAATGGACACCTGGCGCGAGCCGTGAGCTACGGCTAGCGTCGGCGGGATGCCGAGTGCCGTCCTCGTCGCCGAGCCCGAGTCCGAGACCCGTGAATACCTCGGCCGCCAACTCCGCGACGATGGCTTCGACGTGCTCGGTGCCGCGCGCCGGAGCGAAGCGCTCGAGCTGGCGGAGCGCGTTCGGCCTGACCTCGTCCTCCTCGCCGAGCTTGATCTCTGTCTTCGGCTTCGCCGAGGGGAGCCCGGGAGGACGTGGGATCGAAACGTCCCGGTGATCCTGCTCGCCCCTTCGTCCGATCCGGTCGAGCGCGTGCGTGCGCTCGACCGTGGCGCGGATGACGTGATTGGTCGCCCGTTTGCCTACGAGGAACTGCTGGCACGGATCCGGGCGCTTCTGCGCCGGAGCACCACATCGGCGGCTGAAGTGCTCGTCGCGGGCGACCTGGTCCTCGACCGCCGCACTCGGCGGGTCGCGGTGCGCGACACAATGGTCGCGCTCTCGGCGAAGGAGTTCGAGTTGGTCGCGCGCCTCGCCTCGGAGCCCTATCGCGTCTTCACGAAGGAGGAGCTGCTGCGCGAGGTCTGGGGCTTCCGCGCACTCGGACGGACGCGCACTCTCGAGTCGCACGCCTCGCGCATCCGAAAGAAGCTCCGCGTGGCGGCGCACGACCGGTACGTCGTCAACGTCTGGGGCGTCGGCTATCGCTTGCTCGAGTAGGGACGTGGCCTGCCGGCGGCTACAGAGCGCCCTCAAGCTGGAGCAACTTGGTCTTCAGATCGAGCCCGCCCGCGTAACCAACCAGGTCGCCACTGGCGCCGACGACGCGGTGGCAGGGGAGCACGATCGGGATCCGGTTCCGGTTCATGACCGTCCCCACCGCCCGCGCGGCACGCGGGCGGCCGACCCGCGAGGCGAGCGTGCCGTAGGTCGTGGTCTCCCCGTACGGCACGCGCGCGAGCTCGCGAAGGACGGAGACGGTGAACGACGGAAGCGCACGAAGGTCGAGCGCGAGGTCGAACGCGCGGCGGCGGCCGGTGAAGTACTCGTCGAGCTCGCGGCGAGCAGAGTCCACGCTCCGCGGAGAGCGCAGAACACAAGGACCGGCGATGCGGGCAAGTCCCTCGAGCTGCTCTTCCGGCTCCGGGTCGAACGAGATCGCGGCGAGCCCGCGGGCGGAGGCCGCGACGAGAAGCGGGCCGATCGGCGACTCGACGATGTCGAAGCCGAGGTCGACGAGGCCGAGCGTGACCGCCGCCTCGCGGAAGCGGCGGTCGACGTCAGGGGAAAGTGTCATGACGAAGTCCTCCTTCTCAACCGGCGCACGCCGGTAGACGCGGCTTGCCGGGCTGCACCCGGACTCGAGCCGAGCGCGGTCGCGATCTGGTCGTACGAGAGGTCGTAGCCGTACCGGAGCACGACGGCGGCCCGCTCCTTGGCCGGCAGACCGTCCGTCAGATGTGCGAGCTCGGCGTACGCCGGAACGCCGTCCTCGGCTCCGGTCTCGACGAGCTCGCTCCCGGG
>Ga0247727_10014331_pt1 | contig 13195 bp, 8 predicted proteins | sample WisWelCaveWW1625_FD_202498 | JGI IMG/M metagenome (GOLD analysis project Ga0247727, IMG submission 202498) | Biofilm microbial communities from Wishing Well Cave, Virginia, United States - WW16-25 | ecosystem: Environmental > Aquatic > Deep subsurface > Groundwater > Cave microbial mat | place... | reverse complement strand
GGCGCCGGTCAAGATGATGATGGGGTGATCTTTGACGGCCTGGCGCAAAGGCGAAGCCAGCCAGCGGCGTTTGTATTTTAATTCAGCCGGTGAATGATTTTCATTCATACCTTGAATAATATACAAATCAGGTGAAAATGTCAAGAGCGGAGTTGAAATTTGCCGCGTTTTTATTTATGCCGCAGCGTATTCCGCGCCCACGCCAGCATCAACGCCACGGCGACGACGGCGATGATCGCCGGCGAAGCGGGAAAATCAAATTTAAACGCAAGCAACAGCCCGAGCATCGGCGTCAACGCGCCGATTAAAAAGGCAACGAGGAAAATTGCTTTCACCGGCTTCACGAGTTGCATCGCCGCGATGGGAGGAATGACGAGAAAACCGAAGACGAAAATATCGCCGACAATGTGAGTCGCGACGGCAATGACGACGGCGGCGATGACGTAAAACAGCGTCTCCCAACGGCCGGTGTTGAAGCCCTGCGTGCGCGCCGTTTCGGCGTCGAAGGCGATGTAGGTGAATTCTTTGAAGAACAATCCGTGCACGATCATCGCGGCGATGAAGACGCCGAGCATCAGGTAAAACAATTCCGGAGTGACAAAGAGAATGTCGCCGCGCAGGAGGTTTTCGATTTCGGCGACTTCGACTTTCGGCGTTTTTTGCAGGATCAAAATGCGCGCCGCAATGGCAAACGCAAAAATGAAACCCAGCATCGCATCCCGCGGAATCTTTTTGCCGGTGAGCAGGCGCGAGAGAATGATGACGGCGATGATCGTGACGGCGAGCGAGCCAACGGTATGGCTCACGGTGATGAACGGCAGGAATGTGATGGCGAGCCCAAGCACGGAAATTTGGGTCAACACGGCGCCGAGAAAAACGACGCGCCGGACCACGATGTAAACGCCGAGAAAGGCGCACAGCGCGCCGACGATGATGCTGCCATACAAGGCATACGGAAATTCCGCGATGATCGTCGAAACAATTTCCTTAGTTCCCACGGCGTTCTCCGGCGAGAATGACTTTTTTGCCGTTGACTTGTGTTACCGTGATCGGCATCTGATAGAGAGAGGAGAGATTTTTCTCATTGAGTATCTCATTGAGCTCTCCCACCTGAAAAAAATCCCTTTCCACAATCGCTATCCGTTTCACATAATTGGCCACATCATCGAGGAAATGACTCACCATGATGACCGTCAAGCGATCTTCTGCATGGAGCCGATGGATTAATTCGAGAATTGAAATTTTCGAGGAGAAATCCATGCCGTTGGTGGGTTCATCCAGAATGAGCACCGCCGGTTTTGAAGCGAGCGCGCGGGCAATGAGCACGCGCTGTTTTTGCCCGCCGGATAAATCTTTGAAGGCGCGGTTTTGCAAATCCGCCACGTCAACGTGCCGCAAGCTTTCCATCACAACCTCGCGATCCATTTTTTGCGGGCGATGGAAAATTCCGATTTGGCGATAACGGCCCATCATCACCACTTCCTGCACGGTGTAGGGCAGAATGTCGTCAATCGTGTCGCGCTGCGGCACATAGCCGAAACGCAGCGGCTCGCGAATATTGACTTTGCCCGACAATGGTTTTAGCGTTCCTAAAATCGCGCGCAGCAACGTGGTTTTGCCGGCCCCGTTCGGACCAACCATGCCAAAATAATCGCCGGCGTGAATGGTGAAATTAATGTCCGGCAACACGATTTTGCGGCCATAACCGAGCGTCACGTGTTGAAATTCGATGAGAGGCGTCATGTTTTGTTCCAATCTCAATCTTTCATGCACAAGGTTAAATTGTTAAGATGCGTTTCACGATAAAAGTCGTCCAATTTTTCGGAAAAATTAACCGGAACGCCGTTCTGCAAATTTTGCAAATAAACGATATTCTGCCTGAGCAACTCGCGGCCGCCGATGCGCCCGTGCGATGGAATAACGTGTTGCACGCGATCATTTTGTTCCCATTTTTCTAATTCGGCAATCCATGTTTCAGCCGGACTGTCCGCATTGATCACCGGCAGCGGCGTTTCAACCGTGTCGCCCGCGAGCAGAACGCCCCATTCCGGAATGAAGCCGACGATACAATCGCGCGTGTGGCCGGGAAGATGATGCAATGTGAGTGTGAGGCCGCCGAGGTCAAGCGAGAACTCCTGCGTAAAAGTTTGTGTCGGCGGAATGAGAACGACTTCATCCCACTGTCCGGGTTGCAATTTTTTCTTCTCGTTTAATTCGAGTGGAACCTCTTGTGCAAAGCGCGCCAAACAATCGACGTGTCCGATAATCGGCTTCCCGTGGTGTGGCAAACCGCAGGTTCCCCAAACATGATCCCAATCGGCGTGGCTGTAAACCAGCGCCCAATTTTTTTGCGCGAGCAAATTTTCCACCGGCTGCATATCGCGCGGATGAGAAAGGCTATCCCAGATCACGGTGTGTTGCGCGCCGGTAATGATCGCGCCGCGCACGGCGAAATCCGGTAATTGTAATTCGGTGAGAAACAGGCCGGGGCGAAATTCAGTGAGCGTCGTCATGGTTTGCCGGGCAGTTTTAAAAAAGCTTTGAACGCGGATAACGCGGATCACACAGATTCTCGCGGATTTTTTATCCGTGAAAATTCGCGTCATCAGTGTGATCCGTGTTCAAAAAAGTTAGAATTTTATTCTAAGTTTTTTTGCTTTGGTTTCTAATCCGGACGATTCGCTAAATCCGAATACCAACTGTGAAGTTAAAACTTTGTGCTACCTGAGCGTCGCGGCCAGCGTTGCGATGTTGTAATCCATCATGGTGATATAATCCTTCCCGCTTTGCGGGACGCCGCCGACGGAGGTGGTCAGGCGAATCACTTTTGCATTCGTCGAGCGGGCGATTTGCGCGGCGGCGCTGGCGTCGTAAAACGGCTCGACGATGATGGCTTTGATGCCGCCCTGGCGCACGAGCGCGATCAGCTCGGCGGTATGGCTCGGACTCGGCGGAATGCCCGGTTTCGGCTCGACCTGATCGGCGACCACGAGCCGCAGCCAGTTGGCAAAGTATGGCCAGCTTTTGTGAAAAGTGATCACGCGGCTTTCCGCAAAGGGTTTCATCCTATTTTCCCATGCGGCGATTTTGCCATCGAGCTTTTTGAGATAAGCCGCAGCATTGGCGCGAAAATAGGGCTCGTCAGTGGGTGAAACTTTGCTTATCGCCGCGAGCATTTCTTCCAGCATCGGCCGCACGTTGCGGGGATCGAGCCAATAATGCGGATTGCCGAACCGATGCACGTCGCCCTGGCTGGCGTCGACGCGGCCGGGCACTTCCATTTTTCGGATGTTTTTGGACAGATCGACAACGGTGAGTTTGGTGTTGCGCGAGCCGTCGATAATTTGCGGCGCCCACATTTCGAGCTCCATGCCGATCATGAAAAAAATATCCGCGGATTTGAGCTTCAACATGTAGCTCGGTTTCACTTCGACAAAATGCGGATTCTGATCGCCGCGCACGATGAAATCCACCTGCACGCGGTTGCCGCCGATTTGACGCGTGAAATCGGCGAGATCGGCCAGCGTGGTGACGACGCGGACTTTGGCCGCAGCAATGCTGAAAAAAGAAAAAAGGATAAAAAGAAAAATACGTTTCATAAAAGCTCCTTCGTCTATTCAAATATAAATGGTCGAATCATTTCCCCCACGGATTAAAAGCGGCCAACGGATTTGAAATTAGAATTCGTTGAACATTCTCAAAACGGATGCGCTTTATGCGGGCCGAGCGAAAACAGAACTTGCAGCGCAACGAAATTAACCGACTCCGCAGCCGCGGGTTTGGTATTTTGATAATGCAGGCGCAAGCCCAGTGTTTCTTCAACCGGATAATAGCCGAAGAAGATCGTGACGGCGCTGGCTTTATCATCTTTGCTGTACGGCGTCTGGCTCCAATCATAGCGGCCGCCGAGGCTGTAAATTTTTTTGAATTGATAATCGGCATACAAATAAAGCCCGGACGAGTGAATCGAGCGCGACTCCGGGTTGCCCTGCGCGTTCAACAATGGATTGAAATCACGATCCTGCTGCGCCGTTCTCGAGTTGAAAAGGTATTCGCCCTGCACAACCAGCGAATTGTATGAACTCGGGCGATATTTATATTTGAAATCGACATTGCCGTAATAAAAACGCCGGCGCTGATACGGGTCGTGAATGCCGGTGTAGCCGCTCAAACCGACTTCGAGATCGCTGTGTTCGGTGAGCGTGAAAAAGCCCGTCAGTCGCGCGGAGTTTGCGTACGCCGGTTGGCCGCCGGTGGTGTCGGCGATACCAGTGGTTTCGCCAATCGCTTCACCGCGCAGCAGATCAACCGTGAGTTTGGTATAAATGTTTCCGGTGGGGAGAAGAACGCTCGCCGAAAGGCCGAGGTCATTTAATCCTTCTTCGCCGAGAAATCTTTCCTGCGACAAAGGCTGCGTGACGAACGGCCACGCGTGCGGGTGCGCGAGGTTGAGTTTGCCGTAATCGACGCGATATTTGCCGAAGCGGAGATTGAGGCCGAACGGCAGGCCGCACACGACCGAGGCGTAGAGTTCCTCGATTCCCAATTTGCTTTCTTCGAGATCCGGGCCCGGGAGGGTGAAAACCACGTCGGCTTTGGAAAACGGATTGAGATACGCTTGCATCACGATTTCGAGTTCTTCAAACGCATAATCCGGGCGGCTGAATTTTCCGGCGCGGTCATGGGTCTGAATGATAAAGCGCGGAATCACGCTGATATCGGGATTAACCGAAGTTTGCGCCAGCCCGTGCTGGCCGCATAACGCGAGCATCAGCCACCCCGTGCGCCAAATTTTTGAACCGGCTTGCATGGAGTTCTCCTTTGCATGCGGCAATGACAATTTGCCGATGATGAAATTTTTTTGAAAAATTATTGTCCGGACAAAAACGATCAAAGGGAGAATTTAGCCATTCAGGCCGGAGGCGCGCGGTTGCGGCAGGGAGTATTTTGAAATTGCGAAAATAACGGGGGCGTGGTCACGGGGACAACAAAAGCCGGAGGCCGGTCAACAGTAACGGCAGGATCGCAGTGAAGGCTTTGCTGCGCATGCGCAAAAAAACAGGCCAGACAAAGTGGCGGACCGTTTTGCAGTTTCGGCCCCGGCGGTTGAATTTGCGCGACCGGACTTTTTTCCGGCGGCGCTAAATGCCGGTGCGCCAGATCGATCGTCAAATGAACGGCGCCCAAAATTAATATGAGCAGGAGCGCCGTTATTTTTCTGAGGTTTTCAGGCATAGACCGGAATACGATTACTGTGCACATCAAATGAAATATTAAAACCTGTAAACAATCTATAAAAATTGCCGGTGAAAGTCAAGGTATTCCGCCGTTCGACCTTAATGCCCAGTTAGTGGCTGACTACTATTACATGTCATGCTGGAAGCATCTTTTTTGAGGCCAGCACTGTGCTCGATACTAAAAAAAGATTCTTCCAGAATGACATCTTCTCCATTCGTCACCGAGGCATTACGTTCGACCATATAAGATTTTGCCGGCGGCCGAAAGTTTCACTTGCTTCTTTTCCTAAAAAACGTTAAACTTAAGTTCGCTTTGGTGTTGTGGTGCGGGTTTCGGGAAATTTTGCTTGTGAGATTGCCACCTGCCTTCTTTTGTAATTCCCTCTGTAGCGTTTGTAAAAAGAACTGTGAGAGAATAAATTATGCCGCGTTTATTTTCACGAGGGCGTTTTTGCAGTCTGTTCGCGAGCCTGTTGTCGTTCGGCGTCGTGTCGTTGGCGGCGGCTCAGAGCGGGCCGCGCCCCAATTTGATTTTGATCATCACCGACGATCAGCAGTGGGCCACGATCAGCGCCATGCCGGCGGTGCAAACGAATTTTGCGCAGCAGGGCATTAAATTCACCAATGTGTTTGCGACGACGGCGCTCTGCAGCCCCAGCCGCGCGAGCATTTTGTCCGGCCAATATGCGTATCATCACGGCGTGCATGACAATGACGCGCCGGACGGCGGCTTTCAGGCTTTTGACGACGCGTCAACGGTGGCGACGTGGTTGCGGACCGCAGGATATTGCACCGGCCTGTATGGAAAATATCTGAATGGTTACAACGGCACTTACGTTCCGCCGGGCTGGACGGAGTGGCACGGCTCGCAGAAAACTTCCTATTATGATTATGATCTCAATGAGAACGGGGTGATCGTGCATTATGGCACGGCGCCGCGCGATTATTTTACGGACGTTGTTGCGGACAAGGCGGTGGATTTTATTCGCAGCAGCAATGGGACGCCGTTTTTTCTTTGTTTCACGCCTTTTGCGCCGCATGAGCCGGCGACGCCCGCTAACCGGCACAAAAAACTTTTTTCCAATTTGGCGCCGTGGCGGCCGCCGAATTATGATGAAGCCGATGTGTCGGATAAGCCCGCGTGGCTGCGCAGCATACCGCTGCTGTCGGCGGCGACCAAAACGGAGATGGACACGCTGCGGCGCAATCAACATCGGGCTTTGCAGGCGGTCGATGAGGCGGTTGCCGATATTATCGCTGCGGTGAATCAAATCGGCGCGACGCAAAATACGATCATTATTTTCATGGGCGACAACGGCTATTTGTGGGGCGAGCATCGCTTGACCGACAAAGCATATTCTTTCGAGGAAGCGATTCGCATTCCCTTGCTCGTTCGCGCGCCGGGCATTAGCACCGGCCCGCGGGTGGAAAACCGCCTAGTGTTGAATATGGATATCGCGTCGACGTTGGCGGAGTTTGCCGGCGTCACGCCCGCCACGCCGGTGGACGGCGCTTCGCTCGTTCCTATCATTAATAACACGGCGACGAATTGGCGCACGGATTTCTGGTTTGAGCATTGGGCGAAAAATAAAGGCCAGACGGTTATTCCCGAGCATATCGGCGTGCGCAATGCCAATTGGAAGTATATCGAGTACAGCAACAGCGAAAAAGAGCTTTATGACGTGGCGAATGATCCTTATGAATTGGTGAGCCGCGCCAATGATCCGGCTTATTTCGCCACGCAGGCGCAGCTTGCGGCGCGTTTGCAAGTTCTCAAAAATTCGCGCGGCTGCACGGCGTCGCCTGCCGCGGCGTTTACCACGACGCCGACTTCCGGCAATGTGCCGTTGACGGTTAATTTTACCGATCAATCGACGAACTTTGCGAGCGCGTGGTTATGGAATTTCGGCGACGGCACAACTTCGACCGCGCCGAATCCCTCGCATCAATACACCGTGCCGGGAATTTATACCGTGACGCTGACCGCGTCGAACAGTTGCGGCAACAACAGCGTGACAAAAACCAATCACATCACGGTGAATTGCGCGCAGGCGCCGGTTGTCGCATTTACCGCCACACCGACCTCCGGCAATGCGCCATTGACGGTCAACTTCAGCGATCAATCGGCAAACTTTCCGAGCGCGTGGTCATGGAATTTCGGCGACGGCAACACCTCGACCGTGCGGAATCCTTCGCATCAATACACCACACCGGGAAGTTACACGGTGACGTTGACGGCGTCGAATAACTGCGGCAATAATAGTCTGACGAAAGCCAATTACATCACGGTGAATTGCGCGCAGACGCCGGTTGTCGCATTCACGGCGACGCCGACTTCCGGCGCTGTGCCGCTGACGGTGAGCTTCACCGACCAATCAACGAATTTTCCGACGGCGTGGTTGTGGAATTTCGGCGACGGCAACACGTCGACGTTGCGCAATCTTTCCTATCAATACACCGCGCCGGGAATTTATTCCGTGACGTTAACGGCAACGAACAGTTGCGGTAATAATACTCTCACCAAAACCAATTATATCACGGTGAATTGCGCGCAAGCGCCCGTTGCTGCATTTGCCGGCACACCGACTTCCGGCGCCGTGCCGCTGACGGTCACCTTCACCGATCAATCAACGAACTTTCCAACGGTATGGTCGTGGAATTTTGGCGACGGCAACACCTCGACGTTGCGGAATCCTTCCTATCAATACACCGCGCCGGGAATTTATTCGGTGACGTTGACGGCGACGAACAGTTGCGGCAATAACAGTCTGACGAAAACCAACTACATCACGGTGAATTGCGCGCAAGCGCCCGTTGCCGCTTTTACCGGCGCGCCGACTTCCGGCAATGCGCCGCTGACGGTCAATTTCACCGATCAATCAACGAATTTTCCGAGCGCGTGGTCATGGAATTTTGGCGACGGCGCCACTTCGACTACGCGGAATCCTTCCCTTCAATACACCGCGCCGGGAATTTATTCGGTGACGTTGACGGCGACGAACAGTTGCGGCAATAACAGTCTGACGAAAACCAACTACATCACGGTGAATTGCGCGCAGGCGCCGGTGGCGGCATTTGCCGGCACACCGACTTCCGGCAGTACGCCGCTGACGGTGAGCTTCACCGATCAATCGACAAACTTTCCGACGGCGTGGTTGTGGAATTTCGGCGACGGTAATACTTCGACCACGCGAAATCCTTCCTATCAATACACCACACCGGGAATTTATACGGTGACATTGACGGCGACGAACAGTTGCGGCAATAATAGTTTGACGAAAACCAACTACATCACGGTGACCGGCGGGCCGCCGGTTAATCTCGCGCGCAACAAGCCCGCGAGCGCGGCGAGCACGGCGAACGGTTTCCCGGCCGGCAACGCGGTGGATGGAAATAACAATTCTTATTGGCGCAGCGGCGCGGTGAGTGCAAACACCGCGGTCTGGTGGGCCGTGGATTTAGGCGCGACGCACAGCATTAATAATGTCGTGATCAACTGGCGAGAAAGTCATTATGCGGCGAAATATTCGGTGCAGGTCTCGCTCAACTCCAGCACTTGGACGACGGTTTATACGGACAATGCCGGCAACGGCGGCGTGGATAATGTGAGCTTCGCGACGGCAGCGGCGCGTTACGTTCTCATTCGCATAACGCAGAACAACGGTTCCAGCGAGCGCCTCAATGAAGTCGAAGTCTATGCCGCATCAAGCCAGTCGACAAAAGTTGCTGCCGAAGAAATGCTGGCGACCATCGTTCCGGATGAAATCGTGCTGCAGCCAAACTATCCGAATCCGTTCTCCGCGAGCGGAGCCTTTGGCAACCCGTCAACGCAAATTTCTTTTTCCGTGCCGAGCCGGATGCAGGTGATGTTGAAAATTTATAATCTCCGCGGCCAGGAAGTCGCCACGCTCGTGAACGAAATACGTGCGCGCGGAAATCATACGGCGATTTTCAACGCGGCCCCATTGATGAGCGGCATCTATTTCGCGGTTTTGCAGGCCGGCGAAGTCAGGCAGATGCGCCGGTTGGTGTATTTGAAATAAAACAGATGGAGTGTCAAGCTTCAGCTTGACGCCGCTAGCTTCGGGCGGTGTCAAACTGAAGTTTGACACTCCGAACCTAACTGTGGAGTGAGTTATGAAAAAACTAATGAGCGGTGTGGTTGTTTTTTGCTTCGTGTTGGGAGTCAGTGCGAATCTTTTGGCGCAGCAAACGAGTTCAGCGGCAGAAGTCGTCAGCGTGCCGCAACTCACGGGCATATCGGCGGAAATCGGGGATTTTGTCGCGCCCATGAAAGAAAATTTTCGGCAGGGCACCGGCTGCACCAATCTCGCGCTCGGCAGGCCGGCGATTGCATCGAGCTCGAAAGGAACCAACACCCCAAATCTCGCGGTAGACGGCAATATCGGAACGTTCTGGCGCAGCAACACCGGCGGAACGCAATACGTGCGCGTCGATCTCGGCGCCGGCGCGCACAGTTACAGTCAGGCGACGGTCCGCTGGCAGGGCGTGCGCTTCGCGAAAAGTTTTAAAGTCGTCGTTTCCAATGTCGCCAATTTTTCGACTTACACGATCGTTTTCAGCACGACGACCGGCGCCGGGGGCGATCAAACCGTCAGTTTATCCGGCGCGCCGCGCACGGAAAGATATGCCCTGCTCCACATGACGGTTCCGAATAACGCTTATTACGCCGTGAATGAATTCGAAGTCTGCGGCGACTTTTTGAAAGAGACCGGCAAGGAGACGGCCGGCGGCGAGTTCGAAACGCTTCCCTCGGCAATTGCATTGCATCCCAATTATCCCAACCCGTTTTCCCCGCTCGGGCGGGGAACCTTCGGCAATCCCACGACGAACATTCGTTTCAGTTTACCGCAAGAAGCGCAGGTGTCGCTGAAAATTTATAATCTGATCGGCTGCGAAGTCGCGACGCTGGTTGATGAACGACGGCGGGCCGGCACGCACACGGTGACGTTCAACGCGGCGAATCTGCCGGGCGGCGTGTATTTCGCGGTTCTAAAAGTCGGCGAAGTGAAACAGACGCGCCGATTGATTTTGCTGAAGTAAAAACGTCCGAGGTCCGAAGTCGGCGTGGCGTGGAGTGACAAACTTTAGTTTGTCAAGCTGCCTAAAAGACAAAATGTTTTCAAACACGGCAACGCACGGCATGGAAAAAGTTAAAAGTCTTCGCCCATTGAAGTAGAACTCCCACAGAATTTTTTCATCGGTTTTATTTCCGTGCCTGCCCTGCCGCAGGCCAGGGAGAGTTCATTTCCGTGAGCCAGATTTTAATTCACTGCATCATTAACCAAACCATGGAGAAGCCATGAAAAGAGGAGTGCGTCGGACGATTATTTTCTTTTGCGCGTTGGGACTGTTCGGGAATGCTTTCGCGCAAAAAGAAAATGCCCATCAAGCGTTGTTTAAAATTTCCGAAAAAAGGGCGGAGTCGTATGTTGCCGGCAACATGCGCCTCGACAAGGCGACCGGTGTGCCGCGCGCGATTTACCAGGCGAATTACGCGGTGGCGAAGAACGATCCGGTAGAAATGGCGAAGCAGTATTTGCGCGAGAACGCCGCGGTTTTAGGGATCAAGCCGGATTTGAGCGATCTCACGCATCACGCGACGCGCGAGACGCGCGGCGGGCATCACGTTCGTTTCAATCAAACTTTCGGCGGCTATCAGGTTTATCAGGGCGAAATCACGGTCACCATCAACCGCGACAATGTGGTGACGTTCGTGGCGAACGGTTATCGCCAGGACATCAACCTCGAGATCAAGCCGCCGGCCGTTTCGCGCGAGGCGGCGATTCAATACGCGAAAGATTATCTCAAAGTCCGCGGCAAAATCAATTTGGAAAAAGCCGAGCCGCAGGTTTATGCTGACGGCGACGAGTCCCGGCTGGCCTTGAAGGTGACGGTGGTGCCGGCCGAGTCCCCGACCGGCGATTGGGAGGTGTTGGTCGACGGAACCACGGGCGAGGTTTTTCGCGCCGAGGACAAAGCGTTTTATTATCGCGGCGACCGGCTGAATAAAACCGCGGCGACCGGTACCGGCAATACTTTCGATCCGGATCCGATCACGCGCTCCGGCTCGACTTACGGCACCGGCGGTTTCACCGATAACAATGACGCCGACAGCGGTGATTTGACGGCGAATACGGTGTCAAAAACACTGCTGGATATTACCTTTAGCGGCGGCCTGCATCAACTCAAAGGCCCGTTTGCGGAGGTGCAGGATTTTGAATCTCCTTTTAAAGGCCTTTTCAGTCAGGCGAGCAACACGTTTAATTTCACGCGCAATGCCGATGCGTTTGAAGCGGTGAATGTTTATTTTCACATCGACCAATCCATGCGCTACATCAATCAAACGCTGGGCGTCCCGCTGATGCCGTTTCAATACAGCACCGGCGTGCAGGTTGATCCACACGGTTTGAACGGGCAGGACAATGCGCATTACATCAGCTCGACCGGACGGCTGGCGTTTGGCGAGGGCGGCGTTGATGATGCGGAAGATTTGGAAGTGGTTCTGCACGAGCTTGGTCACGGCATTCACGACTGGGCGACGAATGGGCAAATTTCGCAGCAACAGGGACTCAGCGAGGGCTGCGGCGATTACTGGGCGGCTTCGTACACGCGCAGCCTCGGTTTCTGGCAATCTTCGGATCCGGAGTTCAACTGGGTGTTTCGCTGGGACGGCCATAATCAATTTTGGGCCGGACGCATTGTGAATTATGCCGCGCTGTATCCTGGCGGCCTGACCGGCGCAATTCATACCGACGGCCAGATGTGGTCTTCGACGTTGATGTCGATCTGGAACGATATCGGTCGCACACCGACGGATGAAAATTTTCTCGAATGCCTGTCGATGTTGAACAGTGGCTCCGACCAGAACGATGCGGCGAATGCGTTTTATCTTGCGGATGCGGCGTTGCACGGCGGCGCCAATCAGCCGGCGATTTTGTCCCGGTTTCAGCAGCGCGGTTACACCATTGGCGCGGGCTGCACCAACATTGCGCTGAATCGGCCGACGCTGGCTTCGAGCACGAACGGCAACAATGTTTCCAGCCGCGCGGTGGACGGCAATGCCAACACGTTTTGGCGCAGCGCCAGCGGCGGCACACAATATCTGCGCGTCGATCTTGGCGCCGGCAATAGTTACGGCCAGGTGACCATCGAATGGCGCGGCGCGCGTTACGCGAGAAGTTTTACGATTCGCGTTTCCAATGTGGCGAATTTTAACACCTCGACGACGGTTTTTACGACCACCACGGGCACCGGCGGCACGCAGACCGTCAATCTCTCCGGCGCGCCGCGCACCGAAAGATATATTTTGCTGCACATGACAGTGGCCAACAGCAATTCTTATTCGGTGAATGAATTCGAAGTTTGCAGCTCGACGGCAAATTTCACCGCGAAAGAAGATGCCGGTGAAGGCGAGATGATGGCGGCAACGATTCCGGAGGAAGTCACTTTGCGTCCGAATTACCCGAACCCGTTCAACCCCTCGACGCAGATTTCTTTTGCCGTGCCGGAAGCGCGGCATGTGACATTGAAGATTTACAATCTGGCCGGCCAGGAAGTCGCGACGCTCGTGAACGAAATGCGCGAGCGTGGGAATTACACCGTGACGTTTGATGCTGCACGGCTCACCAGCGGCGTGTATTTCTCGGTACTGCAGGCGGGCGACGTGCGGCAGGTGCGGCGGCTCGTGTTGATGAAATAACTTTAAAGCTTGAAGATAGAGGCTCGAAGATGGAGATTCGCGAGGGGCAATCTTCGATCTTCAAATCTCGATCTTGGCTCGTTTTTCCAAAAGGGCGATGGTGACACGCACCATCGCCCTTTTTCTTTTTATGGTCGGGCTTGGTTTCGAAGCTTTTGGGTTATATTTAAAAATGGCGCGGCCGTTCATTAACATCCAGGCGGCATTACCCTCCGCGCGCAAATCATCTTGACAT
>Ga0247727_10014330_pt1 | contig 13195 bp, 9 predicted proteins | sample WisWelCaveWW1625_FD_202498 | JGI IMG/M metagenome (GOLD analysis project Ga0247727, IMG submission 202498) | Biofilm microbial communities from Wishing Well Cave, Virginia, United States - WW16-25 | ecosystem: Environmental > Aquatic > Deep subsurface > Groundwater > Cave microbial mat | place... | reverse complement strand
AGGGCGAGGCGGCCAACAAGGCCAGAATCCGCAATTCGCGCCCAACGGTTCGCCTGCTGGCAACAATCCCTCCGAGCAACGGTTGCGTCCGGAAGAAATGAACTGGTGGTCGGAACAGACTTGGCAGGGCATTCGCGATTTGGAAAAGCTCAATCAATTCATCCGCGCCGACACCGCGCTGGCCGATGATTACGCGCGTTTGATGCAAAACTACCGCGGCGCGGTTCGATCATTTCGCGGCGGCGATCCGTTGAAACGCGAGCAAATTGAAAAACAATTGCTCGATCCTTTGCGCCGCTTCGAAGCGGAGTTGGCGACGCGACTTTCGGTGCTGCAGAATCAACAACAAATTCTCACCGTGCGCGACGAGCCGGTGCCGCCGCAGTATCGCGAGATGGTGGATAAGTATTTTGAGACGCTGTCGAAGAAGAAATAACGTTGAGCGAAGTCGGACTTGGGCGCGGAGATTTTTCTAAATTAGAAACTTTGCCTGCCCAAGTCCGACTTCACATTTTCTTTTTGGAAACAAACGCCGAAAAGTTTATATTTGAGCGCGCAAAAGAGAAAGGGTCATCCGATGGAAGTACAAATTTCAGGAAAAGCGGCAGAGATTATCAGCGCCAAGGTCGCGTCCGGAATCTACGCCGATGCGGCGGAGTTCATTGCGGATATTGTGCTGCGCGCGGATGAATTTGACCAAGTTAAACTGGACAGGCTCCGTCGAGAATTGCAGGTTGGCATCGATCAACTCAATCGTGGCGAAGGCGTTCCACTTGATGCCAAGCGAATAAATCACGCCATTGACCGAAAGCTCAAGCGCATGCCAACATGACTCATTAGAGTTGTTATCCGTTGGCCGTTTTTTAATCCGTTGGGCAATTTTTAACCTCGTTTCGTTTAGCCTGTTCACGTTCTGTATTGATTCCATGACGCCACAAGAACTACAAGCCCTGCTCGCTCTCGGTGAAGGCCAATTGATCGAGTTCAAATCATTTGGCGGCAGCGTGGGCGTTTCAAGTTTGGCCGAGACGATTACGGCGTTTGCCAATGCCGAAGGCGGCGCCATCCTGATCGGCGTTGAGGATAACCGCGTCATCACGGGCTTTTCTCCCACGACTCAAAACATTGATCGTCTTTTAAACGCGGCACGCGAATGTTGTCAACCTTCGGTTCCGATCAAATTGGAACAGGCTGAGATTAACGGGCGAACGGTGGTGGCGATCAAAGTCGAGCGCAGCACGAGCCTACACAGCCATGTTGATGGACGGGTTCTCTTTCGCGTCGGCTCGCAAGACAAACGTTTGCTGGGAGATGAAATCTTCAAGGTGGCTTCGGCAAAAACGCAGGTGAGCTACGAGAACGATCCCGTTCCGCAAGCCTCGTGGGATGATCTCGACGAGCTTGTGATTGCCGAATATCTGCGCCGCCGCGAAGAACGATTGCGAGAAAGAATCCAACTTGGAAGGACATGCGCAAGGAAGCTCGCATCACCTCATTGGTTCGCGAAGAAATTCCTGAGTACCCGCCGTTCGCCGTGCGCGAGGCCATTATCAATGCGATGTCGCATCGGGATTGGCGCGTGAGCGGTTTGCGCAACCAAGTTCGCATGTTTGATGACCGCATTGAAGTTGTGAGCGCCGGAAATTTTCCCGGCCATGTCACGGCTGAGAATATCGTGCATGAGCAGTTCTCCCGCAATCCCAAGATCGTCAAGGTGCTCTACCACTGGAATTATATTGAAGAGCTGGGAATTGGGATTGATCGCATGATTCGAACGATGAAAGAAGCTGGAAATCCCTCGCCGGAGTTTTCGTCGAATGGGCACAGCGTGACCATCACGCTGCGAAGCTCGATGCCCCGTATGTCCGTTGCTATACCTGAAGCGTGGAAGGAAAAATTGAACGCAAGGCAAATACAGGCCCTTCATTATATTGAAAACCATGGAAGCATCTCTAATCAAGAATATCGAGAACTTTGCAAAATTGGCCGTACACTTGCCACACGTGATCTTTCAGAAATGTTGCAACAAGGTATTTTGTCAAGGCAAAAGCGTGGAAAAGCAACAACTTACATCTTACCAACTCAATGGAATTTAGACACGAATTCAATTGTGTAGGCGATTGGTAGTCGATTCGTGGTCGATTCGTGGTCGATTGGTGGTCGATTCGTGGCCGATTGGTGAACCTTTGATGAACGGTCATAGCCGATTTGTGGCCGATTGGTAGCCGATTGCGGTCGAATAGCGGGCAATTAACGGTCGATTAATAATTTACCGGTGAACGATTTACACACTGAAAATTTACCTCATCAAACCAAATTCATTGCCATGAGAAAAACACTGATTTTCATTGCCAACCTGTTGGCATTGGCTTGCACCACGTTGTCCGCGCAAGACTTTGCCAAACAGCGTTTGGAAAAATCGCCGCGCCATCACGAATGGGTGACGGTGAAACACGGCGAGCGCGTCGTGCATAGTTTCTTGGTTTTTCCGGAAGTCAAAGACAAAGCCACAGCGGTTGTGGTGATTCACGAAAATCGCGGCTTGACGGATTGGGTGCGCAGCGTGGCCGATCAACTGGCAGAGGTCGGTTACATCGCGATTGCGCCTGATCTGCTCTCGGGCATGGCGCCAAACGGCGGCAAGACGAGCGATTTTCCCGACGGCGATGCGGCGCGCGAAGCGATCTCCAAAGTGACGCCGGAACAAGCGAATGCCGATTTGAACGCGGTGGCTGATTACGTGGCGAAGTTGCCTGCGGCCAATGGCAAAACCGCGGTGGCCGGATTTTGCTGGGGCGGGCGACAGTCGTTTCGTTTCGCCACCAATCGCGCTGATTTGAAGGCGGCATTCGTGTTTTATGGCAACGGTCCCGACAGCAGCGACATCGCGAAAATCAAATGCCCCGTCTACGGTTTTTATGGCGGCAATGATGCCCGCGTCAATGCGACCATTCCGAAAACCGCGGAGTTGATGAAGCAGGCAGGCAAACGCTTCGAGCCGGTGACTTACGAAGGCGCGGGACATGGTTTCATGCGCGCCGGTGAAGAACCGAACGCCGAGGCGGCCAATAAAAAAGCGCGTGACGATGGTTGGATGCGATGGAAGACGTTGCTCAAGAAAATTTGACGATAAAAAACTAAAATGTCATTCTGAAAGAATCCTTTTTCATGCAAGCACTGGGCTTGACATCAAAAAGGATTCCTGCGAATGACAACTGGAGATGTTAACGTTCGTAGTTACGCCTTTAGGCGTCGTACTTGCAGCCGAGCATGAACGCCTGAAGGCGTCACTACAAACATCTTTCACGCATGTTCGATTTTTTCTTCAAATACAGCCCCGTCGTTTACGAACAAGGCCAGTGGGTTTTCCGCGCGATGCCGGCGTTAGCCACGCTGGTGATACCCGCAGCGCTGATCGCAACGGCGATTTGGTTTTTCTATAAACGAACGACCACGCCGGTGCAACGCCCGTGGCATTTTCTTTTGTTCCTGTTGCGCGCGCTGGCCATCGCGGTTGTGGTCTTCTGTTTATTGGAGCCGGTGTTATCCGTTTCGACCGTCGTGCCGCGCAAAAGCAGCGTGCTGGTTTTAGTCGATGATTCCGAGAGCATGTCAATTGCGGACGGCGCTTCGGGCAATCAACGCGCGACACGTTTGCAGCAGGTGACGAGTTGGCTCGGTGATGCAACAAACGAAAATAGTGCGCTAATTCGCCTGCAAAAAAACTTCCGCGTCGAATCTTTTCGTTTCAGCGCGGCGGTGGAGCCGCTGGTCAATATGAAAGAGCTGCGCGGCAAAGGGCAGAGCACGAATATCGCCGCGGCATTGGAATTTGCCGGCAAGCAGGCGCGACAGGATGCGCTGGCCGGCGTGGTGTTGATCACGGACGGCGTGGCTTCGACCGGCGCTGATCCTTTGCAGGTGAGCCGCGATCTCATTGGTTTGCAGGTTCCGGTTTTCACCGTCGGCGCGGGCGCGAAAATCGCCAACGATCTGCAGGTGGCGAAAGTTGAAGCGACGCGTTCGGTTTTAGAGAAGACTCGCGTCGAAGTCACCGCAATGATTCAGTCGCGCGGCCATGCCGGTGAAACCGTGGCGGTGGAATTGCGCGACGGCGAGCGCATCGTGCAACGCCAGACCGTGACACTTAACGAACGAGGCGGCCGCGTCGCCTTTCAATTCGCGCCGGAGCGCAAAGGGTTCACGAAATATACGGTAGCCGTTCCCGCCGTGCGCAACGAAGCGGTGACGGCGAATAATGAAACGAGTTTTTTAATCGACAGCCGCGACCGCGCGGGCCGCATACTTTATGTGGAAGAATTGCACCCGTGGGAATTTAAATTTCTCTCTCGCGCCCTCGACGGCGATCCGGCTTTGCAATTGACCGCATTACTCAAAACCGGCCCGGAAAAATATTTGCGCCTCGGCCTGCGCAACGCGAATGAATTGCGCGACGGCTTCCCCACCAAACGCGAAGAGTTGTTCGGCTATCAAGCCGTGGTGATCGGCAGCATGTCGGCGGCATTTTTTTCGCCCGCGCAATTGAAATTGATTGGCGATTTTGTCGCGGAACGCGGCGGCGGGTTCATGATGCTGGGCGGCATGCACGCGCTCTCACAGGGCGGTTACAGCAACACGGTAATCGATGAACTGCTGCCCGTGCAATTGCCGCCGTTGCCGGAATCCGACGGTCGCGCGTTTCCGCCGCAACTGCAGGAAGAATTTCGTTTCACGCCGACGCCGGAAGGATTGGCTTCGCCGCTGTTGCAGCTCGATCCCGATCCGGTGACCAACAATCAGCGCTGGGAAAGTTTGCCGTTGCTGCAGGGATACAACCCGCTCGGCCCGGCCAAGCCCGGCGCGAGTATTCTGGCCGTACATCCGATGCACCAGACCGAGGCGCCGCGCATTTTGTTCGCGACGCAACGCTTCGGCCACGGCCGCACCGCCGTGCTAGCGACAAGCACGACGTGGCGCTGGCAAATGCACCTCGATCATCGCGACATGACGCACGAACGTTTCTGGCGGCAACTGCTGCGCTGGCTGAGTTTGCAATCGCCCGATCCCGTTCGCATCAGTTTGGAGCGCGAGAGTTTTGCGCCGCAGGAGGCGATGACGATGCAGGTGAGCGTGATGGACAGCAGTTTTGCGACGCAGGAAAATGCCAACGTCGAACTGCGCGTCATCGCGCCGAATGGCGAACCGCTCGCGCTCACCGCGAGTCCCGACTTGCGGCAGCCCGGAAATTACCTCGCTCACTTCGAACCGTCGCAAGAGGGTTTGTATAAAATTGAAGTGCTGGCGCATGATCAAGCCGGACATTATCTCGGCAAAGCGGAGAACGCCTTTTTTGTCGAGCCGTCGCACGCCGAGTTGATGCACGCGGATTTGCAAGCGCCGCTGCTGCAGCGTCTCGCCGAAGTAACCGGCGGCCGCTATTTTCATCTGAGCGAAGCCGAAGATCTGCCGGACGCCATCACCGTTTCCAAAAGCTCGTATTCCAAATTAACCGAACAGGAAATCTGGGACGCGCCGATTTTCTTTCTCGCGATTGCGTTGCTGCTGGCGGCGGAGTGGTTTATTCGGCGGGCGAAGGGGCTATCGTAGAGGCAAAGAGCAAAAAGCAAGAAGCAAAGAGCGTGATATTGAAGAGTTTAAATTGTAACCCTCTTGACTTTTAGAAGAAAGCGGCGTATCTTGAGTTGAATTCATTCCTCAGTAAAAAACGCGTATGAAAGAAACTTTGCAAGTCATCAATCAAATGGTGGCGGACGGCGTGATTGATGATTAAGTGATCGGGGGCGCGATTGCGGCAACATATTATCTTAAAAAATAGCGAACGAACTCACATTATCACGCCGGCTGACGATTCCAAACATTAAAATCTAACGCGGTCTCGCATTCTCGCAAAGCGGCTACAGCAATACGGTGTTCGCCCAACTTTTGCCCGTGCAACTGCCGCCGCTGCCCGAATCCGACCGGCACGCTTTTCCGCCGCAATTGCAGGAAGAATTTCGTTTCACGGCGACGCCGGAAGAATTGACGTCGCCGTTGTTGCAGCTTGATCCCGATCCGGTGACTAACAAGTAGCGCTGGGAAAATTTGCCGTTTCCAAAAATTTCTATTCTAAATTAACCGAACAAGAAATCTGGTCAATGCCGATAAGACTCCAATGCTTCTGGACCTCGAAGCAATGCGCGTAGGCAAACGCGAAAATAGGATTTTTCAACAATGGCGCCCTGCTCCTTCAGCGCCGGAGAAAGCGCTGCGTGCAATTTCGGCAAATTGTACCACGGCACCGCCGGATACAGATGATGCTCGATATGATAATTGATGTTGTTCCAAAAGAAACGGACGAAGCGATTGGAGGTGATCGTTCGCGTTGAATGGATCAAATCCGTGTCCCATCCCACCCCGTAGTGTTCCGGCACAAAGCGCCAACTGTTAAAAATTCCAAAGAAAATCAAGGGGATTAACCAGCAGTTAAACACCACGGGCCAGAAATGATAGACGCTGGCGAGAAAAAATATGATTGAATAAAGGGCGACATAGAGAACGGCAGCAACCAGGTGGATTCTGAGTTTTTTTCCGCGAAACTCCTTGAAGGGGTAAATAAAATTGAAGTGAATCATGGAAAGAAAGGCGCCTAAAAAAAAGTAGAGATAGAAAACGAGGTAGTTCATGAAGTTGCGCTCGACCGGCGAAATGCGATCCGGATCATCAAGGGTGCGAGTATGCCGGTGGTGTTTCAGGTGATCTTCCTTGAAGGTAATGAATGTGGCCCAGAAGGGCAACATCATGAAATTTCCGACCAGCTCGTTGGCAAGCTTGTTTTTAAAAAGGATTCCGTGAACGGCGTCATGCATAAACGTCAAAATGCCGAGCATGAGAAAGCCGATGAAAACGTGAATGGCCAACTTCAAGGGCCACAATGAAGTTTGCGTCACCAGGTAGCCTGCTACTCCCCAGAGAATATAAAAGAGCAAGATCTTCCAGCGATAATAACTACGGTGCGCATAAAACGATGATAGTTCTGCGGTACTGATGAGCATTGGGGTTTCTCCTTGAATGTATTGGTATTCACTTAAAATTTTTGTGCCTGGTAAATGAGCAGCAGAGGACGAGTATAAAGATATAGCACTTCTTTTAAAAAGTCAAGTTTTTATTCCGCAGCTTACGACATGCAGCTTATGATTCCCATAAAGTATTTTTCCTTGAAAAGGCGATTGACATTTTTGACCGGATTACTTACATTACGGACGTTGATTTTGCTCCATGCCGCCGCCGGCAACGGCGTGGCGTTGATGAGCTTGGGAAGAATATTTTAGGAGAATTTGGCGTCGCCGTTAGGAAGATATAATTGATGAACGATTCCAAACATTAAAATCTAACGCGGAAATACCTCTCACCTTGCACGACGTAATCATTATCGGCAGCGGTTTCGGCGGCGCGATGGCGGCGCACGCGCTGGTCACCGCCGGAAAAAAGGTTTTGATGTTGGAGCGCGGCGACTGGGTGCCGCGCGGGCCGCAAAACTGGGCGGCGGATGCTTCGGTTGATCTGACGCCGTTTTATTCGATGGAATCGCCGTATCGCATTCTCGCCGGCGGCAACAAAGACACGATGGGGGCTTACAGTTGCGTCGGGGGACCATCGGTGTTTTATGGCGGCGTCTCGTTGCGTTTTCGTGAAGCCGATTTTCAATTTGAGGCGGAGATCGCCGGCGATTCGAATGCCTGTTGGCCGTATCAATATGCCATTCTGGAACCGTACTACACGCGCGCTGAAAAAATTCTCAATGTCGCTGGCGAGATGAATGCCGATCCCACCGAGCCTTTTCGGAGCTCACCGTATCCGCAGCAACTGAATTCCCTGTCATCGACTTCGCAAATGATCGGGAACGCGGCGCGGGCGCTTAATTTACGGCCGTTTCGTTTGCCGCTGGCGATTAATTATTCCGCGAACCAAGAGCGGACGCCGTGTGTGGCATGCACGACATGTGACACGTTCGCCTGCGCCGTGCAGGCCAAAAATGATTTGGCCACTTGCGTTTTACCGCAACTTCTCGCCTGGGGGCTGGAACTCAAAACGAATATGGTGGCGACGCGGTTGCTCGCCCAAAATGGGGGCGTCACTGCAGTAGAGTGCTTTGACAAAACAACGAATCAAAAAATTTCTTTTCGCGCTAAAACCGTCGTGCTTGCCGCCGGCACGCTGGGCTCGCCGCATTTGTTGCTCGCCGCGAATTTGCAAAAGCGCAATCCCGGCGGCCACACGGTGGGGCGTTATTTAATGCGGCATTGCAACGCGATCGTGTTTGGATTTTTCCCCCGGCGGCCTAATCCGGCGAAACAATTTCACAAACAGCTCGGCATTCATGATTTTTATTTTGGGCATTCGAGCATTAAAAACCCCACGGGAAAATTGGGCAGCATGCAGCAATTGCAAACGCCGCCGGTCGGTCTCGTGCAAGCCCATTTGCCGAAGCCGTTGGGTCAATGGTTCAGCCCCGCGGTCGAACATCTTACCGGCTTGCTGGTGATGGCGGAAGATCAACCGCAATACGACAATCAAGTCGCCGTTAACCGCAGCCAGACGGATCGTTACGGTTTGCCGCAGCTCACAGTGACGCATCACTACACCAAGCGCGACGTTGCGGCATGTTATGCGCTCATTAAAAAGGCGCGCCAAATTTTGCGCCATGCCGGCGCCATGTTTTTTTACACGCATCAAATTAAAACCTTTTCACATGCCGTCGGCACCGTGCGCATGGGAGAAGATCCCAGCACTTCGGCGCTCGACGAATTTTGCCAGTTCCGTGGCGTTAAAAATTTGTACGTTGTCGATGGCAGTTTTATGCCCACCTCGGCTGGCTTGAATCCGAGCCTGACGATAGCGGCAAATGCGCTGCGCGTCGGCGAGCATATTGTTTCTGTTTTATAGCAAATAAACGATTCTAATTTTTTAAGTAGCAGCTTTTTATTATGAGAGTTGCCAAAAAACAAAGGCGTGTCAAACTTAAGTTTGACACGCCGTGAGTAAAAAGCATAAATGCCCATTCATCTTGCCTTTCTAGGTTGCGGTTTTGCAACCCGCTTGCACAGTAAAACATTTAAAAAAATCAAAGCCGATGTGTATTGCTTTTACGCCAGCCGTGACCGACAGAAGGCGATGGTTTTTAATCATGAGTTTAACGGCAGCGGCCATTTTGAGTCATACGAAGCGGCGATCAATGATGCAAAGATCGACGCGGTGCTGGTGGCCACACCGCCGGTTTCGCACCTGGAATTAACCCTGCAGGCGCTGCGTGCCGGAAAACACGTCATTGTCGAGAAGCCGCCTTTTTTGCAAGCGGTTGATTTCGAGATGATTCGTCAAGTCCAAAAGGAAACCGGCCGGCGCGTTTTTATCGCGGAGAATTATTTTTATAAGCCGCTGGCCATCAAGTTGCGTGAACTCATCAAGGACGAGGTGATCGGCGAAATACTTTTTGTGCAGATCAATGCGCTTAAGCTGCAAAAGACCGGCAACTGGCGCGATGATACGCTACTCTCCGGCGGCGGCGCGTTGTTTGAAGGCGGTATTCATTGGATCAACTTCATCGCGAATTTAGGCTTGCCGGTCAAATCCGTGCGCGGCTTGCGTCCCGGCAAATGCGACGGCGCCGAGAAAAGTATGCTGGTCGCGATTGAATATGAAAGCGGCGCGGTGGGATCGTTAGCGTATTCGTGGGAAGTGCCGGTGTTGCTGAAAGGCGTTCAGCTTTCTCAAATTTATGGCCGCAAAGGTGTGATCACATTTGAAGCCAATGGAATTTTTATTCTGGTGAACGGCGTCCGGAAAAAAATGATTTTTCCGGGACTCGGCGATATTGCCGGATATAAAGGAATGTTTCGGGATTTTTTGCGGGCATTGCAGATGGACGAAGAACCTGCCATGAATTTGGCGGTGGCGCAAAAAGATTTGCAGCTTATTGAAGCGATTTATCAATCCGTGTAAAAAATAATTTATTTAATCGGAGTGCAATGCTTTAGCATTGCAAAACTAAAGTTTGGCACTCCGTCAATCAATCGGAGGAAAAGGAGCCTATTATGAACTTGCTTATCGCCCTCGTCGTCGGCCTTGCTGCCGGCGCGCATACGTCCACCTGGGGCATGTACAAAGACGCCATCTACGAAGGCTTCACGTATCGAAAATATTTTCGCAGTATCGTGCTGGCCGGAATCATTGCGGTCATCGTGGAATGGGTGACGAAACTTGACGTTGCGCGCGCCGCGAACATTGTCGTGCTGTATGGCGTGACTTATGTGATCGAGCGCGCCATTCTGGAGTTTTACAAAACTTTTCTGCGCGAAGAAGATCAGTCAAAATATTTTATTCCGATGCAGTTTCACGTGCAGGGCAAAATCGTCCAGAGCCGCGCGAAACGCTGGATATTGGGCGCAGCTTATGCCATCGGCGTGGCGCTCGTCGTCGCCGGGCTGAATTATTTGCAACACGCCAATTGGCAAATTCCCGGCATCGCCGTCGTTTGTATCATCGGCAGTTTCGGCGGCTGGATTTCGGCTTTCGGCGGCGCGTGGAAAGACGCCCCCATCGAAGGTTTTGAGACGCTCAAATTTTTTCGCAGCCCGCTGATCGCGCTGACGTATGCGCTGATGATGGCCTGTTTTACGACCAATTATATTTTCATCGCGATGGGGGCGCTGGGCTACACCATCGGCACGATTGAAACGTATAAAACGTTTTTCTTTCCCAACAAACCGCGCGGCAAATTCGCCGGCAAGCCGCTGCAATTTCCCCAAATGCTCGAAACGCGCCAGAAATTCGTCCCACTTTACGTAGCCATCTGGCTGGCCGTCATCACAACCATAATTATAGCATTCACCCAACCCCGTGAAGGACTCATTTAATATGGCCACAACTCAGATTATTCGCGTCATTTACCCGATGTCAAATGGTCGAATGGTCTTGCGCGTCGACGACGACTGGAATCGCGATATCGAAGCCGTGTCGGTGGACGCGGGCCGCACGACGTTTGAATTTCATTACGACACGGCAAAAACCTATTTCTATTTCAAGCCGTGCATTATCGAGCCAAGCGGTTTTCACTGGTCGGCGGGAAGCAATTATCTCGCCATCGTCAATGCCGCCGGGCCGAAGGATATTTATCCGTATTTTTTCAGCAATTCCAGCGGCAGCATTTCCGGGCCGATTGATTTTTACTCGCAGCGCCTGTCGGTGTCGCATCGGCTGCGGATCTATTTTCCGCCGGGCTACAATGAAAACACGTTGAAACGTTATCCGGTTCTGTACATGCACGACGGCAACAATTTGTTTATTCCCGATGAAGCTTTTTTCAACAATGAGTGGCAGATTGATGAAACGATGGATCGTCTCGATGCGATGAACATCATCGACAAGGTTATCGTGGTCGGCATTTATCCGCATGATCGCATGTACAAATACACCCTGCCGGGCTATGAAGGTTACGGCCGCTTTGTTGCGGAGGAATTAAAGAAAGAAGTCGATGCGGGTTTGCGCACGCTGGCGGCGTCGCAACACACGGCGGTGATGGGTTCGTCGCTGGGCGGCGTGGTGTCGCTTTATCTCGCGTGGCAACATCCGGAGGCTTTCGGCAAGGCCGCGTGTTTGTCGAGCACGTTCACGTATCGCGACAATTTGCGGCAGCGCATTATGACCGAACCCAAGCGCAGTGTCCAACTTTATCTCGACAGCGGCTGGCCGGAAGACAATTACGAAGTGACGCGTAGCATGCGCGATTTGCTGCTGGAACGCGGTTATGAATTTGGCAAAGATTTACTCTATTTCGCCTTCCCCGAGGCGCGGCACGAGCGGGGCCAACTGCGGCTGCAGCAAAAAGAGCGCGATCAGGGCCTGTCGCAATCTCGCTTCCGGGTGTGCAGCAAGGCTCATGATTAATGACGCGTCGTCAACAGAAAAATTAAGTTTCGCGTCGGAGGGCGTCAGATAATCCACGCCGCGTTCCCGCAGCGCGGCGACGAGCGTCTCGCGATCAGAAATGATTACAGCCATGCATTTGCCTAAAAGTTATCGCACCAATTTACAAAAAGAAAAACGCTTGCATTAAAGATACGCGGCTTTTCTCAAAAAAGCAAGCGCGGGAAGAAAAGAACGCGCAACGGTGTTTGCTGTAAGTATATTAAAGAGACGGCGACTAACCTTCAAAAAATGGCGACAAAATTTTTGGAGAATACACATGGCAGATTGGAATCCATTCACGCGCGTAGCGAATTTACGAAAAGCCAAGCCGGCGCGCCAAGCCACAACGACCCGTTTGGTCGCATTCCGCCTGGCCAATATTTGACGACGAAATTTCCGGTGCTAACGTATGGCGAAACGCCGCGTGTCAGTTTGGACGATTGGCGCTTCAAAGTTTGGGGGCTTGGTGGAAAATCCGCTTGAATTGAATTGGCAGGAATTTCGCGCCTTTTGCTTAAAAGTATTTCACTTTCTCGGCAATATTAAAAAACGCTCCACCGGATTCGACTCCTGCGGGGCGTTTTTATTTTTTTCTTGTTTCTCGATTAAAAAATATTAACATGATGGAAACCACTTTTATGACCACAAAAACTTTTTGGGAAGGAACCTGAAATGATCACCAACGACAACCTGAAACAAATCATGCCCAATCTCTCGGACGCCAAGCGGGCGGCCTATTTGCCGTTCCTGCAGCGCGCGCTCGCGGAGTTTGCCGTGAACGCGCCGTGCCGCGAAGCGGCGTTTTTGGCGCAAGTCGCGCACGAGTCCGGCGAATTTCGCTGGATGGAAGAAATTTGGGGCCCGACGGCACAACAGAAAAAATATGAACCACCCAGCGACACGGCAACCCGACTTGGCAATACCCAGCCGGGTGACGGCAAGCGTTTCAAAGGCCGCGGTCCTATTCAGATTACCGGACGCTTCAACTATACGAAATATGGCAGCGGGCTTGGCGTTGACCTCATCAACAATCCCGACCGCGCCGCGACGCCGGAAGTGGGGTTTCGCACCGCGGGGTTGTTCTGGCGGAGCAACGGTTTGAACGAGCTGGCCGACCGCGAGATGTTCGAGACGATCACGAAAAAAATTAATGGCGGACTGAACGGCTATCCGGATCGCCTGAAATATTACACACGCGCGAAACAGGTGCTCGGCGTCGGCGCAACTCGCG
>Ga0247727_10014329_pt1 | contig 13195 bp, 9 predicted proteins | sample WisWelCaveWW1625_FD_202498 | JGI IMG/M metagenome (GOLD analysis project Ga0247727, IMG submission 202498) | Biofilm microbial communities from Wishing Well Cave, Virginia, United States - WW16-25 | ecosystem: Environmental > Aquatic > Deep subsurface > Groundwater > Cave microbial mat | place... | reverse complement strand
AAAAAAAGAGAAACGAAGGAGAATGGAAGTACCTGCACCACAAGTCAAGTATTACACTGGAGACAACTATTACAGAACAAGACAAAGATTAGCTTATCATCCTGCAGACAAACAATTCATTGAAACAAAGGCTGTCAAATTTGATGACCCTCCAACTGCTGCTCAAGTTGAAGAGGCAACAAGCTCACATGCTGAATCAAAGCAGGCAAAAGATAAGAAATCAAAAACTGCAAAGTTAGCCGAATATGAAAGAGAATATCTAGAAAGGATAGAGCAATACAAAGCTGAAGCTGCAAAAGCAGCACCGGCACCTGCAAAGCAACGCGGAACAATGCCTTCTGGTTTTAAGTAATCTTAGAATCTTAATTTAATTTTGAAAGGCCTCTAGTACTTCCTGCGCATGTCCTGACGGCCTGACTTTTTCAAAGACCTTGAAAATTTTTCCTTTCTCATTTACTAAAAAGGTGGTTCTGTTTACCCCCATGTACTCGCGTCCCATGAACTGCTTTTTGCCCCACACACCAAACTTTTTTGCAATCTGAGTCTCTGGGTCTGCAAGTAAGATAAAGGAAACACCCATCTTTTCGCCAAACTTTTTATGAGAATCAACATCGTCTGGACTAATTCCTATTATCTCAATTCCTTTAGCTTTGAATTTTTTATAATCTCGAGAAAATTCAGCGGCTTCTGTAGTACAGCCTGGCGTAAAGTCTTTTGGATAAAAATAAACTACATATTTTTTGCCTTTAAGATCTGATTTTTTAATGATATTTCCTGCCGAATCTTTTAAGCTAAAATCAGGCACATCATCGTCAATAGAAAGCATGTCTAAGACAATCTGCATTCCCTAATTATTTTTTCCTAGCTTAAGAAAATCAATCCGAATATTTTATATGAGATGTCCAAAGGTTGAATGGATGTATGAATAAGAGAGCGTGGTTTGCTGAATCTATCGCTACTTTTGCTCTGGTCTTTTTTGGACCTCTATCAGTAGTACTTGCAGCCGTTGTATTTGGAAATGGACTTTCAATTGAGGGAATAATTATGATCTCACTTGCACATGGTGCTGCAATAGGTCTGATGGTTTACACATTTGGTCACATTTCTGGTGCACATATCAATCCGGCAGTTACCATACCTATGATTATAACAAAAAGAATTGGAATAAAGGATGGTATTGGATATGTCGTCTTTCAATTAATTGGTGCAGTAGCTGCTGCGTTTGCACTTATGATGATTGTTCCGGTAGCAGGCGCACAAGTGCATTATGGAACACAAGGTGGTCCAAGCGACCTTTTAGGTAATGACGCAATGGCTGGCGTTGGCGTGGAAATAATTCTGACGTTCTTCTTGGTTACTGTTATCTTTATGACTGCGGTCCACAAAAAAGCAGCGTCTGGTTTTGCTGGAATGGCAATTGGTGGAATGATATTTTTACTTCACCTAGTGGGCGTTCCATTGACTGGTGCAAGTATGAACCCCGCAAGGACTTTTGGACCTGCGGTCGTCTCAGGATTCTGGGAATTTCACTGGATTTACTGGGTTGGTCCAATAATAGGCGGAATAATCGCAGGGCTTATCATGAACTATGTCTTTGTAAAAAAGGCAGAGCAAACAGCATAAGCAATTTTTTGTAATGTATTATAACAGGTAAAATGAGTTTTCTAGTGGACCCGTTGCACAGCTTGGATAGTGCGGACGCTTGCGGAGCGTCAGGTCGAGGGTTCGAGTCCCTTCGGGTCCGCTTCATTTTTGAAGTTTAATTAGGATTCGCTACTTTACTATTGTGTTGACTATTAAGCTTGTAAAGGGAGAAGTGGAAGAAACGACCAAGGACGCCCTAGTTCGTTTTCGTAACGGCATGCAAACCTTCGTTCAAACCATGGGTCTGATTTTGGTCAGGCTATGCAACATAGAGAAACTTACCTGCAAGCCAGATATTTCAACAAATTAGTTTTGAGAACATAATTTTTATATTTTTTGCCAGTTTATAGATCGATCACGTTATATCATAGAATAAGATTCGAGCTGAGACATGGGCGACTTGACTTACCGCATCAATCTCATCTTGGTAGTTTTCTTTGTTTTTAGCATTACAATTTTGTTATCCCCAGAAAATGCTTATGCCATTGATATAACGATTTCCGACCAATCCTCATGTGAATCAATTCGAGGAACTTGGTCATCTCCTACTTGTACACTTGCTACTACACTAAATCTGGTTGGAGTTGATAATCTTATTATTCCACGTGGCGTCACTCTCTTGATCACTAACTCAGGAAACATTACTATCCCAGGCGCCGTCATCATCAACGGTCAGCTTGAGAACAACGGCATGTTCACCAGCCCAGGTAATGGTGACGTCATTAACTCAGGCATCATCATCAACACCAACTCAGGAACCATCAACATTGAAAATAGCCTTGCTAATATCGGCGGTACCATCACTAACTCAGGAACCATCAACATTATCGCCGGTTCCATCGACAATACCGCTGCTGCTGGTAGTACCATCACTAACTCAGGAACCATCAACAACTCTGGAGGTATCGACAACGCCGGCACTATCAACAACAACTCAGGTGGCATTATAAACAACAGGTTAGGTGGCCTTATAGACAACTCCGGTACCATAAACAACTCCGGCACCATCAATAGTCTTTGTGAAGCTACATATTCAGGAAATCCGCCAATTCAAAATCCAATAAACAACCTTCCTTGCGATAATGATGCAGATGGCATCTTTAATCAAGTAGATATCGAACCCGATATATTCTCAAACGATTTTAGCGACCTGAGTCTTGGCGGAACAACAACCGGAACCATAATCATACGAGGAGAGCAGACACTAACTATAACACAGGATTCCGATAGAGTGAGGATCAATGCCGCCACCTCAGGTAGAACAATATCAGCTAGTGTAAGCGTCTGTGGTGGTACTATACTCCTATTTACTGCCGGTGATGAAATTATAGTGAAGTGTGGTAGTGTTATTGTAGAAGTTATTGCAGGTCAGGTTGAAGCTGTGCTGGATGCAAATACCGGTAGTACTACAACCGCTACACTAAGCGCAGGAGATAGTTTGACATTTGAGCCGTTAACTTTCACTTTACAATCAAATAGCGGTACACCGTCGGTAGTGTTAGTTGCACCAGACAGTACAGTTGCAACTTTTGATCTACCTACGGGCAATAGTGTGACAGTTGATCCTGTTACCTCTGCTCTCACTGCGGCTGAAACAAACCCTGATACTGTAATTGTGTTCATTGGTGAAGAACAACATTCTCTGCCTTCTGGAAGCACTGTTTTTGCAGATACCACCCCACCATCAATAACATTTAGTGGTTCAATTAACGATGAAGATAACTTCTACTTTGGAGACGTTCCAGCCTCTCTTGCGTGCAGCGCATTTGATGATATATCAGGTGTATCTGGAACTTGCACTGTAACTGGCTACAGTACTGAAGTTGGCACACATACCTTGACTGCAACTGCAACAGATAATGCTGGTAACGTGGGTACATCAACAATCACATATCATGTTCTAGCGTGGACCATTTCTGGATTTTATCCGCCAGTCGATATGGGAAACGTTTTGAACACAGTAAAGAATGGAAGAACTGTTCCAATGAAATTTGAAGTCTTCAAGGGAACAACAGAACTAACAGACATAACAATAGCAACGCTATCACTAACACAGGTTACATGTAGTACTGAAATGCTCATAGGCAATATCGAAATCACATCAACAGGTGACACAAGCTTGAGATATGACACATCAAGTGGACAGTTCATCTACAACTGGAAAACACCAGATACAGCAAACGTCTGCTATGACGTAGTACTTACCACTTCAGACACATCTACAATTACAGCACACTTTGAACTTACATAAAGCTATAAATCGGATAGAACTGGGGAACCAAATTTTTAACCGCTATAGGTACGGAACCTCAAGATTCGATTATTTATAAAAGTTTAAAGTTTAATGTTACGTATCTATAGTGTAGCCAATTTCTGATAAACCGCTAGCGGAATGCAGACCTTCGGGTTTGCTCCTTATTGGTCTCAAATAGACAAAATCATGTTAAATCATAGGCTAAAAGTATTGCTCACAAATCAATCGCACTCTTAATAGAATATCATCACAAAATGCATCTGGTAAGGTTCGATTTGCCCAAGATGATAGGAACTCAGACCACAACCATGGTCTGAACGATCCTATCATGATATAATAAAACACAGTTGAATTTCAGACGCGGTTCCAATTTAATATTTTAAGCTTACGAAGGATTTGTACTGATAAATTCTGCCTGATGGTTATATCCAAAAATGATTCCAATGTCATTCAGTGAAGACAACAGCAATTTCACTTGCACTAATTCTTCTGGCGGGGACACTTGTTGCACCTATCGGTTTTTCAGAAGCCCAAGTGTCAGAGCTGACAGTACCAAATCCACCAACAAATCTTAATGCAACTGCAGTGTCAACCTCTCAAATCAATCTTTCATGGACAGCACCAGTAAATAGTACCGTAGATCAAGTTAATGGATACAAGATTGAGATAAGGCCCTTCTGTTCTGGTTCTTTTAGCATTCTAGTAGTAAACACAACTAACACAATAACTACTTATTCTAACACTGGACTTGCAGAAGGAATATGCTATGAGTATAGGGTATCTGCCCACAATGTTGTGGGCACAAGTCTGGCATCAAATAATGCGATTGCAACTACACCTGATTTACCCACTCCAACATCACCACCAAGTGCGCCTACAAGGCTGAATGTTACTGCACTATCTAAAACAGCATTAAAACTAACTTGGAATGCTCCATCTAACACAGGCGGAGCACCAATACTTGGCTACAAGATCCAAAGAAATGGTACCACTATAGTAAATAATACAGGCAACACACAAACAAGCTACACCAATTCTGGGCTTTTGCCTGCACATCAAGAAACATATCGTGTTGCAGCTTGGAACAGTGCAGGACTGGGACCATATTCAAACAATGTAACTGGAACAACTAAAAACCAGACTGGTACCACGCCAACACCAATTAGCAACTTGGGTCAGCTGGTTTCAGATTTTATTCATCAACGTAACATGTTATTAAAACAACAAAGAGATGACACACTGAAAATAATCAAAGAATGTCATGAGAACCTCAAAAACTCCAGCCCTGCAAATAGAACACAAATACAAGTCGATTGCAGGCTTACACTAAAGGCAGTAAAAGAGACATACAAGGACACACGAAAGCTACTTCAAGAACAATTCAAAGACTTTAGGGAAACTGCCAAATCCCTCATAAAAGAGGCAAAGGTACTCAAAGTAATTGATAAAAAAGATGTAAAGGAGTTCAAAAAAGATCTAAAGACACTTGAAAAAGAAACAAAGAAGGAAGAAAAGATCTTCAAAAAAGAAGTGAAAAGTGAAGAAAAGAAGTTTAAGAAAGAACTAAAAGCACTTAAGAAAGAATCAAAGAAAGCAAAAAAAGACAAGCACCATGATGAAGATAACGATGACGACGATTAAGATCTTCTAATATAATTTCATCTAGTGTTTGTAAGCCTTCCAAACTCTTTCAACAATTAAGCCAACTATAATTACAGAAAGTGCAAACACCACTGACCAAAACACATCTGGCGGAATTCCTATAGATGGTGGTGCTACCATGGCGGATTCCATAGTTTTTTGCATTGCCAGCTCACCACCTTCTTCAGTTGCCTCTCTGGCTACATCCATCGGCGCCTCCATCATGGGTGTCTGCAGATTTTCCTGCAAACCTGTTTGGGTTGTTTGAAAATTCTGGGCAAATTGGGAGACAAACCACGTTGCTACTCCTGCCACTCCTATTGAGGCAAACCTGTAAATCGTCTTAAATGAATTAGCCAAAGATTTGCTTGTTTTTGCTTTTTGAGACAAGCTTGACGGCAATATTACGATGGCAAATTTAGTTGTGGTATAATATTTCATGTCCTGCGCCTTGACATTTTTGCCAACATTGCTAACTTTTACTACTCTCATGTCTTGCATTTTTTTTAAATGGTATATAACAAGTGGAAGTGATATTCCTGTTTTTTGTGAAATCTGATTTGCAGTCATGGTGTCTTCAAATAATAATTTCAGAATGGTTCTACTAGAATCAGAGCTTAACAATTCCCCGACAGATTTTATCTTCTCATCTTCCGTTGAAATTATTTCAATTTTTTCAGTTAGACCTACAGGATCTGTTTCTTTGTATTCATCCATACTCGCTTTTTTGTAATCCTCTCAATAAACGTTATTTAAATTTGCGGTTAAATTCAATTTTAATCAAACCCTATAAACAGTCTGCTGTAAACCATAATGAATGAAAAATACATCAAGATATGCAATATACACTGTAATTGCCATTGCCGCAGCTAGTGCAATAGGCATTGTAGTTATGACTAATGCTCCCATAGATAAGGTGATTCCTGTAGGAAAGGAAGATACAACTCCAGAAATAATAACACCAATAGAATCAACACAGGATCTAAAAAAATTCTCTTCAGCTGACGAGCTAAGAAAGTTTCTGATTGATGCTCAAACAAGCTTTGCTTTACAATATCCGGGCAATGTGATGTTCGATGAAGTCATGCCACGCCCAATAATGGCAGACTCTGGGAGAGAGGGCGCACCAGTTATGAAAGAACAAGCATCTTCTGCTGAAGGTGGTGGTACCTATTCTACCACAAATGTGCAGGTTAGCAATGTAGACGAACCCGATTTTCTTAAAAACGATGGCAAGTATGCGTATATCGTATCAGAAGACAAGCTGACAATTATTGAAGCATATCCAGCAGAGGGTGCTAAAATAATTTTAAAGATTGGACTAGATGTACAAGGACAATATCTTCAGAACATGTTTTTGAACAAAGACAGACTCGTGATATTTTATAGTGGCTCTGGAGAACGTTATTCCATACAACAATACGACTTTATCCCAAGGCCAATCTACATGCCAACAACACATGCCTTAGTGATGGATGTCTCTGACAAGGAAAACCCAAAGATACTAAAAAACTATGAGGTAAATGGAAACTATTACAACGCAAGAATGATTGAAAACTATGTTTACTTTATTGTAAACAACGGTGTTGACTATCGTGATCCAATCCTTCCAGTTCTAAAAGAATCCTCAAAGATTGTTATGATTCCAGACGTTTACTACTTTGACAATCCAGAACAATACTACAACTTTAACACGGTAACCTCATTTGACATCTTTGGAGATGGCATAAACTCCCAGACCTTTATGATGGGTTATACCAATACCATGTACGTTTCTGATGACAACATTTACCTTGCATATCAAAAAAACTTTCCATACTATTATTACGAAACACACAGCAAGGATAGATTCTTCAAGATTATAGTACCACTCTTGCCAACCGATGTACAAGCTCAGATCAAATCAATAGAAAGCAGTGACTTGAATCTAGATGAAAAGTGGGTAAAGATCTCAGATCTACTACAGAACACTTACAACACAATGCCTGAAGCTGAAAAAACCAAATTGTTTGACACAATTCAAAAATCACTAGAAGAGTATGAAACCAAGATACAACAAGACACAAGAAAGACTGTAATTCACAAAATTGCAATAGATAATGGTAGTCTAAAATACATCGCAAAAGGCGAAGTTCCTGGATATTTGCTCAACCAGTTTTCTATGGACGAGTCTGGAAACAAATTCAGAATTGCCACAACATCAGAGTTTTACACACCACAACGCACTGTCTTGTATAACAACGTCTACGTCCTTGATGAAGCACTTAACACTGTAGGCAGTCTTGAAAAAGTTGCCCCAGACGAATCAATCTACTCTACTCGCTTTATTGGAGACAAGTTGTACATGGTAACATTTCAAAGAATAGATCCGTTCTTTGTGATTGATCTCTCAGAAGATACTCCCAAAGTCTTAGGTGCATTAAAAATTCCAGGATATTCTAGCTACTTGCATCCATATGATGAAAATCACATAATTGGAATAGGAAAAGAAACAAAAGAAAACAAGTGGGGTGGAGTTGAGACACTTGGCGTAAAGATTGCATTATTTGACGTTACCAATGTTCAAAATCCTAAAGAAGTAGATACATTTGCGATAGGAGGATCTGGAACAGACTCTGAAATCTTATGGGATCACAAGGCGTTCTTATTTGATAAAGAAAAGAGTGTTCTTTCAATTCCAATATGGGAACAGGAACAATACAAGGATCCAATACCACTTGAAGGAGAAATAACAAGACCATATCCACAACCAAAGATTTGGCGAGGTTTCTATGTATTTGGAGTTGATGTAAATGATGGCTTTAGCTTGAAAGGAAAAGTGGAACATTCTACAGATCCCAATTATTATGGATATAGTCAGGGAAGCAGATCATTTTACATTGATGACGTCTTGTATACAGTGACGTCTGGCCTGATGAAGATTAATGATCTAAACGACATCAGTCATGAGATAAACCAGATCAAGTTTGGTAACACAGGCGAAATCATCAAATATATTAAATAAAAATTTGCTATCATATCATAAATTAACAATGTTAGATTAATGATTAGTATCATTTCTCAGCGTAATTAATAGGCAAGTGCTATAAACTATTTCTAGATTGAAAAGTTTCGAATTACTAGCCATAATAGTTTGTCTAAGCTTAATTATTATTCCATTCTATGCAGAAGGCCAAACAAGCCCAACTGTACCAGCCAAACCAACTCTTACTGCAACGGTGATCTCTTCATCACAAGTCAACCTGTCTTGGACAATACCAAGCAACGGTGGTTCGTCAATTACAGGTTACAAAATAGAATACAAAATAATTCCTGCAGACTATTCGCTTTTGGTTCAAATCAATGGAAATTCAACTACAACATATTCCCACACAGGATTACAAAGTGACAAGTATTACGTTTACAGAATTTTTGCAATAAATTCTGTAGGTACCAGTGAGGCATCATCTGAAGCTATTGGTCATACACAACAACCACAAAATATTGTGCCAAATCCTCCTACAGTCCTTAATGTAAAAGCAGTATCGCCAACAAAGATCAATTTATTCTGGAATGCTCCATCAAATAATGGTGGACCTCTTGTCAGTGGGTACAAGATTGAAGAAAAGGCCGGGCCAGGCAGTTATTCCATAGTTGTTGCAAATACTGGGAATACCAACACATCATACTCAAGAACTGGCCTTACAACTGGCACTACATACACCTATCGTGTCTCTGCGATAAACTCTGTTGGCACTGGCCCTACGTCAAATGAGGATTCTGATACCCCTACTACAAGCTCAGCTGCTACAGTTCCTACTCCGCCAGCTAATCTGACAGCGATGAAAGTTTCACAGACACAAATCAATCTGGCATGGGTCGCACCATCAGACAATGGTGGAGAACTTGTCAGTGGATATAAGATAGAAGAGAAAGTCGGTACAGGTAGTTATTCTGTAATTGTTGCAAACACTGGAAATACCAACACAGCATATTCAAGAACCGGCCTTACAGCTGAACAAAGCTACACTTATCGAATTTCTGTGATAAACTCAGTAGGTGCAAGCAATCCCTCAAATGAAGCATCTGCAACACAAACACTAAACATCGTTCCAAACGCACCAACTGGGTTGAAAGCTACATCCGCATCCACAACCCAGATCAATCTTTCATGGAACCCACCATCAAACAATGGCGGTCCAGCTGTTACAAGTTACAAAATTGAGTTTAGAATCGGCGGCGGTTCGTATTCCACCCTTGCAAACACGGCATCTACTTCATATTCACACACTGGTCTGACTACAGGAACCACTTACACATATCGTGTCTCTGCGATAAACTCTGTTGGTACTAGTGCAACTTCAAATGAAGCTTCTGCAGTACCATCAAAAACATACACACCAACTAGTCTGACCGCAATAGCAGTTTCACCAACCCAGATCAATCTTTCATGGATTGCACCATCAGAGACCTACGGACAATCAATCATGGGATACAAAATTGAAAGGAAGGTAGCCGAGGGTACTTATGTGACAGTTGTAGAAAATACAGGCACAGCTACAACCTATTCTGTTACGGGCTTAAAGACTGGCACTACCTACACTTTCGTAGTTTCTGCACACTTCTCTATTGGTGGCACCGCTCGTTCAAACGAAGCTTCAGCAACACCAACATCAACATCAGCACCTCCACCAACTCCGCCTCCAGCAACCACAGCACCAAATCCACCATCTGGTCTTACAGCAACTGCAATTTCATCAACTCAAATAAGCCTCTCATGGACTGCCCCATCAAACAATGGAGGATCTGTAATCACAGGTTACAAAATTGAAGAAAAAAACGGCACAGGTACTTATTCTGTGCTAGTTGCAAACACAGGAAATACCAACACATCTTATTCACGTTCGGGGTTGGCTACTGGTTTAACTTATACCTACAGAGTATCAGCAATCAATTCTATTGGTACTGGCAGTTCTTCAGGTGAAGATTCAGCAACCACAACTGCTCCAACTCCGTCGCCTACACCCACGCCAAAACCCACACCAACCCCTGCTCCAACACCAACTCCTTCCCCACCACAAACTCCCTCGTCATCAATTGGAAGGGTCAAAGTAGAGAGCACTGACTTTGCACTAAGATATGAGATTACAGGAGGTGAAGTTTTAGGAACGGAGGTTGATGTAGAAACTAATTCACTTTTAATAAAAGTGGACGCAACAAGCGATGGAGTACTAACCATCCCATTACCAAGAACACTAATTGATGCAAAGACAAATCAAAATGCCGATGATGTTTTCTATGTATTAGTGAATGGAGAGGAAGCCAGCTTTACTGAAACAACAACTTCCAACTCCAGAACTTTGGCAATTGATATACCTGACGGAACTACAGAAATAACAATCTACGGTACACAGGTAGTTCCTGAGTTTGGAGCTTTAGCATCACTCATACTAGCAATATGCATAGTAAGTATTATAGCGCTAACTGCCAAGGCAAGAACAATTCCAAAGTACTAGGTATATTGTATCAACTTGAGTAACTAGCTAAGTATTTGACATTTTAGCTAAACGAATGATATCAATTCGCTTTGGCAAATACTAGTAATGCCAGAAGAACTGTGTAGAAAGTGCGGCGAAGCATTGCATGAATTTTCTTTCTGTATTAGATGTCGTCAATCAATACAACGAATATGTGGTGTATGTAAAAGGAAAACAGAGGAACAGTTTCATGACTATTGTTCATATCAACTCCAAGTGCTCAAGTTGTTTCCCATTCCGCCTGACAGATATGTGAAACATGAAATAAAAATGGAGATGTTTGCCACTTTCAACAAAACAAAAAGCTATAAAATCACAACAGCCTAATTTGAGACTCTTTTGGGTTCTTGATTCAGGTGGCTACGTTCTTGCGATACTCTGACTCAATCCTGTTCTTGAGATCAGTCAATTCGTTTTTTGTTGCCTCGTACTCCTCTTTCACCTTGGCAAGGGTGGTCTTTACTACCTCAAGCTCTCTTTGTGCAGCTTCGCATTTTGCATTTGCCGATGCAACAACTACTCCTGCGGCTTCGACTATTTTTTTGGTGTCATTATTTTCATTCACTAACAACGTCTCCCTTTGGCCTAACGATGATAATTCTTTCTGTATAAACTCGAATTCTTTTCTAGCCGACAAAATTTCATTTTTCTTTTTCTCATGTTGGGAGTGTAATGCGCTCAGTTCAGATTTTATAATTTTCATTTGAGAGTTTAAGCTAGCTAATTCTGCAAACGCGTTTTCTTTTTTAGACTCTAGTTCATAAAGCTCAGATCTCGTTGCTTCAATTTTCTCATTCGCAGATTCTATTTCTTTTTGATTATATTGAGACTTGACAAGAGCAAGTTCAGATTTTTTTGCTTCTAATTCTTTTGAAATCAGATCATGTTCATCTCTTACAAAGTTTAGTTTTTGGGAGGCAGAATCAAGCTCGGCCACAACTTCTTGAAGCTCTTTTTTGGCATATTCTAATTCGTTTCGTGTTGCTTCCAGCTGTAACTCATCAACCTCTTTTACTTTAATTGCAATGGACTTTTTACTACCAGTATCACTGATAGATCGTTGACTAGAAGTTTCTTTTGATCGTCGAAATAGGCCCACTAAATATCGCCACCTGCTTTTAGTATTAAGGAAATCGAGTCTTTGAACTTTGTTACTTTGACCAATTTTATCTATTCATAAATTGTTTTATGACTTGTAGCCAAAGTTACGCTTCACATTTTCTTTTTTCGAATAAAACCAAGATAAAAACCGATTCCACCTATTACAAACCCTAACACGATCACTACACCACCTTCAACTGTACCGGGTCCAAAAAATAATGGAGCAGAGACAAAAAGAAATGCGCCAAAAATTATCAAGACAAACGCACCACTCTTTTTTGATCTGTTGTGCTCGCTATGAGCCATATCTAGAGATATTCAGAAAGTACCTGTGCCACCTTCTTTCTACCAATGTCTATGATAAATGGACCAATCTTAGGTCCACGATCTGATGCAAGAATAATCTGATATAAAACCTTGAAAAAGTCCTTAGGCTGTACGCTATTGTTCTTTGCAATTTGATATATAGAATTTTGAAGATCACTAGGCTCACTTTCAGAAGAGAGTATTTCTACCAATGCTTTAATTGCCTTCTTTGTTGTGTCATCAAGATGTATCTCTATTTTTGCTGGTCGATCAAAGTCATCGGCAAAATTTCCAGCCAAATTGACAAGTTCTTCAAGCTCTGCTGTAGCTTCTTTTATTGTACCATATTCAATTAGTTTTTTGATAACACGCTGATTTCTCTGCTCTCTGAATATTTTGCAGAGCTGAACTAACAACCTATAATTCGCATAAGAACTGGGATTTTTTGGCACATTTAACAGATTTACATATTCGTACAGGCCTTTTGCGCGTACAGTTTTTGTCTCATTATCAAGCTTTGTCTTCCCAAAGTACACATTCTCAAGTTCATTATATTCATCCATAAGAGCTGGAATGTCTTCAAAGCCTACTTCACGGGCTCCAGTGATTCTTTTGTACAATAAAAGTAAAATTGATTTTGTTGTTCCATACTTAAGCCATGATTGTGATGTTACAACATTGCCAAGAGATTTGGAAATTTTTTTACCGCCCTTGTCTAAAAACATTTCATATT
>Ga0247727_10014328_pt1 | contig 13195 bp, 6 predicted proteins | sample WisWelCaveWW1625_FD_202498 | JGI IMG/M metagenome (GOLD analysis project Ga0247727, IMG submission 202498) | Biofilm microbial communities from Wishing Well Cave, Virginia, United States - WW16-25 | ecosystem: Environmental > Aquatic > Deep subsurface > Groundwater > Cave microbial mat | place... | reverse complement strand
TCGGCACCCGCGGCCTCGAGCAGCCCGATCAGCTTGATCGCCGGCGACTCGCGGATGTCCGAGATGTCCGGCTTGTAGGCGACCCCCAAGACCAGGATCCGCGACCCCTTGAGCGACCGCTGGCGGGAGTGGTTCAAGGCCTGCGACACGAGCGAGCGGCAGAAGTACGGCATCGACTCGTTGACCTTCCCGGCGAGCTCGATGAACTCGGTGTAGAAGCCGTATTCGCGCGCCTTCCATGTGAGGTAGAAGGGGTCGATCGGGATGCAGTGCCCGCCGAGGCCGGGCCCGGGCTTGAAGGACATGAAGCCGAACGGTTTCGTCGCCGCGGCCTCGATCACCTCCCAGACGTCGATCCCCATCCGGTCGCAGAGCTGCGCGAGCTCGTTGACGAGGGCGATGTTCACCGAGCGAAAGATGTTCTCGAGCAGCTTTGTGAGCTCGGCGGCCTCGGGCGACGAGACGCGATGGATCTCGTCGATCACCGAGCCGTAGAGCGACGCCGCCGCCTCCGTCGACCCCTCGTCGATGCCGCCTACGACCTTCGGCACGTTCTTCGTCGTCCAGTCGTCCCTCCCGGGGTCGACACGCTCGGGCGAGAACGCGAGGTGGAAGTCCTTGCCGGCCGAGAGCCCGCTTCCGGCCTCGAGAACCGGAAGAACCTGCTCGCGCGTCGTGCCGGGGTACGTCGTCGACTCGAGGACGACCAGGTGCCCGGGGCGGAGGCGCCTGGCGATTTCGCCCGACGCTGATATCAGGATCCTGAGATCCGGCTCGCGCTGGCGTGAGAGCGGGGTCGGGAGTGCGACGAGGATCGCGTCTGCCTCCCGAAGCTCGTCGTACTCCGTCGTCGCGGTCACGCGGCCGTCGTCCACGAGCTGCTTCAGGTGCTCGGACGGGACGTCCTCGATGTAGCTCTGGCCGCGGTTCAGCTGCGCAACTCGCTCCGGATCGGCGTCGACGAGGACGACGGTCTTGCCGGCATCGGCGAAGACCTGCGCGAGCGGCAGACCGACGTAGCCGGCGCCCACGATCGCAATGTCCCGTTTCATCGGCCGGGCATCGTAGCGAGCAGCACCTGCGCGACTCGCTCGGAGGCGTGCCCGTCGCCGTACAGGACGGGGCGTTTGGTCGGGATCTGAGCGTTCGCCACCGCCGCGACGAGAGCGTCGGAATCGTCGTCCACGAGCACGTTCGCCCCGACCCGCACCGTGTCAACCCACTCGGTCGAAGGCCGGAGCGTCACGCAGGGGACGCCGTACCAGTACGCCTCCTTCTGTAGTCCTCCGGAGTCGGTGACGATCACGCGAGCCTGCGACGTGAGCGATGCGAGCTCGAGGTAGCTGAGCGGCTCGGTGAGCCGGACGTGCGGCTCGAGCTCGATCCCCTCGCGCTCGATCTGGTCTCGCGTCCGCGGGTGCGCGGGAAAGACGACTCGCTCGCTGAGCTGGTTCAGACCCTCAATGATCCGGCCTAGGCGCGGCTGGAAGACGTTCGCCTGGCGATGGACGGTGGCGACGACGTAGCTTTGCGGCTCGAACGGGATCGGGAACCGCTCCCTGGCGATCGGCGCGAGGCGGTGAGTCGCATCCGCCATGACGTCACCGACAACGTGTGTGCGCCCCAGAACGCCTTCCTCGATGAGCCTCGATTGGGAGCGGTCGTCGGGGCAGAGGAGCAACCACGCAATGCGGTCGACCTCGATGCGCGTGTGCTCCTCGGGCATCGACAGGTCGCCGCTCCGGAGACCTGCCTCGACATGCGCGAGCGGAACCGAGGCCTGAACCGCTGCCCGCGCTCCCGCGAGCGTCGAGTTCGTGTCCCCATAGACGAGCACGAGGTCGGGCGACTCCCTTTTCACCTTCGCGGCGATCGCCGGCTCCATCGCGTCCGGGTCGGCGGTGTGGAGGTCGAGGCGGTAGCGCGGCTCCGGGAGCCGAAGCTCCTCGAAAAAGACCTGCGACAGCTCACGGTCGTAGTGCTGCCCGGTGTGGACGACGACGTGCTCGATCTCAGCAGCGCGGAGGGCTGCGGAGAGCGGCGCCGACTTGACGAATTGCGGTCGATTCCCGACGACAGAGAGGATCTTCATGTTTGTTGAAGCGGGGCTTGCGGAGGAGCGATGGGCTCCTCCGCGATTACTTCACGGCTCTCGGAGACTACTGGCCGCTCGGGTGCTGACAAGTGCGGCGACCCAACGCGGCGGAGCATAGGTGCGATCGCGCTCGGCACGCCCGGCCGCGGTAGCGGCCGCTCTAGGGGTTCTGGCGCGGTGGGAACCCTACGGATTCCCACCCTTGCGCCATAGGGAGTGGGCCGTGAAGGATTCGAACTTCGACCTTGGGATTGAGCGAGGCTCCCGCTGCCAGACAGACCGAAGCCAGCCGAGACCACTGGCTCAACTGCCGGCTTCCAGCGCCCCCGTACTTCGGCCCGTATCGGTGGATCGTGTTGCCCCCTCTCTGCCTCGCTCCGGCGGCCCGCCGCCCGCGTGCAGACGGCGAGCGCGGCAGCACGTCTCTCTCGTCAGGGGGCATACTTGGGGATCGTGAACGAGGGCCAGGCCCGAGTCCGTACGTTCGTGATCGCCGACGTGCGAGGCTATTCGCGCTACACCGAGCAGTACGGGGATGAAGCCGCTGCCCGACTCACAGCCAAATTTGCCGAACTTGTCGGCGACGGTGTGGTGGCACACGGCGGCGAGCTCGTCGAGGTCCGAGGCGACGAGGCCCTCGCCGTCTTCACGTCTGCACGCCAGGCCATCCGTGCCGCCGTCGATCTTCAGGCGCAGTTCGACGAGGAAGCGGACGCCGACTCCGAACTTCCGCTCCGTGTCGGCATCGGAATCGACTCAGGAGAGGCGGTCCAGCTGGAGGACGGCACCTTTCGTGGAGCGGCGCTCAACGTCGCTTCCCGCCTTTGCGGGCGCGCCCACGGCGGCGATGTGATCGTCAGCGAAGCCACGTCTAGGCTTGCCGGTCGCCTGCCGGGGCTCGAATACAGCGATCGGGGGAGAGTGAATCTGAAGAACATCCCCGACCCAGTACACATCCTCCAGGTGTACTCGGAGCGGGAAACTCCCCCCGCCAATCGGTGGGTGCTCATGTTCTTCGGCAAACCCGGTCGATCGCTCGGCTGGAAGCTCGGCTTACTTGTCGTTCTGATTGCCGCCGCCACGGCGGGCGCCGTCGTATATCTGACTGCCGATGAACACACCGAGCTTGGCACGGCCTCTCCGCCCGGCCCGACTGAGACTCAGGCGCCGACGGCGCTCCCGCCAGATGCTGGACTCGACGCCCTCGTTCCGGCGGCGCTCTGGAAGGACTGCCAGCTGCAGACCGTAGCCGAACCCACGGCAGTCGAGACCGCGGTGTGTCTGACACCAAGCGGCATACCCGATCGGTGGGAGATTTCGATGTATCCCACTGGTGCCGCTCTCTCGGCCGCGTACGCCGGAGAGCTGCGTCGCCGCGAGGACATCGTGCGCGATGAGGGAAAGTGCAATGCATTCTCCTGGGGCGGCGAGCGCGGGTGGATGCACGGTCCTGACAAGCCGGGTGGGAGGGCGTTCTGTTACTTCGACGCCAGCGACGCCGTCATCGTCTGGACACACGCACGTCTCGGACAGCCGGAGCATCGAGACATCCTGGCGATTGCCCGCGAAGGCGGGAGCGACCATGCCCGCCTCACGCACTGGTGGCGTCCCTGGCATCACCTCATCGGCAAGGCGAAGTGATCGTGAGCATCAGGAGCCCGCTCCTGCGTTCGTGGGTTCTCGTCGAGTGGGCCGTGAAGGATTCGAACCTTCGACCTTGGGATTAAGAGTTGACGACGGGGCGGTGGCGGCCACTCGCAAGGCCTGGCGGAGCCGCATCGTTAAGCCGAATGTCCTCGGGCGTGTTGGAGCGAGCTCGCGGCGCCTTGTTGACTTCGCGTTGACCCCCGAGCCCGAGGCGGAGAAGACGCTCATTCGGTGGGTGTGAACGACTGATCGGCCACCTGCATGACACGGCGGTCATCGCTGCGGAGACGCCAGCAAGCTGAGCGAGATCCCACGAGGTTGCAGGGGGGCGCGCGCACTTGGCCGGCCGCGTCTACGTGCCACACTTGCAGATCGTGGAAAGCACGGCGACGGAGCTGCGGCCGAGGATGGGGGCGCTGCCGGCGGAACGCACGCCGCTGATCGGGCGGGAGCGGGAGGCCGCGCAGGCGCTCGATCTCCTTCGTCGCAGCGACGTGCGGCTTCTGACCCTCACCGGTGCGGGCGGGGTAGGGAAGACCCGTCTGGCGGTCGAGGTCGCCCGTAAGGGGCGGGACGACTTCGCCGACGACGTGTGCTTCGTCCCCCTGGCGACGATCGACGATCCCGCGCTCGTCGCGCCCACGGTCGCGCGGTTCCTCGGTGTGGGCGACGCTGGCGAGCGGCCGGCGCTCGAGCGGGTCGAGCTGTACCTGCAGGACCGCGAGTTGCTGCTCGTCCTGGACGGGTTCGAGCAGGTGCTGGACGCGGCGCCGCTGGTGGCCGAGTTGCTCGAAGCCTGCGCGGCGCTCAAGGTGCTGGTCGCGAGCCGGGCGGCGCTGCGCCTCTCCGGCGAGCACGAGCTCGCGGTGCCGCCGCTCGCGGTCCCCCTGAGCGGCGAGCTCGTGGACGGGAACGGGCTGGCCGCGTTTCCGTCGGTCGCCTTGTTCGTCCAGCGTGCGCAGGCGGCGAGGCCGGACTTCCGCCTGCGGGCCGAGAACGCCGGCGCGGTGGGTGAGATCTGCGCCCGGCTGGACGGCCTTCCGCTCGCCATCGAGCTGGCCGCCACCCGCGTCAAGCTGCTGGAGCCGGAGGCGATGGTCGCCCGCCTCGGACACCGTCTCCAGCTCCTGACTGGCGGCCCGCGCGACATGCCCGAGCGGCAGCGGACGCTGCGCGACACGATCACCTGGAGCTACGACCTACTCGCTGCAAACGAACAGCGGCTCTTCAGGCTGCTCGCGGTGTTCGTCGGCGGATGCACGCTCGACGCGGCGGCCGCCGTCGCGAACGCTGCCGGCGGCATCGACGCGGACCACTTCGAGACGGTCGCGTCCTTGATCGACAAGAGCATGCTGCTCAAGCTCGAGGCAAGCGGGGAGTTGCGCTTTGGGATGCTGGAGACGATCCAGGAGTACGGCGCCGACAGCCTCACGGCCGCGGGCGAGGAGCCGGCAGTCCGCCGCGCACACGCGGCCCACTACCTCGCCCTCGCCGAGGAGGCGGAGCCGCACCTGCGCGGGCCCGAGCAGGGCGCCTGGCTCGAGAGGCTCGAGAGCGAGCAGGGCAACCTGCGGGCGGCGATGCGCTGGCTCCTCGACGACGGGCAACCAGAGGCCGCGCTCCGGCTCGGCGGCTCGCTGGGGCGGTTCTGGTACGTGCGCGGCCACCTCGCGGAGGGGCGCCGCTGGCTCGAGGAGGCGCTGGAACGCGGCGGTGCCGATCCAGCGGAGCGGGCGCGTGCCCTCCGGATCGCAGCGATGCTCGCCAACTACGTGGGCGATCTCGATCGCGCCGAGGCGCTCGCCGGGGAGGGGCTCGCGCTCTCGCGGGAGGGGCGGGACGAGCGCGGGATTGCGGGCTCGCTCGCGGCGCTCGCGCTCGCCACGCGCTCGAGGGGCCGCTACGACGAGAGCCGCCGCGCGTACGAGGAGAGCGTCGCGATCTTGCGCGGGCTCGGCGAGCGCTCGCAGCTCGCCGAGGTACTCGCACGGCTGAGCACCGCCGCGATTCAGGAGGGGGACTTCGCAGCTGCGCGTGCGGCCGGCCAGGAGTCGCTCGACCTCTTCCGGAGGCTCGGGGACGCGGAGGGCGTCGCTTACTCACTGTCCGCACTGGGCTTCGCGCTCCTCGCTCAGGGCTCGGAAGCCGAGAGCGAGCGCCTCCTCGAGGAGGCGCTCGAGGCGGCCAAGGCAGTGGGGAACAGGCGCCATACGAGCAGGGCGCTCCAGGGTCTGGGACTCGCTGCGATGCGGAGGGGCGACCATCGCGCCGCACGGGGCCGTCTCGAGGAGGCCGCCGCGATCGTAAGCGAGTTCGGCGACCGGTGGTTCCTCGGCGTCTACTGCCTTCCCGCCCTCGCCACCGCGCACCACGTCGATGGACGCGCCGAGAAGGCGGTCCTGCTCCTCGGCGCGGCGGACGCTCTGCGCGAGGCGATTGGAGCGCCCGTCTCGCCCTGGCTCGCGGACGGCCACGACAGCACCGTCGCCGCGACCCGCGCCGCGCTGGACGCGGAGCGCTTCGCCGCGGCATGGTCGAGAGGCCGGGGGATGACCCCCGAGGAGGCGCTCGAGGCCGTGCGCGAGGCGGTGCCGGAGGAGCCGGAGCCAGAACACGGCGGCGGCGCCGGCCTGACCGGACGCGAGGCCGAGATCCTGCGGCTCGTGGCGAGGGGCATGACCGACGCCGAGGTCGCCGGCGAGCTCGTCGTCAGCCGGCGCACCGTCCACGCTCACCTGCGGTCGGTCTACCGCAAGCTCGACGTGCGGACGCGCTCCGCGGCGACGCGGTACGCGCTCGAGCACGACCTCGGCTGAGTTGGAGATGCCGCCTCGTCCGAAGTTAGGCAACGGATTGGGCAATCGTGCCGATGTGCGACTCCTGACTCCCTCATAGCGTGCAAGGTGTCGCCCACCAGGCCTTCGATCTAAGGAGGAAGACCGCGATGAGCACTGTTTCGACACTCGACCAGATGACGTTCGATCCACCCGGCCCGGGAACGTGGTTGCTCGACGGTGTGCACGTTCCGCGGCCCTGGTCGCGCTTCCAGGCGGAGATCCACCCCCCGAACCTGGCGGAGGGATTTCGCGAGAGCGCCCGTCGCTACGGGCTCCTGCTCGACACCCTCGACTGGCGGATCGTGCACGGCTTCGCCTACTTCGCAGTCTCTCCGGCGCCCGAGGCGGAGGTGCCCGCGCGCTTCCAGGCGGCGGAGGAGGCCTTCGAGCGCAAGCTGTGGCGCGAGGACATGGCGCGCTGGGAGCACGAGGCGAAACCGGCCTCGATCCGAGCGCACCTCGCACTCCAGGCCGTCGACCCGGCGGAGCTCGGTCGCGACGAGCTCCTCGAGCACCTCGACCGCTGCCGCGAGCACCAGAAGCGCATGATCCGCCAGCACCACTGGTTCAACGGCGCGGCGATGGTCCCCGTCGGCGACTTCATCGCGCACGTCGCCGAGTGGACCGGCCGTCCGCTCGGGGAGTTCCTCGCCCTCACGCGCGGTTCCGCCCCTGAGTCGGCGGGGTCGTTCCCGGCGCTCGACCGGCTCGCCGCGGTGATCCACGAGAGCCCGAGGGCACGGGCGCTCCTCGAGTCGGACGTCGACGCTGCCGAGATCGTCGAGCGGCTGCGCTCCGAGCCGGGCGAGGTCGGCGCCGCGGCCGTCGCCTACCTCGACACCGTGGGCTACCGGCTGCTCGACAGCCTCGACACCGGCGATCCCTACGCGCTCGAGGTGCCCGAGGTGCTCGTTGAGGGAATCCGCCTCGCCGTCGACGCGGGCCCCCCGGTGTCGAGCTACGCGTCCGAGGAGGAGGTCGCGAGGGTCCGGGATCTCGTTCCGGCGTCGAAGCGCGACGCCTTCGACGAGCTGCTCGCCGAGGCGCGGCTCACCTCGAGACTGCGCGACGAGCGCGGCCTCTACAGCGAGGTCTGGGCGGGCGGGATCACCCGCAGGGCGATCCTCACCGCCGCAGCCCGGCTCGTCGCGGAGGGACGCCTCCACGAGCCGGCGCACCTCGTCGAGGCGGGCTATGAGGAGATGCGCTCGATCATCCGCGGCGTCGATGGTCCGTCAGCCGACGAGTTGGCCGGGCGGGCGCGCTACCGCGCCACCTACCGTGCGAGCGAGGCGCCGCCGTTCCTCGGGCCGGTGCCCGAGCCGCCTCCGCCCCTCGACGGGCTGCCGCCGGCCGCGGCGCGGGCGATGCGCGCGATCGGCTCCGCGATCGACGCGCTCTTCGCGAGCTCGGATGCCGAGAGCGAGGCGGCGGTCGTGCGCGGGATCGGCGCGAGCCCAGGCGTCTACACGGGCACGGCCCGGCTGGTCGGCGGCCCGGCCGAGTTCGGCCGTCTGAGGCGCGGGGACGTCCTTGTCACGGCAACGACCACGGAGTCGTTCAACATCGTGCTCCCGCTTCTCGGCGCGATCGTCACCGACTCCGGCGGGCTGCTCTCACACGCCGCCATCGTCAGCCGTGAGTACGGGATCCCCGGCGTCGTCGGGTGCCGGGACGCGACCGCTCTCATCGCCGAGGGCGCAAGGGTGCGCGTGGACGGGACCGCGGGCGAGGTCGTCGTGCTCGCGTCATGACCGCGGTTCCGCTCGCGGATGCCCGCGACGAGCGGGCGTACGGCGGCAAAGCTGTGCAGCTCGGCGCGGCGATCCGCGCCGGGCTGCCGGCGCCCGAGGGCTTCGCGCTCGCCGCCGAGCTCGTCGAGGCGGTCGCTCGGGGCGACGAGGCGGCGCGCGCACAGCTCGCCGCGATCTCTGCTCGCTTGGCCGGCCCCCTTGCGGTGCGCTCGTCGGCCGTCGGGGAGGACTCGGCCGCCGCGAGCTTCGCCGGGCAGCACGCGACGTTTCTCAACGTCAGCGGCGTTCAGGCGGTCACCGAGGCGGTCGAGGCGGTCTGGCGCTCGGCGTCGTCAGAGTCGGCGCTCGCCTACCGCCGGCGCGTCGGCGCCGAAGGCCAAGTGCGCATCGGCGCGGTCGTCCAGAAGTTGGTCGCCGCCGACGTCGCCGGCGTGCTCTTCACGCACAACCCGGTCACCGGCGCCGACGAGCTTGTCGTGGAGGCGAGCTGGGGCCTGGGCGAAGCGATCGTCCAGGGCCTCGTGATCCCGGATCGCTACCGGATCGGGCGCGGGGGCGACGTGCTGGAGCGGACGGCGGGCTCGAAGGAGGTGGCGGTGCGGCTGCAGGCCGACGGCGACACTCGCCACGAGCCGGTCGAGCGCGAGCTCGTCGAGCAGCTGTGCCTGGCCGTCGCGGAGCTCCGGGCTCTCCACGAGCTCGCGGCTCGCTGCGACGACGTGTTCGGCTCGGGGCCGCACGACATCGAGTGGGCGTTCGAGGCGGGCGCCCTCTACCTGCTCCAGCGGCGGCCGGTCACGGGGTCGCCTGCGGCCGTCGCCGCGCGTGAGTAAGAGCGCTCGCTCGCTCAAGAGCGAGCGGACTGTGCTCCTCACGGCCGCGCTTGCCGTCATGCTCGTGCCGCTGAACTCGACGATGATCGCGGTTGCGATCCCGGACATCGCGCGCGACTTCGGCGGGGACGCCGGTTCGGCCACCTGGCTCGTCAGCGGCTACCTGATCGCGATGGCGTCGCTGCTGCCGCTCGCCGGCAAGCTTGGCGACCGCTTCGGCCGCCGGCCGCTGATCCTCGGTGGGCTGGCTTGGTTCGCCGCCGCCTCCCTCGGCGCGGCGCTCGCGCCGAGCCTCCCCGTGCTCATCGCCTTCCGGCTGCTGCAGGCGGTGGCAGGGGCGCTGACGTTCCCGAACGCGCTCGCCGTCGTGCGCGAGGTGCTACCGGAGGAGCGTCGGGGCGCAGCCTTCGGCACGCTCGGGTCGGCGATCGCGCTTGCCGCCGCGGCCGGGCCGCCACTCGGCGGCGCGCTCGTGGCACTCGGCTGGCGCGCGATCTTTCTCGTCAACCTACCGTGCGTCGGGTTGACCCTGCTGCTTGCCTCGCGCACGGTTCCCGCCGCCCTTGGTGGCCGGCGGCGCGGGCGCCTTGATTGGACCGGCGCGGTCGGCCTGACCGCGCTCCTGGCCGGATGGGCGTGGCTCATGAATCCGGGTGAGGTGCCTGCCTGGCTTGTGCCGGCCGGTATCGTCGCCGTCGCGTTCACGCTCGTCGGTTTCCTGCGCTACGAGCTCGCCCATCCTGACCCGGTGCTGCAGCCGCGCTTCCTCCGGGTCAGGTCCTTCGCCGCCGCGACGGCTTCAATGGGCCTCAGCAACCTCGCGCTCTACGGCACCCTGCTCGCCGTGCCCCTGCTCCTCTCGCAGCGAAGCGGCTGGTCGAGCGCCGAGATCGGGATGGCGCTGGCCGCGCTGTCGGTGCCGATGGTGCTGCTCTCGCCGGTCGGGGGCCGGATGTCCGACCGCCTCGGCCGCCGTGGGACGGCGTCGGCCGGGCTCGTGCTCCTCGGCGGCGCGATGTTGGCGCTTGCCGTGGCCGGCAGCGGCGTGAGCGTCCCGGTGCTTGTCGGCTCGCTCCTCTCCGCGGGGACTGGACTCGGGCTGTCGAATCCCCCGTTGCAGACCGCCGGCGTCGAGGCGCTCGACGCGCGTGACGCCGGCGTTGCTGCGGGTCTACTCTCGACGGGCCGTTACCTCGGCGGTATCGTCGCGGCGAGCCTGGTAGCCGCGTCGGTCACCGGCGAGGGCGGCGGTGACTTCGCGATGCTGTTCGCCTTGGCGGCCGCGGCGGCCGGGCTCGCAGCGGTGCTCGCCGTCGCCCTGCCGGGTCGCCCGCGGCTCGTCCCCGCGTCCATGCGGGACGCTGCGCAGACGCGTGTGTCTTGACGCTTCGGCCGGGCCTCGACGTCGAGCCGTCTGGCAAGGGCCTCGAGCTCCCTGGTCTACTGACCGGCGTGGTCCCTACCCGATCATCTCGTGCAAGCTCGGGCCGGTTAGCGCCTCCTGGTAGCGTCCTGCGGCGGGAGGCTCTTTGGAGAGCGGCTGGTGGGTCAACAGCGCGTGTTGACCTTGCGCGGGTTTCAGGCAGCTGACGCCGCTTGGACATGAGCCCCTGCCGTGGTTTGCAGGAGTTTTTGTCTGATGGGCCGTGAAGGATTCGAACCTTCGACCTTGGGATTAAGAGTCCCCTGCTCTACCAACTGAGCTAACGGCCCGCGCGGCAGTGAAGGATAGCGCTCGGTTGGAGGCGCTCTCCGGGGGCGGAGGCCGGCTTTGCGGGCCGGGAGGCCAGCTGGCTTGCGAGAAATCGCTGCGCTGAAGGAGGGGGCTCGTGGGGGAACCATGGGTTCCCCCACGGTCAAGTCCCCTGCTCTACCAACTGAGCTAACGGCCCGCGGAGGGGCCATTGTAGAGCCGCTCCTGAGGGTGCTACGCGGCTTCGCGGCTGCGGGCTGCCTCGGTGACCGTCTCGGCTGGCTGGGGGCGCCCGTAGAAGAACCCCTGCGCGTAGTCGCAGCCCATATCTCGTAGCGCGTTCCGCACCTCGACCGTCTCGACGCCCTCGGCGACGACCTGGAAGCCGAGGCTGTGCGCCAGCTGTATCGTCGCCTGCACGATCAAGCGGTCGTGCGGAGACACGGCCATGCCCGAGATGAAGCTGCGGTCGATCTTGACCTCGTGCACCGGCAGATCCTTGAGATAAGCGAGTGACGAGTGGCCCGTCCCGAAGTCGTCGATCGCGACGCGAATGCCTATCGCGACGATGTCGTCGAGGATCGCCTTTGCCCGCTCGGGGTCGCCCATGACCGTGCTCTCGGTAACCTCGATGCACAGGCGCTCTGGATCGACGCCCCGCTCGCGGAGGAGCTCCTCGAGCTGCAACGGCAGGTCGAGGTCGAGGAGGTCGACAGGTGTGAGGTTGACCGCGACGGTGACGTCTACCCCCATCTCCTGCCACTCTGCGATCTGCGCGACCGCACGGCCCAGGACCGCCTTCGAGAGATGTCTGATGCTGCCGGTCCGCTCCGCGACCGGAATGAAGGCGCCGGGTGGCAAGAGCCCACGGGTCGGGTGGTTCCAGTACGTGAGCGCCTCGAAGCCGATCGCGGCGTTCGTCATGAGGTCGACCTTGGGCTGGTAGTGAAGCGCGAGCTCGCCGCGCTCGTCGGCCATGCGCAGCGCGGCGACGAGCTTGAGCTGCTCCGGGTCGTGCGGGTCGACGGCGGGGCTGTACGCCAGCGTGCCCACACGCCACTGCTTGGCCGTCTGCATCGCGACCTCGGCGTGTTTCAGCAGAGCTTCCGCGTCGCCCCCGTCCTTCGGGTAGAACGCGATGCCGACCGTGCCGTCTACCGTGAGCGGGACGTCTCCAACGATGACCGGCGGCTCCACCGCCTCGCGAATTCGCTCTGCATAGGCGGTCACGTCTTCCTCCGCGTCGTATTCGATCACGACCGCGAACTCGTCGCCGCCGAGCCGAGCGAGCAGGACGTCGCTGTCGACGGCTGCGTATAGCCGGCGTGCGGTTTCCTCGAGCAGCGTGTCGCCGGCCTCGTGTCCGAGCGTGTTGTTGATCTCACGGAACCGGTCGAGGTCGAGCAAGAGGACCGCCAGCAGACGCTCTTCCTCCGACGCCCGGCCTACGCCGGCCTTGAGCTGCTGGAAGACGTGCGCTCGATTCGGGAGACCTGTGAGCTCGTCGTAGAAGGCCTGGAAGTGGATCTGTTCGATCTGGCGCTTGATCCGCTTCGTCACGCGTGCGAGCAGCGGGACGAAGACGAGGAAGAGGACCAGCAGCAGGACCTCCAGGACTCCACCGACCCGGATCTGGGCGGATCGCGCGGCGCGGTCGATCGGCGCATACGACTGGACGATCAGCGCAGCGCCTCGCTGCGCGTCGCTGGAGACCGGCGCGTAGGTCTCGAGCGTCTTGGTGCCGGCGGGAGCGCCTCCCCCGCCGGCGGTCGAAGTTCTGCTCACAATTGTTCCCTTGCCGGCCTCGGATGCGAGCGAGCCCGACATATGCGTTCCGATCGCGCGATGGTCGGTCGAATACGTCACGAGGCCGTCACCGCGTACGAGCGAGACGCCAATCGTGTCTTCGGCGAGCAGCCGCTTGCCAAAGAGCGCGTCGAGCTCCTTGCGGCGCGCGGGTGACACGGGCCGTGCGAGGTCGCTCGGCTGCACCTCCCGCTGCAACAGCGTGGACGCGATGAGGCCCGCCTGTCTCGTCGCGGAGCGCTCGCCCTCCGACGCCGCGAAGTGGTGCACCACGACGAGGATGACCGCGGATGCGAGCCCGAGCGCGACGGCGAGTACGACAGCAAAGCGGAGTACGAGCCGCGGAGCTCGCTCCGTGGTGAACAGCGCTGAGCGCTGCGATCGGCGGCGAAGAAGGGTCACTTGTTTGGCTTGTCTTTGGTCGAGCCGGGGCCGGAGCCGCCCGACCCACTTCCACCGGAGCCGCTCGACCCACTTCCACCGGAGCCGCTCGACCCACTTCCACCGGAGCCGCTCGACCCACTTCCACC
>Ga0247727_10014327_pt1 | contig 13196 bp, 10 predicted proteins | sample WisWelCaveWW1625_FD_202498 | JGI IMG/M metagenome (GOLD analysis project Ga0247727, IMG submission 202498) | Biofilm microbial communities from Wishing Well Cave, Virginia, United States - WW16-25 | ecosystem: Environmental > Aquatic > Deep subsurface > Groundwater > Cave microbial mat | place... | reverse complement strand
TCGATCCTCGCCCCGACGTGGTCGTAATGCGCCGAGACGATCACGTAAGTCTCCCTCAACCCCGGATCGGAGCCGCGCAGCAAGCCAACGACATTGCGAAGTCTGATCGTCTGCTTGACGGCTTGTGCATCATTCGCCGTCTCCGTCTTCGGCGGAACGGTTATGCCATATGCGGCAAGCTGCGCTGGTCTCGCTCGCATTCGCTGTTTGCCATCGCCGGTCGCCAACTCAATGAAGTTCTGGTTGCCGCCCGTCACGCTCCATTCCGAGGTCTGGAAGTAACTCTGATTGCCGGCGTCGCCCGCTGGCTCAAGCCCGGCGCGACGAAACTGCGCGGCGATGTATTCAGCCGCGATGTCCAGACCGCGTGACGGCGTGTTGCGGCCTTCGAGCAGGTCGGACGCGATGAACGAGAGATGGCCGCGCAGCGAATCGGCCGAGATGCGGTCGAGCGCGGCCTGAACGTCGGGGGCGATTTTGGGAGCGGGCGGTTTTCCCTTCGCTCGGCGCTGCGGAGTCTTGCTCTGTGGCCAAGCCACGCCGGCATCGCCGCCCGCCATCGCAACCAGCAAAACCAGCGCGCCGCACCAAATGGCGCCGCACGCAGCAGTTTGAAATCGCATCTTGATCATCACCTCAACGATTGATCGCCACTTGCCAATCGGTATAATACAATTTAGCAAGAGCATCCTGGAAAAACACGGGAGAAATCTATGGACAATCCCTTCACCGTCGAGCGCGCCGTCCGCGGAGCGCAACTGATCAACCGGACACAGGAACTGGCCAAAGTCACGACCACGCTCGGACGGGCTGGCAAGCTCTTTGTCATCGGCCCGCGCCGGTTCGGGAAGACTTCGATTCTGATGACGGCGGTCGAGCAATTAAGGAACGAGAAAGGAAAAGCTCTCTTTTTCAACGTCGAGGCTTATACCACACTCGAACCGCTGATCCGCGCTATCATCGCCGAGGCGGCCAATCTATCCGGCAACTTGAAGCAGGCCACCACCACAATCAGGAAGTTCTTCTCCAAGCTCAACCCGTCAATCTCCTACAATCCCGCTGAAGGAACTTTTGAGGCCAGCCTGGGCATCCGGACTCCCGAAGAGTCCGAAGCGGCGCCGCTGCTGATCGAGGCGTTGAACAACCTGGAAAAGCTGGCGGCCTCGAGCAAGCAAAAGATCGGCATAGTCCTGGACGAGTTTCAGCAACTCCTGCAACTGGGCGGTCCGCCAATCGAAGGACAGCTTCGCGCGGCCATCCAACACCACGAGCAGGTCGGCTACGTCTTCGCCGGTTCGCAGACCTCGCTGCTCACCGACATGACCAACAATCCGGCGCGCCCGTTTTATCGTCTGGGGGAGCCGCTCTTCATCAAAGAAGTCCCCTTCGACGACTTTCTGGTCTTTCTCCGAGAAGGCTTCCGGAAATTGAACTGCAAGGCCGACGACGAGACCTTCGCTTATCTCTTCGGCCTGGCTGACGGAGTTCCCTACAACGTTCAACTGCTCGCCAGTAATTGCTGGGACGAAATCCACCGCAACCCGAAGAAGAAGCTCACGCGCGAAGACGTTGACGCGGCGCAATCCCGATTGATCCAAGTCTTCGTCCCTTACCACGCGCCACTCTGGGCCAGCCTGACTGCCAATCAACAAAAAGCTCTGGCTCTCATCGCCCGCAACGCGACAGAAGGCCGAACGGCCCAAGGGTTGATGTCAAAGGCGATCCTCAAGCGGCTCGATATGACGCCTGGAACCATGCACAAATCCCTGCTGGCGCTCGAAAACCGCTCCGTCCTCCGCCGCGAGTTTTCCGGCACGACCGCCGTCTACCGCTTTGAAGACCCTCTCTTCAAAGCCTGGATTCTCGCCACCACCTCTTCAGTGCTGTGATTGCGGGTTTTGCTCCCATCTTTCGCTTCAAAAATTATCGCTCCACACATAAGCCTCAATGCACGCCATCTCGCCCTCTTTCGTCCTGGCGTCCTTCACGCCGTGCTCCATCCCCACCACGCCCTTGTAGCCCTTGCTGTGGATGTGTTTGAAGATGTTGCGATAGTTCATCTCGCCGGTCGTCGGCTCCTTGCGCCCTGGGTTGTCGCCGATCTGGAAGTAAGCCACTTCATCGTAAGCGAGATCAATGTTCGGGATGATGTTTCCTTCGGTGATCTGCTGGTGGTACATATCGTAAAGAATCTTCACCGACGGGCTGTTGACCGCGCGACAGATCATAAAGCCCTGCGCGATGCGCGTCAGGAAGAGCTTCGGATGGTTGATGCGGGTGTTGAGCGGCTCCATCACCAGAACCAGTCCGGCCTTTTCGGCAATCTCGGCGCAGCGGCGGAACATGTCAATCACGCTGGCCGTCTGGTATTCCCAGTCGAGTCTTTCATCGTGGCATCCGGGCACGACCGTGCACCATTTGGCGTTGACGCGCTTGGCGATCTCGACTGCGTTGCGGATGTCCTTCAAGATCGGCTCGCGCACTTCAGGTTTCCAGGTAGCAATGGCGAAGGTCGGATTCTGGAAATCTTTCGTCGCCACAAACACGCCCATCGTCATCTTCAGATCGGCCAGTGTCTTTCCGATCTTCTCCTGGTCGGCGACGGGGCGGTCGGGCAACCCGTTGTCTTCGAGCGCCGGGAAGCCCTGATCGTGGAAGAACTGCAACTGCGCGACCAGGTCTTCGCCCGTGTGATTCCTGAACATACCGAAATGCGGGGCGTAATTGAGCTTGAATTTGCGCACTGGCCCGGCATTGATCGCGCCGGCGAACGTTGACGGCGCATCGGAAGTGATCAGGGCAGCGCCGGAGGCCAACCCTGCGGCGATAAAATCTCTACGGTTCATCGTCTTGTTCCTTTCGGCTGGAGAGTGTGCTTGTGACAGACAACCCCGGCGGAGATGAGGCCGCGATTGCTCGCTTCTCCTCACGCGCGCCTGCGGCGTCCTGCGGCGGCTGTCTGTCTTTTCGGAAATCGGGTGACGGTACTGCCAGCAGGTTTGGCCGGCAACTGTCAAACCGCGCCTCTTCTATAAACCATCCGCCGCAAATATGTAAAGACCTGGCGGATTGCGGCTGACGGTGATTACGGAACGAGTTGTCAAAAAAACTATTGCACTAAAACCTGATCTGAACTATCTTCCGCCTTCTGTTTCCCGTCCGACCCCGAACATTCACTTCCGTTTGCATCCCCGGAGTGGAATCCGTTAAGTCGCAATTCGTTCGTCAGCCGGACGTAAAGACTGACTGCACAATAGAGCCATGACGCATCAGCATCCCCCATCCGGCCTCACCTGGCGGTTCATCAGCTTCTGCAAGCCTCCGGCTTGCCCCGATCTTTTCAGGAGTCGAACAAGATGAAACGATTGATAATCTTTCTGAGTCTGCTGATCTTTGTAGTATTTTTTGCCACCATCACCGCGATTATGCAGGGCCGTCTGCGGCCGCAGTTGAACCGCGAAGACAGCCCGCAAAAAACTGTTGCTCCCGACGCTCTGCCTCAAACCTATCTCAATCAAAATCGCCTGCACAAACTGATCATCAACAACGAAGACGCCGCCGTTTACACCCAACTGGCGCAAGCCGGCGCAATCCGCAGCGAAGTCAATTACGGCAGCTTCAGGCTGGTCGTCGTTGACGAAGAGGCCGTCGGCGGGCGCGCCGCCTTGCAGGCGATGCGGGTGACTCCGCGCGACGAGCAGAATATGATCATGCTCAATGGCTACGTGATTGACACGAGCAATCCGCAGCCGCTGTCGAAAGAGCCGCCCGCCGATTTGAAGCTGTCGCGGATGGCGCAGGCGCGCACCGCTGGCTACAACCCGGCCAGCGGGCTATACATCGTGCAATTCATCGGCCCGATTCAGGACGGCTGGCTGCGCACACTCGAAAGCACCGGCGCGGATGTGATCACCTACATTTCGAACAACGCCTACGTGGTGCGTTGCGACGCGCGCGCCGCCGCGCTGGTCTCGCGGATGAAAGACGAGCAGTCATTCGTTCAGTGGGTCGGCGATTACGAACCGGCTTTCAAGCTGTCGCCAGAGATGCACACGGCGCGCGCCCTGGGCGATACGGCGTTCGTCAAAGTCACCGTCCAGGTGCTCGACGGGCAGGAGGGCGATCAACAGGTTTTCAATCTGCGCAGATTTTCCCGCCAGCTCATCAGCCAGGCGCGCGTGCTCAAATACCGCAACCTCACCGTCGTCATTCCGGCTTCGCAACTGACCCAGTTGGCCGCAAGCGACGGCGTGTTCGCGATTGAAGAAGCGGGTGAGCGCGTGCTGAAAGACGAAGCGCAAGGTCAGATCGTCGCGGGCAACCTGTCGGGCAACAGCCCCAGCGGCCCCGGTTATTTGACCTGGCTCGCAGGCAAAGGCTTCAACAGCTCGCAATTCGGCTCTTTCGTCGTCAACGTGGTGGACGATGCCTACTCGCTCACGGGCCATCCCGATCTGCCGTCGAGCCGCATCGCGTTCCAGAACAATCCGTCCAATCAATCGGGCGCGCAGGGCGGGCACGGCTTCCTCAACTCGCACATCATCGGCGGCTTCAACAGCGGAACCGGCTCGACGCTCGAAGACGCCAACGGATTCAACTACGGTCTGGGCATCGCCCCGTGGGCGCGCATGGGCGTGACCGCGATCTTCGGCAACGGCTCGGCCACCCCCACCTCGTGGGAGAGCACGGCCTACGGGCAGAGCGCGCGCATCTCCTCCAACTCGTGGGGCTTCCAAACCCAGAGCGGCGGGCCGGTGGCCGACTACGACAGCAACTCCCAAACTTACGACAGCCTCGTGCGCGACGCCCAAACCGGCGCGGGACTGCAGCAAATGACCATAGTCTTCGCCGCGGGCAACGACGGCTCCGGCTCGAACACGGTGAGCAGCCCGGCCACGGCCAAAAACGTGATCACGGCCGGCGCGAGCGAAAACGTGCGCCAGACCGGAACTGACGGTTGCGGCATCGGCAACACCGGCGCCAACAGCGCCAACGACATCATCAGCTTTTCGAGCCGCGGCCCGGTCAATTCAGCCGGCGGCGACGGGCGCATCAAGCCCGACATCGTCGCGCCCGGCACGCACATCGAAGCCGGAGTGCCGCAATCGAATTACAACGGCAGCAGCGTCTGCAACCAATACTTCCCCGCCGGACAGACGCTGTACGGCTGGTCGTCGGGCACGTCGCATTCGACTCCTGCGGTCGCAGGCGGCGCTGCGCTGGTTTACCAGCACTTCCTCAACTCCAGCTTGACCGCGCCTTCACCGGCGATGGCCAAAGGCTTCCTGATGAATTCGGCGGCGTATATGACCGGCACTGGCGCCGGCGGCAACCTGCCGTCGAACAGTCAGGGAATGGGGCGAATGGACCTGGGGCGCTCGTTCGATGGCGTGCAAAGAATGCTGGTGGATCAAACGCAAACGCTCGGCGCGACGGGACAGACTTACCAGGCCACCGGCTCGGTCGTTTCGACTTCCCAACCGTTGCGCGTGACCCTGGCGTGGACTGATGCGCCGGGGCCGACGACCGGCGCTCCGTGGGTCAACAACCTCGACCTCGAAGTGACGATCAACGGCCAGACTTACAGAGGCAACGTCTTTTCGGGCGCGAACTCGACGACGGGCGGGACGGCCGACACCAGGAACAACGTCGAATCGGTCTTCCTGCCCGCCGGGACTTCGGGCAGTTTCACCGTGACGGTGAGAGCCACGAACATCGCCGGCGACGGCGTGCCGGGCAACGCCGACACGACCGACCAGGACTTCGCGCTCATCATCTACAACGCCACCGCCGGCGCGCCAACTTCGCCGGCCATCGGCGTCAACCCGTCGTCATTGAGCTTCACGGCGACTGCCGGCGGGAGCAATCCGGCGAATCAAACGATCAGCATCACCAACACCGGCGGCGGCACGCTCAACTGGACGGCGAGCGACAACCAGACGTGGCTGACGCTCAGCCCGGCCAGCGGCACTGCGCCGTCAACGCTGACCGCGTCGGTCAACATCAGCGGATTGGCGGCGGGCACGTACAACGCGACGATCACCATCAGCGCGACCGGCGCTACGAATTCGCCAGTCAGCGTGCCGGTGACGTTGACGGTCAACGCCGCAGGCGGAACCGAGCTGATCACCAACGGTGGGTTTGAAGGATCGAGCGCGCCGTGGGTGTTGTCGGGAGCGTTCCGTTCGACAGGCGCGTACCCGCACAGCGGTACCGGCTATCTGATCCTTGGCGCGGCGAACAACACCAGCCACACGGCGTACCAGCAGATCACGATCCCCAGCGGCGCATCGCCGAGCCTGAACTTCTGGCTGAACGTCACCTCGTCCGAGACGACGACGACCACGCAGTTCGACCGGCTCTTCGTCGAAGTGCGCAGCACATCGGGCGCTTTGTTGGCGACGCTGGCGACGTTCAGCAATCTGAACAAGGGGACTGCGGGCGTTTACGTACTGCGTGGCCCGAATAGTCTGTCGAGCTTCGCGGGACAGACCGTGCGCGTCCAGTTCCGCGCCACCACCGATGGGTCGTTGACCACGACGTTCCGCGTTGATGACGTGTCGGTGAAGTAACCGGCTGAACAAACAAAAAGAGAATACGGGACATCCGGAATAGCCGGAACACACGGAAATGGCTTTGAGTGACTTCCGTTTGTTCCGTCATTTCCGTTTGTTCCGTATTCTCTCTTCCCTTCTCAAATCACTTCACGCTGACAACTCATTGCCTGACGCCGGACGCTCTTCCGCTTCGGCGGTGTCCGATTGCAGCGCCTGCTCGATGATCCGCTTCGTCTGCTCATCGAAGTAAGCGTTCAATGCCGCCTGCAACTGCTCGAACTCCGGCCACAGCGTTTCGTTGACAAACCCTACGGAGACTTTGGCCATGATCGTCGTTCGATGCTGGCCGCGATAGCGGTACGGGTTGATGCCGTAGCGCCGCATCAAGGCCATCAGCAATTGGCGAGACCACTTGTCGTGCAGGCTGAAGCGGAATTCGACCGGCGGGTCTTCGCGCTCGAACTGCTTGAGCCGCTCCAGAATGCGCTCGCGCGCGCGTTCGGCGGCGACCCTTTCACCTTCGGTTCCCGGACGGGCGAAAAGCGTTTCGATCAGCCGCAGTTTTTCGATCAGTTTCTGTTCTTCCGTCAAATTCAGCCTCCGCTCAAGGCTTGAAGAATATAGACTTCATCCGGCGATTCGAGCGCCGTCTCCAATCCCCAAACCTGCTCGCCGTTGACGAAGATTTTCATATGCGGGCGGATCGAATCCTGCTCGTCAATCATCCGGAATCGAATGCCGGGATATTGCCGGTTCAAATCGTCCAGCATCTCGGCGATTGACGAACCATTCGCTTCGACGTCGTTCTGCTGGTTCGTGTAAGAAAGCAACGGGCTTGGGATATGGACTTTCATTTTCCAACCTCAGCGGCTTCGACCGCGTAAATATGTGGAAGGTGGCGGGCGATGCAGTTCCACTTCTCGCCTTCGTTCAGGCTCGCCCAGATTTCGCCACACGTCGTGCCGAAATAAATCCCGAGGGGATCGCGCGCATCGGCGGTCATCGCCTGCCGGAACACAGTCATCCAGGCCTGCTCTTTGGGCAATCCGTTGTCCAGACGCTTCCACGTCTTGCCCGCATTGCGGGTGACGTATGCCGCAGGCTTGCCTCCAGGAGAAGTGCGCGGCCAGACCGTGGTTCCATCCATCGGAAAGACCCAGGCCGTGTCGGGATCGCGCGGATGCAGCACCATCGGGAAGCCGATGTCGCCGACTGACTTCGGCATCTTCTCGCCGATCCGCACCCAGCGGACATCTCCGTCCGGGGCGCGCCGATCCATTCGATAGATGCCGCAATGATTTTGCTGATAGAGAATGTCAGGCGCCAGCGGATGCATTCGCACACAATGCGGGTCCTGGCCATACTCGGGATATTTTTCGGGTGTGGTTTCGGAAAGACAGCCGGCGTTGAGCGGCTTCCAACCAGCGCCCTTGTCCGTGCTTTCAAACACGCCGCCACTCGACATTCCTATGTACAGATGATTCGGATCGCGCGGGTCAATGATGATCGAATGCATCTTCGGGCCATCAGGCGTGCCGTCTTGCTCGCCGCCAGTCCACGCTTCACGCATCGGATGATCGTTGAAGCCCGTGACTGACTCCCAACTTTCCCCGCCGTCTTCCGAACGGAAAAGCCCCTGCGGCGACGTTCCCGCATACCACACCCCCGGATCACTCGCATGCCCCGCCGATAGCCAGAAGACGTGGTCAACCACTCTCCCTTTCTGCCCTTCGGGAGCTTTCCGAAACGCAGGCGGCTTCGACGCTTCCTTCCAAGTCTTTCCGCGATCGGTTGAGCGGAACACGGTCGGGCCCAGATGGCCTGTCTTCGCGGCCATCAGCATCGTCCGCCGGTCGCGCGGATCGAGCACGAGGTGATGCACGATGTTGCCGAGAAAGATCGGGCCTTTGATCTTCCATTCGCGCCGCTTGCCGTCGGAATTGAGTATGAACGCGCCTTTCTTGGTTGCGATGAGCAGCGCAACCGAAGCTGACGCCGGCTTTGCCGATTTCGTTTTGCTTTTGACAGTAGATTTCATCCTGAAGGTCTCCCTGGGTATGTGTTTCACGCCGGACGCACAAGCGCGCCCGATGGCGGTCTATTCTCACTTTGAGATGATAATTCCATAGCGAATGCCTTCACCCACTCCTTCTGGTCTTCCGTGTCAGGCACGACGCATCCACGCGCCCCACTGATTTGCCGGAAGGCGTTCTCTGTCTTCCCGCCTGAAGCGACAAGCAGACAGGCCGCCAGCAAAGCCGACCTGCCAACGCCCTGTCTGCAATGCACGGCAACGCTCTTTCCTTCATTGAGCACACACAGCAGCCCGCGCACTAAACTCGGAAATTCTTCGCCCGACCCGGGCGTTCCCCGATCAGGAACGGGAAAAGAGATGAATCGTATGCCGTAACTTTGACACAGCGCCTCTTCCTTATCGAGATTGAACTCTGCGACCTCATCCTGCGTGAGCAACGAGACGACTACATCCAGACCTGCTTCTCGCCAATTGCTCACCTCATCTTCAAGCCAGTCTCCTCCTCTCGGACGCGGCGTAATTGCAAAGCGCTCCGGCCAGGGACCTTCGATCCGGTAAAGCTCTGTTCGCATGGTCTTCTTCCTGCTTCCAATGCAATGATTTCAGTGGCGGGAGATTCATGAGCAGTCTTCGTATACCTGATACCTGATCAGTATCCAACTCCGTGTTCGAGGTAAAACTTCATCAACGTCAGCACCTGCGCCCAACCCGAAACGCGGTTGAGCAAATCCTGCATTCCGTCGGAAGTCTCTTCGTAACCATACTCGATCAGCCTGACGATTGTTCCCTTGTCAACCGATTCAAAGTTGATCTCGACAGTCGTGTAATACGAGCCGCTATCGGCTTTCCACTGGAAAACGAACCGCTCGGGCCGCCGCGCTTCCAGCACCGGCCCGCTGTTTTCGCCCGTGTAGCGATCCAGCCCCCAATCTTTCCACCGGAAATGGATCGAGCCGCCGGGCCGCGCATCAACCGACGCGCCGGTCGTGAACCATTCGTCGAGGCCAGAGCCGGTGGCAAGCGCATCGTAGACGCGCTCCGGTTTGACTCGAACGAGAGTTTTGAAATTGACCTTTTCGTCCCTTGTCTTTGCCATAAGTATTTTTCCTCCAGGCAGAATTGTCACAGTCTCAGGTGCTGATTCCAGGCAGCGCGAATGACCGCCTCGTCGTTGGCGCTCACTTGCCCGAGTCACCAGTGAATGGAAAGGAGCCTTCATGTCGCGTTGCGACGCTCTGAAACAATGCAAATGTGGAACAGACTTTAGTCTGTTCAGAATGCGAACAGACTAAAGTCTGTTCCACATTGCGGAGGAGATAGCGGGTCAACAATCCTACACGCGTCCGCTCATCTTGGCCATCCACCATCGCAGCCCAACGAACAGAAAGCGCCAATCGCGGAAGAATTCGGGCGGCTTCCCTTCAAACCAGTGGCCGATGAACTGCAATACCCAACCAACGACGAACATCAAAACCGGCGCCAGCCATAACCCGCGCACGAAGAACGCCGCCACGAACAGCGGGATCGAGGCGGCGATCAGCGGGATGCCGACGGTGTGGCAGAAGCGGTTGATCGGGTGCTGATGACTCTGCGCGTACTGCGCAATCCATTCGTCCCAAGATTTTCCGGCAAACATAACTCTACCTCCGTGTGAGTTAAGGTCGGATTCAATCGCGCGTACTCTATGCGCGATTTCGCATGGGGTCAAATCTTCGCCTCCATTGACACCGCGAAGGATTGAGCCTACTTTGGCCGCGCTGTCGGCAATACTCCATCAATTCAAACAAACAGGGGCTTACTTATGAAGATCAAGCTGCTTTGTGCGCTGTCCGCGCTGCTGCTGAGCGTTCCGCTCGCAGCTTTGTCGCCAACCGTCTCTTCGCAACCACAGTCTTCGCTGCTCGCCATCACGCACGCCAACCTGATTGACGGCGCGTCGAACGAGCCGCTGCGCGACGTCACGGTCATTGTCCGCAACGGAAAGATCGAACAGATCGGCAAGACAAATCCACCCGCCGATGCGCCGGTGATTGATTTGAAAGGCAAATGGCTGTTGCCCGGCTTCGTTGACGCGCACGCGCACATCGCCAATCTGGCTGCGGCTCGCACGGCGCTTCAATCCGGCGTGACGACTGCGCGCGATCTGGGCGTCAATCATTTCTTCGACATCGGAGTTCGGGAATTGAATCATGCGGGCGCAGCCGATCTGCCGGACATCGTCGCCGCCGGTTATCACGTCCGCTCGCGCCCCTCGGAAGAGTTGTTCGTTGATCTGCCGAAGCTCGCCGATCTGATGGGCAAACAGGTGAGCGGCACAGACGCCGTCCGCCGCATCGTCCGCGCGCAGATCGAGCGCGGCGTGAACGTGATCAAGATCAACGCCACCGAGCGTGCGGGACTGCCCGACACCGATCCGCGCAAACGCATCTTCACCGACGAAGAGATCGCCGCGATTGTTGACGAGGCGCGCAAATCGGGCGTCTACGTCGCGGCTCACGCGCACGGCGACGAAGGAGCCTACGCTGCGGTCAAAGCCGGAGTCCGTTCAATCGAACACGGCACTTACCTGAGCGACCAGACGCTGGCGCTGATGAAAGAGCGCGGGACTTATTTCGACCCGACCATCGCCACCGTCGCCGACCTGATCGAGCCGGGAGGCGATTACGACAACGCGATCCTTTCGATTCGCGGGCGACATATGCTGCCGCGCGTGCGCGAAGCTGCGGCCAAAGCCTGGAAGATGGGGATCAAGCTGATCGCGGGCACAGACACTGGCTACGGCCCGAACAGTAATCGCCGAGTGCCCCACGAAGTGATCGAGCTGGCCGGAATCGGAATGCCGCCGATGGAAGCGATCAAGGCGGCGACCTCCACCTCGGCGGAGTGCATGGGCATTGAAAAACGCACGGGGTCAATCAAACCCGGACTCGAAGCCGATTTCGTGGCGGTCGAGCGCGATCCACTCTCGGACATCCGCAATCTTCAGGACGTGATTCTGGTCGTCAACAACGGCAAGATCGTGGTGAATCGGCTCGGCTGGTGACACGGGATAAAATCCGATCGTCATTCGCAGGTGGCGCTAATATCTCGGGCCGTCTATCATTACACCGCGCAATTCACCGTGCCCACCGGCGAGGAAAGTTTATGGAAACCAGAAAAGTTGGCGACAAGGACACTCAACCGGTCGCTCCCTTCGGCACCTCGCCCAACCTCAGACCGCCGCTCAAACAGACCGCCTATGATGGGGCGCTGCTCAAAGATCGTTACGTGATCGAAGGCGAGTTGGGGCGGGGCGGCATCGGCATCGTCTATCTGGCGCGCGACACGCAATTGCTGCAGCGCCGGGTCGTGATCAAAGTCCTGCTGCAGGACACTGAAAATTCGACCCACACTCCCTGGTTCAAAAAGAAGTTCGAGCAGGAGATCGAAGCCCTCGTCCGCTTGGATCATCCGAGCATTGTCGGCGTGCTCGACGCGGGCGCGATGCCTGACGGCAAGCCGTTTTTCGTCATGCAGTTCGTCGAGGGCGAAACGCTGCGCTCGCTGATAAAAGGCGAATTGATGGACCTGGCGCGGATCGCCCACATCGTGCGCCAGATCGGCAACGCGCTGAGCGCCGCGCACGACAAGGGCATCGTTCACCGCGACCTGAAACCGGAAAACGTGATGGTGCAGACAACGAGCGACGGCGAGGAGATCGTCAAGCTGATTGATTTCGGCATCGCCACGGTCAAAGACTCGCAGGTGGCGACCTCCGCCGAACGAACCAAAGTCGCGGGCGCGCTGCCTTACATGGCGCCCGAACAATTGCGCGGCCAGCCCGACGTTTCGAGCGACATCTGGGCGCTCGGCGTGATCGCTTATGAATTGACCACCGGGCGATTGCCCTTCACTGCCGAAACGCTGGTGCAGCTTTACGAATTGCAGCGCAAAGGGCTTGAAACCAGGCCATCGCAATTCCGTCACGACCTTCCGGCGCCGGCGGAGCAGGCGATCCTGAAGGCGCTCTCTTTCGATCCGAACGCGCGTCACGCGCGGGTCAAGGATTTGAGCGATGAGCTGGTTCGCGCGCTGACTGAAGAGAACCGGCAATCGGCTCAAACGCCTGCCCAAACGCCGGTCAAGATGCGCGACGCAGTTGACGCTTCAACGAGCCCGAACGCGCCGACGCAAATCGAACTAGCCGATGAATTGCCTGCGGAGAAAGCGTCCGAATCGAAACCATCTGCGTTCCCCATCAGGACAATCGCTGCCGCGCTCGTTGCCGTCGCGATCATCATTGTGGCGATCGGGATTTTGACGGGCGAAGACAAACCCGCTCAGCCGGCGATTGCTCCGCCACGAAGGCTGAATTATTCGATCAGAGTGCGGGAAAATCCGAAGAAGAATCCGAATCAGGCTCCGGTGCAACTGGCCGGCGAGGTCATCTTCTCGGCGGGCGACGAGCTGTGTTTCAATTTCAACAGCCCGCAGGAGGGGTATCTCTACGTCATCAACGAAGGACCGCAGCCCGCCAATGGATTGCCGCGCTACAACCTGCTCTTCCCCGATCCGAGACTGATCGCCGCCAACGTCCCGTCACTCAGAGCCAACCAGCAACTCTT
>Ga0247727_10014326_pt1 | contig 13196 bp, 10 predicted proteins | sample WisWelCaveWW1625_FD_202498 | JGI IMG/M metagenome (GOLD analysis project Ga0247727, IMG submission 202498) | Biofilm microbial communities from Wishing Well Cave, Virginia, United States - WW16-25 | ecosystem: Environmental > Aquatic > Deep subsurface > Groundwater > Cave microbial mat | place... | reverse complement strand
CCGGAGCCACGCGCGGAACGTACCAAGGCCGGAGCTCGGTTCAGGATGATGGCCCGTCCTGGGGCGGATGATGGGTGACACGAGGCAAGAACGCAGGGAGCGTTGAATGACTGAGTTGGGGTCAGACGTAAGTCTGACCCCAACACCGTTTCCCAAATGGACGCGACCGAGGACGCAGCATCGTGGCACCCATCGCCGCACCAGGACATGGCTCCTCATTCTGAATCGGCTCTTGGATACCCTTACGCGCTCCGGGCGCATAGCTCAGCGGGAGAGCGCTCGCTTCACACGCGAGAGGTCCCTGGTTCGATCCCAGGTGCGCCCATCCCCGTTCTCGGCTTCGTTGAGCCGATCTCCGGCCTCCTCCTCGTCCGAAGTCCAAATCCTGTCCAAATCGGCGAGGATCTTCGCCTCGAGTCGGAGCGCCTGCGTGCGCTTCTCGGCCTCGTACAGATGGCGGTAGGTGCGCAGGAAGAGCGCCCCTCCGTCGGTGTGGCCGGCGCGCTCGGCAGCAACCGCGGGATCCATACCGGCCGAGGCCATCAGCGAGCAGGCAGTGTGACGCAGGAGGTGGAACGTGAAGCCCTCGAACACGCTCGGGCGGTCGGGGTCGGACTCCTCGCCCTTGAGCGCTGCCTTGACCGCCTTCACCCAGACACGCTCGCGGAAGCCGCTCCGGTTCCAGGACTGGCCGGTCGACGTCGGGAAAACGAGCGGCGTGCCCGGCGCACGGACGAGGAGCTGCTCGCGGAAGAGCTTTACCTCGAGCGGCGTCAGGAACACGCGATGCGCCCTGGCATTCTTCGAGAGCTCCGGCGGGATCTCGAGGATCCCGTTCTGCAGGTCGAGCAGGTCGTCGGTCATCTCGAACCACACGTGTTGGCGGGCGCCGACCATCCCGGCAAGCAGGATGAGTCGCTTCGAGTGCTCCGGGAACCAGGACGCGAACTCGTAGAGCTGTTCGACGGTCAGCGCCCGACCACGCCGCGGCGAGTGCCTCACCGGCTCGATGCCGAAGATCGCGTCGTCGACATGCTGACCCCTCGCCCGCGCGTCGCGAAGCACGCGCTTGAGGAACTCGAGCTCGTTCGCCGCCGACTTCGGGTACATCGCGGCCCTGTCGGCGACGAGATCCTCGACGGCTGCACGACGCAGCGACGACACCGGGAGGTGTCCGAAGCGATGCCACACCTTCGAGCAGCGTTCGTTGAACTCGAGCGTGCGTGGGCTGTGCTTGCGGGTCGCCTTCCACCGCTTCAGCCACGCGTCGACCTCCTCCGCGAGCGTCCGCGACGGCTCAACGAAGCGATCGCCCTGCGAGCGGCGAAGGAGGAGCTCGAGCTCGTACCGCTCCGCGGCCTCACGCGTCGGAAGGGTCTTCGCCGGGAACGGCGTGACCCGTACCTGATACGACCGTTTGTTCCGCTTCCGAATGCTCACGCCGCGCGCTCATTCAACCATGCTCGCACCGCGCTTTCCGAGTAGCGGCGATCGGAACCCACGCGCACGGACTGAAGCCGGCCTCGCGCCGCTTCGCGGCGAATGGTCTCCTGGTGGACTGCGAGCAGTTCCGCGAGCTCGCGCGTCGTGTAGTGCCGTTCGATGCCCGTCGTCGACGTCGACGGGGCACCGATGCCGGATAGTGAATCCACTGCGCCTCCTGACCTGACCGCCAGAGCTAGCAGGATTACGTTCACTAGCCGAAGGCCACTGGCGGTCTTGCGGTGGCCCCCTCGGAGCGGCTTCTCAGAAGGCGTCTATGTCGTCCCGAGGTTCAAGCTGCCCGCTCAGCCCTCTCCCCGAGGAATCAGTCTCACGTCGTCGGCGGGATCCGAGTGCCGGCATGATCGCGATTCGACCGGACGGAGTGCCGCGCTCCACGCTCCCAGCTCCCTGAAGTAACGTCTGCGCGTGGCGCGAAAGGTCTCGCCGAAGACAGCTGAGGCGTACAAACACGACGACGAGGCGCTCCTTCGGCCCGACGTCGGGACGCAGGCGCAGTTCCGCAAGCGCAAGCCACCGAAGACCTACCGCTACGACTCCTCTCTTTCGCCGGCTTTCGACTGGGACGGACAGAACTCGGCTCGCGAACTCGGCGAATGGCTGCTTGCTCAGATCGAGGAGGCGTCCCGCCTTGATCCGCCACACGCCTTCCCCGAGCCGCGCACCTTCGGCGACGTCGAGGTCGCCGGTCTCGCCGACGCGGTCGAGCGTCTGAAGGCGCTCTCGCGACCCTTCCTCGACTGGACGGGGAAAGCAGAACGGCTCGCATTCGACGTCCCGACTCTGCCGCTCTTCGTCCACGAGCGGCTCTCGACGAAGGCGATCCTCCAGACACTCGCCGGCCACGAGCGCGACCGGCAAATGGAGCTCCAACTCTTCGCCGACCCGCAGCTCCCGCTCCACCAGCAGCTCGAGGCCTACGAGCACAAGGGCGACTGGGTCAACCGGATGATCCTCGGCGATTCGCTCGTCGTCATGAACAGCCTGCTCGAGTACGAGGGCCTCGGCGGGCAGGTGCAGATGATCTACATCGACCCGCCCTACGGAGTGAAGTTCGGCTCCAACTTCCAGCCGTTCGTGCGCAAGCGCGACGTCAGGGACGGAGCGGACGACGACCTGACCCGCGAGCCCGAGATGGTCAAGGCCTACCGCGACACCTGGGAGCTCGGGCTCCACTCGTACCTGACCTACCTTCGCGACCGGCTGAAGGTGGCGCGTGACCTTCTCACGCCAAGCGGGAGTGTGTTCGTCCAGATTTCGGACGAGAACGTCCACCACGTGCGCGAGGTCATGGACGATGTCTTCGGAACCGAGAACTTCTGCTCGCTCTTAGTAGTACGAAAGACAAGCGCCCTAAACAGTCCGCTCGCGAGAGTGAACGTCGTCCCCGCAAGCGCTGATTTCCTTCTCTGGTATGCGCGTGACGCGGCGACCGTGAAGTACCGGCAGCTCTACAAGTCGAAGACCCTCACGGGCGATGGCGGCGATCACTATCGGTTGGTTGAGGAACCCGACGGGAGCGTTCGTCGCATCACCGCGGCGGAGATCGTGGACCCGAGCCTGATCCCCAGCGGAAGCCGTGTGGTCCGCCATGACAACCTCATCTCACAGGGTTACTCGGAGCCGCTCTCGCAGGCCTTCAGGTTCGAAGGGCGCGAGTTCAGGCCAGGGCGGACATCCCACTGGAAGACGACCCTCGACGGGCTCGGCAGGCTCGCCGAGCTTCAGAGGATCGCGGTCACTGGGCGAACCCTGTCCTACAAGCGGTATTGGGATGACTTCCCGGTGATGATGGTCAATTCGGTTTGGCAGGACATCGGCGCGGACGCCGACAAGGCGTACGTTGTGCAGACCCCGAGGGGAGTCATTGAGAGATGTGTCTTAATGACCACCGACCCGGGCGATCTCGTCCTCGATCCAACATGCGGCTCCGGTATGACGGCGTATGTCGCGGAGCAGTGGGGCAGGCGCTGGATCACGGTCGACACGTCGCGTGTGCCAGTCGCGCTCGCGCGGCAGCGGCTGCTGACGGCGACGTTCCTGTACTACGAGCTCCAGGACCCGGCGCGCGGGCCGGCCGCCGGCTTCACGTACGCGCGCAAGCAGAACAAGAAGGGCGAGGAGGTCGGCGGGATCGTCCCGCACGTGACGCTGAAGTCGATCGCGAACGACGAGCCGCCGGCCGAGGAGGTGCTCGTCGACCGTCCGGAGGTCGACTCGAAGATCACGCGCGTCACCGGCCCGTTCGTGGTCGAGGCGACGATCCCGACGCCGGTCGACATCGACGGCGACGGCACCGAGGACTCGGGCGTGCCCGACGACGGCTCGTATGTCGACCGGATGCTTGAGGCGCTCCGGCGGAACTCGTCGCTGCAGCTGCCGGGAAACAAGACGATCTTCCTGACGAACGTCCGGCCGCCGGGGCAGTCGCTAATGCTTTCTGCCGAGGCCGGGATCGAGCCGGACGGCGCGCCCGCGGCGATCGTCTTCGGCCCGGAGAACGGAGCGGTCAGCGAGAAGCTCGTCTACGAGGCGGCGCGCGAGGCGCACATGAAGCACTTCGACCACTTGCTCGTGATCGGCTTCGCGATCGAGCCGAACGCGCGCACTCTCGTCGAGAAGGTCGAGCAGCAGGTCGGCATCCCCGCGACGTACGTGCAGGCGACCCCGGATCTTGTGATGGGCGACCTGCTGAAGACGATGCGCTCGAGCCAGCTCTTCTCGGTGTCCGGGCTTCCAGACATCGCGATCCGCAAGGTCGACCCGGAAGAGACGGGCGGGCCACAGCGCTACGAGGTCGAACTGCTCGGTCTCGACACGTTCGACCCGACCACGTTCGAGGCGGAGCATCGCGGCGGCGAAGATGTTCCCGCCTGGCTTCTGGACACGGCCTGGAACGGCCTGTCGTTCCACGTCTCGCAGGCGTTCTTTCCGCGCACGAGCGCGTGGGACAACCTGCGGAAGGCGCTCAAGGGCGAGTTCGAGGACACCGTCTGGGACCACCTCGGCGGGACGGTCAGCGCGCCGTTCACGGCGGCGGACACCCGCGAGATCGCGGTCAAGGTGATCGACGACCGCGGCAATGAGCTGCTCGTCGTCAGGTCACTCGACGAGGCCGAATGAGTGCCTTCGAGGTCGAGCAGCCGATCCTCAACTCGCCCTTCGAGGAACCGGCCGAGCACTGGCAAATCGAAGAAGGGCACGCGCCGAAACGACTGCCGCTGCGGCGGCGCGCCGGATACTTCTACCGCGACCCCAACGCGCCGTTGCCCGAGCCGGGCGAGCCAGCCCGCGGCGCGTGGCAGGAGCTCGAGCTCGTCAACCTGATCCGCGAGCGACTCGCGCAGTGGCGCGTTGCCAACTATGCAGGCGCCACGCGAACGACCCTCGGCCTCCTCCAGCATTGGCGCCGCGACGGGAGGCAGCAACGACTGTTCTTCGCCCAGCTCGAGGCGGCCGAGACGATCATCTTCCTCACGGAGGCCCGGTCTGATCTCCTCCAGGGCGTCGACGTGCCGCCCGAGATCGTTCCGGAGGGCGTCGATCCGTTCTCGCGCTTCGCGAGCAAGATGGCGACCGGCTCCGGCAAGACAACCGTTATGGGAATGCTGGCAGCGTGGAGCATCCTCAACAAGGTTGCGGCCCGCGGCGACGCGCGGTTCTCAGACGTCGTTCTCGTCGTCTGCCCGAACCTCACCATCCGAGAGCGGCTCGCCGAACTCGATCCCGCGCGCGGCGACGCCTCGATCTATCGGACCCGCGATCTCGTCCCGCCGGATTTAATGCCGTCCCTTCGTCGAGGGCGCGTCCTCGTCAAGAACTGGCATGAGTTCGAGCGCAAGGGAATGAGCGCCGGCGCGAAGGTGCAGCGCAACGGCGTGCCCGAGACGATCCGCGCCACCATCAAGATCGGCGACAAGACCACGTCTGGCCGCGGCGGGCGCTACATGACCGAGCAGGCCCTCGACCTCGCGCTCGAGAATCCTCGCCAACAGATGCGGATTCTCGAGGACCGAAGGCCGAAGAAGCAGGAGGTCGTAGTCGAGGAGACTCGTTACGTCGAGAGCGACGCAAAACTCATGCAGCGTCTCCTGGGGCGCGAGGTCGGCGGCAAACAGAACCTTCTCGTCCTGAACGACGAGGCGCACCACGCTTATCGCATCCGCCAGGAGTCGACCGATACCGCCGAGGAGGACGCCGAGTGGCTCGTCGAGGAGCAGGCGGACGAGCTCGCGTACGAGTCGACAGTTTGGATCGACGGCCTCGATCGCATCCACAAGCATCGCCGCATCAATTTCTGCGTCGATCTGTCTGCGACGCCGTACTACCTCGCGCGCGCCGGCGAGGACACTAATCAGATCTTCCCTTGGGTCGTGAGCGACTTCGGCCTCACCGACGCAATCGAATCGGGGCTCGTCAAAATCCCGCAGCTCGCGCACTCCGACCCGAGCGGAGAGGAGCAGGCTGCCTACTTCAACATCTGGCGCTGGATCATGAGCAAGCTCACGGCCACCGAGCGCGGTGGGAAGCGCGCGAACGCGAAGCCCGACGCGGTGCTGAAGTGGGCTGCGCAGCCGATCCGCTTGCTCGCGGAGTCATGGGAGGAGCTCCGGCGCGAGTGGGAGAGCGAGGGCGACGACGACCGCCCACCTGTCCTCATTCTCGTCTGCAAGAACACGAGGCTAGCCGGCGTTATCTACGACTGGCTCGCCGAGGGGAAGGCGCCCGTCGGCATCCCGCCCGCCGACTTCGACGCGATACGCAACAGCGATGGCAAGCGATACACGATCCGCGTCGACTCGAAGGTCATCGCGGAGACCGAGGTCGAAGGAGCGAAGAATGACGAGTCGCGGTGGATGCGGTTCACCCTCGACACCGTCGGGAAGCGGGACTGGACGCGCGACCACCAACAGCGGCCGATCTACCCCGAGGGTTTTGACGAGCTTGCGAGAAAACTCGACCGCCCACTCCACCCGCCCGGCCGCGACGTGCGTTGCATCGTCAGCGTCGGGATGCTGACCGAGGGTTGGGACTGCAACACCGTGACGCACATCGTCGGCCTACGCCCATTCATGTCGCAGCTCCTCTGCGAGCAGGTGGTCGGCCGAGGTCTTCGGAGGCGAAGCTACGACCTGACCGAGGAGGGGAAGTTCGAGGAGGAGGTTGCGATGATCCTCGGCGTTCCGTTCGAGGTCGTACCCTTCAAACAGCGGCCGGTGTCGCGGCCGCGCCGCCAACCGCAGCATCACGTGCGGCCGCTGCCCGAGAAGACGCAGTACGCGATCAGCTTCCCGAGGGTCGAGGGGTACCAGCAGGCGATTCGCAATCGCGTGACTGTCGACTGGGCGAACATCGCGCCCGTCGCCGTCGACCCGATGAAGATCCCGGACGAGGTCCGGCTCAAGTCGACACTTCTCAACAAGGGACGACCGTCATTCTCAGAGCCTGGCGGATCGACCATGCTGAACCTCGACTCCTGGCGGCGGTCGACACGGCTGCAGCAGCAGGAGTTCGAGATGGCCGCGAGCCTGACGCGAGAGTACGCGCAAATGGAGACGTGCCAGGCCCCTGCACACGTCCTCTTCCCGCAGCTCCTTGAGATCGTCAAGAAGTTCGTGCGCGAAAAGGTCGTCGTCGACGCGGAGGAGAAGCGAATCGACGTCTTCCTCGCACCGTACTGGGGTTTTGCGATCGAGCGCCTGACGGAGGAGCTCCACCCGGATACCAGCGAGGGTGAGGCGCCGGAAGTACCGCGGTACGAGAAGGGCCGAGACGCTGGATCAACCGCGGACGTTGACTTCTGGACGTCGAAGAAAGTCAAGGAGATTCAGCGATCGCACCTCAACTACGTTGTCCAGGACTCGAAGTGGGAGCAATCTGCTGCGTACCACCTCGACACGCACCCGCATGTCGTCGCGTTCGTCAAGAACCAGGGCCTCGGGTTCGCGATCCCATATCTACACAACGGCCAGCAGCACAGCTATATCCCGGACTTCATCGTCCGCCTCGACAACGGCGTCCACCTGATCCTGGAGCCGAAAGGCCATGACGATCTCGCCGATATCAAGTCGCAGGCGGCGGAGCGCTGGACCCGGGCGGTGAACGCCGACGGCAGCTACGGCGAGTGGCAATACGCGATCGCGCGTGACCCGAACCACGTCCCGCAGCTCCTCGCCGGAAGCTAGGCGCACGCCCCGGCGAACCGTGGGCGCAACAAGGCCCACCCCCCGGACGTGCAAAGATCGCGGCCCCTTCGGGCGAGTCAACCCGCGAGGGTACACGGCTTCACCGCTTGACACGCCCGAACGAGCCGCAAGAGCGCACCTACCGGGTGGTGGGCGAAGACCGGGGGAACGTTGCCGAAGCCCCCTCCGGGCGCCCTGCCGCTGGCGCGGCGAGGGGGCGCCCTCCGGCGGGGAGCTCGAGAGCCTCGACCCCGACGTTCTCCGCCAACGTGAGCCCGTGATACAGCCCGAAGGTGTCGTACAGATGGCGATGCCACCCGAGGAAGTACCGCTCCACCTTCGTAGGCTTCGCCTTCGTCCCGAGCGGAATGTTCGTCGGATACCAGCACGCAAGAAAGAGCGGCCATGGTGTCACCCGCAGCCCGAGAAGCCGCGTCTGTTCCTTCTGATTTGCCCACGGCGTCCATCCAGGCGAGCTTGGCGGCGTTGTTCGCCTCGGTACAGCCCGTGAAGGTCGTCCCCCTGCTCGGCACCCACGGCGACGCAGCCTCGTCGGGACACGGGTTGGAGCCCGTCGAGCGCTTGGCCCCAGATCTTGTCGCCGGTCGCCCCGCCCGTGTCGTCGTTCGACCACGAGCCGACCGTGGTCGAGTAGTTGACCCAGTTTCCGCCCGTGATCGTCCCGGCCGCGTTCGGCTGCCCGAGCCCGAGCAGCTTCCCCGACGCCCAGTCCGAGAGCCCTGACGCGTGACCGATCTCCCACCCGAACAGGAGCCCGCCGCCGACCACCGCGAGCGTCGGCAGGCTCATGCCCGCCGAAGCCGTCATGCCGCCCATCCCGTAGCCGCCGGCGAGCCGGATTCTCGAGGCAGAGGAGGCGGCGGCTTAGGCCGCTGCCTCTCCTCGCCGCGGTTATGACGCGGCTCGGTAGTAGCCGCGCTCCTCGACCTCGGTCCAGACGAGGATCTCAAGAATCCGGACGGGCGACAGGTCGAAGCCCTCCGCGGCAAGGGTTTCCCGCATCTGCTGTATCGGGCCGATGGCGTCACGCAGATCCTCGCGAAAGCGGTCGAGCACCGTCGCAGCAACGTGCCCGGCTGTTCTCTTGTCCTGCGTCTTTGGTCTGAGCGCCGCGAATTCCGGTGGCGCCAGGTAGTGCCACACGACAACCGAGTCCAGCATCGGGATGAGGAAGCGGCGCTTCCTATGTAGGACCTTTGTCGCGACGGCGACAAGTACCCCCTTGGTCTGCACCGCTGCGTGGAGGAGCTCCTCGAGCCGCGACAAGGAAGGATCAAACGTGAGGAGGTCCGCATCCTCGGGGATCGTCGCGAGGATCGGGTCGCACGCCTCCGCCATGCCACGATGCACCGAAGCGACCCTGGCTGCGGTGTTGATGAACGAATTGACGGAGACCGTCGCGAGGACGTCGACGGGATCGATCCGGTTCGGGTCCACGGACGGAATCGCGTCGTAGTAGTCGTACTCGGCTACGCAGAAGCGGCGGAGCCGATCGTATGGCGAGGTGATCTCACACCCGCTCGTGAGCTGGATGCTCGCGAAACGCACAGGTTCGTCTCGACTCATCGCGGGTCAACGATGACACGGATCGCCTCGTCAAGCTCTGCCCCCATGGCCTACCCACGGCGGCCGGATCGCCCCGATCTACCTCGTCGGCTCGTGGCGCCAACCCCTTCGCACGACGAGGTCACAGCCGGCGAACCGGCCTCCTCAGGGAGGCCGCGAACCGAAGGAGCGAACATGTCCACCACGATCAATCCGCCTGCGGTCAGCGACGCGCAGCGTGCGCTCACGCACGCCTCTTGCGGCAGGGACGCGTCACGATGCAGCAGCTCCTCGATGCCGAAGTCGGCCGCATGTCCCGCCCCGAGCTCGCCGTGTGGCTCGAGGCCCACGTGTTCGGCACTCAGGCCGACGAGCAGGCGCTCCGTGCCGTCGACGAGCTGTTCGCCTGGCACTCGAAGAACGCTGGCGCACCGGAGACGGCAGCGTGACCGCGGTCGCCGAGGAGGTGCGGGAGCCCGTGCTCTCCGTGGACTTCGCCGCCTGGACCATCAATGGCCATCGCATGTCGAGATCTGACCACGCGCTTCTGCAGGTCTTCATCGAGCGCCCGGGCATCGTCGTCACGAAGCGTGAGCTCTGGCTCGCGTTCGTCCCCAGAACGACTACGGCCGGCTCGCGTCTCGCGCCCTCGAATCTGCCGTCTCGCGCCTGCGAGCAAGGGCGTTCCTCTGATCAACATCTGGGGCGTCGGTTGGCTTCTGCCCCAGGACACATTCGAGCGGTTACTGGGCTCGTCCCACGAGGGTGCCCAGGCATCAGACGAAGCCGAGTAGACCCCCGACCTCCCGCTGCTCGGCGGAGAGATAGATGACACCGGTGCGAGTCAACATAGACCCATGCGCACAAGCGTGGATCTCGTCGACCTCCCATACGCCTTCACGCAGTTATCGCCCCTGACGCCAGCGAAGTTCCTGAGTGAGGCGCGGAAGCGGGACGTCCTTCTGATCGACGAGCACCTTGAGGCTCTGCACCGGCTTGAAGTGCTCGTTCCGCTGTTTCGCGTGCGGCGTGATAGGCGGAAGATCGCAAACGTCGCTCGTCACGACCTGAACGAGGCGTTCTACCTCGCGCACTGGGAGCCGACGACGCCGCAGACCTTGCGAGTGGCTAACGCCGAAGGACGACTGAGCGATCCCGCGCGAGAGCGGTTCATCTCCCGACACCTGCTTCGGCATACGCTTGGCGACTCGACGGCGACATACGAGACGTCGATCTACCTGTACTCGCCCTATCAACTCGGTTTGCTCCCTCTCGTCCGGGATGCCGTGAAGGACATGCGCTTCGATAACCGGCGAGGTCGACTGATTGGTTCCATCCCGCACTGGTCCCCGGCGCAATACCAGTGGGGACCGAGAGCCGCGCGAACCAGGGAGCTCCTTATCGCTGCAACCGCGCTTGAGCCTCCGTACTACCCCGAAATCGTCCAGCGGATGAGCCTGCCGCATCCGGCTGATTTCGCGCGGTACGACAGTTGGCGACGAACGCTGCCCCTTGGACGGATGAAGCGCTGGCTGGGAGTCGGCAACGACTGGCTTCAGGATGCAGCATCGGTTTTACTGACCGAGGCCAGGCGCTGCGACCCCCTTGAGGACTGGACGGAACTTCTCGCTCGCAGCGAGCCCCGCAAGTGGTGGGAGCTGCGAGGCGACGCGCGCAGTTCTATCGACCTCCGGATCGCGGCGGAGTTGTTGCTCAGGTACTACGACGATCTCGTCAAAGGCAAGCGCGCAAAGCCACTCCCGGCGGGTACTCAGGGATTCGCCGGCCCGTTCGACGATCGTCTGAAGCCACAGCGGTCACTTGACGCGTTGCTGACGGATTTCGGGCTTTCCCCTCATCCTCGCCTCGTCCTTGTCGTCGAGGGTGCGACTGAGCTACTGCTCGTTCCTCGTGTAATGCGGCTGCTCGGGATCCGAGTCGAGCGGGATTTCATCGCGGTCGAAGATGCGGGTGGAGTCGACCGTGACATTTCGTCGCTCTTTGCCTACCACGCCCCACAGCTTTCGGATGCTGGCGACGAGCGGCAGTATGTGCGTTACGAGCGACCGCCGACTCGCTTCCTCGTCGTGTTCGACGCGGAAGGTAAGTTTGCTACGCCTGAGCAGCGCGAGGCGCGTCGGAGCGTCTGGGTCGAGCGGCTCATGCTCACACTTCGGAAGGACCTCCGCACCGGCATCGTGCGAGAGCAGGTTTCGCGGCTCGTTTTCGTCGATACCTGGAACACGCGTGGAGACAGCTTCGAGCTCGCGCACTTCACCAACCTCAAGCTCGCAAGCGCGATTCACGGGCTTGATCGGCGGAGCGCGAGGCCCCCGATCGGGACGATGGCCACCGCTGTCGAGGGCATCCGCGTTGCGCGAGGCAACCTCGACAAAGTGCTTAAGGACGCAGGGGTTGCGAAGACTGACCTCGCCGAGGCACTTTGGCCCACACTCGGGCGGAGGATTGAAGCGGCCTTGGCTCACGGCACCGCGCGGCGAGTTCCCATCGTTCGGACGATCACTCACGCAGTGAGGCTCGCGCAGGAACTACCACGTCGAAACATCGTGCTCGTGCTTGAGCGTGAACCAGACCCACCAAGGTGACGTAGGGTGCCGCTCTCGCTATCTCCGGCTGCGGCGCGCCTCTCAGCGGAGCTCGCGCACAGCCGCCACCGATACCCGGAAGCCGAAGCCTTGAAGTCGTGACGCGGCTGCGCGGAGGCTGACCACGCTGAAGAACGGAAGCGTGAGTGGTGTCTCGCGGTCGCTGCGGGTAATGACGACAAAGCTCACCTCGTGAGCGTCCGGTAACGGTCGATCAGCGGGAAGCACTCCATCGAACGCCGGACTCTCTGCCTCGACGACGGCCCGCGCCCTTCTGCGGAAGTCGGCGTCTTGTAGAAGCCGCTCGGCCGAGTTGACGCCTTGCGTGAAGAGGTGGCTTAGTGTTGAGGAGCTGCCTCGGTGTTTCACGTGGATGAGCCCGCCGTCGCGGGTCAGGATGTCGCAGATCTCCATCTTGTCTGGGCCGCCGTCATAGACGAACTTCTTGTCGAGACAGAGGGCGTCCATCGCTACAGCTGCCTTGATGTTGTAGGCGTCCTCGTCGGTCCCGGGATCCGCGTCCGGCAGACCGTCTAGGAGGCGCAAGTGTCCGAAGTCCTCGTAGACGCGTTCCTTAAAGCCGAGGCTGATCCGGAACCAGTCGCCGGCCGACAGAACGTACAACAGGCCCTCGAGCTCGGTCTGGTAGACGATGCAGCGAAGGATGGGCCACGTTCTTTGCGGTTGACTGTCGGAGGCCCGAATTGCCTCCATGCGGTCGTGCTTCAGGAGTTTGATGGTGAGCTCTTCGCCTTCTCTGCTAGCAAGGTATGAGGTGATGCGCGGGTCGCTAAGCGGCGTCTCGTCCGCCTGTTGGGTCGAGAATCGGAATCCTTCGATGTCAAGCCAGTCGAGTGGCTCGGGCGCGGCAAGATGGACATCAGTGATTTCGCCATCGGTGAGCGCGGTGATGAGGTGCGTCTCGAGTTCCCGCAGGCGAGCGGCACCCTTCTCAGGCCGGAGAAAGTCGATGAAATCGAAACCGTTCGCCCTATAGGCGTCTCCTTCGTAGGCCTCTAGCAGGCGGGCTAAGAGCCCGGCGAGTTCTGGCACCTGAAGGCGGGTATGGAGGCCAAGCGCATCGGAGCCCGTGAGGCGCGGCCCAAAGGTCTCGTCCTGAGGCGTGCCAGTGACGGCTCGCAGGAGATCGCGGCTGACGTCGAGTCCGAAAGCCGAGAAGGACGAGTCTCGACTGACGTCGCGCCGCGTGGAGGATGTCCCGTAGCTCGTAGAACTTCATAGGCGGCGGTCCCTCCGGCCCGTCCGCTCCGCTTGGGAGCGTGTGGGCGATCCGTCGAAGATCAAAGGAGGAACCGCCGTGAACAGCAACGTATCG
>Ga0247727_10014325_pt1 | contig 13197 bp, 19 predicted proteins | sample WisWelCaveWW1625_FD_202498 | JGI IMG/M metagenome (GOLD analysis project Ga0247727, IMG submission 202498) | Biofilm microbial communities from Wishing Well Cave, Virginia, United States - WW16-25 | ecosystem: Environmental > Aquatic > Deep subsurface > Groundwater > Cave microbial mat | place... | reverse complement strand
GGAGGCGACCATGGTGGTACGAGATGTCATGTCAACCGGCGTCGTCACTGCAAATCGCACAGATACGATCCAATCGGTCGTGTTCAAGATGACCATGCGCCGATGCGGGGCAATCCCCATCGTGGAGCATGACCAGACGATGGTGGGGGTGGTCACCCTGCGGGATGTGCTCCTGCCGCTCTATCCCAACTACGGCGACTACATTCACGATAATGTCCACAGCCGGAATTTTGTCGAGATGGAGAAGGGGTACGCCGAAGTCCTGGGAAAGAAAGTCGAGGAGGTGATGGCCAAGAACCCGCTCACGGTCTCTCCTGACGATCCCGTGCTCGAAGCCGCCTCCTACATGGGCCTCAAGCATTTCCGGCGCATCCCGGTCGTGGAGAAGGGAAAGCTTGTGGGCATGGTCAGCATCGGGGATATCAACCGGGGACTTTTCCTGGACCAACAAGGGAAGTCTTGAGGCCCTCAATGCAACCTTGCACTCAGTTCGACGACGCCTGCGCCCAGGCCGGTCTCGATGTGATCGGCGTAATGCACAAAGCACCACCGGCTAAGTAACGCTTCCTTCAATGTCGTACACTTTTCACCAGCTTGTCGTAGAAGATGAGCCCATCGTCTGGCGGATGCTCCATGAAGCAGCTCGTATGGCTGAAGATGGGGTTACCTCACCAGATGCTACGAAGCACAACATTGAATTGGTCAAGTACGCCAAGAATTGGGGCATACCCGGTGATTTGGGCTTTGCTGCATTCGAAGTGACAAGTTTAAAACCAGTTGGTGCCGTATGGATTCGCCTATTGACGGGGAAAGACAAGGGCTATGGCTATCTGGACGACTCAACTCCTGAACTGGCAATGGGGGTTGTCCCGGAACATCGGAAAAAAGGAGTCGGCACGAAGTTGCTCGGTCTTCTCATCGAGTCTGCCCGACAAAGTTATCGATCGATCTGTCTGAATGTACGGGACGACAGCCCCGCCGTGAAATTCTACGAACGCTATGGATTCAAGATGGTACCCGGAAGTGCGATGACGAATCGCGTGGGCGGACGCTCAATCAATATGCGGTTGCTGCTTGCCTGAAACACTGCGTCCAAAGAGAAGGAAAAGAGAAAGAGTAAAGGTGCCAGTCTGGGCTCAAGATCCTAGTGCAACACTTGTATCCTGGTCGATCCAGGAGTCAAGGAGTTGCACATGGCACGGTATCACCGATTGAACCTCATGGAGCGTGAGGAGTTGAGTCGTCTGTTGGCCGTGGGGTCGAGTCTCCGGGCCACCGGACGAGTGCTGGGGCGAGCCCCGAGCACCCTATCGCGTGAGCGTGCTCGCCAACACGCGTCGCCCCTGACCTATCGTGCGGTGCCGGCCTATCAACGCGCGCAGCGCTGGGCGCACCAGCCGCGCAAGCCACGGACGCTGGCGTCCGCCCCCGCTTGCGCGCCGCGGTCTTCCGTCTGCTGGCCCAACGCTGGTCCCCCGAACAGATTGCGCGCGGGTTGCCGCAGCGGTATCCTGACGAGCCGACGATGCGGATCTCGCACGAGGCCATCTATACCTATCTCTACGTGCTGCCCCGCGGGACGTTCAAGCGGGAGCTGGTCCGCTATCTCCGCCGCCGGCACCGCTTTCGTCGTCCCCGCAAGGTCCGGCTGTCGTCGCGGCCCATTCAGGACCTCATCAGCATCGACGAGCGGCCCGCGGCGGTTGCCAAGCGGACGGTGCCGGGCCATTGGGAGGGAGACTTGCTGGTGGGTCATGCCAATGCCTCGGCCCTCGGGACGCTGGTGGAGCGGACCACGCGCTTTACGCTGCTGGTGCCGCTGCAAGCGAAGGACGCGGCCACCGTGCGGCGGGCTTTCGCGCGGGAAGTGCGGACGCTGCCCGCCCAACTCCGCCGCTCGCTCACCTACGACCAGGGTCAGGAGATGCGCGAGCACCGGCTCTTCACGAAGCAGACGAAGATGCGGGTCTACTTTGCCCATCCGCAGTGTCCGTGGGAGCGGGGGACCAACGAGAACACCAATGGTCTGCTGCGCCAGTTCTTTCCCAAAGGGACGCGCTTCAACCGGCTTTCCCGAGCTGAGATCAAGCGGGTACAGGTGATGTTCAACGATCGGCCTCTGAAGATTCTGAACTGGCACAGTCCGGCCCACGCCTTTCACCAACTGTTGCGCTAGGACCTTGAATGCACACTGGCACCTTTTCTAGCTAGCGCAGCCCTTCCCCACTCATTCCACCGCCAAACCCGCCGAAGGTGCCGCCGAAGCCGCCCTGACCGCTGCCCCAGAACTCACCGCGTCGCAAACGCCCATAGGGATGCCGGAGGTCCGGCCGGCTGATCCACCAGAGGAACCAGAGCGCGCCGAGGCTCATTGTCACTGTCAGAAAAACACCGAATCCCTTGAGCTTATGCCGTGACGGTTCAGCCGCCTGCACGTTTTGCGAGGCGGAAGCCAGCGCCACAACAGCCCGGTAAAGCCCTTCCTCGAACTGTGTCTGGCGAAACGCAGGCTCCAGGTATTTACTGCCGACTTCCTCCACGACCGACGGCGTGATAATCGGCACCATGCTTTTCCCCAGCGTGACCGTCGCCTGCCGCCCCTCGACCACCGCCAGCACCAGCACCCCGTGTTCCTTCTGCGCCGTGCCGATGCCCCATCGCTGATAAAGTGCCGCCGCATAGTCCCTGGCGGTCGCGTAGGGTTTCGTGGATGGTATAGTCACCACGACCATCTCCACGCCGGTCTTGCGCTCGAGATCCTGGCAGACGGACCGGATGCGTTCCTTCCACGCCGGATCGATCACGCCGGCATGGTCGCTCACATAGCCCATCGGATTGGGCAGCGGAAAGAGCCGCGTCTCGGCGCGGCCGGGGTGGGCGGGTGCAATGGGCGGTTTGCTCTGCGGTAAGGCGAGCCCCAGTCCAGGCAGCAGGACTATGCTCGCAATCGCTATCCAGGAAAGTCCCTGTCGCTTCACGCTTCACCCTTCACGCTTCACGCTCGCAGTCTTTTCGATGAGCGCCTGTATGGCTGCAAGATATCTGTCGAACAGCCGCGGCGCCTCGGCAGGGCCGGGGCTGATGATGCCGCGTTTCAGGTTGAGTACATCTTGAAATGCTGCCGTGTTGATTCCAAACTCCTTCTCCACCGCTTGTAGCACCCCATCGGCAGATCGTTCCACCGGGCGTTCCTTCGCCCGTAGCAACACCCGCAGGCATGGCATCAACGCTGTAAACGAGAGCGGCAGAAGAATCGTGATGGCTTCCGTGCTCGCTCCGCCCTCCACAAACCGCTGCCGCAGCCGCAAAAGATTGCCTCGCAACTCCTGTTCGCATTGGATGCGCAGATTCTTCAGATCAATTCGAAGTTCTGGAAAGGGATCGCGCCCGGCCAGCAGGACATGCTGTTCCTGGATTTCCAGATACTCGAGAGGGAACAACCCAAGCGATGATTTCAACTCCGCCTGTGTGAGAAACAACGGTACGACGATCTGCTCCTTCTGCCATCGCTTGTGCAGGACGGCGTACTGCTTCAGCAGTTCCGTGTCCTGCTTGGCCAACAGGAAAAACAGATTGATGTTCGATTTGCCCGGCAAATACTCCCCGCCCGCCGCGCTGCCGTAGAGGATCACGGCTTCGAGCGTCTCTCCGAAGAGTTTCTGTACCTGCGCCAGATAAGGTCGCAAAGTTTCGCGGACGATTTCCGGTATCTCAGCCATGCTCCACCCTGTCTGCGTTCGGATCAGGCAGGAATCCTCCGGCCATGAGCCGATCCAATAATCCGAACGGCGGCGTCTCGCGCAAGCCTGCCGTGGTTTCCAGCACTTTATAACTCAACCGGCGGTTTCGACCGATGGTTCGAAATACTCGATCCCGCAGAAAGGCCAGCACCGGATTGCCGGTGTTCCAGAAGATCACCTGCTCATCAGCCAGACGCTGGAGCATTTCGACTTGCGGACGGCGGCGCCGTTCAAATTCTCCCAGCGCCGCAGCCGACACATCCCCCTTCTCCAAACATTTCGGAATCAGATCGGCCAGCGCCATCGCATCCGCCATCGCCTGCATCCGTCCCTGCGAGGCATGGGGATTCATGGCATGTGCTGCGTCGCCGATCAATACGGCGCCGTCTGCCACCCAGGTAGTCGTTTTCACGCGCCCTGCCGGCATGTAGGCCGTCTGCTTCCAATCCGTGAGCGTGCGGAACGTTTTTTCGAGCGAGGGATCAATGCCGATCCATTTGTCCTGCCGGGCCGCAATGCCCTGCGCCTTGACCTGCTCCATCGAACCGGCTGGAATCATGTCGAACAGATAGACCTTGCGGCCGGCGGCTGGAAATAACCCCAGGATTTCACCGCGCCCCACGAAATACCGTCCCTCGTCCAGCCCATCGGGGGAATCCAGGATGGCGATCAGATATCCTTCGCGATAGAGATGAAGCTTCGTTGGAATGCCGAGCGCCTCGCGGACTTTCGAAAACGCACCATCGGCCCCGACCACCAACTGGGCTGAGATAGCCGCTGTCTGTCCTCCACGTTCGACATCCACGCCGACGACACGGCCTCCCTCGCGTTTCAATCCCTTGAATGTGGCGCCGTAACGAAGCGCGCCAGGCGCCGTTTTTTCCAGCGCCTCCAGGATCACACGGTGCGCAACATTGGGCAGCGTGACAATCGCGCGATTGTAGGGTGGCGGCAGCGCGTCATAATCTACAGCGCAGAGACGTTCTCCTCCCACTCTGCAAAAATGAAAGTGTCGCACCGATTGTGTCGCATCGGCCGGCAGTTTCTTTAAAACTCCAAGCCGATCCAGAATCTGCTGGCCGTTGGGTTGGAGAATTTCGCCGCGCAAACCGGTCGGCGGCCCCGGCGCCTGTTCCAGCACGATGTTCGTGATGCCCTTCTGCGCCAACGCAAGGCCGAGCACGGCCCCGCCGCCGCCCGCACCGACGATGACCACATCCGCCCGTTCCGTCATTTCCAGTCCTGATATCGCTCGGTGTCCTTCCACATCGCCAGGAACTTATCCCTCGCCTTGGCGCTCGTGACAGGGTCGGTGAACACGTCCAGCCGTTCGTCGTTGTAGCGGTTGCCGCTGCCGGTCTGATTCATTGAACCGGACGTATTGATCTCATCATCCATGACCACTTGCTTGAGATGCATCAGGTTCTCATGACGGTTCACTTTGACGGGAATGCCGGCCAGGGACAGAGTTTCGACGGCTGTCCGCTGCTTGGAATCGTTGAGCCTTTCCCGGTCCGTGATCACGCGCACGTCCACGCCCCGCTTGTGCGCCGCAACCAGCGCCTTCACGATCGGCGGATAGGTAATCCCGAAGATCGCCACATAGATATAGCGGCGGGCTTTCCCATAGAGCGCCGCCAGCCGCTCACCCGGCAGGTCCTCCGGCGCGTAATAAATCTCGACGGAAGGCTCGGCATTCGAACCAGCCGGCCACGCCAGCGCGGTAGTCAGCCAGATCGCCGCGCCAAGCGCAGCCGCTGCCCGTTGCAACAGATGTGGCATGGCGCGCTGGCTACTCTTGTTCAAAGAGGTCCCGAAAGTTGTCTTCGGCCTCATCCCACGCTTTGGGAGAAGCCTTCATGAGCCAGCTTTTCAGGTAGGTCTTTTGCCCAGGCGTGAGCATCTGCTTGATCTGGTGGGTACGCCCCTGCAGCGGCTGCAGAAATCCCGTCTTTTTGGCCGTATCCAAGGTTGCAGTCCGAACGTAGACGTTGGTAAACATGGCAGGGACGTCGTCTGGCCCTTCCCCCTGCACCCAGACCGATAGAAATTTCTCGAGTTGCATGCCGGCGCTGTCCATGGCCGGCTCGGCATCGTGAAAGAGTTCGTTTTCGGATTGCTCAAGCGGCGTTGCGTCCGCCGCTTTGAATAGAAAATTCCGTTTCCACATTGCCGCCCGGTCCCTCCCTTTCGGTCTGTCGCAACAGCACGGCATCCTCCAAGAGAAGGGCTCATGATGTCAAGCAACGTCCTCTCACGGCCCTTGCAATCCCCTAATCTGGATGAATTTTCATGAATCCTTTTCGGTATTTTACGCTCTCAACAGCAGCGGCCGTTACCTTGACAACCACGCAGTTTGCTTGTTATCGTGTCGAAATTCCTCAATCTTGAAGCCAAGTTGGAGTGATGCAGGTCAAAATCAATGGGAAGCCTGAAGAGGTCCAGGGGGGGACGGTTTTGGACCTGCTGAAAGCCAAAAATATCGACCCGCACATGGTCGCTGTCGAGCTCAACGACGCCGTGGTGGAGCGGGATAGCCTTGGTAATACCCCCGTCAAGGCAGGTGACGCGTTGGAGTTCCTTTTCTACATGGGCGGTGGCCGGTGACGGTCCAGAGGCGCAAAAGAATTGTTGAGCTGATCGGCTCGATTCCATTGATTCGCCTGAACTCTTTTTTTATGAATCTGGACTCGCATGTTCCATTATGGGTGCTCGGTGACGATTTCAGCGCATAAAGACATTACAGAGCTGATCGGCCGTACCCCGCTGGTTCGCCTGAACCGTCTTTCCCCTGAGGGCGGGAGCACCATCTATGGGAAGGTCGAGTTTTTCAACCCGGGCGGGAGCGTCAAGGACCGCATCTGCCTCAGCATGATCAACGAGGCGGAGCGGCAGGGCAAGCTGAAGCCGGGCGGGACGATCGTCGAGCCGACCAGCGGCAACACGGGGATCGGCCTCGCGCTGATCGCCGCCGTGCGCAGCTACAAGCTGATCCTTGTCATGCCGGAAAGCATGAGCATGGAGCGGGCCAGCCTCCTGTCCTCCTACGGCGCGCAGCTTGTGTTGACACCGGCATGGGAAGGCATGAAGGGCTCGATCAAGGAGGCGGAGAGCATCATCGGGCAGAATCCGTCGTATTTCATGCCGGATCAGTTTTCCAATCCGGCCAACCCCGCGATGCACAAGAAGACGACGGCGCTGGAGATTTGGGACTCGATGGACGGCAAGATTGATGCGTTCGTGGCGGCCGTCGGCACCGGCGGGACGATCACCGGCTGTGGCGAAGTGTTCAAGGAACGGAATACGAAGATCAAGATTGTGGCTGTGGAGCCGGCCGGCTCGCCAGTTCTGTCTGGCGGAGACCCGGGCCCGCACAAGATTCAGGGCATCGGTGCGGGATTCGTTCCCAAAGTGCTGAACCGGACAATCCTGGACAGCGTGATCACCGTGACGGACGACGAGGCCTATCAGACGGCCAAACTGTTGGCGAAAAGGGAAGGGTTGCTGGTGGGCATCTCTGCCGGCGCCAACGTGTTTGCCGCTCAGAAGGTGGCGAAGGAACTTGGCCCCGGCAAGAACGTGGTGACAATCCTGCCCGACACGGGCGAGCGGTACATCAGCATCGAGAAATATTTCAATATCTGATCATGGATTTTTCTGAAGAACAAATAACCCGCTACAGTCGGCATATCCTCCTGCCGGAGGTCGGCGGCAAGGGACAGAAGAAAATCGCCAAGGCGAGGATCCTCATTGTCGGCGCCGGCGGTCTTGGCTCCCCGGCTGCGTTCTATCTGGCTGCGGCGGGCGTCGGCACGATCGGGCTGATCGACAGCGATGCGGTGGACCTATCCAATCTGCAGCGGCAGATCATCCACTACACTCCGGACGTGGGACGGTCCAAGGTCCTGTCGGCCAAGGAAAAGATCCAGGCGTTGAACCCCGACGTCGCCGTGGTGATGCACGAAGAGCGATTTGTGGCCGACAACGCGCTGAAACTCATCGCGGGATACGATGTCGTGATCGACGGGGTAGATAATTTTCCCGCCAAGTTTCTGATCAACGACGCTTGCGTTCTGGCCGGCAAGCCGCTGGTGCACGGCGGCATCCTCCGTTTCGACGGCCGCGTGACCACAATCCTTCCGAAGAAGTCGGCCTGCTACCGATGCGTGTTCAAACAGCCGCCGCCGGCCGGGCTGGTCGCGAGCTGCCAGGAAGCCGGCGTGATCGGCGCACTGGCCGGCGTCATCGGAACCCTGCAAGCGACTGAAGCACTGAAGATTGTCCTCGGTATCGGAAAACTGCTGACCGACCGGCTGCTGGATTACGACGCCAAGAAAGCGTCGTTCCGTGAAATCAAGACGAAGCGTAATCCGCACTGCCCTGTGTGCGGCGAACACCCGACCATCACAACACTGATCGACTACGAGCAGGAGGCCTGTGCGGTGAAGTAATGAGTGATGCGTAATGAGTGCAGGGGGCTCACTTCTCCGACACCCATCACTCATCACTGATCACGCATCACGGTTTTGAAGGTGAACCCATGGCCAAGATGAAATCGCTGGTCTGCCGGGAGTGCGGGAAGGAATACCCGACCAAGGCGATCCACGTCTGCGAGCTGTGCTTCGGCCCACTGGAGGTCAAGTACAACTACGACGAGATCAAGAAGGGCATCTCGCGCAAGAAAATCGAGGACGGCCCGCGGAGCATGTGGCGTTACATGGATCTGCTGCCCGTCGAAACCGCGTCGATCAATTCCGTGATCGGGCCGCATGCCGGCCTCACGCCGATGGTGCGCGCCAGAAATCTCGGCGCCTACCTGGGCCTCGACGAGCTGTACATCAAGAACGACACGGTCAATCACCCGACGCTCTCGTTCAAGGATCGGGTCGTCTCGGTGGCGCTGACCCGCGCGCGCGAACTGGGCTTCGAAACCGTCGCCTGCGCCTCGACCGGCAACCTGGCCAACTCCGTGGCGGCCCATGCGGCCGCGTCCGGCATGAAGTGCTACGTGTTCATCCCGGCCGATCTGGAAGCGGCGAAGGTGTTAGGCAACCTGATTTACAAGCCGAACGTCGTCGAGGTGGAAGGCAATTATGACGACGTGAACCGCCTCTGCAGTGAAATTGCCGGCGAGCACGGCTGGGGATTTGTGAACATCAACATCCGGCCCTACTATGCCGAAGGCTCCAAGACCCTGGCTTTTGAGACTGTCGAGCAGCTCGGCTGGCGCGCGCCGGATCAGGCGGTGATTCCGATGGCATCGGGCTCGCTGCTGACCAAGATTTGGAAGGGCCTCCACGAAATGAAAGCGCTGGGCCTGATCGACAAGGTCCAGACGAAAGTGAATGGCGCCCAGGCAGAAGGCTGCTCGCCGATCGCGACCGCCTATAAAGAAGGCCGCGACTTCTTCAAGCCGGTCAAGCCCAAGACCATCGCGAAGTCGCTGGCCATCGGCAATCCGGCAGACGGCTACTACGCGCTGAAAGCCACCGCCGAAAGCAAAGGCGCGATGGACATGGTGTCCGACGAGGAAGTGGTGGACGGCATCAAGCTGCTGGCGCAGACGGAGGGCATCTTCGCCGAAACCGCCGGCGGCGTGACGGTGGGCGTACTCCAGAAGCTGGTCAAGCAGGGCGTCATCAAGAAAAGCGACGTCACGGTGGCCTATATCACCGGCAACGGGCTCAAAACGCAGGAAGCGGTGATCGATGCGGTCGGTCGGCCGTTCCGCATCCAGCCGAGTCTGGTCAATTTCGAGAAGACCTTCAAGATCGGCAAGAACGGTGGAGGCAATGCGTGATTAAAGTTCGAATTCCCACTCCCCTGCGGCCCCTGACCAAAGGCCAGGGTGAAGTGGAAGCCACGGCGGCGAGCATCTCCGAGATGATCGAGAACCTGAACTCCACCCATCCCGGTCTCAAAGACCGGCTGTGCGACGACAAGGGTGAGTTGCGCCGCTTCGTGAACATCTACGTCAATGAGGAAGACATCCGGTTTTTGAACGGCAAGGACACGTCGCTCAAGGATGGCGACGAAGTTTCAATCGTGCCGGCCATTGCAGGGGGCAACTGATGCCGAATATGCGGTTCCATATCCGATTCCCTGAACAGAAAATCAAGGAGCCGATCGTGTACCAGATCGGCCACGAATATAAGGTGGTGACCAACATCCGCCGGGCCGACGTGCGGGAAACCACCGGCTGGATGGATCTGGAACTGAGCGGCGAGACGGCCGAGATCGAGCGGGCCATCGAAGGCATGAAGAAGAAAGGGGTCACGGTCGACCCCATTGAGCTGAACGTGGTGGAGTGATGGAATTCACCGAAGCGCAACTGGAACGATACAGCCGCCACATCATCCTGAACGAAGTCGGCGGCAAGGGACAGAAAAAGCTGTCCCAGGCCAAGGTGCTGATCATCGGCGCCGGCGGACTGGGATCGCCGGCCGCGCTGTACCTGGCTGCGGCTGGAATCGGCACGCTTGGATTGGTCGACGGCGACGTGGTGGATCTCTCCAATCTACAGCGTCAGATTCTGCACACGACAGACCGCATCGGCGTTCCCAAGGTCGAGTCCGGCCGGCAGACGCTCGCGGCCTTGAATCCGGACATCACGGTCAAAACCTACCAGGAGAACGTGTCGGCCGAGAACATCATGCGGTTGTTCCATGACTACGACATCATTGTCGACGGATCGGACAATTTTTCGACGCGGTTCCTGATCAACGATGCCTGCTTCTTCGCGAAGAAGACGCTGATCTCAGGCAGCATCTTTCGGTTTGAAGGCCAGTTGACGACGATCAAGCCGCACGAGGGGTTCCCCTGCTACCGGTGCCTCTATCCCGAACCGCCTCCAGCCGGGCTTGTGCCCAACTGCCAGGAAGCCGGCGTGCTGGGCGTGCTGGCCGGCACCATCGGCGTGCTGCAAGCAGCGGAGGCGATCAAGGAAATTCTCAAAGTCGGCGACACGCTGGCGGATAAACTCCTGATTTACGATGCGCTGGACATGAAATTCCGCAAAGTCTCCCGGCCCAAGGATCCCAACTGCCGTCTCTGCGGCTCGCATCCCACGATTACAAACCTCAGCGGCGACTACGCTGTATCGTGCGCAATCTGATGCAGCCCAGTCTGAAAGTCCAAAGTCATCAAGTCGTAAAGTCTACCGAGAAGGCATGTCTATCAAGTCAGAAAGTCTGTAAAGTCATAACGTCAAGTCGACCTGAAGACTTTACGACCTTAGGACTTGATGACTAAGCCAAGACTTTATGACTTTCAGACTTTACGACTTTTAGACAAAATGACGCCTTCCCTCAAAATTCCAAGACAGATTCTGGACGACATGATCGCTCATGCGCGTGAGCTGGACCCGTTCGAATGCTGCGGGTTGCTGGCCGGCACGAACGGCGCGGTCTTGCGCCATTATCGAATCACGAACACCGTAGCAAAGGACGCCAGGGCCGTGGACGTCTTCGACGGCGCCGACGTCAAGCAACTCAGGCACCTCTCGGATTCCGCCAAGGCCGAAGTCGCTTACTTCATGGATCCGAAAGAGATGCTGGCGGCCTTCAAGGACATGCGTCAGCGGAACCTTGAGTTAACCGTGATCTACCATTCCCACACCCATTCTCCTGCCTACCCCTCCGTCACCGACGTGGGGCTTGCCTACTATCCTGACGCGGCCTATCTCATTGTTTCCCTGGAGCACAAGACCGCGCCGGACCTGCGGGCCTATTGGATCAAGGATCGTCAGGTCGCTCGAGCCGAGTTTCAACCGATCTGAACGACACGTGCGGCGGTTCTGGTGGAGATGCCACCCGCCAAAGCATACCCTCCTTCGCCCCAACCTTCGCCAAGGCTTCGGTGGGCCGCCGAAGCTTCAGCGAAGGCGGCAAGGCTACGGAGGGTTACCCACCTCGCATTCATCCACGGGTTCATCTCCGTGGCGTACTAGCGAAGGCGGGCAAAAATGTGCTGGCGCACGCGTGCGCCCGATGCCATAATACGCGCAATTTTCCCCATACAGAGGGCTTCGGCCATGCGCAGACGTCTCTCACTGACTTCTTCTCTTATTTTTCTGGCGGTCATGACTGGGCTGGGATGGATCGAGCCGGCCGGCGCCGAAGAAAAAAGCTATTACAGCCCGATCATCTTCGTGGACAAGGAAAAGGGCTTTATCGTGATCTCAGACAGCGGCGCCGTGTTCGGCGTGGAAGTGCCACCAGCCGCGAAACCGCATCTGGATAAACTGCCGCCATCCGGTTTGATCGATATCGTTGTCGAAATACGTCCGGACAATGCCCCGCTGGTCAAACGATGGAAGATCACGTCCGGCGACTCGGCGTGCAAAATCTTCGACGGAAAAATTTGCAAGTAAAAGATGAGAAAACCGGCAGACTACTCTGAACTTCCGAGCATATCGTCGATTAGAGGCCGGTTAATATCGGTACACCCCGGGCAGATCGTATCAAACAAAGCTTCGTGGTTGGCCACATAGTTCTTCTCGTTCACCAGCTTGTCGTGGATCACGTGGTCATAACAGGTATTGCAGAGCATCATAAAGCCCCGCATCACCGACACCATCTTCCGTCCTGAACTCCCCTGCGTCGTACTCATGGCTTAACCCGCATTATTCATGACGGTTCGTCGCGAAAGCACGCAGTCGCGTCGCGAGACGGGCGTGTGGAGCCGGGAGAACCCGAGGCGTACTTGAAACAGTACGTCGAGGGGGCGAGCGGTGAGCCCGCCCGCCTGCACGCCGATAAGCGGCGTGTAGGCTTGTCGTAGCAGCGAATCCGTGATTGCAGCAGAAGTGTTCATGAATAATGCGGGTTACACCGATCCTTTCACCTGGGCGATCCAGAAATCTTCGGTCTCCAGTTCGACGCCGCAGCGGGGACATTCGTACGGCTGATCCGGCGGCGGCACCGACATCTCCGTGTCCTGCATCCGCCCCCGGCAGACGTGATAAAACCGCCCACGTGCGTCTTCCGTATCCAGCGGATCGCTTTGAAAGACCAACACCATGCGCACCCCACCTCACACGGACGAAAGTATACCCATCAGCCGCATCCATCGCAATCCATGAGTTCGCCAACCATGCGCCGGCTTTCCCGAACGAGTTATGGTTGCGCCGGTTTGGTGTGGTCGCTGAAGAGCGGTTCGATTTCCTTCAGGCTGTCCTCAAGATAATCGTCCAGGTTCGATCCGAACATGGAGAGGACAATGACGGCGTTGACGTTCGCATCCTTGCTCGAGGCATCGGCCAACCGCTGCGTGATTCCCTTGTTCACCAGCCAGACGCCTTTGTACACCTCGGCTAAATGCTCGAGCGTCCAATCAGGTGTCTCTCCACGCCGCATGCGAAAATACTGCGCCGTCAGATACATGGACACGGCGCGATAGATCGTTTCCTCCCCGGACGCAAACGGCAGGTGAAACCGGACATTGGGACGGAGCCTGT
>Ga0247727_10014324_pt1 | contig 13198 bp, 12 predicted proteins | sample WisWelCaveWW1625_FD_202498 | JGI IMG/M metagenome (GOLD analysis project Ga0247727, IMG submission 202498) | Biofilm microbial communities from Wishing Well Cave, Virginia, United States - WW16-25 | ecosystem: Environmental > Aquatic > Deep subsurface > Groundwater > Cave microbial mat | place... | reverse complement strand
TTTCGCAGTAGAGGAAGCGCCCACCGGGATAGGTTTCGTCACCGCTCGTCGCGTCGCTGAAGATGCACCACAGCTGCGTCGCATCAGGGCTTTCCAGCACCGGGTCGAGTCGCGCGAAACCTCCGTCGATGCGGAAGACGAGCGCGCCCGGCGACAACATCGTGTCGACGATGCCGACGATGTTGGGAACCGGAACGCGTTTCGGTGGCGCATAGGGCTCGAAGTGCGCGGCGACACGATACGCCGGGTTCAAGTCATAGGACTCGATCCCGGTGAATCCGGTGCGCTGCGGACTCTCGAGGTCGCGCATGCGGATCGCGTGCTTGCTGCCGCGTACAATGACGAAGAAGCGCAGTGGCCCCATCTCGAGGACGTCGGTGGAATCATGTTCGTCGGTGCGCAAAACCATTTCGGTGACCGACTTGCCGCGGCAAACGAGCGGCGTCCCGGGCAACGCTCGCACGCGTGTCACGCCGTTCGCATGGACGAAGCTGCCGGCGCGCGCGGGTGACTTGCGGCCCGCGGGCAACACGATGTCGTTCTTCGCGTCTTCACCGAACGCGTTCTCACCATCCTTCAACCAGAACAGTCCTGCGACCGTCAACCAACCGGTGTCCGACTTCAGGCGGGTGACGCGCGCGTCGCGCCATTTCTGAATCTCTTCGGCGTAGGGATCCGCAGTCGGCTTCGGATCCGCGAGGGCCACGGTGGCGAGCGCGACAAGAATCACTGGAACGAAGCGCACGAAGATCCTCCGAACACGCCCTGCTCAGGGGCGCAGCAGTCGCGCCAGATCGCGCGCGAAGTAGGTCAGCACGATGTCGGCGCCGGCACGCCGGATCCCGGTCAGGATCTCGAGGATGAGGCGATCGCCGTCCACCCAGCCCTGGGCAGCAGCCGCCCGCACCATCGAGTACTCGCCGCTCACATTATATGCGGCGATGGGGACGTCGAAGCGTTCGCGCGCCGCCCGGATCACGTCCAGGTAGGCCAGCGCCGGCTTCACCATCAGGATGTCGGCGCCTTCTTCCAGATCCAGCTCCATCTCCTGCAGCGCTTCGCGCACATTGGGAGGATCCATTTGATAGCCGCGGCGGTCGCCGAATTGCGGTGCGGATTCAGCGGCCTCGCGGAACGGCCCATAGAATGCCGACGCATACTTCGCCGCGTACGCCATGATCGGCGTCTGCACATGCCCAGATTCATCGAGCGCCTCGCGGATGGCGCCGACGCGACCATCCATCATGTCGGAGGGCGCGATGCCGTCGGCGCCGGCGCGCGCGTACGCCACCGCGGCGCGCGCCAGGAGCGGCAATGTCGCGTCGTTGTCGACTTCGCGATCGCGCAACACGCCGCAATGTCCATGATCGGTGTACTCGCACAAACACACGTCCGCCCACACGACCAGATCGGGCACGGCGCGCTTCACCGCTTCGATGGCGCGCGGCACGATGCCGTCGCTGGCGTAGCCGCCACTGCCGGTGGCGTCTTTGTGCTCCGGCAGTCCGAACAGGATCACCGCCGGAATCCCGAGATCGCGGCTCTGCCGGCATTCCTCCACGAAGACATCGACGCTGAGCTGCGCGCAACCGGGCATCGCCGTGATTGGACGGCGCACGTTCGCGCCCGGGACAATGAAGTGCGGTTCGATGATGCCGTCGAGGCTCAACCGTGTTTCACGCACCATGGAGCGCAGTCGCTCGGTACGTCGCAATCGGCGCGGGCGATGAACGGGAAACGGCATCGGACTCCTCGTGGATGGAAACGGGTGCGACTCAGCCGGTGGCGCCGATCGCGATCGCCTTGCGCGCCAAGCACGCCAGCGATCGACCGTCGGCTTCCTCGACCGTCAATCCCAAGCCGCGGGCGGCACTCGCCGTCGCGGGTCCCAAAACGGCGATGCGCGCGCGTCGCAAGGCATCGAGCACTCCCGCCGCGCCGGCCAGATCGACCAGCGCGCGCACGGCCGACGGACTGGCGAAGGTAACGACGCAACCGCGTGCCAGCGCGTCACGCAAATCGCGCCCCATCAAAGCGAAATGTTCCGGCGACCCGGCCCACACCGGTTCCATCGTATACGTGTAGATGACGTCGACGCTCGCGCCTGCTTGGCGCAAACCCTCGGCCAATGTCGGCTCCGCGAGCGCACTGCACGGCACCAGAATCCGCGCCCCGAAGACGCCGGCTGCACGCAGCGTATCGACCAAGCTCTGAGCGTTGCCCTCCGGAGCGGTGCATTCGGGCATCCAGCCCTGCGCTTGCAGTTCGCAACCGGTGCGGTCGCCGACGGCGGCGGCGCGTGCTTCCGGTGGCCACGACCAGCCGAGACGTTCCGCGGCACGTGCGATCGCTTCGAGTCCGCGCACGCTCGTGAACGTGACCCATTCGTAGTCGTCGAGAAGGCGGCCTTCGGGAAGTGACCATTCGAGCCAGCGCGTGTGCAAGAGCGGCAACAACACCGGCTCGCCTCCCGCGATGACGACGGCCTCCGCGAGCGGCGTCGGATCCTCGCGCGTCACCAGGACGCGCGGGGCATGCATCGGCCAAGGCATGGGCTCTCCGGCGAGCGGGGATCACGTCGAATCGCACCTGGTCCGCAGGCTAGCACACGCGCAATCAGGATGCCCTGGCTTCCAGCCGGAAGGGCGGCGGGATTGCGCCGATCCCGGTGCTATACTGCGGCCCGTTGAGAGCCGGGGAGGTGCCACGGGCGTGGACACCGACAAACTCGCCGCTCTGTTGCACGCAGTCGTCGCCGATGCTGTCGAGCCGCTGCGCGCGGAGATCGCATCACTGCGTCGCGCGATCGAAGCTCGATTCGGTGAACCCGATGCCGCGGCATTGGAGCCGCCACCGTATCTCGCCGGCGCACCGGGACCGCTCACGGTGACGCCGGCGGACGGACGCGCAACGCAGCCGGCGCCGCAACTCGAAACGCCGATTCCGGATCGACCCGCGGAAGCACCACCCACGATCGCACTGCGCGCGCCGCTTCCCGAACCGCACTCCGAATCCCACCCCGACACACGACCGCATCTGGCGCTGTTCACCGAGTTGTTGCGCGATTATCCCGGCGACGCGGCCGCGGTGTACTTCGCTTTCGACCGGCAACATCGCTGCGGTCCCGAGTATCTCGATCGCCTGGCGCGCGGCGGCGATCTCGAGGTGCTGTGGCACGCCGCCAACCGCACCACGATCCATGCACTGATCGAGCGTTATCACGGCGGCATCGGGCGGGTGGCGGAAATGTTGGCGCGCGACACGGATTCGTTCTTGGCGCTGGTGGATCGGCTCGGTCTGCGCGGCGAACTCAACTACGTGCGCGGGCGCGAGCAGACGCGGCTGGCGGCGGGCGATCTCGGCGAGCGGCTCGGCCACGTGCTGTACCGGCAAGGCATGCTCGCCGATCTCGGCATTCTGGCCGACGTCGACACGCGCACGCGCGAGGAAGTGCGCGAGTTGTGTGCCGAGATCGCCGGCGAAGCCGACGACGTCGAGGCCGTGCTCGAACAATTGGCGCGTGCCTGCAGCTTGGATGCCGGTGGCATGGACAAGCTGGAGCGTCGCTACGATCTGCGGCGGTTCGTTGCCGATCTGTTCGAGGACCCGGAGGATGCCAGCACCTTGCCGCTCGTGCGAGCGCCGCGGCGCGGAGCGCCGCAGCACCATGATGACGCCACCATCGAGGCGCGCATCCTGCGCATGTTGCTGGCGAAGGGGAAAGTGGGTGCGGCGCACACGCACGTGGGGCATTTGCTGCGCACCGTGCCGCGTCACGAACGCGGTCGCGCCCGCGACATTGTCGATCGGTTGGTCAGCGCCGGCATCTTGGTGCTCAAGACCACCGACAACAGCGCCGAGCCGCACGTGAGTCTGGCCGTGGAAGCCGTCGCCGAAGCCGAGGCACGCTTGGCATCGCCCGTCCCCGTTCACCGCGAGCCGTAGTCTCCGCACTGCGATTCAACTTCGTGAAGCGCTGGCACGCCTACGGCGGTGAAGACCGTTCGAGGGTGCGCAATCCGAGCCAGTAGGCTGCGGGGCTCACGACGAGCGTGGCAACGAAGCCGCCGGCGCCGCCGAATTTGTTGTGAGCGATGAGCGTGGGAAGCAGGATCAGCAAGCCTAGAAACACCGACATGACGCCGGCGACCATCGGAGTTTCGAACCAACCACTCGATCGCTCGACATGGAATGGGAAGAAGCGCGCCACAGCGTGTTGAACGGCGAGGAATCCCCAAGTCAGCGCCAGGGATGTTCCCCACGCCACGAGCAGGTCCACGGACGGTCCCAAAATGACGCCGGCGATGACGAGTGCCAGCGTGATCGAAATCGCGGCGACGATCCATTGCACGAGATCCATTCCGAAGCCGAGCTGACGGAAGTGCACCGGCAATTGGCGCAGGATGGCGACGCCGCGGCGTTCGAGCGCGAGACTCGATCCCTTGGCGGAGCCGAGCGCGAAGGCGGTCGCGATGCCGAGCATCCAGAACGCCTTCACCTTCCATTCGACGATCGATTCGCGGCCGAGCGCCATCCATCCGAGTGCGAAGAGCGGCAGCACGATCGCGCCCGCGTAGGCCGAACGGAGCAACGGATCGCGTCGCAACGCCAACCACTCCTTGGCGAAGGTCGCGGCAACCGGTCCGGGTGGCACGCGCTCCGCGATGCGACTGCGATGGCGCGCCGCTGTGCGCGGAGTGAGATCGCCCAACACTTCGTGCGAACGCGCCTGCAGGAACTCGGCGAGAGCGAAGGCTCCCACCGCGGCCCCGACCACAAGCCCAAGCCAGAGAAGCGCGACAATGGGATTGCCTGCCAGCCATGCATCCGCGCCGCGCGCCCACCACACTGGCGGCCAGAGTGGCGCGAGGGCCGTCATGGGATCCGCGCTGCGCTTCCAAACTGCGAAGCCATGCCGTACCAAAATCGCGACCAGCGACAGGAGCCATGCAAGTGGCACGAATGCGAAGAGAGTGCTCGCAACGCGACGTCGTCCGAGCCGCACGCTCACCATCGCTGCATCACGCAGCGCGATCGAGCCGAGCCACAATGCTGCGAGCCCGACCGCGGTGAACGCTGCGGCGAACGGACCGTGCACGCCAACCGTCAATCCAGCGGCGAGCGGGCCTGCGAAACCGAATGCCACGAACACGAACAACCACTCGTAGTCCACCGCTTCCGCGAGCAAGCGCGCGCGGAGCCGATGCGCCGGTGTGAAAGCGTAGCGTTGCATCGCCACCGGCTCGACGATGTGGCCGGATGGCATCAAGATGCACACGAGCCAGGCGAGTGCCGCGAACAGCGCGCGCGCCGTGGCTTGCTCTTCCGGCCCCAATGAACTCAGGGATTCATCGATCCGGCGCGTCAGCGCGATCGTCCGCGGCAGGATGCGAGCCCCGAGCAGCAGGAACACCGCGAAGGCCGACACGAGCAACGTCCGCTCGCGACGGATGCGCAGCAGGCGCAAGCGCACGTGCCAGCCGGCGAGGAAGAGGACGCGGCGCACGCTGCCGGCGGCTTTCACCACAGCGTCGAACGCTCCCGGCGTGTGTCGACGAGTGCGAGGAAGATGGATTCGAGCGAACTTCCCGGCTCAGCCTGAACTCGATCGCGCAGGCCGGCCACCGGTCCGTGCGCCACCAGGCGGCCGCCGTCCACGATCGCGACCTCGTCACACAACGTTTCGATGGTTTCGAGGACGTGCGACGACAACAACACGGTGGCGCCACGCGCGACGCGATCACGCAACACGTCCTTCACCACTCGCGCGTCGATGGGGTCGATGCCGGTGAAGGGTTCGTCGAGCAGCAGCAAGGCCGGGTCGTGCAGCAATGCCGCCGCCAGCTCCAGCTTCTTGCGCATGCCCAGCGACAGCTCCCGGCACAATGCATCCTGCTTGTCGGCGAGGCTCAGGAAGTCGAGCAGGCGCGCGCTGCGATCCACAAGGGTGGCGGGATCGAGCCCGAATGCGCCACCGATGAAGCGTAGGAACTCGCGCGGTGTCAGGTGCTCGTACAGTCCCGTGTCGTCGAACAGGATGCCGAGTTGCCGCTTCACTTCGACGGGATGCTGTTGCACGTCGTATCCGAGAATCGTTGCGGTGCCGGCGGTCGGACGCATCAATCCCGCCAACAGCTTGAAGGTCGTCGTCTTGCCGGCGCCGTTCGGGCCGACGAAGCCCGTCAAGCTGCCGCGGCGCACGCGCAGATCGAGATCGGCGAGCGCGACGAAGTCGCCGTAGCTCTTGCCGAGTCCGCGGGTTTCGATCGCGAGGCTGTCGCTCACGTCGCGTTTCCGTTCGATCGCGAAGCCGCCAGAATCCGCGCCGCGCCGTGCGCGCGGAACTCGAGCGCCATGCGTTCCGCCAGCGCGACCGGTTCGGTCGCGGGGCCCATGTCGACATCGTCGAGAATCGAGCTGCCGTCGGGAGTCTGCAGTCGCGCGCGGAGCAGCAGCATGTTGCCGTCGAGGCGCGCCAACGCACCGAGCGGTACGCGGCATCCGCCTTCGAGCGCGTGAAGCAGCGCACGCTCGGTGTCGGTGCAGACGCGCGTCGGGGCATCGTCCACGTCGCGCACCAACGCGAGTGTCGCGTCGTCATCGGCGCGCACTTGCACCGCGATGGTGCCTTGCGCGGGGGCAGGTAGCATCGTTTCGACGTCGAGGATGACGCAACCCACGGCCACGAGACCCAGGCGCGCCATCCCGGCGCGCGACAGGACGACGCCGTCGACCTCGCCGCGATCGGCTTTGGCGACCCGCGTCGGCACGTTGCCGCGCATTTCGACCACTTGCAAATCGGGTCGCACGCGCAGCAGGTCGGCGCGACGGCGCAGGCTCGAGGTTCCAATGCGAGCACCCTGCGGCAACGCGGCGAGTGCCGCGGCGCCGTCACCGTCGGCGATGCCACGACCCGCGAGCGAGGGCGCAATCAACACGTCGCGCGGATCATCGCGCGGCAACACCGCGGCCACCACCAGGCCTTCGGGCGACTCCGTCGGCAGATCCTTGAGGCTGTGCACCGCGACATCGGCGCGCCCGTCGAGCAAAGCCGCCTCGATGGCGCGCGTGAAGATGCCGGCCTCGCCGAGCGATGCCACCGATGCGGCGGCGTGTCGATCACCGGCACTTTCGATGAGCACCAGGTCGATTTCGACGTTGGGGTGCCGCGCCCGTAGGACGGAGGCGACGCGTTCCGCCTGCCAGCGCGCGAGGTCGCTGCCGCGCGTACCGATGCGCAAGCGGTTCATTGCGCGCCGTTGGGATCGTCGGCGGGATCAGGAGCGTCGGCCGGCGGCGGCTCGTTCAAACCGAACAGCTCGCGCGCCACCTCGATGCGGCGCAAGCCGATCTCGCCTTGCGCCGACGCTTCACGCAGGAAGTGCGTCGGCCGGTGCAACATCTTGTTGAGCAGTGCACGCGTCACCTGCTCGACCGCGGCGCGCTGTTCGGGAGCTAGGTGCGACGAGTGGCGCTCCACCTCCTGATCGCGCAACAACTCGAGGTGTCCGCGCAGTTCCTTGATCACCGGCGCAGCGCGCATGCCGTTGTACCAATCGAGAAAGTGCTGCACTTCTTGGCTCACGATGCGCTCCACCTGTGGGACCTCGCGCCGGCGTCGTACCAGCGTCTGCTGGATCATGATCTGCAAGCCATCCACATCATGCAAGAAGACATTGTCGATACCGCGCACGGCCGGCTCCACGTCGCGCGGGACGCCGATGTCCACCAGCAGGAAAGTGCGCTGCTGGCGGGCGCGCATGGCGTGGCGGACGCGGCCGGCATCGATGAGCGGGTGCGGTGATGCGGTCGAGCTGATGACGAAATCGGCGGCGGCGAGCGCCTGGTCGAGGTCGCTCAGGGCGAAGGCTTCGCCGCCCGATTGCGCTGCGAGTCGCTGTGCGCGCTCCAGCGTGCGGTTCACGATCAACAGCCGTCCGATCCCGTGCTCGCGCAGATGTCCCGCGACCAGGGTGCCGGTCGCACCGGCTCCCAGCACGACGGCGGTGCGCGGCGCGAAATCGCCGAACACCTTGTGCGCCAGGCTCACCGCGGCGAAGCCGACGCTCATCGCGCCGGCGGAGATGGCGGTCTCCGAGCGGGCGCGTTTGCCACAACGGATCGCCGCGGCCAAGAGTCGTTCCCCGACGACGCCGAGGGCGTTCGCCTGCAAGCTGACCTCGTAGGCGTCCTTCACCTGCTGCAAGATCTGGACTTCGCCCAGCGCTTGCGAATCGACGCCGGCCGCGACTCGGAACAACTGCTCGACCGCGTTGCGACCGTGGTACTCGTAGAACTTTTGCGCGTCGCGGGTCGCGTCGATTGCTTTGAACTCGACCAAGAGGTCGCGCACGCGAGATGCGGCGCTATCGAGACCGGGGTGCACCGCATACAGCTCGGTGCGATTGCACGTCGACAGCATGAAGACGTCGCTGCTGTCGAGCGCGGTGCACGCACGCAGCAGAAAACCTGGCACTTCGTCCGGCACGAACGCGACTTTCTCGCGGAAGTCGAGCGACGCTTGGCGATGGTTGGTGCCGATGACCAACATCGCGAGCCGGTCGGCGTGCGTCACTGCCGTCATGCGCGCATCCCTCTCACAACCGGAAATCGTGGAACGACGGGAAGAGTCGGTTCGCCGCCAGCATCGTGAACACGATGAGCAACCAGCCGGCGATGGTGAAGTACGCGACGCGGGTGCCGCGCCATCCACCGACGTACCGGAAAATGAAGCAGGTGGCGTACACTGCCCATGCGAGCAAGCTCAACCACACCTTGGGATCGGCCCAAAAGCGCGGCACGACTTGCACCGACCACAGCGCGCCGACCAGGATGGCCAGTGTCAAAAACACGAGGCCGAAGCCGGCGGCGCGCAGGTTCATGCCACCGAGCACCTCGAGTGGTGGCAAGTGCTCGTACACGATGCCGAAGCGATCACCCTTGAGCGAGTGATAGAGCAGTACGTACAGCACGCCGAAGATGGCGCTGACCGCGAAGGCGGCGTAACCGAGTAGCGCGGTCGCGATGTGCAGGCCAAACAGTGGGTTCTGCAGCAGCGGTGACACCGCCATCGTCGAGTTCGCGAATGCCGACGAAATGGTTTGACACAACCACACGAGCGGAATGAAGACGAAGCCGGTGTACGGCGTGCCGGAGCGGCGCTCTTGCACCAAGTACGCGATGCCGAGCGCGAGCGCCAACGCCGACAGCGATTCGAAGCTGGTCGCGATCGGAATGCGGCGCAGTTCGAATCCCAGGAGCCCGAGGTAGAGGACGTGCAGGCTCAGGGTCACGAGCAATGCCCGCGGCGCGGCGCGACGTGCCACCGGGTCGTTGCGGAAGAAAATGAGGACGTACGCCAGGCCAACCAGGCCATACAGGATGGGCAGCATCGTTGCGGCGAAGCGAATCGCCCAGTGCATGGGGAACGACTCTCCCGGATCGGGCGCAATCAGAACCGTAAATCCTTGTCGTTGCACGTGTCAAGCCAGACGGCGGGAGCTTGGGGTTTTTGGGTTTGAAAGTCAGATCGTACTCGAAGGCGTCGGCCACGTTGGGCTGAGCACGCGATTGAATTGGAACTCGAGCCAGCCGGTGACGCATTGCGAAAGGGGCCGCAGCGAGGACACCCGGGTTGATGAAAAAAGAGGAGGGGACTCATGAACGGTCGACGCACGGAGTGGATTGTCGCAGTTCTTGTTGTGGCAGGCGCTGTCGTCGCGCCTATTCGAAGCGAATCCCAAGCACCGCAACCGGAGCAGAGCCCGCCGGAGACGCAGGCCAAGCCGCCGCAACCGCGCAGCCCGATTCCCGATACGTTCACCAATCTGCAAGTTCTGCCGAAGGACATCACCAAACCGGAGTTGATGCGGATCATGAAGGGGTTCGCTGTCACGATGGAGAAGCGCTGCTCGTTTTGCCACGTGGCCACGGATGATCTGTCGCAGGCCGACTTCACTTCCGACGAGAAGGAGACGAAGAAGAAAACCCGCGAGCTGATGCAGTTCATTCTCGCGACGCAGAAGGTGAAACCGGCGAAGGCGCCGTAACCGCGGGCTCCGAAAGCAAACGCGACGGCGACCCGCAGGTCACCGTCGCGCAGATCGGCGGGCACCCCAGACCCCGCCGCGACTCCATCACCCGATCAGGACAATCGCAGCACGACGCGCGCTTGGTCGCTCTTGGCGCGTGCCACCATGCGCACGTGATCGACTTTGCGGCCGTCCTTGAAATCGAGTAGCGAGTACAAGCCAGGCCCGTGCGTCTTCTCGTCGAAGTCGACGACTTGCGTGTCGCCGTTCTCGAACACGACCTCGGCGAAGTTGAGCTGCGCCTTGCCGGCGGCGATCTCCAAATACAACTTGGTGCCGCGCTGATCGCAGTCGAGTGTGAATTCGGTCCACTCCTCGTCCTTGGTCAGCGTTTCGGCGTCTTCCCACACCAGGGCGTGGTGCGCGGGAGCGGTGGTAATGACCGCCGCAGTCCACACGACCGGCGCCAAGAAGACCACCGGCGCGACCCGCACCGTGACACGAGCCGGGCGCACGACAACGACCGGCAACGTGCGGTGCAGCGGGAAGCCGCGGTGCACGACGACGCGAGTATGTCCGCGACGACCGCGAAAGACTCTGACGCGAGCGGCGAATGCCGGCGCCGCCATCTCGGCGCACAACACGGCGAGTACGAATGTGATGATCCAGCGCTTCATGATCCAGTCACTCCCCAGTCGCAGGTTCCGGACTCGATCGGTGCGTCCGCCGCGCCCGACCACGTCACGATGTACAGCAGGCCGCATGCCACGCTCCTGGACTGCCTGCAATTGCATGTATTCCAAGGAATTGGGAGCCAGCCAGACGCCTGAGCGGCAGGTCTCTCATGACCGAACGGGTCGATCCTCATGTGCATCTGTACCGACCGGGACGTTGGGGGACCTTCAACCCCCGGCGAGCGTGCGGAGGAAGTCGGCGGGGTCAGCGGCGCGGAGCAGTGGCGTGCCGATGCAGACCGCGTCCACGTGGCCCTGCAGGCGCGCGACGTCGGCCGCGGTGCGGATGCCGAAGCACGAGATCACCGAACGCGACTTCGGGACCTGCGGCGCGAGCAACAACGTCTTGGCGAGATCAATAGCCCCCGTCTCGGGATCCCGATTCGAAATGGCGATAAATTGTGATTCGACCGCGAGCGCGGCCTCCAGCTCGGTTTGATCGTGCACCAAGAGCACCGCGCTCATGTGCATCGCGGCCAGCGTGCGTGCGAAGTTGCGAAGCACGTCGAGCCCCAGCAATGCCGGCCGCAGGAACACCGCATCGGCGCCGGCGCGGCGCGATTCGAAAAGCTGCAACTCCTCGACGATGAAGTCGTGACGCACGAGCGGCATCTGCACGACGCGATCCAACGCCACGAGATCGTTGCGGCTCCCGCCCCAATGACGCGACTCGGTGGCGACGACGAGTGCGCCGATGCCCAACTCCGCAACCCGCGTCGCGAGGCCGGTGACGTCGAGGTCCAGCCGCACGTCGCCCTCGAACGGGTCGCGCCGCTTGACCTCGACGAGCAGCGACATCGCTTCACGGCCGGCACCGACCGCGTACGACAAGTCCCGCGTGCTGGGACGCACGCTGCGGATCATCGTTGCGTTCAACGCCGCGACTTCGGCGCGTTTGTCGGCCAGAATTTGTTCGATCAATCACTCACCTGGTCGATGTTCAAGGGTTCACGCCGGAAGGCGGGTCCTCCACGATGATCACCGGATCAAGTTGCAGAGCAGGATTCTCCTCCGAAACCACCGAGTACTTGAATCGCCCCTTGGAACGCGGCCGTTGCTTGCTGGTCGCGGCGGCGTGCGTCAATTCCTTGTCTTGGAACGGGCTCGTGCCGTCGAAGACGATCGAAAACTTGCGTGCCGTCGTCCCGAACCAGTGTACTTCGTCCACCGACGTCATGGTCAATGTCGGTGGGTCGACCGCGATCGAGTCGGTCGCGACCGTGACGGAAACCTTGTGCGTCTTCATTTGCTCCTCCTCAGTTACGGGAACCGGTCACCTGTGGCTCCGGGCTCGCTGCACCGAGCAGGGCCTGGAAGGCCTCGAGTTCACGCCACTCGTCAAAGATCGGTGAATCGCGCAGCCAAGCGATCGGATAACCGGCTCGGACCGATTTCTCCATCGCCTGCAGCGCATTCTCGCGCTCATGCAATTGCCAGTACGTCAGTGCGACGCAGTACTGCGCCATGGGGTTGGTACTGTTCGACTTCAGCACCATGTCGAGATACACGCGCGCACTGTCAGGTAGGCCGAGCTTCGGAAACACCGACGCCAGGTTGGCAGGGATCATTGGATCGTCGGATTGACCTTCGCGCCGCCTCCGGAGGCGGGCCTCGTTGCCCAGGCGAACGGCTTGGGCATAGGCCTCGGCGGCTTGATCCTCACGATCTCGTAGCCAGAAGTACGCGTCCCCGAGATTCAGCCAGGTTTCATAGCCAGCGAGGCCGAACTGGAACGATTGATTGTAGGCGCCGATCGCTTCGACGAACTTGCGAGAATTGAAGTATGCGTTTCCGAGGTTCGCGAAGCCGGCGCTCGTGGGGCACAGCTCGGTCGAGCGTCGCAAAAGTTCGATGGCGCGTGGGTAATTTCCTTGCAGAACCAGTATGCCACCGAGGCTGGAGTATCCGCGGTGGAGGAGCGGAGCACGATGAATCATTGCCTCGAATGCGTTGATCGCCTCCGGAACACGCCCCTGGCGGTAACACCACGCCGCGTACCACCAATGCGGCTGCCAGCAATGCGGCCGCCGTGCGATCGCCGCGAGGTACACATCTTTCTCCTTCTCGGGCTGGCCGATGCGAAAATGGGCGCGACCAAGCACGTAAAGCAAATCGCCATCCGCCGGTGCGAGGTCGGCGGCGCGCGCCAAGGCAATCAACGACTCCGGATATTTTCGCTCGGTGGCCAGCACCGATCCCAGGCTGCGATGTGCTTCGAAGCGCGTGTCATCGAGGCCGACGGCTTGACGGGCGGAAATCGCTGCCCTCTGCAGCCAAGTCGGATTCTTGGTGAACCGGTAGGTTTCCAACTGGGCACTGGACAACGGCGCCCACACGACCGCAGCATCGGGCTCGGTTCTGCTCGCGAGTTCGAATTCCTCGACGGCGCGTTGGGCGCGCAGTGAGTCATCCTTCATACTGGCGGCGCGGAGT
>Ga0247727_10014323_pt1 | contig 13198 bp, 9 predicted proteins | sample WisWelCaveWW1625_FD_202498 | JGI IMG/M metagenome (GOLD analysis project Ga0247727, IMG submission 202498) | Biofilm microbial communities from Wishing Well Cave, Virginia, United States - WW16-25 | ecosystem: Environmental > Aquatic > Deep subsurface > Groundwater > Cave microbial mat | place... | reverse complement strand
TGTGCCACTTGTGCCACTTGTGCCATTTGTGCCATTTGTGCCATTTGTGTTTGATTGATTACGGGGAAGCGGCCACGCGACGGGGGCTTATGGCGGCGGCCAGTATGATATGCGATTTGACCGGGAATGCAACATTAAATTTTTTGCCGGGGATGGCAGCGGCCAGCGGCTATGGGTTCAACTCTTCCCGCCTTTCCCGAACCACTCCACAAACTTTTGAATGCCTGCTTCAATCGGCGTAGTCGGTTTGTATCCCAACAATCTTTGCGCTTTGCCGATGTCGGCGTGTGTGCGCGGCATGTCGCCTGGCTGCGGCGGATGGCGTTCGATGACCGCCTTTTGGCCCAGAGCTTCTTCGAGCAATTCGATCATCCGGTTGACGGTCACTGTTTGCGATTCGCCGAGGTTGACGATCTCGAACGGCGTGGCGTCGTATTCGATTGCGGCCAGCACGCCCTGCAGGATGTCGTCAATGTAGGTGAAATCGCGTTCGGCAGCGCCGTCGCCGTAAACCGGGATGGGACGCCGGCTGGCGATCAACCGCGCGAATTTGTGGATCGCCAGATCGGGGCGTTGCCGCGCGCCATAAACCGTGAAGAACCGCAGACAGACGACCTGTATTCCGTGAAGATGGCTGTAGGTGTGCGCCATCAATTCGCCTGCGGCTTTCGTCGCGCCGTATGGCGAGATCGGGGCCAACGGGGAGTCTTCTTTGAATGGCGGCGTTGCCGCCAGGCCGTAAACCGAGCTTGACGAGCCGAAGATGAGCTTCTTGATGCCGTTGCGCTGCGCGAGATCGAGCAGATTCACCGTGCCCGTAACGTTGACTTCGTTGTAAGCTCGCGGATCGGCGACCGAAGGCCGCACGCCTGCTTTGGCCGCAAGGTGGATGATGACGTCGAAGACCTCGCCGGAAAACAGTTGTTTGAGCGCGGCGTAATTGCGAATGTCGGCCTCGACCAGACGGTAGGCCTGATGCCCCAGGTGATTGGCGATATTGGCGCGTTTGATTTGCGGATCGTAGAACTCGTCGAAATTATCAATGACAGTGACTCGCGCCGGATTTTGCGCCAACAGACGATCAACCAGATGGCTGCCGATAAAACCTGCTCCGCCTGTGACCAGGAACCGTTTTCTTCTCGGTTTCATAGCGGGACTTATACCACAGAATCTTTCATAATTCGGCAGTGAAACCTTCGGCGCGTAACTTGCACTCACTGGGCGAGACCGAAAAACGATGAAGGCCGGGTCGGTGGCGCTGAAAGCAATGAGTGGTTCGATAGCTGCGGCTGAAAAAGAAAGAAGAAGAGAAGAAGGGAAAATGGCGTTTGCGGAAATAGCTCCGGGCGTGGTGGCGCGGGCGAAAGGCGGCGACGAAGATGCTTTTCATCTGATCTTCAATCGCTATGGCCGCCCCGTGCTCAGCTTCATCCACAATCTGGTGCATAACCGCGAGCTGGTCGAAGAGTTGGCGCAGGAGACTTTCGTCCGCGCTTATCGAAATCTGGGCGGGTTGAGAGACGAGATGCGGCTTTCGACCTGGCTGTTCGGGATTGCGCGCAACGTCGCGCGCGAATCGGCGCGGCAGGCGCGAAAAGACGAGATGAAGATCGGATTGGATGAGCCTGAAAGCTTGCGATTGGAATCGAAGACAGTCCTGCCCGAAGGAGCTATGCTCGACCGCGAATTGACCGAAACGGTTCAGCAGGCCCTGCTCGCGCTCGACGAAGACAAGCGCGTCGTTTTCAGCCTGAAGATTTTTCACGAGAAGAGTTACGAGGAGATCAGCGCGATCACCGGCCATTCGGTCGGCAAATTGAAGACCGATCTGCACCGCGCGCGGTTGGAGATGCGAAGACGAATCGCGCCGTATCTGGAATCGAGTGTCTGATTATGAATTGCGAAAGATATCGAAACGAGCTTGAGGATTTTCTCTACGGCGAGCTGAGCGAAGCTCGCGCCGCCGAGATGAGAGCGCATCTCATCGCGTGTCCGGTTTGCGCCGCACTGTGCGATCGGATCGAGCGCGAGAACGAAATCTTCGCTCGGTTTTACGAACAGACGGCAATTGAGCCGACGGGCGAGATGTGGGAAGCCGTCTGCGCCCGCATCAACACGGAGCCTGGCCAATTGATCGAGGAGCGCCGGAGCGGCCAGAGCGGCCAGAGCGAGTGGATCGAAGTCGCGTTCGGCTGGCTGTTGAGACCTGCGGCGCTGCGGCAGGCGGCGTTTGCGATCCTGCTCATCGGGCTGTCCGTCGCGGCGACGACTTACTTCCTCAAACGCGGCGGCAACAAGAGCGACGATCTGGCAAATCGGGGCGGCGAAGTTCGGGCGACTCCGTCGCCTGTGCCCGCGCCAACAAAAGATATTGCAGGCGCGGCTCAGAAGACGAATGATCAGCCGGCGCCAGGGAAGGACGCACAGCCCGTGATTCATCGTGTCGGTCAGCAAGCTCGTCAACTGACCGAGCAGGAGCTGGTGAACCAACAGATCGCCCGCGCCGGGCGCGAATACCAGAAAGCGGTCAGGATGCTCGACCGCGCGATTGCCAAACGCCGCGAGGGCCTCGACCCGGCGCTGGTCAAACAGTACGAAGCGAGCCTGGCGTTGATTGACAATTCGATTGCCGCCAGCCGCCGCGCATTGCGCCAACGACCGGATGATTCGACCGCCGGGCAGTTTCTGCTCGCGGCTTACGCAAAGAAGGTCGAGCTGATGCAGGACATTGCGATGAGATGAGAAAAGAAAATGGTAGTTGGTCAGTCAGGTGGGACGATCGTAAGAACGTAGGGGCAGAAGAACGTAGGGGCAGACCTGCGTGTCTGCCCCAAGCGACGGAAGACCGATCCAGGGCGCACACACAGGTGCGCCCCTACGTCGTCCCGCCCGATTCACCCACTACCAAAAAAATCAGGGAGAGAGAAGATCGAGAGATGAGATTTAACGGAGGGGCGAGAATCAGGTTATCGGCATTGATGTCAGCCGCAATTTGTCTGTTGACGTTGAGCGGCGTTGCCTCGCCGGTGGCCGCGCAATCGGCAGGTCAGACGCGCGAATTGCACCAGACTTACGACCTTGCGCCGGGCGGCACGGTGGCCGTCACCAACACCAGCGGCTATATCCGCGTGACGAGCTGGAACGAGAACCGCGTCAAGGTTGATGCGGTCAAACGCGGACTCAGCGAAGATGAGGTCAATCAGGTGGAGATTCAGGTCATCACGCGGCCCGATCGGCCCGATCGGATTGAGATCCGCACCCTTCATCCACGGGGCGTGGGCGTCAGGCCGAGCCGGGTCTCGGTTGATTACGATCTGAAAGTCCCGCGCACCGCCGTGCTCGACGGCCTGGCCACGACCAGTGGCGACATCACGGTAAGTGATCCGGTCGCCGGCGTCACGGCGCGCGCCTCCAGCGGCAACATCACCGTGCGGGAGGTGAGCGGCAACGCCGTTCTGTCAACCGCCAGCGGCCGCATCACGGTTGATCGCGTCGGCGGCTCGCTCAGCCTCACGGCGGTCAGCGGCGATCTGGCGATCGGCGAAGTCGGATCAGCACTCAACGTGCGCTGCGCCAGGTGCAACATCCGCGCCGCCGGGCTGCGCGACGACGTGACGGCGCAGACCACCAGCGGCAACATCGAGCTGGAGCGAGTCGGGGGCCGGGTCACTGCGCGTGCGACCAGCGGCTGGATAAAGATCAACGATGTCGGCGGCGATGTGATTGCCGAAAGTTACAGCGACGCGATCACGGTCACGAACGTGCGCGGACGCGTCGCGGCAACCGCGCTCAGCGGCAACGTCGTCATCCGCAAAGTTGATGAAGGCGCGCGCGTCAGCTCGGTGAGCGGCGCGGTCGAGATCAGCGACGCAAAGGGTCGAATCGAAGTCAACGCGACCAGCGGCTCGATTACGCTGAACGGCATTGACGGCAAGGACGTATCGGCGAAAGCCACCAACGGCAGCGTGCACTTCACCGGACGGGTTTACAATGACGGTCATTACGAGTTCTTCAGTTTCAGCGGCGAAGTGGTTTTGAGCCTGCCGCCGGAGAGCAATTTCAATTTGATGGCCAACAGTCACAGCGGCTCGGTCAACACCGAATTCCGGCTACAGCTCAAGAGCGGACCAATCGGTGGGGGCGGGCCAATCATCGGCACAGTCGGCAAAGGCGGGGCGGAGGTGCGCGCCATCAGCCACAGCGGCAGCGTGCAGATCAAAAAGAGCGCGGGGCAGCCGCGCTGAAATTTTCCTGCAACCAATTCGCGGTTGCGGTCACACACCCAGCAGGAGGTTTAACAAAATGCGTATTTGGATTTCACTCTCACTGAGCCTGGCGCTCGGATTCGTTCTCGCGGTGACGCCGGCAGAATTGGATGCCGGCAGATCACAGAATGCCGGCAAATTGAAAGCTGCGGCGGAAGGCGACGTCACCGAACAGATCAACCAGACCATCACGCTCGCGCCGGGATCGAACGTCACGATCCGCAGCATCAACGGGCGCGTCAACATCGAGACCTGGGACGGCGACAAGGCCGAGATCAACATCACCATCAAGGCTTCGGATCGGGAAGCGATGGAACGCCGCCCGCTCCTCGTTGACCACACGCCGAGCAGCCTGATCATTCGCACAGAAGAAGACAGAGAAGGCCGCCGAGGGGGATGGAACCGCGGCTGGGTGCGCCACGATGTCCGCTTGAAATTGCCGAAGAGCATCAACCTGAAAATCTCTTCGGTCAACGGCGTGGTCAGCGTCGGAGCGATCACGGGCGAAGTCGGCCTGAGCAGCATCAACGGCAAAGTCGAAGTCGCGCAGGCGGGAACGGCTACGGAGCTGAGCAGCATCAACGGCCGCGTCTCGCTCTCGCTCCTGCGATTGGGCGAAGGCGGGTTGCGCGTGAGCAGCGTCAATGGCGGCATCGAGATCGGCTTGCCCTCGACGACCAACGCCGAAGTTGACGTGCACAGCGTCAACGGCGGAATTGACAGCGACCTGCCGATCACCGTCGTCGGTGAAATGAAGCGCGGGCAGTTGCGCGGCACGATAGGCTCGGGTGGCCCGCACATCACGATCACCAGCGTCAACGGCGGCGTGACCTTGAGAAGAAATTGAGATCGGTCTCGTGAAGACCGGGTCAGCCGCAGATCGGGCGAAAGGCGTGGAAGAATCGTTTAGGGGACTTTCTTCGCGCGTGCTTTGTCCGGTCTGTGGCTGAAATTTTTGCAGGAACTTTCCTTCGATGATCTCGTAACTAGCGATGTCGGACTCGAAGTCATTGGCAATCGCGGGGAATTCACCCGATTCGATTCAACGATTGAAATTGCCCAGCAGTCCGTTTTTGAAACTCAAAGATTCCGAAAGCGAACACTCATGCGATGTCATCTTGATCAACGGCTCTTGATCGAACCCACTATCTGAAGAACTTAAACCGATCAGCCCGAAGCGGCACGGTAATTGTTTTGAAAATTTTCGAGCATTCATCGTTCAATCAAAGTATTAAATCTTTGGTAATTGCTGAAATTCAGCTCAACGAAAGTTAAACGACTCAGGTAGAAGTTGAGGGAGGTTGAAAAATGGCTACTGAAGCATTGGAAAAGACCATTGCTCGTCCGGCTTTGAAGCCGCGCCCGGCGTTGACTTTGGTCAGCCCGCCGCGCGCGCTGAAGCTCGATCAGTTTGAATGTTTCATCGGCGTCAGCACCAATGTCACCGCGCTCAAGCAATTCATCAGCGTGCAGGCGTCGCAGCGCACGCCGACGCTGATCATCGGCGAGCGGGGGCTGCGCCAGGAGCAGGTCGCGCGCGTGCTGCATCAGGCGAGCGATAACTGGGCGCAGCCCTTCTTCGCCGTCAATGCCCACAGTCTGGACAGCGAGGCGCTGCACGGTCTGCTCTTCGGCCCGCGCGGAATGGTCGAGACCTGCGAGCGCGGCACGATCTACGTCAACGAATTGACTCGCTTGCCCGCATTGTTGCAGCAGCGCTTCGCCGCGCACATCGAAGAGCAGCGCTGGCGCTCCAATTCGGGCAACCACCCCGGCAAACACTATGGACCGCGGTTGATCTTTGCGACCGAGTGGGACCCGCACGGGCTTAAAGCCGAGAACCGGATCGCATACGGCCTGGTCGAGCTGCTGCGCCCGTCGGGTTATACGATCAAGCCGTTGCGCGAGCGCAGCGAAGACATCCCATATCTCGCCCGCCATCTGGCCGAAAAGATAACGAGGCGTTTGAGCAAGGGGCAGCACGAGATCGGGGCCGACGCTTTGAAGATGCTCGCGGATTACACGTGGGAAGGAAACATTGATGAGCTGGAAGCCGCGCTGGAGAGCGCAATCACTGCCTCGCCGCCGCAGCAGATAGACGAGTCGCTGCTGCCGTCGCGCATCCGTTACGCCGCGCTCAAATCAATCCCGATGAGCGGAATTAACCTGCCACAGATGGTTGACGATTTCGAGCGCACTTTGATCGAGACTGCACTGCGCCAGACGAACGGCAATCAGACGAAGGCGTCGGCGCTGCTCGGCTTGCGCGTGCAGACGTTGAATATGAAGTTGAAACGATTCAAGGAGAAGGATGAAGAGGCGAGTGGGTGAGTGGGCGAGTGGGCGAGTGGGCGAGTGGGCGATCTTCTTTCCCCCACTCCCCCACTCCCCCACTCGCCCACTCACCCACTCTCAATCAGACGGTTCTGCCACAAACCGATAGCCCACGCCGCGGACGGTCAGCAGGTGGCGGGGTTGTGCCAGAGACTTAGGATCGTCTTCGATGTATTTCCTCAGCCGAACGATGAAATTGTCTATCGCGCGGGTGTCCGTGTCTTCGCGCAATCCCCAGACGTCTTCGAGCAGCTTTCGACGCGAAACGACCTGGCCTTCGTGTCTGACCAGATAGCGCAGCAGATCGGCCTCCATCAGCGTCAATTGCACCGTGCGCTCGTTCGCCCTGAGTTGGAGGGTTGAGAAGTCAATCGTCTTTCCTGCGAAGTTGAAAACGTCGTGATGCGGGTCTTGCCCGGAAGCTTCGGATGAATTCTGCGAGAGGTGGAACCATTCGCGCCGCCGCAGCAGGCTGCGCAACCGCGCGATCAGGATCGCCAGCTCGAACGGTTTCGGCAGGTAGTCGTCAGCGCCCGCGCCGAAGCCGCTCAGCACGTCTTCGGGATGGCTGCGCGCCGTGAGCATTAGGATCGGGACGTACTGCCCGGTCTGGCGCAATTCGCGCGCGACTTCGAAGCCGTCTTTGCCCGGCAACATCACGTCCAGCACGACGGCGTCGAACCGGTTCGGCTCCTGCGTCAACCGCTCGATCGCCGACTCGCCGTCGCCGGCGATGACGATTTCATAACCTTCGGCTTCCAGGTTGAATTTCAACCCGGCGGCCAGATGCTGCTCGTCCTCAACGATCAAAACAACGCTCATCGTTCGTTAAACTCTTCGCTCAAAGATTCGGGGCAATTGAATCGTAAACGTGCTGCCCATCCCTTCGCCGGCGCTTTCGGCGAACGTGCTGCCGCCATGTTTGCTGACGATGGATCGCACTATGAACAGGCCCAGGCCCGTGCCTTTGACCAGCGAGGAGACTCGACGCGGCGCGCGGTAGAAACGGTTGAAGATCTGTTTCAACTGGCTGCGCGGAATGCCGATGCCGCAATCGGTCACGCGCACCGCGACCCGGTTGCCGTCCACTGCGGCGATTTCGACCGAGACGTCCATCTCCTCATCCGAATACTTGATGGCGTTATCAATCAGGTTCGAGACGGCGGCGCGCAATTCATCGGTGTCGCCGCGAACCAGAACGCGCTCGCCGTCATCGAGCGATTCGACATATCGCAACGATTTGTCATCGAGATGAGCATGCGTGCGCGCCAGATCGAGGCATTCGCGCACCAGCACACCCAGGTCAACCACCGAGCTTTGGATATGGCGGCGGCGATGGCCGGCGCGGCCGGCGCGCAGAATCTGTTCGACCGTGTGCAGCAAACGGTCGCTGTCGTCGAGCATCACCCGGTAAAACTCTTTGCACTGCGCTTCGTCCACCTGGCGCGTCTGCAATGTTTCGAGATAGAGGCGGATCGAAGTAATCGGCGTCTTCAACTCGTGGGTGACGGCGTTGATGAAGCTGTCGTGCTGTTCGTTGCGCCGAATCTCGCGCACCAGGAAGATCGTGTTCAAAACCAGTCCGGCAATGATCAGCACGAAAAAGATGACGCCGAAAATGAGCAGCGCCACCTGCCGCCAGTGAAAGACGATCCAGCCGATATTGAGCGCAACGGCCAACGCCACCAAACAGGCGCTGAGCGCGATGAAGAAATAGACCGATCGGCGGTGACTCTGAATACGCATGGTCAAGCTCCACGCGCATTGTAGGCGATGGAGGCCATGGCTGTGAAACGGATGAAGAGTTTCGTTTATCTGCCGATTGCGATTCTGCTATAGTACGCGGGCGTTACGTATCAACCATCTCGTTTTTGAATGGATTGCGCAATCAACATTTTCGCGGATCGAAGGGCGACGCCCCGAGGTTTATTCGCTCTCGTCTGCATTCTCGCTCTGGCGAATTCGGGCTGCGGCAAATCGCCGCAGGCGGAGCCTGATCGCGCAAAAGCGATCATCCCGCCGGCGTCCGCGATTGTCTGGGACGATTCGGATGATGACGGCATTCCCGACGCCGCCGAATTGCGTTCGTTCGATGACCGCGAGAATTTTCGCCGCTGGTTCGCGCACATCGCCGAGATGCAGTTTTACCGGCCGAGCGACGCCTGGAACGAAGAGCAGCGCGATTGCGCCGGGCTTGTGCGGTTTGCCATGCGCGAGGCTCTGCGCCGCCACGACCGTTTGTGGTTTCAATCCATCAGCAGGGGCAGCGGTGGGGGCGAGGGTTACGAAGCCGTCGCGCCCGATGTGAAGGCTTACAACCTCGAACGCAGCCCGGTTGGTGAAAAACTCTTTCGCGCCGATTTCGGATCGTTTCGGGAGAGCGATCTCGCCGACGGCAAGTTCTCGGAATTCGCCGATGCGCGCACGCTCAAAAATTTCAACGCGACGTTCATCACCCGTGATCGCCGTCAGGCGCAGCGAGGCGATCTGCTCTTTTTTCACCAGCCGTGGGTCCGGAAATTCCCATACCACGTGATGATCTTCATCGGCGACGCGCGGCAGGCAGGCGAAGGCGCCAGCGATTGGGTGGTTTATCACACCGGCTCTTCGCCTGACGACAAGGGCGAAGTGAAGAAGGTCAGGCTCGCAGTGCTCGATCATCATCCCGACAAACGCTGGCGTCCGGTTGAAACCAACCCGAACTTTCTCGGTTTCTATCGCCTCAGGATTCTGGAGTAAGACGCGAAGGCAGAGTTTATGAAATTCAGAAATCATCTCACTGTGGTTTTGGTTTATCTCGCGGTCATCGCGGCGACGATTGCGCTGGCCACGTTCCGCAATCACGTTCGCGGCGCGCAGACGGCGTCGCCAGCCGCCGCCGCCAGCCCGCAGCCAAGCCCCACGGTCAAGCCGCGTTTTTCGCTCTCGACCAATCGCACCTACGGCACGAACGAGAAGGCGCGCATCTACATCAGCTATCAGGGCGTTCAATCGCTCGATTTCCGCGTCTACCGGGTCAGAGACCCGTTCAAGTTTTTCAAGCAGCTCAACGATCCGCATCGGATGGGCGAAGAGGACAGGGACGAAGTGGCTGAGGTCGCGGCGACCGTTGATCGCCAGCCTTCGTTTCTGGAAAAAGTGCGCTCGTTCAAGACCTCGGTTTATCGCAAGGTCAAGAATTATTTCCGCAGCCAGCTCCGCCGCGAATCGCGCACGGCCTTCAACGACAAGTTCCGTTCGGGCGAGCAATTGCCTTTGCACGAAGCCGATTACGCGCGCGTGCCTCTGCTCAATCCCGATCAGATCGTGGGTTCGTGGCGGCAGGTTCTGACGCCGCTCGAAACCGAATATGATTCGCGGATGATCAATCTCGGCAAACGCGAGCCGGGGGTTTACCTGGTCGAAGCCGTGAACGGCGATCTGCGGGCTTACACCATCGCCGTGGTCACCGATCTGACGATGATCAACAAGACAGCCACAACCACTGGCACGACTGGGGACGGCGAGATGCTGATCTACGCCGTTGATCGCAGATCGGGCGAGCCGCGCGCCGACGTCCAGGTCGAGGTCGTCAAAGGGCAAAAGACATTTGCCGCGGGCGCGACCGACCGCAACGGCATGCTCAGAGTCGCGATTGCCAAAGAACAGCCCAAGCCGCAACAGACGCAGCAGGACCGCGAAGCTGCGCAGCTCGATCCCGCCGCGCCGCTGGAAGAGACCGAAAGCTCATACCTGGTTCTGGCCAAACGCCGCGATGAGTTCGCCGTCTCCGATCTGCAGCCATATTACTTCGGCGAAGGTGCTGGATCGGGAAACCGGATCGCGAGTTACATCTACACCGACCGTCCGGTCTATCGTCCCAATCAGAGAGTCTATTTCAAGGGCATCGTGCGGCATCTCGGCGAAAGTGGATACGAAATCCCCGCCGTTCGCGCGGTCAATGTCAGCATCACCGATCAAACCGGCAGCGAGATATTCAACCAAGGGCTTTCGCTCTCGGCGCGAGGCACGTTCAGCGGCGAGGTTGATCTCGCGGCGGGCGCGCCGCTGGGGTTTTACGAGCTCAAGGCGGCTGTCGGCGAGGCGCAGACCAGCGGGTCATTCGAGGTCGCCGAATACAAGAAGCCCGAATTCAAGGTCAAGGTGACCACACCGAAAAACTTCGTGTCCGTCGGCGAGAAAACGAAGTTCACGGTCGAGGCGAGATACTTTTTCGGCGCGCCGGTGGCCAATGGCGATGTGGAGTATTACGTCTATCGTTCGCGTTATCACCACTGGTGGTGGCGAGCTGAATACGATGGCGGCTCGAGCGAAGAAGGAGATGCCGAAAGCGATGAAGAGGGCTATTACGGTTACGGCAACGATATGGTGAAGAAAGGCGAAGGGCGATTGGACGCCAACGGGCGGTTGGAAATTTCCTTCGACGTTCCACCGATGGATGAGAAGCAGCCCTACGATTTCACCTATCGTCTGGAAGCGAAAGTTACCGATTCGGCGCGCCGCGAGATGGAAGGCCGAGCCGGGTTCGTAGGCACGCGCGGTCGCACTGTCGTCTTCGCGCAGCCCGAGCGTTACGTCTATTTCCAGAACGACTCGGCGCGCATCAAAGTCAAAACCGCCGATTACGAGGGCCGCCCCGTTGCGAGCCGGGTCACGCTGAAGTTCGTCGAAGTGAAGTACGAGAAGTTTGAAGAGCGGGAAGGCGACCAGACCTGGGTCAAATACAAACCGGTCAAACGCGACCTCTCGCAGGCCGACGTGACGACCAACGCGCAGGGCGAAGCCGCCTACGATTACCGCATCCCGATCATCGGCTCGATTCAGATCGAGACCTCGGTCTACGAAAACGGCAAGCGCATTCCTTCGGACGCCGAGTACATCTACGCCACTGATCGGAACAACAGTTGGGCTGACGGGGCCTATCGCGACTACGGCTCGATCAAGCTGATCCCCGACAAGAAATCGTACCGGGCGGGCGAAACCGCGCACGTGCTGGCGATGCTGCCGACGGACAGAGCTTACCTGCTGGTGACGACCGAGATGTCGAAGGTGCTGGACGCGCGGCGGATTGACGCCGAAGGCCGCGCGGTGATGATTGACCTGGAGATCAAGGAGAGCTTCTCGCCGAACATCTACCTCAGCGTGGCTTACGTGAAAGACAACGAAATGTACGAGCACAGCCGGAGCATCCCAGTTCCGGCGCGCAACAAATACCTGCAACTGGAAGTCATCCCGGACAAGCAGGAGTACAAGCCGCGCGATCCGGCGTCGTACACCATCGTTGCGCGCAACCCCGACGGCGCGCCCGCTTCAGGTGTCGAAGTCAGCCTGGGCGTGGTTGACGAAGCTATCTACAGCATCAGGCCGGACGCGGCGGGCGACATCCGCCGGGCGTTTTACGGCACGCGCTACAGCAGCGTCTCGACGCATTATTCGTCGGCCTACAGCTTCACCGGCTATTCGGGCAGCAAGAAGATGGAATTGGCGCAGAACAAGCGGTCGTATCAACTGGCCGATTTCAAAAGCGAGCAGTACGCCGGAGCCAAGATTCGCAAGGAGTTCAGGGACACCGCCTTCTGGCAGCCCAATGTCGTGACGGGCGCAGACGGCAAGGCGACCGTGAAATTCAACCTGCCCGACAACCTGACGACGTGGCGGGCGACGGCGCGCGCGGTGAGCGCCGACCTGCGCGTGGGATCGCAGGTGAGCCGCGTGCTCTCGCGTAAGGATTTGATACTGCGGCTCGAAACTCCGCGATTTATGACCGAAGGCGACACCGTCACGGTTTCCGGCATCGTCCACAACTACCTCGATTCCGAAAAAGTCACGCAGATCGAATTGAAGGTGACGGGCGCGAACCTGCTCGACACGGCGCAGCAGACGGTGACCGTGGCGAAACAGGGCGAGCATCGGATTGACTGGCGCATCGCGGCTTCGCAACTCGGCAACGTGACGCTGCTGGCGACGGCGAAGACCAACGTCGAATCGGACGGCATCGAATTGCCAGTGCCGGTCGTGCCGCAGGGGCTGAAACAGACCAAAGGCAATGCGGCGGCGATGGGCGAGGATTTTGCCGAGCGGACTTTCATTCTCGATCTGCCCGGCAATGCCAACACGCAGGCGCGGACGCTGCGCATCGAAGCCGCGCCGTCAATCGCCGGAGCGATGTTCGGCGCGCTCGATTACCTGACCAGCTATCCCTACGGCTGCACCGAGCAGACGATGTCGAGCTTCCTGCCGAACGTGATCGTCGCGCAGGCCTTGAAGGAGGTGAAGTCGGCGTCGGTCAAGGCGCCGGGCGATTTGAACCAGAAGGTGCAGCGCGGGCTTGAGCGGCTCTACAACCTGCAGCACGGCGACGGCGGATGGGGCTGGTGGGTGGCCGACAAGACCGATCCGTTCATGACCGCTTACGTCGTTGACGGATTGGCGATGGCGCGCCGCGCAGGTTACGGCGTGAACAGTTATGCGTTCGACCGTGGCCGGGACCGCGTCAAACAACTGCTCGATTCCGGCAAGCTGGAGAACGGCAAACCGATTGATCCCGAGTCGCGCGCCTATCTGATTTACGCGATGAATGTGAGCGGTGACGCCGACGC
>Ga0247727_10014322_pt1 | contig 13198 bp, 10 predicted proteins | sample WisWelCaveWW1625_FD_202498 | JGI IMG/M metagenome (GOLD analysis project Ga0247727, IMG submission 202498) | Biofilm microbial communities from Wishing Well Cave, Virginia, United States - WW16-25 | ecosystem: Environmental > Aquatic > Deep subsurface > Groundwater > Cave microbial mat | place... | reverse complement strand
GGCGGGTTCACGGCGGTTTCCTCCATGCTGAGCTTCGCACCCTCGGTATCGAACCCGCTGATATTCTCGACTTCAGCGTGAACTGCAATCCCTATGGGCCGTGCCGCGAAGTGGTTGGAGCAGTGCGGTCTGCTCCAATCGATCAATACCCGGACCCTACGGCACGCGAGGCGCGAGTGGCGATCGCGTCATTGCTCGGCGTCGACCCCGCCCAAGTCGCTCTGGGGAATGGTTCATCGGAGCTGCTGTGGACACTGGCACACGTGCTTGTTCGGCCCGGCACTGGCGTCGTCATCGTAGAACCAACCTTCTGTGAGTTCCGCGCCGCCGCAGAGCGAGCGGGTGGTCGGGTCGACGAGTGGAGAGCGACATCCAGCGATGTGTTTGCCATCGATCTCCAGGCCGTTGAAAGGCTAGTCCGAGAGAATGAGGCCGCGGTGCTCTACCTGTGTGCACCCAATACGCCCACCGGGATCTCGATTCCGGCCAACGACGTAGCGAGACTCGCTGAGGCGAACCCCGCCGTGGCTATTGTCCTCGACCAGTCGTTCCTGTCCCTCAGCGAGCGGTTCTCTGACGTCCGGGCCAGACTGCCAGGGAACGTCATCTGCGTTCGCTCGATGACCAAGGACTACGCCATCCCAGGCATCCGAGTGGGCTACCTGGTCGCTGCGCCAAATATCGTGGGCCACGTCGAGGAGTGTCGGGCTGCCTGGACGACGAGCTCCCTGGCTCAGGCTGCTGCCATTGCGGGATGCCGGGCGACGGACTTCGTCGATCGGAGCCGCGCGACACTCCTCGCCGACTGCGCGGCGCTGGCTGAGCTGCTCCGCAGGGTGGGCCTCGATCCGGTGCCCTCTACGACGGGATTTCTCATCGTGCGCACTGGCGGGGCCTCCTCACTGCGGGACCGGTTGCTCGCCACCCACCACATTCTAGTGCGAGATTGTCGCTCGTTCGGGTTACCCGACTACATCCGCCTTGCGGCGAGGCCTGAAGTCGAATGTGAGCGCCTCATAGGCGCCCTCCGTCAGGAGCTAGGCCGATGCTAGCGCCTACGATCATGGTTCAAGGCACGGCATCGTCCGTGGGGAAGAGTCTCCTGGTCACCGCACTCTGCCGTTTCTTCCGCCGCGAGGGACTTCGGGTGGCTCCCTTCAAGTCGCAGAACATGGCGCTCAACTCGGCCGTCACCGCCGACGGCCGCGAGATCGGGCGTGCGCAAGCGGTGCAGGCCGAGGCCGCGGGCATTCTGTCGTGCGTGGACATGAACCCGATCCTGCTCAAGCCCGAGGGGGATCGACGAAGCCAAGTCGTGGTGCTCGGCAAGCCGATCGGCAGCATGACGGCAACCGAGTATCACGCGTATAAGCCCCGCCTCTCGACGGTGATCGCGGAATCGCTCGCTCGGCTCCGAACGGACTACGAACTCGTCGTGATCGAGGGCGCGGGGAGCCCAGCTGAGATTAACCTGAAGGCCCGCGACATCGTCAACATGCACGTGGCCAAGCTGGCGGACGCACCCGTGCTTCTCGTGGGGGACATCGACCGCGGCGGCGTGTTCGCTTCTTTTGTCGGTACGATGGAGCTCCTTGAGCCGGACGAGCGTGCCAGGGTCGCGGCCTTCGTCGTGAATAAATTTCGTGGCGACATTGCGCTGCTCAGGCCTGGGCTCAGCTTCCTCACTGAGCGCACCGGCAAGCCCGTGTTGGGCGTCGTGCCATACGTTCCGAACCTCCGCATCGCAGGCGAGGACTCCGTCTCGCTCGAAGACCGTGTGGCTCGTCGCAGACCTGCCCAACACGAGCTCGACATCGTGGTGGTGCGCCTGCCGCGCCTCTCCAACTACGACGATGTCGAGCCTCTGGAGCACGAGGCCGGTGTCGTCGTTCGATTCGTCGAGCAGCCTGACGAGGTACAGGGCGCCGATCTAGTGATTCTGCCGGGCTCGAAGAACACGGTGTCTGATCTCGCGTGGCTCCGCGCACGTGGCATCGCCAGCGCGATCGAGGCACGCGCCTGCGAGGGCAAGCCGGTGTTAGGACTCTGCGGCGGGTGCCAAATGCTCGGCGAGGTCATCGACGATCCCTACGGGGTGGAGTCCGCTGAAACCCGGGTGCGTGGGCTGGGAATTCTTGCCCTTCGGACGCACTTCCAGCGGGAGAAGATCACGGCGCAAGTCCGAGCCCGGGTCTTGAGTCCGTCGTTCCTCACCGATGGGGTTGTAATCGAAGAGGACGTCACGGGGTACGAAATCCACATGGGTGTGGTGGAACCCATCAGCCCGCGCGCGAGCCCCTTTGAGATTCGGTCCCGGAACGGGCTGGTGGAGGCAACCGCCGACGGGGCGATCGGCGGCGGTGGCGCGGTCGTGGGCACCATGCTGCACGGTCTGTTCGAGAATGAGGCGATTCGGGCGCGTACCCTCGCGTTCCTGCGTACACGCAAGGGGCTCCCTGAGTGTGCAGCGCCACGACGCATCCCCTCGAAGCAGGCCGAGTATGACCGGCTGGAAGCCGCGGTTCGGGAGCACCTCGACTGCGAGCTGCTCTGGCGTCTTGTTCGCCTGCGCTGATCTTCGCCGGGATGAATTATGCTTCGATCGCTTGCCCTTGCTTTCGGCTTCTTGACACGGCTGCCGGTGAAGAACGCGCCGGTCGACGACGCAGACTTCGGTCGTTCGCTCTCGTGGTTTCCCATCGTCGGAGTGGCGCTGGGGCTCGCGCTTGTCGGAACGGAACGGCTCCTGCGGGGATATCTGTCTGCAGATCTGGTGGCGGTGGCGCTCGTCGTGCTCCTTGCGGTGCTCACGGGCGGCCTTCACCTGGACGGGCTGGCCGACGTCTTTGACGCTCTCGGCGGGGGACGTGGGGATCGTCAGCGTATGCTCGCGATTATGAAAGACAGTCGCATCGGGGCCCACGGAGCTGCGGCTCTCTGCCTACTGTTGATCGCGAAGGTGGTCATGGTCACGGAGGTGTTGCGGCATGAATCCCTCTGGCAGCTGCTCGCCTTCCCGGTGCTGGCACGCTGGGCGGTGATTCCGCTGGTGATCTTCTTCCCTTACGCGCGGGGCGACGGCCTCGGGAAGCCCTTCAACGGTCACGGGCGCCCACTCCATTTTGCCGTGGCGACGTGCCTGACGGCGGCCTTGGTCGCGTGGACGGGCCCGCAAGCCATCGTGCCAGGAGCCTCCACGCTCGCCGTTGCACTGGGGATTGGGTTCTGGCTGAAGCGTCACCTCGGCGGTCTCACGGGCGACGTCTACGGCGCCGCAATCGAGTTGTCAGAAATCGTCTTCCTCGGTGTCGCAGGACTAGGAGATCGCGAGTAGAGGTCAACACGTGGCAGGCCAATGCCAAGAAGGTTCAGTTCGGAGCGTCCAGTCAGGTCACTCGAAACGATCGTGATAAACAATACTATACGCAAGGGTGCATATGAATCTATCTGAGGGTAGTCTCTGGCCCTTACTCGGTCTCGCGTTCGCATTGGGGCTGAGTCATGGCGCCGACCCGGACCATCTCACCGCCATTGATGGCATGACGAGGGCGTCGGTGGATCGACATCCGAGAATGAGTCGGTGGGTGGGAACGGGGTTCGCGTTTGGTCACGCGCTCTCAGTCCTGATAATTGCGGCATTGATCGCGCTGGCGGCATTGTATCTCCAATCGTTCAGCAATTCTGTGCTGCAAGTCAGCGGGGTGGTGTCGGCGGTCCTCCTGTTCGCCATCGGGACCTTGAATCTCGCGAGGCTAATCACGCTGCCCGCTGGAACCGCGGCTCCGAGTAGCGGCTTCATGGGCTATCTGTTGCCCAGGCAGATGCTCAACATCGCGCACCCGATGAGTGCCGTGCCTATTGGTGCGTTGTTCGGGCTGGGGTTTGAGACAGCCAGCCAGATGTCGGCCTGGGCACTGGCTGGAACGATGGGCTATGGCCTTTTAGGAGCGTTGCTCATCGGGATGGCATTCAGCGTAGGGATGGCCATCACAGACTCGATTAATGGACTCGTCGTGCGCCGGATGTATCTGGCTGCCACCACGATGGCCATTCAGGGTAATCGCATGATGACGCTGACCGTCGTGGGATTAGCGTACGTCGTCGGGATCATCAAACTGCTCCAACCCACCTCCTTTGCGCTGCCGGTCAGCGACAGGGGTCTCACGATCATGGTGCTCGGAGCTGTGCTGTTAGCGTTTATGGCAGCCCTGGTGAAAGCAAAGTTCCGGGGGCTTAACCGAAAGGAGGCCTGTTACAGAGGATGATGTAAGTCAGTGAGTTCGTAGCCCATGTACCCCAAGGGAAGCGCGGTAGAAGCCGCCACTGGTCCGCAACTGTGATCGGGGACGAAATCTGCAATCAGCCACTGTCCGCTGGGATGGGAAGGCGCAGAGAGTAGGACGAGCCGAGAGTCAGGAGACCTGGGTACATGGAGATTCCAGTCACCCCTTTCGTGAACAGAAGGAGGCGTCGTTCATGTATTCCCAAATTCTCAGGCTTCTTGCCGTTGTGTTGGTTCTGTGTATGTCAGCTCACACCGTGGTTGCAGAGGATCGAACGGATAGCCAGGCTGAGGAAAAGAAACACGCCCTTGCCCAAGCGCAACAACCCTCGGCCCTGTCGGTCGATGAGCCGATCCTGATCCAGGAGGTCACAGAGGTGCCGGTCGAACCTGTCGTCGTGTCTGAGACGAGAACGGAGAAGCCCCTGAGCCATGTGACAGGTTCGGTGTATGTGATTACGCGCGATCAGTTGGAGAAACGGCAGTTCCCGTACTTGCGGGAAGTCCTGCGGGATGTCCCGGGGCTCACGATTGTGGAAACGGGTTCGCGCGGGGGGACCACCTCGTTGTTCACGCGGGGCGGTCAGTCTAACTACACGATGGTGTTGATCGATGGTGTCAAAGTGAATGACGCCGGCGGCGGCTTCGAATTTGCGAATCTGACGACGGACAACGTAGAGCGAATCGAGGTCGTCAAGGGGCCGCAAAGCGCATTATACGGGTCCGATGCCATCGGCGGCGTGATCAATATCATCACCCGAAAGGGCAGCGGTCCGACAAAAATTGTCGGTGAGGTCATGGGCGGTCTGGGGCGCGGAATCGGTTCAAACATGGGGACGCATCAAGAACGTGTGAGCGTCAATGGCGCTTCTGACCGTGTCGATTATTCCGCGGAATGGACGCGATTCGATCATGCTGGGATGTTTGGTCTGAACAATAAATTCCTGAACAATGTATTCAGCGGGAGCTTTGGTCTTCGGGCGTCGGACAAACTTCAATTCCGGAGTACCTTTCGGTATACGGACAGCCAGTTCAAGTTTCCCACCGATTTTGTGTCGGGGGTCGGCTTTCCGCCCGTCGACCCGAATCAAGGCCAGGAGCGGACGCTCCTCTCGTTCGGAAACTCGGCGACCTATCAAGCCACCTCGTGGTGGGAGCATGTGCTCCAGTGGTCGCATATGGAATCGCGGTTCAAGTTTTTCGATTTTAAGGATCCCCTTCCATCGGATTTCATATCGACACAAACAGACGGCACGCAACGGCGAGACATGTTGGATTACCACACGAATTTCCGTGTGAGAGAGGGAATCTGGAGCGGAACCGCCGCGACGTTCGGCGTCGAGTTTCAAGAAGAACGACTGTCCCAGTCGAGCGTGGGCTTTACGAGTGCCTCCACCAACCTGTCACGTCGGAATAGAGGGTACTACGCACAACTGCAGGGGGTTTACGCGGATCGGTTTTTCATCACGCCCGGGATTCGTGTGGAAGAAAATGAGTTCTTCGGAGAGTTCGTCAATCCGAAGATTTCCGGAGCCTACATCCATAAGGAGACAGGAACCAAGGTTCGGGCCAGCCTGGGGCGAGGTATTCGTGCGCCGTCGTTTTCCGAACTGATCGGATTTCCCAACTTCGGCATTCCCGGCAACTTCAATCTCAAGCCGGAGAAGGCCACGAGTTGGGAGGCCGGCCTGGATCAAGACATTCTCGGCAAAGATCTAACGGCCTCTGTCACATGGTTTCACAACGATTTCACGAATCTGGTCGTGCTCAATACAGGCGTGAATACCAATATTCAGGGCGCGAAGACGCAAGGGCTCGAATCCCAACTGAGATGGCGCGTCACGAGGGAATTGACGCTGTCGGCTGTGCATACCTACCTAAAGACCGAAGTCACGGAAATCGGAACCGGACAAAATTTCGGTGGCCTGTTCGTGCCGGGTGGCCGTCTACTTCGTCGTCCGGAGCACAGCGGCAATGTGCAGGCGGACTACCAGACTAAGACCTGGGGGATTAACCTCATGGTGCTTGGAGTCGGTGATCGCGTGGATCGCAATTTTGCAGCTGCGGGATCTCCTCGTGTGAAGAATGAGCACTACTGGCGTGCGGATGTGTCTGGCTGGTATTCGCTCGGCAAGTTCGAAGGCGCAGACTGGAAAGCGAAGCTGCGTGTCGAGAATCTGACGGACACTCGTTATCAAGAAGCGTTCGGCTTTCCCAATCCTGGCGTATTTGCCATGGCCGGGTTGGAAGCGTCGTTCTAGAGGCCGGGATGACGCGATGACTCTCAAGCCAGAGATCATAGTGGGGGGAAATCGCGCCGCATGGGTCCATGGCTGGGCCGTCTCGGCCGTCGTCCATACGGGCCTCGTCGTCGCGATTATGATCGGGCTCCCTGCTCGCCAGACCAAAGAGGTGCGGGAGGCATTTCGGTGGGATGTGCAACTCGGGACGAGTTCATCACCCTCAGGTTCCGGGCCGAGCGCACCGTCGGCGCCGGCTCAACGACGGTCCCCGGTGAGGACTCCAGCGGCGATACAGAAGCGCGTCGGACAGGAAAGGGTTTCGACGCGGGTCATACGACAGATGGACACGATGCCGCGCGCAGAGACCCAGATCGTTGAAGGACGCAGGTCGATGCCAGATCAAATGGAACAGGAAGCAGGTGGACGGCGGCATGACATGGAGCGGATTGTCGAAATGCAAACGATTGAACATCCAACACCGATTGAGCGCGAGATGCGCGAGGAGGTTCGACCAGACGTAGTCTTGCGGAACGAACAGCCCACCGCCAACGAACTGTCCCAGGCGCCAGCGATGGCATCGATCGAACCAGTCGTGACATCTGCGGTGCCGGAAGCCCGAGTGGTCGAGCCGCGGGCGAGTTCAAGCATGGACACAGGGACAGCGTCCCCCGCTGGAGCGCGGTCGACGGTACGGCAGGCAGAGGCGGAAGGAGCATCGCCGGGGTCCGCGCGTGCAAGCCAGTCGGCCAACGAGCAGGAGACCTCGGCCTCATTTCCCAGACGTGATCGAGCAGGTGCGGGACATCCGGAAGGCCCTCCTTTGGCCGAGCTTGAGAACACGGTTGGCTCAGAGACTCCACACGCGCGAGTCGCAAACGTCGTCGCGAGCACGGGCTCGCCGCCTTCCGGCGAATCCAAGCGACTGGACTACGGCTGGTTGGCCCATACGATCCGGGCGCGCATCGAGGAGGTGAAGCGCTACTCTGTAGAAGCCAGAGCGAACGAGTGGGAGGGCCAGGCGGTGCTCTCAGTATCGATACTGGCCGATGGGCGTATCGTGGATATTCGGGTCGTCGAAAGCTCGGGCAACCAGCGTCTGGATGAGGATGCGAAGACGATAGTGGGGCACGCCTCACCGCTCACGCTCTCACAGCCGATCGGTGTGACGAAGGTCGCCGTGAAGGTCCCCATCATCTTTGAACTGCAGTGATGAACACAAGAAAGGAGAACCACAGCATGACAGCCCCAGGCTACAAAACGGAGCAAATCAATGGCATCGACGGGGTGCGTTACGAGTATGAGTTCATGGAGCCTACTGAGCGCGCCCTCCTGGCGTTGATGAAGGATCTGTTCGAGACCTACTGGTCTCACATCGTCTTCGGTCCTTGCGTCCAGGGGGCCGTGTACGAGGTGCGACTAGTCGAACCGCCGAAGAAACTTACCGTTCTCGATGGGTATCTCACCGTGGATTTGGGCGATTGGCATTTTCACCTGTGCATCGGAAACCATCGCGGCACAAAAGCCAATCCGACTCCGGAGGCGCTAGCGAACATACGCCGTGCCTCAAAGGCTGCATTCTTCCGGAGCATGGGCAACAGCTGCGCTGGCGGGAGCTGGGGATTCCGAATGTGGAATGGCGCCGACGAGCAAATGTTAACTGTGTTTTTCCCGAATCCCTATCTGAGTGACCGGTTTAAGCCTCAGAAGCCGGATTGGGCGAGACTGACGTTATGGAACGATATGCGACAGAAATACCTTCCCGAGGCTACGGTATGGGTGCCGGATGCCTCCATGCCGGATACGGTGCCCTGCGGACACTGATGAAGACGATGGCGTCCAGTCTCGAATCCCCAGGGCCCTCTCTCCAACCACTGGCTCCACGTGGCCGGCGGATGCCGTATGGCCGACTGTGGCTGGTCGCAGTGCTCGGAGTGGCTCTCTTGGCAGCGGCGATCCGGCTCGTATCGCAGGCCAGCGTCCCACCGGTGTGGGTGAACAGGGGGAGCGTCCCCACGAGGATTGTGTCTGTCAACGTGATGAGCGATGAAATCCTCTTGGCGCTGGCACCGGAGCGACTCGTCGGGCTCAGCGTGCTGGCAGACAATCCCGATAGTTCAAATGTTGTCCAGGAGGCCGGCGTCATTCCTATACGACTCAATGGCGACATTGAACGCATCCTGATGCAGTCGCCGGACTTAGTCGTCATCGGGAAGTATCGCGCCGACGTGGCTCGACAGGTACAAGGGCTCGGTATCCCGGTGTTCTTGATCGAGGGGTTTGAGTCGATCGAGTGGATTCGTTCGCGCATCAGAATGATGGGTGCGATGGCGGGTGTGCCCGAAGGGGCCGAACACCTGGTGGCCGACATGAATGCACGGATCGAGGCGATCTCGGCACGCGTGGCCGGTCGGCCACGCCCCCGTGTGTTGCTGTACTCCGAATCAGGCTGGGTGAGCGGACGGCAGACCACCCTCGACGATGTGATTCGTGCCGCTGGCGGGGTAAACCTCGCCGCTGAGATGGGCATCATCGGCTCGCAGAAGGTGTCGCAAGAGCGAGTGATCGTGGTTGATCCTGACGTGATCCTGCTCCGAGATGCGCGCCGTTGGGAGTCCGGGTTTCGCCAGGCGTTGCTGAGGGATCCGGCGTTTCAAGGCGTGAAGGCGTTGCGCGATCAGCGAGTGTACAACGTCCCGGCGCGCCTGTTGGTCACCAGCTCGCATCATATTGCCGAGACGGTGGAGACGATTGCCAGGCTGCTGCACCCAGAGGTATTTAAGGAGGGCTCGCGATGAGGAGAGCCCCCGTCATTCATGTCGCGCTGATCACCGCGTTACTGGGGAGTATCCTGATCGCTACGGCAGTGGGATCCGTGCCGATCCCGATTCCGTCGATTGTCGCGGTACTCCTGGGGAAGGCCATCGGGGTCATCCCGGTCAATTGGTTGCCTGACCAGACCGCGTACGAGGCCATTGTGTTGTACCTGCGCCTACCCCGGGTCATCCTGGCTGCGCTCGTTGGCGGGGCCCTCGCGCTGGCCGGTGCCGTCCTGCAGGGGCTGTTTCGTAATCCGATGGCCGATCCCGGGATTATCGGCATAAGCAGCGGCGGAGCTCTCGGGGCGGTCATCGCGGTCATGAGCGGGTTGGCTGCCAACGCGTTGTGGTCGTTGCCATTACTCGCCTTTGTTGGGGCTGCGGGAGCCACCTGGACCATTTATATCCTCTCGACGCAGGCCGGGCGTACTCCGTTGGCTACGCTGCTCCTCTCCGGTCTCGCCGTGAGTGCTTTTGCCACTGCCCTTACGTCGTTACTGTTGACGTTAGCCCAAGACATTTTTGCGTTCCGCGAGGTGCTCTTTTGGTTATTAGGTGGGTTAGACGGACGCGGCTGGTCCCATGTGGGCTTAGCGGCCGGGCCGATCCTCGCGGGCGTGATTTTCCTGCTGTTGTTTGCCGATGAGTTGAACATCGTGGCGGCAACAGGAGAAGCAGGGGCGTCCAGTGTCGGCGTCGAGATGCAACAGACGAAACGTCGCGTGCTGATGTTAACCGCGTTGATCACCGGCGCGGCCGTGTCGGTGAGCGGCATCATCGGGTTCGTCGGTTTGATCGTGCCGCACATCGTGCGGTTGATCGTCGGTCCGGACCACCGCGTCTTGCTGCCCGCAAGCTTTCTGGGCGGGGCCTGTTTCCTGATCTGGGCCGATCTGGGGGCGAGAACGCTTATGCCTACGCAAGAGCTGCGCTTGGGCGTGGTGACGGCGCTCCTAGGCGCGCCGTTTTTTGTCTACCTGCTTCAACGACATCGTATTCGGACGGAGGTCGTGTAAATCATGTCTGACCTTATGACGTTGGAAGCCGTGAGCCGGTGCAGCAACGGACGGATGTTGTTGGATGGGGTCAATCTGACCGTGAAGACCGGTGAACTGGTGGGTATCATCGGGCCGAACGGTGCCGGCAAAACCACGCTGTTGTCGATCATGGCAGGGCTCTTGGAACCGAGCACAGGCATGGTCTACTTGAATCAGGTCCCGCTCTCGACTCTCTGCCGTCAACAGATCGCTCAACAGATTGCCGCTGTGCCGCAGACGACGACGGTGAGCGACTTCCGGTTTTCAGCCAGGGACATTGTATTAATGGGGCGATATTCACACCGGGATCGATTTGCTGGCGAGACATCCGAGGATCACGCGATCGCAACAGACGCGATGCGACACACCCGGGTCACGCCCTTCGCGGACCGTTCCGTTACGGAATTGTCGGGAGGCGAACGACAGCGCGTGACCGTCGCGCGGGCTCTGGCCCAGCAGCCGCGTCTGCTGCTGCTGGATGAGCCAACCGCGAGCTTGGATCTCTCGCATCAACTGCACGTGTTGCAGCTCGTCCATCAACGGGTGACCAAGGATCGGCTGACGTCCGTGACCGCCATTCATGACCTGGGCCTTGCCAGCCGGTTTTGCGACCGGCTCATTCTGCTGGATCACGGACGGATCGTCGCGGACGGTCCTCCTGCGGACGTCCTGACGCCGGATCGCCTTGCAACGGTCTTTGGGGTCGTGGCGCATGTCAGTCCTCACCCAGTGACGAACGGCCTCATGATTCACGTGATCGAGCCGGTCCGGGACGATGCTATGCCCTGAGGCGAACAGTGGTACAAGCGCACTCCCGATTTAAAAGGAGGAAGTATGTCAGAGTAACCAGTGAGTCAATCCGACACGTTGTCGCTTGACCGTCTCACCCTTGCACTGGTCGTCAGCGGTCTGGGTGTCTGTACGGATGAGGCGGTTGCGGATCTCCGTCGCTATCTCCAGTCCAAAGCGATCACGCACACCTCGGTGGAATTCGATGCATCCCTGGGGCGTGCGAAACGGCACTTTGCCGAGGGGGCCGCCCACTTCTTTCTCTGCGACGGGGAGCCCTGTCAGCGACAGAGACGTTTCGAGGCCACCTCCAACGTTCTGCAATATGAGGTTGAACGCATCGGCTGTCGGATTTCACCCACGGCCTGCCAAGGGCCCTGCAAGCAAGCGCCGGTGGCGTTGCTGCGTGTGGGCCACGGATGTGAATTATTTTCCCAGTTCGCTCGCCGTCGGGAGTGGGAGGCTGTGTTGGGGTTTGCTCAACGAGCGGCTCAGGCGAAGACCTTGCTCGTCGATGCCGGCACGGCGCAGCCGTTCCGGTTCGATCCCGTCCATGAACCGGAAAAGCCCAGTGCGACGCTCGAATACGTCCGGTTCCTGTTGGGGCATTTCGAAGGAGTGGTGGAGTTGCCTCTGGAGCAACGATCCATCCAGAAGGAGGTTGTCGGAAGTTGGGAGGTCGGCGGGCGCTTTCTGAGTCTTCGGATGGCTGCCACGTATCGACGGACGAATGGTTTGTGGGATCGGCATCAGGCCTTTATTATCCTCGGTTCGGACGAGGAGACCGGTGCACTCATGAGCCGAGCGTACACGGACGGGGGGATGACCCACGAGTTTCACATCGTCATCGAGGAGAGGCGGCTGATGTTTGCGGATCGCGTGCCGCACGGTGTGCCCGCTGTGGCCGCGCGAAAAGTGCTGGCTCCCACCGCGCACGGGTATGAGGAGACCCTGGAAATTGACCGAGGGCTCGACTTCTTCATGACTCCGTTGAGAGAGGAGGAGAAAATGATCACGACGGACGGGCGCACACAAGGCGCTCAGGCGCAGACATTCCTCGGCTTGAAATGGACTTCAGTTCAGTGATCGAGAGAGGCTGACGGTCATGGTCGAGGTTGACCGTCAACTGGAAGGCTTTCACCGCAGCCAGGTATCCGGCTAAGCAAGTGGCCTTACCAGTCTCGCGCGGACCCAGCTCGACCAGGTTGTCGTTCAAGGTAACGAAACAATACAGCATTCAAAATATTTCGGCGTGTCTCTTGAGCCGCTTGACGGAGAGACGTGGCCTCGTTTGTTTGGAGAGAATGTTCTCTTCCTTAAGTGGAGCCTTGCGGTGGTCTGCCTTCTCGGCGGTGAGCCGTGTAGGCAGGTTGTCAAAGTACACTCCATCTGGCCTGGCCGATCGCCAGGGCTGTTCCATAGAGCGCCCCGACCGGGCAAAGGAGGGCGCCGGCGACTACAGTCCCGATATTCCCCTTTGCCTCATACCGTTTCCCCTTCCACCGTTCCGCCAGATCAACCCGCTGGTGCTCACGGACTCGCTGTCTAGCTCTGACAGTCCATCCCATCACTCTGGGGTTCAACCGCGATTTGAGGTGGTTCTAAGACCTCGGTTCATTCGACTGTTACCCGCTCAGAGAACGAATCCAGGCTGATGGGTACGAAGATTGAGGAGCATCCAACCAGGAATACGGGGGAAATCGCTCCGGCCGCTAGAGCCCAAACCCGTATCTCTTGTCTGACGACTTACAGGTATGGGGGTGAATTCAATGGAGCAGGAAGGGCGGAGTAACTGCGGGACCGTACCTTCATAAGGGATATCCGGTCCCAGAATGAACCGTCAAGACCTTCTGAAATGACTTACTGGATGGGTCAGGGCTGTCTCGTATCACCCCTGTAGCATAGGCGATCTGTGGACATGATTCCAATCGGACATTTAGTCGCAGGCCGGGTTGTTCGTGCCTACCCAGATAAAGATGCGTATCTGGTGTGGTTGCACGAATCCAATACGTTTGCCCTCCTTCCGAAACG
>Ga0247727_10014321_pt1 | contig 13198 bp, 13 predicted proteins | sample WisWelCaveWW1625_FD_202498 | JGI IMG/M metagenome (GOLD analysis project Ga0247727, IMG submission 202498) | Biofilm microbial communities from Wishing Well Cave, Virginia, United States - WW16-25 | ecosystem: Environmental > Aquatic > Deep subsurface > Groundwater > Cave microbial mat | place... | reverse complement strand
GCGCTCTTTCCGGCGCTCGAGCACGTACTGCTTGGCCTCCTCGAGACTGCCGAAGCTATGACGGCCCTTTAGTAAATTGCAAGGGCGGCAGGCAGCCACAAGGTTCTTGGGGTCTTTTCTGCCCTTCAGCGCCCGCGGGATCACAAAATCCACGGTCAACATCAACCAGTTCTCGAAGCTGGCTCCGCCGTCCAGTCCGCAATACTGGCAGCGAAAACCGTCTCGCTCGAGGATGCTCATCCCCTCTTCCCGGCCCAGGGGCTTGGTCCGGCGGATGAAGTGGACAAAAGCTTTGGCGCGCGATGCCATAGATCACCTCCAGGGTAAACTCGCTTGCCATAGTATGCTCCCGGTCGGGAGAAAACTCAAATCACGGTTTCTGCGCCACGATGGCCGCCGTACCCCGTCCCTGCCAGCGCTCCTCGTAGGAGAGCACCCGGAAGCCCGCCAGCAGCCGCAGCAGCTCGTTGTGCTCCAGCAGGTGCGCCGGGCGGCGCGGGCCGCCGGGGCAGCGAAGCTGGTCCACCGTATAGGTCTTGTAAATGACCAGACCTCCCGGCCGCAGCGCCGCGCGCAGCGCCGGAAAAAGCGGCCGGTGGAGGAAGAAGAAGCCGCAGACCAGCGAGTAGGTTTGCTGGCCCAGGTCGATGCCGGGAGATTCGAGATCGAGCCGCCGGCAGCAAACGGTGACGCCGCGCTCAGCGGCGAGCCGCCGAACCCGCTCCAGCGCTGCGGCGGAGGAATCGACCGCGGTGACCTGAAACCCCTGTTCGGCAAGCCAGACGGCGTGACGCCCGGCCCCGCAGGCCAGGTCGAGCGCGGCGGCGCCCGGCTCGACGAGGTCGAGCCACTCCCGGGCGGCGATCAGAAACGAATCGGGCTGGGAATCGGCGTGGTCGCCGGCGCGGAAGCGCTCGTCCCAGCCGGCGCTGGACATGGCGCGCGCCGTGTCTGGGTCTTAGACCTGGAAGGAGCTGCCGCAGCCGCAGGTCGACTTGACGTTGGGGTTCTCGAACTTGAACCCGGCGCCCTCGAGCGTCTCGAGATAGTCCACCCGGACGCCGTCGAGATACAGCATGCTCGCCTGGTCGACGAACACCTTCAGCCCGTTGAAGTTGTAGGTCTTGTCGAGAGGCCCGGCGGTGCTCTCGAAGGCCATGGAGTACTGGAAGCCCGAGCACCCGCCGCCAACCACCGCGACGCGCATCCCTACCGGCTTGGGATCCTGCGTATTGAGGATCTCCATTATTTTGCTCACCGCCGTGTCCGTCAGGTCGATCATGGGTTCCACCCTCCTTCGGCATTATACCAGAATCCGGGCGGCCCGCTAGTATAGCGTGGAAAAGGCCGATGATCAGGTATGGCCCTGACTGCCCACCAGGTCACGCTGATCCCGGGCGACGGGATCGGCCCCGAGGTAGCCGAAGCCACCGTTCGGGCCGTAGAGGCCACCGGTGTGCGCATCGCCTGGCGCCGCGCCGAGGCGGGGGCGGCCGCCCTGGCGCGCACGGGCCAGGTGCTGCCGGAGGAAACGCTGCGCTCGATCGACGAGACGCGCGTGGCGCTGAAGGGGCCCCTCACCACGCCGGTCGGCACGGGTCACCCCAGCGTCAACGTGGCGTTGCGGAAGGCCTTCGAGCTGTACGCCAATTTCCGCCCCGTGCGGCTGCTGCCGGGAGTCCGCACGCGGTTCTCCGATCTTCCCCTCGACATAGTGATCTTCCGGGAGAACACCGAGGACCTCTACTCCGGGATCGAGCACGAAGTGGTGCCCGGCGTGGTCGAGAGCCTGAAGATCATCACCGAGAAGGCCTCCCTGCGGATTGCGCGCCACGCCTTCGAATACGCGCGCCGTCACGGACGCCGCAAGATCTCCGTGATACACAAAGCCAACATCATGAAGCTGAGCGACGGCCTGTTCCTGCGCTGCGCCCGCGACGTCGCCGCGGCCTATCCCGAGATTCGCTGCGAGGATCTGATCGTCGACAACACCTGCCTGCAACTGGTGATGCGGCCGGAGATCTTCGACGTTCTGGTGCTCGAGAACCTCTACGGCGACATCATCTCGGACCTTTGCGCCGGCCTGATTGGAGGACTAGGCCTGGCGCCCGCCGCCAATCTGGGCGAGACGCACGCCATCTTCGAGGCCGTCCACGGCAGCGCCCCCGACCTCGCCGGCCGCAACGCCGCCAACCCCACGGCCCTGATGCTGTCGGCCGCGCTGATGCTCGCCCACCTCGGCGAAACCGAGGCCGCGCAGCATCTCGACCAGGCCATCCGCGAGGTTTTCCGCGAAGGCAGGGTCCGCACCAGCGACTTGGGTGGAAACGCCACCACCCGGCAGTTCACCGACGCCGTCGTGGCGGCCGTAAATCACCAAATCGCCAAATCACCAAATCACCAATTCTCAGTGGCTCCCTCATCGCCCGCGGTACAATAGCACCATGGCTACGCTCAGCGCCGGCTGCGTGGATCGGGCCGCCTACCGGGTTGACGATCTTGCCGATGAGCCCGATGAGAAGGCCTACTGGCGCTCCAAGACGCCGCTCGAGAGATTGCAGGCCCTGGAACTGATGCGCCAGATGGTTTATGGCTACGATCCTGCTACCGACAGACTTCAAAGAGTTCTTGAGATTGCTGACCTCTTGTGAAGTCGAGTACCTGCTGATCGGCGGCTACGCCGTCAATTATCACGGATACCCGCGCGCCACCGGGGACATGGACATCTGGATCGCCAACACCCCCGCCAACGCCGCGAGGGCGGCGGCGGCGGTCCGCCAGTTTGGCTTCGCCCGCGCCGCCGAGAACGACTTTGCCCAGCCCGACAAAGTGATCCGCATGGGACTTCCCCCGCTGCGGATCGAAGTCCTGACGTCCGTTTCCGGCCTCGAGTTCGCTTCAGCCTTTGCCCGCCGACTCCGCGCCGAAGTCGATGGCGTTCCGGTCAACCTGATCGGCCTCGAGGACCTCAAGGCGAACAAAAAGGCTTGCGGACGACTGAAAGACCTCGTGGATTTGGAGCAGTTGTCGTAGCGGTCCTGGCCCCAATCGCCAAATCGCTAGATCGCCAAATCGTCAATTCTCAATAGGCCCACCGCCACAGCGACGCCCCCACGGTAAACCCCGCGCCGACCGCCGACATCAGCACCAGGCTCCCCTTGCGGATCATCCCTTGCGCGATGGCGTCCTGCGTGGCAAGCGGGATGGTGCCCGCCGTGGTGTTGCCGTAGCGATCGATATTTATCAGCACGCGGTCGCAGGGGATGCCCAGACGGTCGGCGGCGGCGGTGATGATGCGGCGGTTGGCCTGGTGCGCGATCAAGGCGTCCACGTCGCGGGCCGTCAGGCCGTTGCGCTCCAGCAGGTTCGCGCAGCTCTCGTACATCTTGCGCACCGCGAATTTGAACACCTGCGGGCCGTCCTGGTGGACGAAGTGCATCCGGCGATCGACGGTTTCATGCGAGGCGGGCCGGCGGCTGCCGCCGGCGGGCATCTGAAGATACTTGCCCCCGGCGCCGTCTACTTCGTGGAGGAAGTCGATCAGTCCCTCCGAGTCGGACTCGGCCGGCTCGAGCAGCATGGCGCCGGCGCCGTCGCCGAACAGCACGCAGGTTGAGCGGTCGCGGTAGTCGATGATGCGCGTCATGGTGTCGGCGCCGATTACCAGTACCCGCTGGTGCGCGCCGCTGGAAATCATCTGCGCGCCGGTCGCCAGCCCGTAGAGAAACCCCGAGCAGGCGGCGACCAGATCGAAGCCCCAGGCGCCTTTGGCGCCCAGACGGTCCTGCACCAGGCACGCCGTCGACGGAAAGAACATGTCCGGGGTCACGGTGCAGACCAGGATGAGATCGAGATCCGCGCCGGAGAGGTCGCGCTGGGCCAACGCGGCGCGGGCGGCCTCCACCGCGAGGTCGGACGTCGCGACGTCGTCATCGGCGATGTGGCGGGTGTGAATGCCGGTGCGCTCCAGGATCCACTCGTTGGAGGTTTCGACCAGCTTCTCCAGGTCCTCGTTGGTCAGGGTGCGCGGGGGCACGTAGCATCCGAGCGCGGTGATCTTGGCGCGCCGCGCGGGTCGATAGGGGCTCAACGGTTGTCGCCTCCGAGAGAATCCAATAGTATTCTGAGTAGCGGCGGAGATGCAACAGGCCAACCTGTTTTTCGAGAGCGTCGAGGAGATCTACGGGCGCGTGTTCCGGGAGCTGAAGCCGCGGACCCGCGCGCCGGAGTTCCTCGTCGAGTACCGGCCGTACGCCAACGTCGACAGCTTCATCCGCGCCGAGCCGGGCGACGGGCGCTTGCGCGTGCGGATGGCCGACCTGCTCGAAGGCGCCCCCGCCCCGGTTCACGAGGCGCTGGCCTTCATCTTGGTCTCCAAGCTCTACCGCAAGGCGATCCCGGAGAAATACAACCGCCGCTACCGTCTGTTTCTGAACCGCGCCGACGTGCGGCGCAAGACGCTGCTGCTGCGGCAGATTCGCGGGCGCAAGCCGCTCAGCGGGGCGCAGGGCCGCTGCTACAACCTGGAAGAACTCTTCGAGGACCTTAACCGGCGCTACTTCGACGGGCTGCTGGCGCGGCCGCAGCTGGGGTGGAGCCCGCGGCCGTCGCGCACGCTGCTCGGACACTTCGACGCGGCGCACAACGCCATCGTCATCAGCCAGCTGCTCGACCGGCCCGCCACGCCGCGGTTCGTCGCCGACTATATCGTCTACCATGAGATGCTGCACCTGCGGCACCCCGTCGAACATCGCGGCGACCGCAACTCCATCCACACGCGGGCGTTTCGCGAGGCGGAGCGCGCTTTCCCGCGCCTGAAAGAGGCCAGGCAATGGCTGAGGAAACTGGGAAGCTGGGCCTGACCCCGGTCGAAGTGAACCGCCGCGCGGCCGAGCGCGTGGCGAGCGGCCATCCCTGGATCTTCGCGAGCGACGTGGTGGCGCGCAACGGGGCGGCGTCCGGCGCGGTGGTGCGCGTGGTCGATCCGGCCCGCAAGCCGCTGGGGATGGCGCACCACAGCTCGGCGTCGCAGATCGCGCTGCGAATGCTCGGCGCGCGGGTCGAGCCGGTCGACGGCGCCTTCTTCCAGCGGCGCCTCGAGCGGGCTCTCGCCTATCGGCAGTCTGTAGTCAGCGGCACGACGGCCTACCGGCTCGTCCACGGCGAGGCCGATCTGCTGCCGGCCCTGGTGATCGACCGCTACGCCGACTGCTTCGTGGTGCAGACCCTCGACCAGGGAATGGACGCCGCCAAGGCCGAGATCGTCGAGGCGCTGGTTGCCATGTTCTCGCCGCGCGGGATCGTCGAGCGCAACGACGCCCCCGTCCGCACGCGCGAGCAGCTTCCGCTGGTCGCCTCGACGCTGGCCGGCGAACCGCCCGAGGAGATCGAGTTCGAGATGAACGGCTTGCGCCTGGGCGCGCGGCTCCTCGCAGGGCAGAAGACCGCCGTCTATCTCGACCAGCGGGAGAACTATCTGGCCGCGCGCCGGTTCGCCCAGGCCGCCGCCAGCGGCCCGGCGCTCGATTGCTTCAGCTACACCGGCGGTTTCGCTTTGCATCTGTCCGCCGCCTGCCCATCGGTCGAGGCGATCGACACCTCGACTGAGGCCGTCGAAATGGCGCGGCGCAACGCCGCGTGGAACGGCCTCACGAACATCGAGTTACGCCAAGCGGACGTCTTCGAGCTGCTCCCGCAGTACGCCGCGGCGCGGCGCCGCTTCGGCTTGGTGGTGCTCGATCCACCGGCGTTCGCCAAGTCGCGCTCCCACCTGCCGTCGGCGGCGCGCGGCTACAAGGAGATCAATCTCCGCGCCCTGCGGCTGCTCGATCGCGGCGGCGTGCTAGTGACCTGCTCCTGCTCGCATCACATGAGCGAAGCGCAATTGCTCGAGATCGTCGCCTCCGCGGCGCTCGACGCCGGCCGCCAGCTCCGCGTACTGGACCGCAGGACCCAGGCGCTCGATCACCCCATCCTGCTGACCGTCCCCGAGACGCACTACCTGAAGTGCCTGATCCTCCAGTGCCTATAGAGCCACGCCGGGACCTAAGAGCTTGCTGAAAACAGTTCCATTCACCGCAGAGGCGCAGAGTACGCCGAGAAAACCCTTTGTTTTGGGCCTATGCGTCCTCCGCGTCTCTGCGGTGAACTGCCGTGACGGCTTTTTCAGGGCCCTGCTAAACAAAAAAGAAACAGAACCCGGTTGACGGGGGCCTCGGGTTGTGCGACAATGCATGTGGCTGTTGACTTTGGTAATGGTCTGTAGAGGTTCGTTGGTGATGCGGGGCTACCCGGCCAGACGGCCCGGTAGCCTTTTCTTTTAGATGCGGCGCCAGGAACCCCCGAAACACTTTCCGAAAGTTCAGCAGTAGATCATTTCAACAGGAGATTCCGAAGTGAAGGAAAAAGGGACAGTAAAGTGGTTTAACGCCGCCAAGGGCTATGGATTTATCCAGCGCTCCACCGGTGATGATGTGTTCGTGCATTTTTCGGCCATTCAGGCCGACGGTTATCGCAGCCTCACCGAGGGGTCGGAGGTGGAGTTCGAGGTTAAGCAGGGTCCTAAGGGCCTGCACGCCGAAAACGTCGTACCCGTGTAAGACTCCCGCCATTCTGAGGGAACCACGCCGGGGCGCCAGGTAGGGCCCCGGGGCGCGTGCGGGTGTGTCTAAGTGCGCCGTTTCAGGCCCGCCGCGTCTTCATCACCATTGGTGGGCCGCAGGCCCATCGGGACTCCCTCCGGTCGCGGCTCGGCCCAGAAGAGGGAGCGGTAAACGGTGTACTCTAAGCCCGCACGTGCAGGATCGATTCGGCCGGGCCGCTGAGGTTCAGCATCGCGAGCCGCGCGGCGCTCAGCCGGCAAAGATCGAGGAACACCTTCGCCAGCGGCTCCGATTCGCCGCGGCGGACCACCGGCAACCCGTTGTCGCCGCCGACGCGGACTTCCGGGTGGAGCGGCAGCTCGCCCAAAAACGGCGCGCTGTAGCGCTCCGCGGTGCGGCGTCCCCCGCCGTGGCCGAACACGTCCACGCGCTCGCCGCAGTGCGGGCACGCCAGCCAGCTCATGTTCTCAACGATACCCAGAACCTCGACCCGCACCTGGCGAAACATCTGCACCGCCTTGCGGGCGTCCTCGAGCGAGACATCCGAGGGCGTGGTCACGACGATGGCGCCGGTCACCGGGACGGTCTGGATGAGGCTCAGCACCACGTCGCCGGTCCCCGGCGGCAGGTCGACCACCAGGTAGTCGAGCGCGCCCCACTCCACGTTTTTAAGGAATTGCTGCATGACGCTGTGCAGCATCGGCCCGCGCCAGATCAGCGGCTTGTCGCCGGGGCTGAGGAATCCCATGGAGATGACCTTCAGCCCGTACTGCTCGAGCGGCTGGATGCGGTCGCCCACCGCGGTCGGCGCGCCGCTGGCGCCCATCATAAGCGGCACGTTCGGCCCGTAGACGTCGGCGTCGAGCAGCCCCACGGCGGCGCCGAGCGAGCCCAGCCCCACGGCGAGGTTCACCGCCACGGTGGTCTTGCCGACCCCGCCCTTGCCGGAGCCGACCGCGATGATATTCTTGATACCCGGGAGCGGCGGCTTGTCGGACGCCCCGCGGGCCTCCGGAATCGCCGTCTCCCAGCGGATCTTCACGGGCGTCGCGCCGAGCTGCGCTCGAATGGCCTGCTCGATCTGCGGCTGGAACCTACTGCCCGGCGTGGCCAGCGCCACCGTGAGCGAAACCTCGGAATCCGACGCCGCCACGTCCCGGACCATGCCGAGCGTCACCAGGTCGCTGCCCAGCTCGGGCTCGGCGACCCGGCGCAACTTTTCCAGAACATCCGCGGAGGTCATGGGATTCCTCAGTATAACAAGCTACAATGGCTCGCTTGTGAGCACGCCGGACACGCCGCAACTGCGCCGCGAGCTAGGCCTCGCCGACGGCCTGGCGCTGATGCTGGGCATGACCATCGGCGCCGGCATTTTCGCCGGGCCGGGCCGCGTCGCGGGGTACTTCGCGTCGTTCCCCGCCGTGGCCCTGGCCTGGTTCGGCGGCGCGCTGTTCGCGCTGGCGGGCACGCTGCTGTACGCCGAGCTGGGGACGCGGCTGCCGCACACCGGCGGCGAGTACGTCTACTTGCACCGCGCCTTCGGCCCGCTCCCGGCGTTTCTCTACGGCTGGTCGCAACTGCTGGTGATCCGCACCAACCCGGGCGCCGCGCTGTCGCTGGTGTTCGCCGAGTATTTTTCGAGCCTGATTCCGCTGAGCGAGAACGGCCGGCTGGCGATGGCGGCGGGCGTGCTGGCGCTGCTCGGCGCGGTGAACTACTTCGGCCTGCGCTCCGGCAAGACCGTGCAGGCAATCACGACCATCCTGAAAGTGGGCGGGATTGTCGCCTTCGTCGCCGCCGGCGTCTGGATGCTGCCGCACGCGGCGGCCAACCTGGCCAGCACGCACGTGCCGCCGCAGAAGCTCGGCCCGCTCGGAAACACCGCGGGCGCCATGCTGCTGATCATCTTCGCTTACGTCGGCTGGGACCGCGTGGGCTACCTCGCCGGGGAGATGCGCGACCCGGTGCGGACCCTGCCCCGCGTGCTGCTGGCCGGCGCCGGTTTGGTCGCGTTCCTGTACTTGTCGCTCAATTTCGTCTGCTTCGCCGCCCTCCCCATTTCGTCCCTCTCCGGCTCGCGCGTGGCGGTCGCCGAGGTGGCGCGGCTGTTTTGGGGTCCGGCCGGACTGACGCTGCTGGCGCTGGTGGTGATGGTGTCGACCTCGGGCTCGACCAACGGCACGATCATGGCTACCTCGCGGGTATACTATGCGATGGCCCGCGACGGGTTGTTCTTCACCTCCTTCGCCCGCGTGCACCCGCGCTGGCGGTCGCCGCACGTCGCGGTGGTGGCGCATTGCGCCTGGGCGATCGTGCTGCTGCTGGCGAGCCGGACGGTCGAGACCCTGGTCGGATCCTACGTCTTCGCGATTCTGATTTTCTACGGCGCCGTCGCGGTCGCCTATTTCAAGTTCCGGCGGCAGGGGCCGGCCGCGTTCATGGCCCCGGGTTATCCCTGGCTCCCGGCGCTTTACCTGGCGGTCTGCGTGACCCTGACCGCAGCCACTTGCTATTTCAACACGCGGTCGGCCGTCGCCAACCTGGCGCTGATGGGCACGGGCCTGCCGCTCTATTTCCTATGGAAGAAATTCGGCCGCAGCTAGAGAACGCCTTCGCGTTCGCCGAGCGGCAAGTTCGCGCGCTCGTCGAGCGCGACCCCGACTTCTACCCGATGTACACCCAGCAAGGCCGCTGGCGCCACAGCGGAGAAGCCTGGACGCACTGGTGCGACGGCTTCCTCCCCGGCATGATGTGGATCTTCGCCCGGCGCACCGGCGAGGAAGCCTGGCGCGCGCTCGCCGAGCGCTATTCGCGCCCGCTCGAGCCGCGCCAGCATGACCGCGCCGTCCACGACCTCGGCTTCATCTTTATGTCGACCTACTACCGCTGGCGCGAGCTGGCGAAGGATCCGGCGCTCGACCGCGCGCTAGATAATGTCCTGATCGAGGCTGGCCGCACCCTGGCGCTGCGCTTCCAGCAAAAAGGCCAGTACCTGTCGTCGTTTCTGGGCCCCGAGTCACTGTTCATCGACATCATGATGAACGTGGGGATCATCTTCTACGCCGCCGAGCGGACAGGCGACTCGGCGCTGGCCGGGGTCGCGAGGCGGCACTCGCTCACCACGCGGCGCGTGCTGGTGCGCGGCGACGGCTCCACCGCCCACGAAGGAATCTTCGACCCCGCGACCGGCGAGTTTCTACGGCAAACGACGCGCCAGGGCCTGCGCGGCGACACCTGCTGGTCTCGCGGCCTGACCTGGGCGTTGTACGGCTTCGGGACCGTCTATCGCTACACGCGCGATCCGCAGTTCCTCGCCACCGCCCAGGCCTGCGCGGACTTCTACATAGCCAACACGCCGCCCGACGGCGTCCCGCCCTGGGACTACGACATCAGCGCCACCGATCCGCAGCATCGCGACTCCTCCGCCGCCGCCATCGCCGCTTGCGGCCTCCTCCAGCTCGCCGACCTCGCCGCCCATGTCCCTTACCGCGACGCCGCCCTGCGCATCCTGCGCACGCTGACGGCGCCGCCTTACCTCGCGACCGACCGCCCCGGCTGGGAGGGCATCCTCGCCGCCGGCGTCTACCACATCCACAAAGCACTCGGCGTCGACGAGTCGGTGATATGGGGCGAGCACTTTTTCGTCGAGGCCCTCGACCGCGCCCTCGCCCTTGAGGTCACGCCATGAAGAAACTCCTTCCCTTGATCGCCGCCAGCGCCCACTTGCTAATCGCGCAATCCGAATTCAGCTTCAGCCCGCACTTCGAACGCTTGATGGGCGAGCCTAGGGAACTCGTCGCCGCGCTGCGAACCCTGCCCTGGAAATCGACTCTGCCTTCAACCCTCACAGGCCTGGAGCGCCGTGCGGGCGGCCCGACCATCCGGGTTGCCTCCGTCGATCGCCCGGTGGCCAACGCCGGCCGTCGCTTGCACTTCGCTAGCCCCGACGGCGACGTGTGGGTCGATATTCTCGAGCTGCCGCGCAACGAAACGCGCAACCTGCTCGGCGGCGCTCTCCAGCCTCACTCCGGCATCCTGGACGCCGAGCAAGTGCTCGTTTTCACCAACCACGGCTCGGCCGGCAAGGAAGCGCTGGGCGCGGCGGTTTTCAACTCGGGCCGGTTTCTCCTGAACGCCGGCATGGGCTTGCCCTTCGCCGTCCGCGCCAAGGCCGCGCCGGAGGCCGATCTGCGCGCCATGCATGCTGCCATCGACCGCTTTCAAGCGCTGGTGGCCGAACTGGCGCGCGCGTTTCTCGATCCCGCGTACGCCGACTTCTCGCCCAAAATCGCGCCCAAGCCCGAAGCGGTCCGCCTGCTCCGCCTCGCCGGCTTTGCGCGGTTCTGGAGCGAGGTCAAGTACAACTTCGTGTATCTCGAGAAGCGTCCCGACGTCGACTGGGAAGCGCTCCTCGAGCGCTATCTGCCGCGCATCGCCGCGGCCAAGGACGACATCGAGTACGGCCGCATTCTCGAAGAAGCCGTCGCCTTGCTCAAGGACGGCCACACCAATGTCTACCCACACGCCCGGCCGCGCCTGGACGGACCTCCTCTGGTGCTCGAGCCGATCGAAGGCAAGCCGGTGGTGACGGTGGTCGGCAACCTTCCGGAGCTGGCGGCCCTGCGGCCGGGCATGGAGCTTCTCGAGATCGATGGCACGCCGCTGTCGACGATTATCGCGCGCGACATCGACCCCTACATAGCTACCGGCACCATCCAGGACCGCCGCCTGCGCCAGATGCGCGCGCTGCTTCGCGCGGCGCCCGATTCGACGCTCAAGACGAAATGGCTGGCGCTCGACGGCAAGACCATCGACGTGGAACTCAAGTGCGATTCCTCCAAGCGCCGCGGGGCGCTGCCGTCGCGGACGATGACGCGCTTCGAATACCGCGAGCTGCCCGGCGGCATCGCTTACATGGCTCTCAACACTTTCGACGACTCGCGGATCGTCAAGGATTTCGAAGCCAGCTACGAGAAGGCCCGCGACGCCAGAGCCTGGATACTCGACCTGCGCGACAATGGCGGCGGCTCGAGCGACATCGGCTACGCCATCCTCAAGCACACCCTGCGCGCGCCGACTAAGACCATGGCAGAGCGGATTCGAATCTACCGGCCCACTTGGAAGGCCTGGGGCCGCCCGCAAGACTGGCAGGAAATCGAGCCGAAGACCATTGAGCCGGCCCAGGGCCCGCGATTCGATGGCCCGGTCTTCATCCTGACCAGCCCGATCACTTGCTCCGCGGCGGAGGATTTTCTGATTTCGGCCAGGACTGCCAAACGCGCCACTATCGTCGGCGAGCCCACCTGCGGCTCTTCCGGCCAACCGCTCTACTTCTCGATCTACGGCGCCGACGTTCGCATCTGCACTAAGTGGGACCGCTTCCCGGACGGCGCCGAGTATGTCGGCATCGGCATTCTTCCCGATGTGCCCGCCGCCCGCACCCGCCGCGACGTGGCCGTCGGCCGCGATGCGGTGCTGGAAAAGGCTCTCGAGCTGATCCGTTGAGCGCTGCGGTATCCTGTGAGAGAATGCCGGAACGGAAGCGTATCGTTGACGGTCGAGGGAGAATCTGGACCGTTTCGAAGGTAAGCTGGCCGGAAGCGGAGGAGGAGGACTTTCGCTACTGGCACGAAGAGCTTACCCGTGAGCAGCGCGTCGACGCCTTGCCGAAGCGCTGGAAAGTAGTCTAAAGACGCGGGGCCTGCTCACGGTGTGCGGTATCTGGTCGTCGGCGCGCACGCCGTCGCGTTGCATACGCGCCCTCGCGCCACCAAAGACCTTGATATCTTCACGCTGGCCGCCCTGCGGGACTCCTTCGGAGGCGCCGACCCGAAAAGGTCGTTGGGTAGCCGATCTTGAGGCGCTCCAGAAGATCCCGTTCCGAACCCGCCTCGCACGATAATCGGTTAACGCTCCGTCACGAACGGCCGTCCTAGGACGAGAGAGGCCCCTGTTATGGAAAGATTCCTCACGCGCTCAAGACTCACGCTGGCCCTCCTCCTGGCGGCCGCCGCAATCGCCGCCAGCGCCCATCCTGGCTCCAGCATCGTCGTGGACGCCCAGGGCCAGGTCTACTTCGTGGATACCGGACAAGGCGTCTGGAAGCTCGACCCGCACGGCAAACTCACGCTCCTTCACACGCTCGCATACCACTGGATGGCGCTTGACGAGAAAGGGCGTTTCGCAAAGTCCCCAGCGCTCGGCGACTTCGATGGAGGCTCCTTCGAACGCATCACGCCAGTCGGCGCCATACCCACGCTCATCGTATCGAGCGACTACCCAATCGCCGTCGGCCAAGACGGGGCGCTCTACTACGTGCCCTATAGGAAAGAAGGGCCCCGCGAACTCGTGCGCAAAACGCCGGATGGAACACGATCGGTATTTGCCACCCTCCCAGCCTACGCCGGCCCCAAGCCAATGCAGTGGGTGAACGGCATCGTCACAGGCCCCGACGGTTCGCTTTACATTACGGACAACGACGCGGTGCGAAAGATCGACGGAAACGGAATCGTTTCGACATTTCGAGACGCCATTCAATTAGCGGACTGCGCCGCTCCGCTGCCAGACACGCCAAAACTGCCGTACCTTCGAGGCCT
>Ga0247727_10014320_pt1 | contig 13199 bp, 11 predicted proteins | sample WisWelCaveWW1625_FD_202498 | JGI IMG/M metagenome (GOLD analysis project Ga0247727, IMG submission 202498) | Biofilm microbial communities from Wishing Well Cave, Virginia, United States - WW16-25 | ecosystem: Environmental > Aquatic > Deep subsurface > Groundwater > Cave microbial mat | place... | reverse complement strand
GGCGACGATCGGCACCACGCGGTCGTAGGCCATGCGCGTCGGCCCGACCACGCCGACGGTGCCGACCACGTTGCCGTCCACTTTGTAGGGCGCCGTTACCACGCTCACTTCGTCGGGCGCCGAGACGCCCGATTCGCCGCCGATGAAGATCTGCACGCCTTCGCCGCGCAGCGACAGATCCAGGATCTGCACCAGCGAGGTCTTGTGCTCGAACAGCTCGAACAGCTGGCGCATGCGGCCCATGTCCTGCGACAGGTCGCGCACCGCGAGCAGGTTGCGCTCGCCGGAGATGACGTACTGCTCGTTGCCTTCGGAAACCGCCTGGTCGCTCGCTGCCAGCGCCGCGCTCATCAGGCCGAGCAGGTCCTGACGGATCTCGCGCAGCTCCTCGTGCAGTCGCAGGCGGATATCCTCGAAACTGTGGCCGGAATAGTGCTGGTTGATGTAGTTGGCGGCCGCGACAATCTCCGAGGGAGTGTAGTCGCGCTCGGTGAACAGGATGCGGTTCTGCACGTCGCCCTCGGGCGTGACCACGATCAGCAGGATGCGCTTTTCCGACAGGCGCAGGAACTCGATCTGGCGGAAGGTGAGGGCGCGGCGGCGCGGCGTCATCACCACGCCGGCGAAGCTGGTGAGCTGCGACAGCAGCTGCGAGGCGGCCCTGATCGCGCGCTGCGGGTTGTCCGGGTGCAGCTTGTCCTCGAGCTGGTGCAGCTCGACCGACTCGAGCTGCTTGACCACCAGCAGCGAATCGACGAAGAAGCGGTAGCCTAGCGGCGTCGGCACGCGGCCGGCGGAGGTGTGCGGGCTCGCGATCAGGCCCATCTCCTCGAGATCGGACATCGCGTTGCGGATCGTCGCCGGCGAAAGGTCGAGACCGGCGTGGCGCGACAGGGTGCGCGAGCCGACCGGCTGGCCCTCGGCGATGTAGCGCTCGATGAGGGTCTTCAGCAGGATCTGCGCGCGTTTATCCAGCATGCCCGGATTCTACCGTTAGAATCGCGCGATGAAGCCCGCGTTCAATCGCATTGCGCTGATCGGCAAACAGACCCCTGAAATCGCCCAGTCCCTGCGCGCGCTGCGCGATTTCCTGCGCCAGCGCGGCTGCGAGGTGATGATCGAGAAGGAGACCGCGGCCAGCGTCGGTGAAAACGGCGCGGCGGGAAGCAAAAGTGCGGGCTACGACGAGATTGGCCGCAGCGCCGACCTCGCCATCGTGCTGGGCGGCGACGGCACCATGCTCTCGGCGGCGCGCAACCTGGCGCACCACAAGGTGCCGCTCGCGGGCATCAACCAGGGGCGCCTCGGTTTCATGACCGACATCGCGCTCTCGGAAATGAGCGCTTCGGTGGGCGCGATCCTGGAGGGCCGCCACACCATCGAGGCGCGCGCGCTGATCGACGCCGAGATCCTGCGCGGCGGCAGCTCGCTGTTGCGCACCGTGGCGCTCAACGAGGCCGTGGTCACCAAGGGCTCGCAGGCACGCCTGATCGAATTCAAGCTGACCATCGACGGCGAATACGTCTACCGCCTGCGCGCCGATGGGGTCATCGTGGCTACGCCAACCGGGTCCACCGCTTACGCGCTTTCCGCGCAGGGCCCGATCCTGCAGCCCACCGTGCCGGCCTTCGCGCTGGTGCCGCTCAACCCGCACGTGCTCTCGGCGCGGCCGGTGAGCGTCAGCGATTCGAGCGTGATCGAGATCGAGCTGTCGCGCGCGCTGGATGCGCGCGCGCATTTCGACGGTTTCGCGCTTACCGATCTGCAGGAAGGCGACCGCCTGGTGCTCAAGCGCTCCGCGGACGCAATCCGCTTCGTGCATCCGCCGGGGTACAGCTACTTCACCATGCTGCGCGAGAAGCTGCGCTGGAGCAAAGCGGTCGGGAGCATGCCCGAAGGCTGATTGAATCGGAGCGTGCAAGTGGATCCGACGGATTCTCGCGAAGCGCTGCCGGCGAAGCTGATCGCGGTCGTTTTCATTCCGTTCGCGAGCGGTTTTTTCCTTTCCATTCTGCTGCGTAACGTCAACGCGGTGATCGCGCGCGACCTGGCGGCCGATTTCGCCCTGTCGCCCGCTGACCTGGGCCTGCTCACCAGCGCCTACTTTCTCGTCTTCGCGGCGTTCCAGATTCCGCTCGGCGTGCTGCTCGACCGTTTCGGTCCGCGGCGCGTGCTCGCCACGCTGCTCGTCGCCGCCGCCGCGGGCGGGCTCGTCTTCGGCCTTGCGCAGGGCGTGGCCACGCTGGCGCTGGGGCGCGCGCTGCTGGGGCTCGGCGTGTCGGGTTGCCTGATGGGATCGATCAAGGCCTTCACGCTGTGGTTCCCGCTCTCGCGCCTGGCGACGCTGAACGGCTGGATCCTCGCCATCGGCGCGCTGGGGGCGATGTCGGCCACCGCGCCGGTGGAGGCGCTCGCAGGCGCCGCCGGCTGGCGCGTCGTGTTCTACCTGCTGGCCGCGTGTTGCGCCGCTGTCGCAGCGCTTATCTTCTTCGTCGTTCCGGAGCGCCCGCTGCCGGGGGCCGGTGAAACCTGGTCGCGCCAGTTCGCCGAGATCGGCGCGATCCTGTCGAACCTGTACTTCTGGCGCATGGCGCTGCCGCTGATCGTGGTGCACGGCGCCTACCAGGCGCTGCAGGGGCTCTGGCTCGCCCCCTGGCTCGCCGACATCGGCGGCCAGTCGCGTCCCGAGGCGGCGCGGACCCTGCTCGCGGGCTCGCTCGCCTACGGCGTGGGCTCGGTGATCTTCGGCACGCTTGCAGACCGCATGGCCGCGCGGCTCACTGCATACAAGGCCGGCATGGCGCTCGCCGTGGGCGCGTTCTTCGCCATCGCCGCCGGTGCGGGCGAGGCTGCGCTCGCGGTCGTCATGCTCTACGGCTTCGGCGCCTGCGCCGCGGCGCTGCCCTATGCCATCCTGTCGCAGCACTTCCCGCGCGCGCTCACCGGGCGCGTCATCACTGCGTCGAACATCTTCATGTTCTTTGCCTCGTTCGCGTTCCAGTGGGGCCTCGGCGTGCTGCTGCGCCTCTGGCCGGCGGCGGAAGGGCGCTATCCCGCCGAAGGGTATGCCGTCGCCTTCGGCATTGCAGGAGTATTGCAGCTTGCCGCGCTGCTCTGGCTACTGCCGATGCGGGAGAAAACCAGCTAGGCCGCCTGCGCAAGCTTGCGCGCGTGCGCGATCTCGCCGCTGCGGGCGACACGGACCTGTGAAGCGGAGAGCGTAACCACGGCCACGGTTTCGCCGTCCAACGTCGTGAACTCGACCTCGAAGCCCTTGCCGTTCTGGTGCACCAACACCACCGTTCCGACGTCCCCGCGCGCCAACCCGTGATCGGGCAGATCACACTCTAGAATCACTTCGGCCAACTCGCGGATCATCGCTTTTTCCTTTGCAGCGGGTGTGCTGTCGCAAAACGCGGAATCGTGGTTTCCATGGTTATAAACCATACGCTTCTTACGTTCAAGATAGTGCCGTCGGGCGCAAGTAAAGTACCGTCTACGATATATCGCCTCCCAAAGGAAGTCTCGACGGTTTGCAGAACCGGATGCTCTTTCGCGTGCTCCCGTAACGCTCGCGCAAGTGCTTGCCAGTTCGTAACAACGAAGCCGTGCTTGCCGAAAAAAGCGGCCTTGCTTTTTCCCGCCGTGTGGGCGGTCGAAAGCAGATAGCCGACGATCTTATTCTCGGGTACTTCCGCCGCGTTCGCATTGGGCAAATTCAAGTTCCACGTCCATTTGATGACTCGTTCTCGACATAACGCGAATCGCCACGCCTTCGTTGACGCCTGATCGATGCGCTTGCCTGAAGGGGGCAAATACGGGCAGCATTCGGCATCTATGCTGCGCGCACTGGGAATCCGGGATTTCGTGATCGTCGAGCGGGTCGAACTTGAGACTGGCGCGGGATTTACCGTACTCACCGGCGAGACTGGCGCGGGCAAGTCCATCCTGGTCGACGCCATCGAACTGCTGGTCGGCGGCCGCGGCGACGCCTCGCTGGTGCGCGAGGGCGCGGAACGCGCCGAAATTTCTGGGGAATTTGAATTTATTTCTGGAAATCTATTGGAAGGATTCCTCGCGGATGCCGGGCTGGAAGGCGATCCGGGCAATGTCATTCTGCGCCGCACGATCGACCGCTCGGGCCGCTCGCGATGCTTCGTCAACGGCCATTCCGCGACGCTCGCGCAGCTCAGGGAAGCGGGCGAATACCTGGTGGATATCCACGGCCAGCACGAGCACCAGTCGCTGTTGCGCGCCGCGGGACAACGGGACCTCCTCGACGCGCATGCCGGTGCGCAGGTACTTGCGCGCGACTGCGCCGACGCCTGGCGCGGCTGGCAGCGACTGGAGGCGCTCGCGGCCGAAGCCGAGCAGCAGTTCGCCAGGCGCGAAGCCGAGCGCGAGGAGCTGCAGGAGAAGGTGGGCGAGCTGAAAAAGCTCGGCCTCAAGGACGGCGAATGGGACGGCCTCGCCGCGCAGCACCAGCGCCTCGCGCACGGCTCCAGCCTGCTCGCCGGCGCGCAGTCGTCGCTCGAAGCGCTGTCCGAGGCGGAGGGCGCCTGCCTGCCGCAGCTCTCGGCGGTCGCCAGCCGGCTGCGCTCGCTGTCGGAACATGACGTCCACCTGAAGGCGATCGTCGAGATGATCGAGTCGGCCGAGGTGCAGGCGGCAGAAGCGGCGAGGGACCTCCGTGACTACGCCTCGCGCGTCGATCTGGACCCGGCCGCCATGCGCGAGACAGAGCAGCGCATCGAAGCGCTGCACGCCGCGGGGCGCAAATATCGCATCAGGCCCGCGCAGTTGCCGGCGCTGGAGAAGGAAACTGCGCAGCGCTTCAAGGAACTGGAGCTCGCGGCGAGCCCCGAGGCGCTGCAGCACGAAGTGGCGGCGGTAAAGGGCCGCTACGACGCCGCGGCGAGGAAGCTCTCGGCCAGGCGCAACAGCGCGGCGCAGGTGCTGGGCAAGGAAGTCACCCAGGCGATGCAGAGCCTGTCGATGACCGGCGGGCGTTTTTCAGTTGCCCTTAAAGTATTGCCTCAATCAGGAAGCACGGGCGCCGAGGATGTCGAGTTCGAGGTCACTTCGCATCCGAGCCTGCCGCTGCGACCGCTCGCGAAAGTGGCTTCGGGCGGAGAGTTGTCCCGCATCAGCTTGGCGATCCAGCTGGTCGCCGCGAAGGAATCGCCGGTCGGCACGCTGGTGTTCGACGAGGTGGATGCGGGAATCGGCGGCGCGGTGGCCGAGACGGTGGGGCGTTCGCTGAAAAAGCTGGGGCGGCAGCGCCAGGTGTTCTGCGTCACGCACCTCGCGCAGGTTGCAGCGCAGGGCGACACGCAGTGGTCGGTGTCGAAATCAGGAGGGAAAGGAAAGCCCAGCAGCGCCGTCACGCGGCTGGACCGCGCGGGGCGGATCGAAGAGCTGGCGCGAATGCTGGCAGGTACCGAAATTACCGCCACGACCCGGAAGCACGCCACAGAACTGCTGGGCAAATAAATCCTACGCCGGCCGGTGCGGGCAGTTGGCCTTGGTGCAGTCGCCGTAGAGCGCGAGCGAATGGCCGCGCAGTTCGAAGCCGTTCTTGCTGGCGATCTCGCTCTGGCGCTTCTCGATCTCGCCGTCGTAGAACTCTTCCACCCGCCCGCATTGCAGGCACACCAGGTGATCGTGATGGCCGCCCTGGTTGAGCTCGAACACCGCTTTGCCGGTCTCGAAATGCTGGCGCGCCAGCAGGCCGGCCTGCTCGAACTGGGTGAGAACTCTGTAGACCGTGGCGAGTCCAACGTCCATGCCTTCGGCGATCAGCGCCCGGTACACGTCCTCGGCCGACAGGTGGCGCACCTTGCTCGATTCGAACAGCTCGAGGATCCTCCGCCGCGGCAGCGTGGCCTTGAGGCCGATCTCCTTCAGGCTCTGAGCGGTGCTCATCCGTTATCATTATAAGCACATGAATACAGTCTTCTGTCGCGTTTCCACCGGCGTGCTGGCGCTGCTTGCGGCGCTGTCGCTGCCGGCCTGCAAGTCGGTGGAAGTGCCCAAGATACCGGGCGTCACGCCCTATCGGATGGTGATCCAGCAGGGCAACTTCATTTCGCAGGAGATGGTGGCGCAGTTGAAGCCGGGCATGACGCGCGAGCAGGTGCGCTTCGTCCTTGGCACGCCGCTGGTGTCCGACATCTTCCATGCCGATCGCTGGGACTATGTGTTCTTCCGCGAGCTGCCCGACGGCAAGAAGGAGCAGCGCAATCTGTCGGTGATATTCGAGAAGGACAGGCTTGCGCGCGTGCTGGGCGATCTGATGCCCGCGCAAGGCGCCGCGCCGCAGGCGACCGGCTTCGAGCCGCTCGCCAAGCCCGAGGCCAGGCCCGAGGCCAAGCCCGTCGCCAAGCCTGCGGCCGAAGCGCCCAAGCCCGTGGCCGAAGCGCCCAAGCCGGTGCCTGTCGCGCCCCAGCCTGCGGCCGAGCCGGCCAAGGCCGTGGTGGAGCCGGCCAAGCCGGCGGCGGCACCGGTGGCGAAGGCGGAGGACAAGCCGGCGCAGGAACCGAAGGCGCGCGGATTCTTCGGCCGCATGCTGGAGAAGATCGGCCTGTGAAGCGCGCGAAGCTCAGGGTCGTGGTTGCAGGCGCCGGCGGCAAGATGGGCCAGGCGCTGATCGAGGGTGTGCTCGCCGACAGGACACTCGAGCTCGTTGCGGCGCTGGATGCCAGAGGCAGCGCCGCCGTGGGCCGCAAGCTCGGCGGCGTCAAGGTCGGCTCGGACATCGGCAAAGCGGTGGCCGCGGGCGACGTGCTGATCGATTTCACGCGCCCCGATGGAACCATCGAGCATCTCGAGGTCTGCGCCCTGCTCGGCAAGCCCATCGTCATTGGCACCACCGGGATTCCCGCTTCGCTGCGCAAGGCCATCCTGCAGGCGGGGCGCCGCATCCCGATCGCGATGTCGCCGAATTTCGCCGTCGGAGTGAACGCCGTGTTCAAACTCGCCGAGGTCGCCGCGCGCATCCTGGGCAATGACTTCGACGTCGAGATCGTCGAGGCGCACCACCGTCGCAAGGTGGATGCACCCTCGGGCACCGCGCTCAAGTTGGGGCAAATCATTGCTTCTACATTGAAAAGAGATTTAAAAAAAGAGGCCAAGCACGGCCGCGAAGGTGACACCGGCGCGCGGCCGGAGAAGCAGATCGGCTTTCACGCCATCCGCGGCGGCGACATCGTCGGCGAGCACACGGTGCTGTTTGCCGGTGCCGGGGAGCGGGTCGAAGTCACCGTCCGCTCGCAGAGCCGCATGACCTATGCGCTGGGAGCGCTGCGCGCCGCCCGTTTTCTGCACGGCAAGCGCGCCGGGCTCTACGACATGAACGACGTGCTTGGCCTTAAGTAAGAGCGCCCGGCTTGCCGTGGCGCTTGGCCTGCGATAGCCGGCGCGGTATAATTCATCGCTCAAACGAGCGGGAGGGGCGCAAGCCTCTTCCGCTTTTTCACATCCGATCCGGGAGTCTGCCGTGCCAGCGCTCGATTCCGCCGTCCTCGTCCTTGCCGACGGGTCGGTGTTTCGGGGCCGCTCCATCGGCGCGCACGGCCTGTCCGCGGGCGAGGTGGTGTTCAACACCGCCATGACCGGCTACCAGGAGATCCTCACCGACCCGTCCTACTGTCGCCAGATCGTGACGCTCACGTATCCGCACATCGGCAACACGGGCGTCAATGCCGAGGACGACGAAGCGGCGAGGGTGCACGCGGCGGGACTGGTGGTGCGCGATTTGCCGGTGCTGCACTCGAATTTCCGTTCTGAATCGGGTTTACAGCAATACCTTGAAAAAAACCGCGTCGTCGCCATCGCCGATATCGACACTCGCAAGCTGACACGGCTGCTGCGGGAAAAAGGCGCGCAGAACGGCTGCTTGATGGCTGGCGAGAGCAACGTCGAGAAGGCGCTGAGCGAAGCGAAGGCGTTTGCGGGCCTCGCAGGGATGGACCTTGCCAAGGTGGTGACGGTGAACAAACCGTACGAGTGGACCGAAGGCCGCTGGCTGCTTGGCAAAGGATATGAACAAAAAAAAGAAAATAGTCTTCATGTCGTCGCTTACGACTACGGCATCAAGCGCAACATTCTGCGCCTGATCGTCGAGCGCGGCGCGCGGGTGACTGTCGTGCCGGCTTCTTTTTCCGCAAAAGAAGTTCTCAAGATGAAACCCGACGGCGTTTTTCTCTCCAACGGCCCCGGCGACCCGGAGCCCTGCGACTACGCCATTGAAGCGATCGGCGAAATTCTCGACGCGACACGCATCCCGGTGTTTGGCATCTGCCTTGGGCACCAATTGATGGGCCTCGCCTCGGGCGCGAAGACGCTGAAGATGAAGTTCGGCCACCATGGCGCCAACCATCCGGTGAAGGACCTCGATACAGGGCAGGTGGTGATCACCAGCCAGAACCACGGTTTCGCCGTCGATCCGAAGACGCTCCCGGCCAGGCTCAGGGCCACGCACGTTTCTCTCTTTGATGGATCCCTGCAGGGTCTGGCAAGAACGGACCGACCCGCCTTCTGCTTTCAAGGTCATCCGGAAGCAAGCCCCGGGCCGCATGACATCGGTTACCTGTTCGATCGATTCGCCGCACTGATGAGCGATGCCAAGACGATCTGATATCAATAGCATCCTCATCATCGGTGCCGGGCCGATCGTGATCGGCCAAGCCTGCGAGTTCGACTATTCGGGCGCGCAGGCCTGCAAGGCGCTGCGCGAGGAGGGCTACCGGGTGGTGCTGGTGAATTCCAACCCGGCCACCATCATGACCGACCCGGAAATGGCGGACGCCATCTACATCGAGCCGATCACCTGGCAGACGGTGGCGCGCATCATCGAGAAGGAGCGTCCCGACGCGCTGCTGCCGACCATGGGCGGCCAGACAGCGCTCAACTGCGCGCTGGATCTCGCGAAGAACGGCGTGCTGGAGAAATTCGGCGTCGAGATGATCGGCGCCTCGCGCGCGGCGATCGACATGGCGGAAGACCGCGAAAAATTCAAGCAGGCGATGACCAGGATCGGCCTGGCCTCCGCGCGTTCCTACCTGGCGCACTCGATGGAAGAGGCGCTGCAGGTGCAGGCGAGCCTCGGCTACCCGGTCGTCATCCGCCCCTCGTTCACGCTCGGCGGCACCGGCGGCGGCATCGCCTACAACCGCGAGGAATTCGTCGCCATCTGCGAGCGCGGGCTGGATGCCTCGCCGACGCACGAGCTGCTGATCGAGGAATCGCTGATCGGCTGGAAGGAATTCGAGATGGAAGTGGTGCGCGACAAGACGGACAACTGCATCATCGTCTGCTCGATCGAGAACCTCGACCCGATGGGGGTGCACACCGGCGACTCGATCACGGTGGCGCCTGCGCAGACGCTGACCGACAAGGAATACCAACTCATGAGAAACGCGGCGATCGCGGTGCTGCGCGAGATCGGGGTGGATACCGGCGGCTCGAACGTGCAGTTCGCGATCAATCCGGACGACGGTCGCATGCTGGTGATCGAGATGAATCCGCGCGTGTCGCGCTCCTCTGCGCTCGCCTCCAAGGCCACCGGCTTCCCGATCGCCAAGGTGGCGGCCAGGCTCGCGGCGGGCTACACGCTGGACGAAGTGAAAAATGAGGTCACTGGCGGGGCAACGCCGGCGTCCTTCGAGCCGGCTATCGACTACGTCGTCGTCAAGGTGCCGCGCTTCGCCTTCGAGAAATTCCCGCAGGCCAACGACCGCCTTACCACGCAGATGAAGTCGGTGGGCGAGGTGATGGCGATCGGGCGCACCTTCCAGGAATCGTTGCAGAAGGCGTTGCGCGGCCTGGAGGTCGGCGTGGACGGCCTCAACCAGAAAACCACGGATCGCGAGACGCTGGAAAAGGAACTGGGCGAGCCCGGGCCGGAGCGCATCTGGTACGTCGGCGATGCGTTCGAGAACGGTTTCACCATGGAGGAAGTGCACCGCCTGACGCACATCGACCCGTGGTTTCTCGCGCAGATCAAGGAGATTGTTGATCTGGAGATGGAATTGGATGATCAGCGTCTTGAAGACATCGGGAAAGAAAAATTAAGAGAATTGAAAAGAAAAGGCTTCTCCGACCGCCGGCTCGCTTATCTTTTCAATTCAAATGAAAAACTCATAAGAGAAAAGCGCCATGCCCTCGGCATCCGGCCCGTCTATAAGCGGGTCGACACCTGCGCCGCCGAATTCGCGACCCGCACCGCCTACCTGTACTCCACCTACGAGGAGGAATGCGAGGCCGAGCCGACCGGCAGGAAGAAAATCATGGTGCTCGGCGGCGGGCCGAACCGGATCGGGCAGGGCATCGAATTCGACTATTGCTGCGTGCACGCGGCGCTGGCGCTGCGCGAGGAGGGCTTCGAGACCATCATGGTCAATTGCAACCCGGAGACCGTATCGACCGACTACGACACCTCGGACCGCCTCTACTTCGAGCCACTCACGCTGGAAGACGTGCTGGAGATCGTCGACAAGGAGAAACCCTTCGGCGTGATCGTGCAGTACGGCGGGCAGACGCCGCTCAAGCTCGCTCGCGACCTCGCCGCGGCGGGCGTGCCGATCATCGGCACCAGCGCCGACATGATCGACGTCGCGGAGGACCGCGAGCGCTTCCAGAAGCTGCTGCAGAAGCTCAAGCTCAAGCAGCCGCCCAACCGCACCGCCCGCTCGGCACCGGAAGCCGTGCGGCTTGCCGAGGAGATTGGCTACCCGGTGGTGGTGCGGCCGAGCTACGTGCTGGGCGGGCGCGCCATGGAGATCGTGCACCAGCAGTCCGAGCTCGAGCGATACATGAAAGACGCGGTGAAGGTGTCGAACGACTCCCCGGTATTGCTCGACCGCTACCTGTCGGACGCGATCGAGGTGGACGTGGATGCGGTGTCGGACGGCAAGGAAGTGCTGATCGCCGGCATCATGGAGCACATCGAGCAGGCGGGGGTGCATTCGGGCGATTCGGCCTGCTGCCTGCCGCCGCATTCCCTCGCCAGCCACGTCGAGCGCGAGCTGCGCCGGCAGACGGTGCTGATGGCGAAATCACTCGGCGTGGTCGGGCTGATGAACGTGCAGTTCGCGATCCAGCGCGATACCGCGTACGTGCTGGAAGTCAATCCGCGCGCCTCGCGCACCGTGCCTTTCGTCTCGAAGGCGACCGGCGTGCCCTGGGCCAAGGTCGCGGCGCGCTGCATGGCCGGCGCCGCGCTCGCCAGCCAGGGCCTCAAGGGGGAGGTCGTGCCGGCCTACTTTTCCGTCAAGGAGGCGGTCTTTCCATTCGCCAAATTCCCGGGCGTGGATACCATCCTCGGCCCGGAAATGAAATCCACCGGCGAAGTGATGGGCGTGGGGGAGTCCTTCGGCGAAGCGTTCATCAAGTCGCAGATCGCCGCGGGCGTGAAGCTGCCTAAAGGGGGGCGCGCCTTCATCAGCGCGCGCGATGGCGACAAGCTGACTGCGGTGACGGTCGCGCGCGACCTGGCGCAGCTCGGCTTCACGCTGGTGGCGACGCGCGGGACGGCGCAGGTGATCGCCGCGCACGGACTGGCGGTGGATACCATCAACAAGGTGGCCGAAGGCCGGCCGCACATCGTCGACATGATCAAGAATGGCGATATCAGCTTCATCGTCAACACGGTCGAGGACACGCGCACCGCGATCTCCGATTCGCGCTCGATCCGCACCACCGCCCTCGCCCGGCGCGTCACCTACTACACCACCATCGCCGGCGCCCGCGCCGCCTGCACCGGCATGAAGGCGCTGGCGACCCTCGAACCTTACCGGCTGCAGGATCTGCACGCCAAACTGCACTAGACTCCAGCCATGGCCAAGACCCCGATGACCACGCGCGGCGCCGAGCTGCTGCGCGCGGAACTGCAGCGGCTTAAGGCCGTGGCGCGCCCCAACGTGATTATCGCGATCGCCGAAGCGCGCGCCCACGGCGACCTGTCCGAAAACGCCGAGTACGACGCGGCGCGCGCGCAGCAGGGCTTCATCGAGGGCCGCATCTCCGAGCTCGAAGCGAAGCTCGGCAACGCGCAGGTGATCGACCCCAAGCTGCTCGACGCCGATGGGCGCTGCGTGTTCGGCGCCACCGTCGACCTGGAAGAAAAGGGCAAGCCCGCCACCACCTACCAGATCGTCGGCGACGACGAGGCCGACATCAAGCAGCGGCGCATTTCGATCAACTCGCCGATCGCGCGCGCCCTGATCGGCAAGGAATCTGGCGATATCGTCGACGCGCAGACCCCGGGCGGCGTCAAGCGCTACGAAATTCTCGACGTGCGCTACGAGTAGCGGCGTCCGGAGGACCGCTTACTCCGGCATCATGCAGGGAACAACTTGGCGGCTGAGCAGCGCGACGACGAAACCTGCGTCAACGAGGACGCTTGCGGCCATAGCCGGTCGCCCGCAGGTAGCGCTTCTTCCCCGCGCTGAGATCCGCCGGCAGGCCGTCCACCGAACCGACCAGATCCGCGATGGCCTGGGGCGGTGCGGCTGCTCCCGGCGCGGATCCCGAAGCGAACTGCAAGCGCTCCCGAACCCCATCCCCGGGCGTCTCCCGGTACAGCACCAGCACCTTGCCGATGTGCTGCACTGGCTGCGCCTTCAGCCGGGTGCAGATTTCGGCCAAGGCGGCTTTGCGAGCGACGCGCTCGAGGCTGGCGGCCCTCACTTTGATCAATTCATGCGCGGTGAGCGCGCGGTCGATCTCGGCCAGTGCCGCCTCGGTCAGCCCTTTTTCACCAAGATGGAGGATCGGATCGAGGGCGTGGGCGCGCGCCTTGAGCGCTTTTCGGTCGCGCGCTTCGATCAGTCCCAGGCGTTCCGCCCGTCGCGCTCGTACCTCTGGTCGCGCAGGAACAGCACCTCGCGCACCAGTCCGTCGCCGGAGAACTGCACCGACAGGATGTACTCGACCTGCACGGCGTTGTACATGCGGTAGTCCCAGACGTCGCGCTGCTGGCGCTCGAAGCGGACGACGCGCCACGGCGGTCCGAACAGTTCCCGGGCTTGCTTGGCCGTGGTCTGGCCGGCGACGAGGTATTTCAGATTGTCTTCGGTCAGGCGCTGGCTGAACTCGCGCAGCACGCCGTCGGACGAGATGCGCGCCGCATAGGTATGCAGGCCGGCGGGGCTGCGCGGGTAGAACCAGAGGCTGTCGCCGTTGGCGACCTGGATCTT